>ERZ773146.1-NODE-1-length-304693-cov-15.854824_pt1 | contig 304693 bp, 279 predicted proteins | sample MGYA00580847_ERZ773146 | MGnify/ENA primary metagenome ERZ773146 (study PRJEB29015, sample SAMEA2737830) | human gut metagenome | biome: human gut; feature: human-associated habitat; material: faeces | place: China | collected 2012 ...
GTCGATATTACATGGTCGCCCGGACGCAGCAGACCGAAAATGGCGGTGTTGAGCGCTTCGGTTGAATTTTGCGTGAAGCAGACGCGCGAAGGGTCCGCCCCGCCGAAAAAGGTGCAGAGCTTTTCGCGCGCGGCGTATACCACGCGCGCGGCGGAAAGCGCGCTCTCGCTTGCGCCGCGGCCGACGTTGCCCAGCGAGCACAGCGCCTCGCTCACCGCGCGCACCACGCCCTCCGGACGGCGGAGCGATGTGGCGGCGTTGTCGAGATAGATCATAAAAAAACCCTCCCGGAGATATTATCCCCAAGAGGGTAGCACGTTTGCCTTGTTTCGTCAAGAAATCCGATAGTAAAATCGGAATTAAGAATAATCTTTCGCTTCCAGAAACGCGGCGTGCAGACAGCGGAGGGTTTCAAGGCTCTGTGCCTCTGGAACATGCACGGTAAGGCGCCCGTCGGTGAGAAGCACGGCGTCCGGGGAGAGCCCCGCCTCCCGCAGCGCCGCGGCCGCCCGTTCGGGGAGAGAGGCGAACGTGTGCAGATGCGTGCCGACGAGTGAGACGAGAGCGCCCGAGCGCGTCACGGCGGTGAGACGGCCTTCGTCCTCCGGCAGCGGCAGAGGGCGGATGACGGTGCCTGGCGCGGGGACAAGACTGGAGAGCACCGTGAGCGGGACGGCAAAGCGCAGCGCGAGCGCCGCGCTGCGCTCGTGCAGCACCTGCGAACCGAGCGAGGCGAGCCGGAGCATTTCCTCACTGTCCACGGCGCTCAGCCGCCGCGCCTCCGGAATGAGCCGGGGATCGGCGGTGAATACACCCTCCACGTCGGTATAGATGCGGCACTCGTCCGCGCGCAGCGCCGCGGCCGCGGCCACGGCGGTCGTATCCGAGCCGCCGCGCCCGAGCGTCGTGATGTCGTTTCCGGGGCTCACGCCCTGAAAACCGGCGATGAGGACGACCTTCCCCTCGTCCAGCTCACGGCGCACGCGCTCCATCGAGAGACGGCGGATGTGCGCGTCGCCGTATGTCTCATCCGTGCCGACGCCTGCCTGCCAGCCGGTGAGCGACACGGCGGGAAGGCCCATTTCCTCAAGCGTCATCGCCATGAGCGCGACGCTTGCCTGCTCGCCGGTGGCGAGCAGCATGTCGAGCTCGCGCTTTGAGGGACTGCGGCTGTAGTGCGCGGCGGTAGATAAAAGCGCGTCCGTCGTTTTCCCCTGCGCCGAGAGCACCGCCGCGACGGAGTGCCCGGCGCGCACCGTGTCGGCGATGAGGCGCGCCGCGCAGCGGACGCGCTCGACCCCGGCGAGCGAGCTTCCGCCGAATTTTTCCACGAACAGCATATCGATAAAACCTCCGGAATGGCAAAATGGGATTTGACACTCCATTGTATTCGCCCGCCGCGATGCGCGCCATTTTGGACAATAAAAAAGGCTCCCTTGGGTAAAGGGAACCTTTCATGGGCAGAGCATAGCCCTGCCCATGCGAGGGGAAATAGGATCGTTATTGGCTCCCTTGTGTAAAGGGAGCTGTCAGCGAAGCTGACTGAGGGATTGTAACCTCTGGAAAACGACAATCCTTCCGTCTTTTGCCTTCGGCAAAATCCACCTCCCTTTGCACAAGGGAGGCTTTAATTAGGTCTTATCCCGCTAAAATCTCGGCGCGGATGACACCGTCGGCGGCGACGAGACGGTTCATAAGCGTTTCCATGCTCTCGATCATCCCGGCGGTCTCGGCGCTGATGGTGATCGTGGCGCAGCCGCTCACCGGAATGCTCTGGTTGATCGTGAGAATATTCGCGCCGCACTGGGCGAACACGCTCAGCACCGCCGAGAGCAGTCCCGTCTGGTCGCGCAGCATCACCTGGAACGTCAGAATGTGGCCGTGGCGCAGATCCTGAAACGCCGTGATCGAGTCCTTATACTTATAAAATGCGCTCCGGCTGATGCCGACGCGGTTGACCGCGTCGCCGACCGTGCTGCACTCGCCGGTCTGCAGAAGCTCCTTCGCTTCCATGACCTTGAGAAAGATCTCCGGCAGCATGTCCGCCTCCACCAGATAGTAGGTGGGGAGATTTCGGTTCGCCATATGTGTCCCTCCGTGAAAAGCATTTGTTTTCGGCGTGCAAATCATATCATCCGCGGCGGAAAAATGCAAGTGCAATTTCCGTGCAGGGCGGACATTGAAAAATTGCAAAAACCGTGTATAATACTTTTATTCATTGAAAGAGAAGGGGAACGCCCATGAAAGCCATCGTATCCGTATTTGCGCGCGACGCCAAGGGCATCACCGCGTACATCACCGCCGCGCTCGCCGAGCAGAACATCAACATTCTCGACATCAGCCAGACGCTCATGCAGGGCTATTTCACAATGATCATGCTCGTCGATCTTGCCGAGTGCGAAATGCCGTTCGATATGCTCTCGCAGCATCTTCGCTCCGTCGGCGAGGCGCGCGGGCTTGCGGTGCACGTGCAGCGGCAGGACATTTTCGACGCCATGCACCGGATCTGAGGAGGGCACCATGAGCTATTTCCTCAATACCGACGAGATCGTCCAGACCATCCGGATGATCGAGCAGGAGCATCTTGACGTGCGCACGATTACGCTGGGGCTGAGCCTTCTCGACTGCGCCACCGGCGATATCAAGAGAACCGCGGATAAGGTCTACGAAAAGATCTGCCGCGAGGCGCACGACCTTGTCCCCGTGGGTGAGGCCATCGAGCGCGAATTCGGTATCCCCATCGTGAATAAGCGCGTGTCCGTTACGCCCGTGGCGCTCATCGCGGGCGGGTGCGGGGATGACCTTGTCCCCATCGCGGAGGCCATGGACCGCGCCGCACGCGAGGTCGGCGTGAACTACATCGGCGGCTTTTCCGCCCTTGTGCAGAAGGGCTTCACGACCGGCGACCGCAGTCTCATCGCCTCCATTCCCGAGGCGCTCGCGCGCACCGAACGCGTCTGCGCGAGCGTGAACGTCGGCTCGACGCGCGCGGGCATCAACATGGACGCTGTGGCGGAGATGGGCCGCGTCATCAAAAAGTGCGCCGCGCTCACTGCCGATACGGACGGACTCGCGTGCTCGAAGCTCGTCGTTTTCTGCAACGCGGTGGAGGATAACCCGTTTATGGCGGGCGCGTTCCACGGCGCGGGCGAGGCCGAAAGCGCGGTGAACGTCGGCGTTTCCGGCCCCGGCGTCGTCTATCAGGCGCTGCAGGAGTGCAGGGGCGAGAGCTTTGACGTCGTGGCCGAGACGATCAAGCGCACGGCGTTTAAGGTCACGCGCATGGGTCAGCTCGTCGCGCGGGAGGCGTCCCGGCGGCTCGGCGTGCCGTTCGGCATCGTCGATCTCTCGCTCGCGCCGACCCCGGCGGTGGGCGACAGCGTGGCGCGCATTCTGGAAACGATGGGACTGGAGGTCTGCGGCACCCACGGCACGACCGCCGCGCTCGCGCTTTTAAACGACGCGGTGAAAAAGGGCGGCGTGATGGCCTCCGGCCACGTCGGCGGGCTCTCCGGCGCGTTTATCCCGGTCTCGGAGGACGAGGGCATGATCGCCGCGGCGCGCGAGGGAACGCTCACGCTCGATAAGCTCGAGGCGATGACGTGCGTGTGCTCCGTGGGGCTCGACATGATCGCCGTGCCGGGCGATACGAGCGCCGAAACGCTCTCCGCGATCCTCGCGGACGAGGCCGCCATCGGCATGATAAACAATAAGACCACCGCCGTCCGGCTCATCCCCGCGCCGGGCAAGACCGTGGGCGACACGGTGGAGATCGGCGGGCTTTTCGGCGAAGCGCCGGTCATGCCGGTGCACGCGGCGTCGAGCGCGGAATTCATCGCCCGCGGCGGCCGCATCCCCGCCCCGCTCCACTCGCTGAGGAACTAATAAAGATAAAGTGATCCCGCTGCTTCGGCAGCGGGATTTTTATGCTCGAACGTTGTCTTTTTTGTGAGCATACGATATAATAAAATATTACAAAACCGTCGGTTTGTGGCACACACGGCGGACATTTGAAAGATATAGGTGAACAACATGGTAAATATCCGCAAACTGGAATCCGATCTCTGGGAATCCGCCGACCTTCTGCGCTCCGGCTCCAAGCTGACATCCAACCAGTACTGCATGCCGGTACTCGGGCTGATTTTTCTTCGATACGCCTACAGCCGTTTCAAGCTGGTGGAAGAAGAGATACTGAAAAACCGTCCGTCCCGCGGCGGCCGCGTGATGCCCGTGGAGGCCAACGATTTTGTGGCGAAAAGCGCGCTCTTTCTCCCGCGGGAAGCGCAGTACAGCTATCTGCTGAGCCTGCCGGAAAACATTGCGGAAGCCGGGATCAAGAATAAAGACGGACACACCATGAACAGCCTCGGCGAAGTGGTGAACAATGCCATGTCCCTGATCGAGGAACAGAGCGAGCAGCTCACCGGCGTGCTGCCGAAAACCTATACCGACTTTTCCGACGAGATCCTCTCCGAGCTGCTCCGCATTTTCAATAACAGCGCGCTCGACGAAGTCGGCGGCGATGTTATCGGGCGTATCTACGAATACTTCCTCAATAAATTTGCCAAGAACATCGCCTCGGATGACGGTGTGTTTTTCACGCCCAAATCTCTGGTAAAAATGATCGTCAACGTGCTGGAACCCAAGGGCGGCGTGCTGCTTGACCCTGCCTGCGGCAGCGGCGGCATGTTCATCCAGTCCGGCGATTTTGTCAATCAGACGGGCATGAACGCCAACAGCGCCATGACGTTCTATGGACAGGAAAAGGTGGAGTATAATGCGCAGCTCTGCCAGATGAACATGGCGGTGCATGGACTGACCGGCGTGATCCGCTCCGGCGACGAGGCCAACACCTTTTATCACGACGCGCACGGACTTGTCGGCAGCTGCGACTATGTGATGGCCAACCCGCCGTTCAACGTGGACAAGGTGAAAGCCGAATCGTGCGAGAGCGCCGGGCGGCTGCCGTTCGGTCTGCCGAGCGTGAATAAAAACAAGGAAGTCGGCAACGCCAACTATCTCTGGATCTCCTATTTCTACAGTTATCTGAACGAGCACGGCCGCGCCGGATTCGTTATGGCGTCCTCCGCCACCGACAGCTCCGGCAAGGATCGTGATATCCGCCGGAAACTGGTGGAGACCGGCCATGTGGATGTGATGGTCAGCGTCGGCAACAACTTCTTTTATACCAAAAGTCTGCCCTGCTCGCTCTGGTTTTTCGACAAGGGCAAAGCGGAGAGCATCCGGGACAAGGTGCTCTTTATCGACGCGCGGAATTATTATACGGTCGTAGACCGCACGCTGAACGAGTGGAGCGAGTGGCAGCTCAAAAACCTGAACGCGATCGTGTGGTTGTACCGGGGAGAGACGGAGAAATATACGTCGCTGCTGGAGGAATACATCCGGTATTTCCGGACATGCAAAGAGTATATCGTTGGGAGAGAAGCGCGGCGCGTGTTTGCCGATATCCGGGGCATTGGCGACTTTACGGAGATGAGAGATACACTCGTTTCGGAAATCGAGGATGAAAAACGCGACTGCAAGGAAAAACTGGAAGCTGCCAGCAAAAAGGACAGGAAAAGCATTCAGGCGGTTTCCGACCGGTATGTTTCCATGCTGCAAAGAGATTTGCAGGTTTTAGACGAGGCGATCTGGCTTACGGAAAAATTTGGTAACGGGGAATATCGGGATATTCCCGGACTCTGCAGGGTGGCAAGCCGTGAGGAGATTGCGGAGAAAAACTATTCTCTGACGCCCGGCGCGTATGTCGGCGTTGCGGCGGTCGAGGATGACGGTGTGGATTTTGCCGAGCGCATGACGGAGATTCATCAGAAACTGCTGAAATTGCAGGCGGAATCCAACGAACTGATGCAGACCATCTCCAGAAATCTGGAGGAGGTGGGGTTATGAGATTTTTAGATTATGTGTCCGTCAATCCTAAGATAAGCTTGGAAAAGGAGAGGATTTACCCTTTTGTCGAAATGGGAGATGTTAGCACGAGCTTCCGTAATCCGGATAAAGTTGAATATAAAAGTTTTGATTCCGGTGTTAAGTTTGCAGACGGTGATACCGTAATAGCGAGAATTACGCCTTGCCTGCAAAATGGCAAAAGGTTTTATTGTAAGAATATTGGAAAAGGGTTTGGTTCTACCGAATATCTTGTGTTTCGCCCCAAAGATAGTAGCGTTGATAATCTTTACCTCTACTATTTCATGAACACAGATTTCATTAAAGAAAGCATGGTCAGATCAATGGTGGGGGCAACAGGTAGACAGCGAGTCAACAACGATGTATTTTCAAGATTGGATGTCACTTTTCCCAATATTGAGATCCAGCGCCGTATTGCAGAGATCCTCTCCACCTACGACGATCTCATTGAAAATAATCGAAAACAAATCAAACTGTTGGAGGAGGCGGCGCAGCGGCTGTATAAGGAGTGGTTCGTAGACCTCCGCTTCCCCGGCCACGAGAACACGAAAATCACAGACGGCATCCCCGAGGGATGGCATAAAACCACACTAGCAGAAATCGCCGTGATTATAAAAAGAGGAATCTCTCCCAAGTATGCCGCTGACGGGAAATATACAGTTATAAATCAAAAATGCATTCGAGGCTCCATTATGGACATTACCGAATCGCGGAAACAAGAAAAACAATATGAACCAATTCTAAATATACAGGATTGTGATACTGTCATATGTTCCACAGGAACGGGGACGCTTGGACGAGTAGGCCAAATATACGGTGATTATCCCAACACGACGTTTGATTCACATGTTACGCTTGTCCGAGCCAAAGAAAATCCAAATTTTATGTATCAAGCTATTAAAAACCAGCAAAGGTTTTTGATGGGCATGGGGCATGGGTCTACAAATCAACAAGAGTTATACCGTAATGTGATAGAAAACGTTGAAGTTCTTTTGCCAGATGGGAGTTTTCTTTTGCAAACTGAAAAACTGCTGAGCACCTTCCATGACAAAATAAAAACTGTATATTTACAAACAAGCATTTTAACCGAAACCCGCGACCGCTTGCTTCCCAAACTAATGAGCGGAGAAATTGAGCATATCTCGTAAATTATAAAGGAGTGGGATTATGATATATCGAATTCCAGAAAATTGGGATTATAATGAGTCGTTAGAACTGCTGTATTTGTTTTATCAGAAAGCTGATGAACTTTTGAGTGAAACAAGTCCGAATACATATTCCTTACCACTTCATAATTCAATGACGCTCTTGAGCGAAGCAGAAGAAATATTCAATTTGCTTAATGAATACGAGATGGTCGCAGAATACTACGGAAAGTATATTCCTCCCATTCTCGAAGAGCTGCTGGAGCAACTTGAAGACGATTATATCCTAAAAAGAATTTTAGACTCTCGCTTATTCAGCATTCGGACGGGCCTAATCGAGGCCCAGAAGAACCCTACACATTTAAAAGAATGGCTTAATGTATTCAAACAAGCCTGTACTGCTTCAAAATATCGAAAAGCTTATTCTGCCGAAATTTCTCATCTGGTAAAAGATACAAAAGACAAAAATAAACTACTATATAGCACAACGTGTTACTTTATAAGTTTAATACATCTGGGATATTCAAGAGAATACATATACACGTCAACAAAAAAATTCTTTTCCAACAAAGATAAAAAGATTAATAACATTAATCAAATTGATGAGTATTTTAATTTATTTAGTTGCCACCGCGAAGAGTACTCTTTTTTGATATTAATGGATATTGATTCTATTGAGTATATGGATAGTATTAGCGACAACTTAATTGTAAGTCGGCAGATTAAACGTGTTGATGTTGCCAAAGAACGTGAAGAGCTGTGTAAAGATTATATTGCAGAAAACCTTATAAAAGAGTTTGACAAAAAAGTACGCGAGACTGACCCAAAACGCAAAATGGCTATTGTGCGTTTTCAAGATCGTACATATGATCCTTATTGTTCTGCAGAAAAGTTTTGCGATTATATCAGGTTTATTCAGACATTTCCTCGTTATTTTAAACACTTATATTTTACCAAACAAGTCTATAAAATAATATACCTGGCATCAGATGGCCATTACAAAGAAATTAAGTTACCGGGAAAAATGAACAAGCGCCCGTTTATAGAGCAGGATCGAATTGACTTGCGCATTAGGAATATTCTGAATGCAAAGTCAATGGGATTTGATGCGTTTAACTCAATAACACAAGCAATAGTAATGCACTCAGAAGCATTTGATGCGCGGAGCACAGCTATGCTTCTAAGAACATTCTGGACAGCTTTGGAAACTCTTTTTTTAAGCCGAAAATCTAATAGTACAAGAGAAAATGTCGTCAACAGTCTGATTCCAATAATCCAGAAAACGTATATACTGAAAAATTTGCGGGCGGTATATGCCCAACTTTGCAGGGCAGTCGAGCGCCGGTATTTGCTTGAATTGGGGATTGCAAAATTTGAAGCATTTGTGAAATTTTTTTCAGAACACTCCGAGAATTCTCCGGAAATGAAAGAAATATATGCGTACTTATCTACTAACCCGTTGCTCAGAATTAGGTTGTATGCATTAAGGAAGGATTTGCGTGATGGAGAGAACATTTCTAAATTTCTTGATGCACATAAAATCCGTGTTGACTGGCAAATAAAGAGACTGTACCGTATGCGCAATATTGCCACACACTTGGGCGTTGAGATTTCCGGAACAGATATTGCGGCTAACCATTTACACAATTACTTTGATTATGTGGTGAACTATATGCTGTGCAAATCAGAAAATGGTGATTATGTAATTAGTACTGCCGCAGTTGTATTTGAAGCGAAGAATGATAATCAGATTTACTATGAACGCTTGAAAGACAACAAACCCTTGTCTAAAGACAATTATCTCGTATATTTGTTTGGACCGGATAGTAATTTGATAAAATACCAGTTTGAATACTAATGCCATGGGGGAACATCATAAGTACAACTATTCTGAAAACATCTTCGTGCAAAAGAGCGCGGACATTTGCAGGAACTGGAATTGAAATGGGTAGTACCCGTTGGGTGCCCAGAAAGTTGGTTTCTCATTTAAGCGTAGAAAACTAAAACATAAGGAGGTTTCATACAGTGGCGAAAGATCTGACTTCGTCCCGCCTTGACAGACAAAATATATTGAATAACGATCTCGCTGTTGAAGAAATACAAGATTCTATTGAAATTAGAAGCGTTCCGTGGAATGAAAAGCTTTACCTTACAAAGGAATTAGTTGCTGCTTTCTTTGACGTGGATATCCGTACAATTGAACGGTATATCAGCAGTTTCAGCGATGAGCTGAAAGCAAACGGAATGGAAATCCTGAAAGGAAAAAAACTGGAATCCTTTATTTCGGCATATGACAGTGCTTTTGCGACCGACATTAATGTCGGTCACAAAATCCGGTCCATGACAGTCTTTGATTTTCGCGCGTTTCTCAATATGGCAATGCTCCTGTCGGAGAGTGAGAAAGCTCGTGCACTGCGGCAGCTTATGCTGGATATCGTGATTGATCTGATTAACCGGAAAACCGGCGGTGGAACAAAATACATCAACCAACGCGATAAAGATTTTGTGTTTTCCTCTTTGCAGGAGGATAATTATCGTAGGCAGTTTACGGATGCATTAAAAAATTGCGTTGAAGATAATCGTTATAAATACGCGTACTTTACGGATTTGATCTATATTAGTATTTTCAAGGAAAAGGCAAAGGAATACAAAAAGATTCTGGATTTGAAGGCGAGTGAAAAAGTAAGAGACACTTTTTATAGTGAGATTCTCGATATCGTCGCGGCATACGAGAGCGGCTTGGCGGATGCAATCAGAAGAAAAAGTGAGGAGCTTGGCCGCGCCCTTTCATATAATGAAACAGAAGAACTCTTTCGGGAGTTTGAAAACATGGCACTATGGAAGCCGTTGATTCAGCGCGGCCGCGTGAAAATGGCCAGTCGAGACATGGCGTTGCGGGATGCTTTTCACTATCAGCTGTCTGAATATATTCAGCCCCTTGACAAAGACGAATACCAAAAATTCCTTGGTGCTTCGGGTGATGTGCTTGAGCGGTTAATGCAAGAAAATCAAGCCGTTTTAAAGAGACTTAAGGAGCGCGAGTAAATGGATGGGATTGTTTATCTCACGCTTGAACAGGCAAAAGCAATTCATGCAAAAACCATAGCATACAGCGGCGGCGGTACATATGAGCATTTTGATCTTGGCCGCTTAGAAAGCGTTCTCCAAAACATCCAGAACGATGATTACTACCCAACTTTCGATGATAAGCTGACACACCTGTTTTTCTGCGTGTGTGAATTCCACTGCTTTGCTGATGGCAATAAGCGTCTGGCAATAACATTAAGCGCTCAATTTCTCCTTTTTAATGGGTATATGGCGGTGGCCAAATCGTTTTTTACAGTTATGGAAAACATCAGCTATCAAGTTGCGGCGGGGAAAATTGATAAAGATTTGCTCCATCGAATCATCATCGCTGTTATGGATGGAACATACGAAACAGATGAAGAACTAAAACTCGATATTATTCATGCAATAAATTAGGCGGTGAAGAAATGAGCTACGACTATTCTGAAAACATCCTCGTGCAGAAAAGCGCCGGGGATCTGCTCCGGGATGAGCTCGGCTGGGATGTGCAGTTCGCTTACAATACGGAAGTGCTCGGCAAAAACGGCACGTTTGGGCGGACAAGCTATCACGAGATACTGCTGACCCGGTATTTTCAGAATGCTCTGCGGCGGCTCAACCCGTGGATGACGGATTCGCAGCTTTCCGAGGCGCAGAAAACGCTGGAAAGCCGCCTTTCCACGGCGTCCCTCCTGCAAGTCAACGAGGAAAAGTACTTTCTCATTCGGGACGGCATTCCCGTTGCGGTGAAAAAGCCGAACGGTCAGCCGGAAACGAAGCGAGCCGCGGTGATCGACTTTCAAAACCCGGAGAATAATGAATTTCTCGCCATCAAGGAGCTGAAAATTCAAGGCGACCTTTACCGCCGCCGGACGGACATCGTCGGCTTCGTAAACGGTATCCCGCTGCTGTTCGTGGAGCTCAAGAAGAATACCGTGGACGTGCAGAACGCCTATGAGGACAATTACACCGATTATCTCGATACGATCCCGCAGCTTTTCTACTACAATGCCTTTCTGATGCTCTCAAACGGCACGGAGGCGAAGATCGGCACACTCGGCAGCAAATACGAGTTTTTCCACGAGTGGAAGCGTCTGGCAGAGTCCGACCCCGGCAGCGTTGCGCTGGAAACGATGCTGCGCGGCATCTGCAGGAAGGAAAACTTCCTCGATCTTCTGGAAAACTTTATCCTTTACGACCACTCCGGCGGGCGCACGGCAAAGATCCTTGCCCGCAACCACCAGTATCTCGGCGTGAATGAGGCGGTGAAGGCCTATGCCGGCCGCAAGCTGAACGACGGGAAGCTCGGCGTGTTCTGGCATACGCAGGGCAGCGGCAAGAGTTATTCCATGGTGTTCCTCGCGCAGAAGATTCGGCGAAAATTTGCCGGTTCGCCGACGTTCGTGATCTTGACGGATCGCGACGAGCTGAACAAGCAGATCAGCGACACGTTTGAAAACTGCGGGCTGCTCGGAAAAACCAAAGCAGCGCAGTTTATCGCCGCGAGCGGGGACGATCTCGTGCAGAAACTGAAAGGGAATCCCAGCTTCATCTTTACGCTGATCCAGAAATTCAATAAGCCCGACGCCGCGCCGATCTATCCCGACCACGATATTATCATCATGTCGGACGAAGCGCACCGCAGCCAATACGGTATCTTTGCCGATAACATGATGAAGCTGCTGCCGACGGCGGCGCGCATCGGCTTTACCGGAACGCCGCTTTTGTCGAGCGACAACATCACCGCCCGCACCTTTGGCGGCTATGTTTCGATCTATGACTTCAAGCGAGCCGTGGAGGACGGCGCGACTGTCCCGCTGTATTACGAGAACCGCGGAGAGAAGATCCTTGACCTTCACAACCCGGAGATCACAAATCGGATTCTGGACGCCATAGAAAACGCGGATCTCGACGTGGATCAGCAGGACAAGCTCGAATCGGAGTTCGCCAAGGAGATCCATCTGCTGACGGCGGAGCCGCGTCTGCGGTCTATTGCCAAAGACTTTGCCGGCCACTACTCCGATCTCTGGACGAGCGGCAAGGCGATGTTTGTCTGCCTGAATAAAGTGACCTGCGTGCGCATGTATAACTTCGTGCAGGAATATTGGCAAGCGGAAATTCAAAATCTCAAGGCGAAGATTAAATCGGCGACGCAGCAGGAGGCGCAGGAGCTGGAACGCAAGCTGCGTTGGATGCAGGAAACGGAAATGGCGGTCGTCATTTCGCAGGAGCAAAACGAAATCCAGACCTTCAGAAAATGGGGACTGGATATCAAGACGCACCGCGAAAAGATGGAAAACCGCGAGTTGGACAAAGAGTTTAAGGATTCCGGCAATCCGCTCCGCGTTGTATTCGTCTGCGCCATGTGGCTCACCGGGTTTGACGTCAAGTGCCTGTCCTGCCTGTATTTGGATAAGCCATTGAAAGCGCATACGTTGATGCAGACCATCGCCCGTGCCAACCGCGTGGCAGAGGGGAAAAGCAACGGTCTGATCATTGATTACATAGGCATTGTAAAAGCGCTGCGAAAAGCGCTTGCAGACTATACGGCAAATGCCGGCGGCCTTGGCGGTGCTGACCCGACAGTGGATAAAGAGAAACTGATCGCGCGGATCGGCGACACGGTTGCCAGAACGGAAACGTTTCTCTCCAAACGGAAGATCGATCTGGGTCTGTTGATCGCAGCAGAAGGTTTTGCAAAGCTTTCGTATTTGCAGGATGCCGCCAACGCCGTGTGCGGTTCCATTGAGGATAAGAAATCGTTTTCGACCTATGCCTCGGAACTGAAGCGCCTGATGAAATATACGGATCGAGACGACGTAACCGGACATATGCGCAGGCAATATGAGGCGATAGCGGCCATTTACGGTATGCTGCAAAAAAAGAGAAAGCATACCGATACGACCGACTTAATGGTGGAGATCAACGCCATCATTAACGATTATGTGGAGATTGAGCCGCAGCAGCCAAACGCCATAACCGCGCCGCCGCGTTTTGACATCAGCGCCATTGACTTTGATCTGCTCCGCCGCGAGTTTGCCAAAACCCGGCGGAAAAACCTGCTCATGCGCGATCTGGACGAGGCTATCCGGCGGCAATTAGATAAGATGGTGTTTGCCAATCCGAAGCGCATCGATTACTACGAACGATACCGTGAGATTATCCAGAGCTACAACGGCGAGCAGGACAGAGCGACGATCGAAAAGACCTTCCTGGATCTGATGGATCTCGCCGATCGTATGAGCCGGGAGGAGCAGCGCTACGCGCGGGAGGGCTTCGCGAGTGACGAAGAGCTTTCGTTGTACGACATGCTGTTCCGTGACGATTTGAGCAAAAACGATATTAAAAAGCTCAAGACGGCGGCGTCAGACCTTCTCCGAAAAATCAAGACGAAAATCTCTGAACTGGATCATTGGACGGATAAGCAGGAAACGCGGGCGGTTGTCGATACGCTGATCCGCGATGTTCTCTGGGAGACGCTGCCGGAATGCTATAATAACGACGACATTACGGAATACCGCGAGAAAGTCTATGAGTACGTTTTTACGCGGTACAAAGAAATTGCATAAAAGAGGGCGTGCCGCAATTCGCTGCGGCGCGCCCCCTTTGTCTATATCCCCAGCGCGGCGAGGGTGAGGATGCCTAGGTTGGCGTTCCAGATGCTTTCAAACTGCGAGAGCGGGAGCGGGTTTTCGCCGAGGCCGCATTCGATCGTGTAGCCGGGGCGGTCAAAATTCTGAATGAACCAGTCCTTATATCCGGCAAAGCCGGAGGCGTAGGGCGTGTCCTCGCAGGCGTAGCCGCTCACGGCGGCAAACCGCTCGGCGAGCGCGCGGCTGCCCTCCGGCTCAAAATTTAAGTATTTCCAATAGATGACATTGCCCTGCGTGTGGTACGCCAGCACGAGCGCGGGGTCGAGCGCTTCGGTAAAGGCGGCAAGCGCGGCGGCCTCCGGTGCCGTGAGGGGCGCTTCGCCGACAAAGTCGCGCGGCGCGGGGCGGTCGTAGCCCTGCGCGAACTTGATCGCGCGGGCGGTGTCCCACCCGGCGGGGTACTGCAAATTGAGATCGATGCCCGCGATGTTCGCCTTCCAGCCGTCCGGATAGGGGATCGCGGGGAACGCTGCGGCGATGGCCGCGGTGCGCTCCTTCGCTTCGCCCTCCGGCAGAGCGCCCGTCACGAGATCGACACCGTCCGGATCGACGAGCGGCACGAGCGTGAGTGCGGCGCGGAAGAGGATGTCCTCCGCCGGGTAGCCAAACACGGTCTCGCCCGCGGCGGCCGCGCGGAGCAGCGTTTCAAGATATTTCATTAAAAGCGGCGTTGTGATCCACTCGTTCGCGTGGTGCGCGGCGCTGTAGAGCACGCGGCGCAGCCCGTCGCCTGCCGTGAGCGCCCAGATCGGGCGGGAGAGGGCGCTGCGCCCGATGCTCTCGGCGCGAAGCTGCGGATACCGGTGCGTCAGTCCGTCCACGGCGCAGTCCATGAGCGCGCTGCACCACGGGATATCCGTCGGCACGACGGAAAACGGCAGCGGTACGGTGATCCGCTGCCCGGGCCGCAGCGCGAACGGGTCGAGTGCCGGGTTTGCCGTTTCGATCGCGCCGAGCGAGGCGTCGTACCGCTCGGCGAGCGAGAAGAGCGTGTCGCCGGGCCGCACCGTGTGCACGGCGTACCCGCGAAGCCATGGCGCGAGCGCGCGCTTGGTCTCCGCGCCGAATATGCCGTCCGGCGTCAGGCCGTGCGAGCGCTGGAAGGCCTGCAAAGCGCTTTTCGTCGCCCCGCCGAAAACGCCGTCGGGCGCGGGAGCGCCGTACTGTGCGCGGCGGAGCGACAGCTGCAAAAGCGCGACCTCCGCGCCGGTGGAGCCGGTTTTCAAAATCTGCATGACATTTCCTCACGATGAAAAAATTTTGGCAGGCATGAGAGAAAAACGGAAGGATACCATAGTAAAAACAGAAAATGTGAAACAGTCGATGGAAACAGAGGACAAATTTTTCGCGGTTCTTTTCCTTCTCGACAGACATACTGAATACGCTGCCGCAAAAAAGCCGTTTGCGGCGCGAAACATGCAAAGGCATGGGAAGGATAAGGGTGGCAGTCCTATGAGAAAGATAAAAGAAGTATTCGCCCTGCTCGCTGCGGTGCTGACGCTGACAACCGCGGCGCTCGCCGCGGAGCCGGGCGACGCGCTTGTGCCGGTCGGCGAGGCGGTGGCGATATCGCTGCGGTGCGACGGCGTGGTGGTGTCCGCGCTCGCGGATATCGCCTCGGAGGGCGGCGCGTGCTGCCCGGCGGGAGAAGCGGGCGTGCAGGCGGGTGATAAGATCGTCGCGGTAAACGGTGAGCGCGTGACGGGCGCCGAGGACTTTCTGCGCCGCGCGGCGGCCTTTTCGGGCGAGGGCGTGACGCTTTCCGTCGAGCGCGGCGGCGAGACGAAAACATTTGCCGTTACGCCGAAGCTCGGCAGCGGCGGAACGTATCAGATCGGGCTCTGGCTGCGCGACGCGGTGCGCGGGCTCGGTACCGTGACATTTTACGATCCCGCTACCGGGGAGTACGGCGCGCTCGGCCACGGCGTCGGTCTGCCGGAGACCGGCGAGCTGATGAGCGCCTCCGGCGGGGAGATCTACCGGGCGGACGTCACCGGCGTCGTTATGGGCGAGCGCGGCGCGCCGGGAGAGCTGTGCGGCGGCGCGAGCAGCGCCTCGCCGATCGGCTCGATCGAGGAGAACACGGTCCGCGGCATTTTCGGCACGAGCCGGACGCCGCTCGGCACGCTCCCGGCCATGCCGGTCGCCGCGGAGAGCGAGATCCGTCTCGGCGAGGCGACGATCCTCTCCACCGTCAGTACCGGCGGCGTGCGATCGTATGACGCCGTGATCACGCGCATCGCGCGCAGCGGCGACGGCGGGAAGCTCACGCTCACGATCACGGACGGCGATCTTCTCGCCGTGACCGGCGGCATCGTGCAGGGGATGAGCGGCTCACCCATCCTGCAAAACGGAAAGATCGTCGGCGCGGTCACGCATGTGCTCGTGAACGACCCCACCAAAGGATACGGCATCTCCATGGAGAATATGCTCGAAGCGGCTTCGTAAGGAAAAAGACGGTCTGCGGACCGTCTTTTTCCTTTGCGCGCGCAGCCTTTTATGATAGGATAAAAGAAAAAGGCGGTGCGGCTATGGGCATGTCTCTGACCGGCATTCATGTTTTCGGAACGGCGGCTCCGGAGGATGCGGAGCTTCCTTTTCGCTCATTTTCTGCGGGGTGGTTCACCTGTGTGAACGACTTTTCCGAGACGGACCCGGAACGGACGTACGAGGCCGCGCGGCGCATTTCCCGCGCGACGGATGCGCCGGTCCTGTATTTCAACGTATTTGACAGCGAGGCGATATGGTTCGTGTTTTTCCGCGGCGGGAAGGTCGCGGCAAAGTACTCGGACGATGAATTTTCCGCGAACAAAGGACTGTACGGCATTCCGGCGCTCGTCGGGTACGAAAGCGGGGGAAAACGGCGCCTCTCCGATATCCTCAGCTGCGCGGATACGGAACGCAAGATCGCGCTGCTGGAGGAGTATTTTGGCGTCTGTCTTACGTTCGTTCCGGAAATGCTGGATGAGCCGGAGACACTCTGCCGCGAACGGAGCGAGCGCCTGTACCGCGCGTACCGCGAAGAGGAAAAGCTTCTGACCGGCAAAAGCGCCCCGATGGCGCTGCGGCTTGCGGCTGAGTATCCGGGAAAACTGTTTTTCTATAGATTTCAGGACGAGCGTATCACGGTCAAACCGCACTTCTTTCTGCACGGCTACGCCGGTGATCCGGACGAGGACGAGCGGCATCGCATTCTGACGCCGGTGCATTTTGCGCACGGCGCGCTGGAACCTTCCGACTGGGAGACCTTTGCGCAGGGACGCATACCGCGCTGTCCCGATACGCGGTTCGTCCTGCAATGCGGAACGCCGGTTCGAGTGACCTTTTCCTGGGAATGTCCGCCGAGGACTATGGCACTCCCGGCGGGGGCGTATCCGGAGGCGTTTCTCCCGACGGGTGAGCTGCTCATCCTCGGGGAGCACCGGATCTATGTGGTGGAGTCGGCGACGCTGAAGATCGTTGCGAAGCTGCCGCACAAAGGCGATGTGGCCGATGTCGTGGGGAATTATATTCTCACAACGGCCGGCAGCAGCTTTTACTGCTACGGATACGATCCAAAATCAAAGATCTATATCTACGAACTGATACGTCGGTAACTGCACGGCGTAAAAAAGGCCCGCACCGTTTCGGTGCGGGCCTTGCATCATTGTATGCGTTTTACTGTGCGGAGCGACGCCATTTTGTTTTTCCGGTAGCCGTCCATGAGAAAACCCTTCCATCGGAAAGCCTTTGAAGAGCCACGCCGCCGGCCGGTTTTTTCTCATATAGCACGGACCGGCGTGCCTTCCCGGAAGAAGATCCCGCGCCCAGTTCGGGACCGCCGCGGCGAAAGACACGGAATTTCCGGCGGAGAAACTGCGCAGAGTGGAATACCGGCGAAAAACAGGCGTGGAGATTCGACGGAACACTGCATATTTTGATAAGATATTATGTAAATCATTGCAACCGCTTGTCGAAATCGTCGGGAAGGCGGCGAACAAATATTAAGACAGTTTCGACAAGTTTTTCCTGCGACGCGCCGCTGTTTTGTGCTAAATTAGTCAAGCAATGTAGCCAAGCATAAAAAAACATCAGCAAACTGCTTGCAGTTCATAATTATGGAGGCAATATTATGGAAACCAAGATACGCGTGCTGATCGCCGACCCGAACGAGGATTTTCAGCTGTTGATGAAGAGCCTGCTTTCACAGGAGGGGGATATGGAAGCGGCGGGGACATCCTCCGACGGTTCGGATGCGCTTGCCAAGATCGAAGCACTGCACCCGGACGTTGTGCTGCTGGAGCTGGTGCAGCCGCGGCTGGACGGACTGGGCGTGCTGCGCAAGCTCGCCGAGAAGGACTCCGCGCCGCCGGTGGTCGTACTTACCGGGTTTGTCAACGCACATGTCGTTGCCGAGTGCGCGGAGCTCGGCGCGGCATACTTCCTCTCCAAGCCGTGCGACATGCCGGAGCTGATACAGCGTCTGCGGCAGTGCGCGCAGACGGGCAAAAAGCCGCTGTCCGTCACCGGAGCAAGAAGCTCCGCAGCGATCGTGCCGGAGGCGAAGGCGGACAACGCCTCGCTCGAGAGCGTCGTTACCGACATCATCCACGAGATCGGCGTTCCGGCGCATATTAAGGGGTATCAGTATCTGCGCGAGGCGATCATCCTCACGATCAACGACATGGACGCCATCAACGCCGTGACGAAGGTGCTCTATCCGGAGGTCGCGAAGAAGTTTTCCACGACGCCGAGCCGCGTAGAGCGTGCCATCCGCCACGCGATCGAGGTCGCGTGGGACCGCGGTGATGTGGAGACGCTGCAAAAGTTTTTTGGCTATACCGTTTCCGGCATTAAGGGCAAACCGACGAACAGCGAGTTTATCGCCATGATCGCCGACTGCCTCTCCCTTCGGCGCAAGCAGGGGAAAATGTAAGCTTGTCAAACGAGACCCACTTCGTTGGGCTCTCGTTTGAAGGGGCTGCGGCTCGTCGCAGCGCACGCTCTTCGAGCGCACGTTTGCGAGCCGTAAAGTATTTTCTCCGACGCACATGTCGCCGGAGAAAATGGTTAACACTCTATTTGCGCCTGCGGGCGCAAACTCTGCGAGGCATTTTCGACAGACTGAATCGGCAGGACAATAGATTCTGCCGATTTTACGCATTATTTCCCGAAAACGGAGAGATAATCCTCTGCCGGGGCGAGACGTCCGACGGCAGAAAAGCCCATCATCTCGGGTGCAAGCTTTTCGCGTGCGAGAGCGAGAACGCTCTCCGTGGTCACGGCGTCGTAGCGTTCAATGATCTCGTCGGCGGTGAGACATTTGCCGAGCAGCAGCAGTCCCGAGCCGAGCCGGTTCATGCGGCTGGAGCTCGATTCGAGCGAGAGGATGATGCTGGACTTGATGAGCTCGCGCGCGGTGCGAAGCTCCTTATCCGTAATGCCGTCCTGCCGGAACTTCTCGATCTCCTCCCGGATGAGCGCGAGTGCCTTTTCCTCGGAATCGCGGCCCACCGCGGTGGAGATGGCGAGCATACCGGTCTCCTTATAGGCGGCCGTGAAGCTGCCGATACTGTAGCAGAGGCCGTGCTTTTCGCGGACGGTCTGGAAGAGTCGGGAGGACATGCCGCCGCCGAGCGCCATGGAGAGTACCTGCCACGAGAAGCGGTCCGCGTCGCCGTCCGGCAGACCGGGGAAGGAGAGACAGAAGTGGTTCTGCTCCGTTGCCTTGCGCTTTACGACCACGGCGGGCGTGTAAGCGCTCTTGCGGCACGCCGCGGGACGCGACGGCGCGAGCGCGGAAAACCGGCTGCACAGCCGCGCGAGGTTATCCTCCGTAAAGCTGCCGCACACGGAAACGACGATCCGCTCGGGGCTGTACTCGCGTTCCTTGAACGCGCGCAGCGAAGCGCCCGTCATACCGTTGAGCGAAGCGGGACGGCCCAGCACCGGCTTTCCGAGCGCGCCGGGGAAGATCCTGCCCATGAGCTGCTCCACGACGATATCCTCCGGTGTGTCGCGGTACATGTCGATCTCCTCAAGCACGACGCCGCGCTCATTGACGACGTCCGATTCCGAGAAAAGAGAATCGAAGAACATTTCGCAGAGAATATCGGACGCCTCATCCAGATGGCTGTCCAGCACGCGGGCATAGAAGCAGGTGGAATCGCGGGAGGTGAAGGCGTTGACCTGCCCGCCGATGGCGTCCATGCGCCCGGCAAGCTCCGCGGCGGTGCTGTGGGCCGTACCCTTGAAGAGCATGTGCTCAATGAAGTGGGCGCTGCCCTCCTCGCCGCGCTTTTCATAGCGCGAGCCGACGCCGACCCAGATGCCGACGGCGGCGGAGCGGACGCCGGACATTTTCTCGTGGGCGATGCGCACGCCGTTCGGTAACGTGATGATTTCGTACATGGGAACCTCCGAAGAAAAGCGGCGGGAGCAATGCCCCCGCCGCACATATTGTCAATAAAACCGCGTAGAATCAGGCTTCGCCGCGCTCTTTCAGAGCGTCCTTGCGGCTGAGGTCGATGCCCTTGGGGCCGACGTTCATGACCTTGACCCAGGTCATATCGCCGATGTTGAGCACGTCCTCGACCTTCTCGGTGCGCTTGAACTCCAGATCCTTGATCTTCACAAGGCCGTCCTTGCCGGGGGCCAGCTCGACCCACGCGCCGAAGTCGGAGCGGATGTTGGAAACACGGCCGTAGTAGAGAGCGCCGATCTCCGGCTCAAAGACGATGTTTTCGATGGTCTTGCGCGCGGCGCGGCAGGCCTCGATATCCTCGGAGGCAATGTAGATGTTGCCGTCGTCGGTGATGTCGATCTTGGTGTTGGTGTCGGCGGTGATCTTCTGGATGACCTTGCCGCCGGAGCCGATGACCTCGCGGATCTTGTCGGGGTTGATCTTCATCTGGATCATCTTGGGCGCGGTCTTGGCAAGCTCACGGCGCGGTTCGGGGATGGCCTTGAGCATGACCTCGTCGAGGATCTGGAAGCGGGCTTCCTTCGTGATGGCGAAGGCTTCCTTGATGATCTCGTGCTTGAGACCGTCGTTCTTCAGATCCATCTGGATGGCGGTGATGCCTTCCTTCGTACCGGCGACCTTGAAGTCCATCTCGCCGTGGAAGTCCTCGACGCCCTGAATGTCGATGAACGTGGTGAAGTTGTCGCCGTCCTGGATAAGGCCGCAGCTGATGCCGGCAACGGGGGCCTTCAGAGGCACGCCGGCGTCCATGAGCGCGAGCGTCGTGCCGCAGATGGAGCCCTGCGAGGTGGAGCCGTTGGAGGAGAGCACTTCACTCACCACGCGGATGGCGTAGGGGAAGTCCTCCACGGACGGGATGACAGACTGGAGAGCCTTCTCCACGAGAGCGCCGTGGCCGTATTCGCGGCGGCCGGTGCTGCGGGCGGCGCGCGCCTCGCCGGTGGAGTAGGAGGGCATGTTGTAGTGGTGCATGAAGCGCTTCTCGGTCTCGTCCCAGATGGTGTCGAGCTTCTGGGCGGCGGAGAGCGTGTTCAGCGTGGCGATGGAGAGCACCTGCGTCTGGCCGCGGGTGAAGAGAGCGGAGCCGTGGACAACAGGCAGCACGCCGACTTCCGCGCCGAGCGGACGGATCTCGTTCATGGCACGGCCGTCCACACGCTTGCCGGCGAGCAGCCACTTCTTGACGACCTTCTTCTGCAGCTTGTAGAGGATCTCGTCCATGTACTGCATGATCTCGGGATGGTCAGCCTCATACTTTTCCTGCATCGCGGTGACCCACTCGTTCACGCGGGCTTCGCGGACGTTCTTGTCGTCGGTGTCCATGCAGTATTCCATACCGGCAAACTCGTTCTCGACAAGCTTTTCAAAAAGCTCCTCGTCGAACGCGGCGTGCTCGTAGGAGAACTTGGGCTTGCCGATTTCGGCGACCATGCGGTCGATGAGATCGAGCATCGGCTGCACCATCTCGTGCGCCTGCACGATGCCCTCGTACATAACGTCGTCGGGGACCTGGTCAGCCTCGGACTCGATCATAACGATCTTCTTGTGCGTGGCGGCGATGGTCGTCGTCATGCGGTTGGTTTCCTTCTCGGCGGCGGTGGGGTTGAAGAGGAACTTCTCACCGTCCCAGCCGAGGACGATACCGGCGATGGGGCCGTTGAACGGGATATCGGAAATGGAAACGGCGGTGGAAGCGCCGATCATTGCGGCGACCTCGGGGGAGCAGTCACGGTCAACGGCGAGCACTTCGCAGGCGATGACAACGTCGTTGCGCAGGTCGGACGGGAAGAGCGGGCGCATCGGGCGGTCGATGAGACGGCTCGCGAGCACGGCGTTCAGAGACGGACGGCCCTCGCGGCGGTTGAAGCTGCCGGGAATGCGGCCGACGGCGTAGAGCTTCTCATTGAAGTCCACGGCGAGAGGGAAGTAGTCGATGCCGTCCTTCGGGCGGGCGGACGCGGTGGCGGTCACGAGAACGCGGGTGTCGCCGTAGCCGACGAGAACGGAAGCGTTGCAGAGCTCGGCCATCTTGCCGACCTCCATGAAGAACGGACGGCCGCAGTAGTCCATTTCGTAACGCTTGAAATTCGGAAATTCCTTGTGAGAGATGATCATTCTTTCGTTACTCCTTTTATATATTCACACACATTGGTACACAAATTAAAAAGTCTCGCAAACGTGCGCTCGAAGAGCGTGCACTGCGGCGAGCCGCAATCTTTCTCAAACGAAAGCCGCAGGCTTTCGTTTGAAACAAAATACGGAGGGACAGTATTCACTTGTCCCTCCGTAAAAAACCTTCATAACCCTCGGCAGGTCTCCGCGAATTACTTGCGGATACCCAGTTTCGCGATAATGGCGCGGTAACGCTCGATGTCCTTGCGGGACAGGTACTCCAGCAGACGGCGGCGCTTGCCGACCATCTTGTACATACCCAGACGGCTGTGGTCGTCGTTGGGGTGCTTCTTGAGATGCTCCGTCAGCTGACGGATGCGCTCGGTGAGGATGGCGATCTGGACTTCCGGAGAACCGGTGTCGCCCTCGTGGGTCTTGTTGGCGTCGATAACGACGGTCTTCTGGTCTTTCGTGATCATAGTAACTTCGATCCTTTCCTGATTTTCGCTTCCCGCGCGGCTAAGTATCGGCTGAAAGGCGGCCGGAAACTGAGCGCGGCGGTCAAACGCTGGATTATCCTACCACATTCCCCGCCGCTTGTAAAGCATAAAATCATGGAAAAGTATCGTTTGCCGGAAAAAAGAGCGTAACGGAGAGTCCGCCGGGGCCTGCGGACTCTTCCGCATCCGTGCACGCGCCGGCGTCCAGCAGACGGCGCACCTCCGAAAGCAGCGCGCCGAGCTCCCGGCGTTCCGGCGGACGGAGCAGCGTCTCCACATACCCTTCCGTCTCCGCAACGCTCATGCGCTGCCGCAAAACGGTCCGCAGCGCCGCCTGACGCTGTGCAGTGTCTCCGAGACGGAGCAGCGCTCTGGCGTGGCGCTCCGAAAGTCCGGCCTCCTGCATGGCGCGGCGCTCTCCGTCCGTAAGGCGCAGGAGCCGCAGGCGGTTTGCCACCGACGACTGCGATCTTCCGAGCCGAACCGCGCATTCCGACTGCGTTATACCGCAAAGGCGTATATACTCCCGGAGAAGAGCCGCGTCCTCCCAGACGCTGAGCATCCGCGCCCGGAGCAGCCGGAGAGCTTCCTCCTGCGTGAGTTTTCCGTCCAAGCGCGCCGCCCCTCTCGTGTCCTTATGCGTTCAGTATAAAAGAACCGGCGTGCGGATGCGGACGAAAGTTGACATAACGCTAAAATAGTTTACATAACACAAATTGACAGAAAAAGCGGATTATGATATTTTAATAAGAACGAAAGGAGCATTGGTATGAAGAAATCCATTCGGGCCGCAGCTGCGGCTATGCTGATACCGATCCTGCTCACGCTCACCGGCTGTTCGCTGACGGTCGATGGCGTTATGAGCGTGATCGCGCCGACCGAAACGCCCGTTCCCGGTTCGGATCTCGTCTTTTCGGATGCGCCGGAGGTGACGCCGGAGCCGAGACAGATCGCCTATGAGAAAATGGACGGTGTGTTCAGCCCGTTCTTTGCCGAGACGGACGGCGACAAGGCCGTCGCCGAAATGACGCAGCTCTCTCTGCGCGCCGTGGAGGGCAATCGCGCCCCTGCCGAGATCACCCGCACGACGGGGACGGACGGAACGGTATCTGTTACGATTCGTCTTGAGAAGGGACTTCTCTGTGCCGACGGCGTGGAGCTGACGGCGGACGATCTTCTCTTTACCTATTATGTCCTCATGGATGAGAGCTATGACGGCCCCTACACGATCAATCAGCTCCCCATCGACGGGATCGCGCTCTATTGGAACGGCATGGATTCGGACATGTACGGCAAGTACATGATGATCTATGACGAGATCTACAACGGCGGCAAGTACGAGTCCGACCTGGAAAAGGCCGTGGAGGACGCCAAGCGCGCCGCCATGGAAAAGGGCGTGAGCGAGGCGAACGTGGAGAGCGACGCCGACGTCGTCAAGGCGCAGCAGGCACTCGACGAATACGACACCGTCCGCGCCGACGAGATCCGCGACGCGATCGACAACGCCTGGCGCAACGATGCGCAGGCGCTCGTGGACTACACGATCGAAAACTACAGCGGCACCATCGCGCTGCGCACGCCGTACACCCGCGAGGAAGTGCTCGGCAATACCGGTCTGCAGGTGGCGTATACGATGCTCGACCGCGGCTTCGGCAAGTTTGACGATAACGGCGGGTTTACCGCGAACAGCGGAACGACGTGGGACCTTACGACAACATTCCCGACGGCGGAGGATCTCTATAACGAAATGTACGATGCTTACGACGGCGATGTGGCGCAGTACTGGAGCATTGAGGGAATCGGCCGCGCGGACATGCTCGCCGCGGTGCAGAATTCTCTCGTGCGCGAATGGGCGCCGCTGGACGATGACTGGCGCGGCGGCGTGCAGAGCGTGTCCGGCGTGAAAAAGGTGGATGACCGGACGATCCGCATCTCGCTCACCCGCTGCGACGATACCATCCTCAAAACGCTCACCGGGATATGCATCGCGCCGCTGCACGTTTATGGTGACGTGAGTCTCTTCGATCCGGATAACGATTCCTTCGGCTTCACGAAGGGTGATCTCTCCTCCGTGCGCGCAAACAACGGCAAGGCGGTCGGCGCGGGCGAATACGCCTACCGTGAGACCGACCTGCGCACCGTGTATCTCGACGCGAACGAGAACTACTGGCTCGGCGTGACCGATGTGCCGGAGATCATTCTCTCCAAGGCGGAGTGAAAAAACGAAAAGGCAAAAAGCGTTTCGGAGAATCTCCGGAACGCTTTTTGCATAAAAAAGCCCGCGGAGCAGTTGCTCCGCGGGAAAGGGTTGTGGGATAAAAGATATGAGCTGCTCCGGTCGTGGCAGGATGGGATTTGCCACAAACCAATTGATAAGCTGTAAGGAGAGCATACCGCCATCCGGCAAAAATGTAAAGAGCGAAGCGCGTCGCAAAAAAACTACTTTTGTCGCGCGCATAAATTTTTCTTTTCCGGAAAGGATAAAAGAGCGCGGTCGTGCCGCGCAAAACCTGCAAAGGAGCCGGAAATCATGATCATTGACAGAATCGCTCTCATTCTTGCCGTCATCGGCGGGCTGAACTGGGGCCTTGTCGGCCTCTTCCGCTTTGACCTTGTCGCGTACCTGTTCGGCGGACAGACTGCGACCGTCAGCCGGATCGTATATACGCTGGTTGGCATTGCGGCAGTCTGGTGCATTTCGCTGCTCTTCCGCGAGCGGGACGCCGCCGACGAAGCCTGACGGCTTTTGAGCGTGTCAAAATTTTTTTTGACACGCTCTCAAACGAGACCCACATCGTTGGGCTTTCGTTTGAAAAAGCTGCGGCTCGCCGCAGCGCACTCGCTTACGCTCGCACGTTTGCGAGCCGAGCTTGCCATCGACAGGCAGGAAAACATGCGGTTCTGCCGGGCGGAAATGCCCTCATACTGCGTCAAAGCCCTTGAGAATACACAAAGTATTCTCTGCGGCCTTTTCCTTGTCTGCGAGCATTTCTGCTCCGGCAGAACTGCTTCGCATCGGACAGCCTTGGATTTTCGAGGGATTTTTGTTCTTTTGGACGCAGGCGCATCTGTCGCCCGCCAAGGAGAAAAGGGCAAAAAGCACCGAAAAGACTTACCTGTCCGACGCATGGGTTTCCTGCCCGTCGATGGCTGATTTTCTCCGACGTACACGCCGCCGGAGAAAATGATCAAAAGTTTATTTGCGCCTGCGGGCGCAAACTCTGCGAGGCTTTTTGCCGATCCGGAAAAGCCGTCTCTCTTCGGAGCGACGGCTTTTGCGTTAAGAAAAATTGACATCGATTTGCTCTCATGGTATAATTTCCAAGAATAAAATGCGGGAAGTGATAGCATGACGGACAACGAAAAAGATACGGGTCTGCCCGAAGAAAGACCGCAGCCCGCTTCTGCGCAGAACGATACCGCGCCGGATACGGCGGCGGACGCGGATATCCCGGCGGCGGAAGAAACCGCCGCGCCGGAGGAAACGCCGAATACGGAAGAAGCGCCGAAAGCGGAGAAACCGTCGGAACCGGCGGAAGCCGTGAAGGAGGAAACCGTACCGGAAGCGGAAACTCCGAAGGAAGAAGCGCAGGAAACAGCGGAGCCTGCCGGGGAAGACAAGCCGGCCGCGGAAACGCCGAAGACTGCGCCTGCGGCGGAGAAGAAGGCGGAGAGCGCCAAGGCGGACAGCCTCGGCGGTGTCGGCCTAGCCATCTCGCTCTGCGACGCGGTGCTCTACAGCGTCGGCCGGGATCATTTCCACGGCGGCATCCGCCCGGACAACATCTCTGTCCGCGGAGATAAGGCATATCTCGGCGGGACGCTCCAGCACACGGTCGGCGAGTTTACGCCGCAGGAGCTCGAGTATATGGCGCCGGAGTTGTTCTGGGACGGCATCCGCACCCCGACGGCGGATGTGTATTCCATCGGACTGATCCTCTATTCTCTCTATAACTACGGCCGTCTCCCGTTCTGGCCGGTATCCGGCGCGATCACGCCGAACGCCCGGGCCAGCGCGCTGCAGAAGCGCATGAGCAACGAGGAGATCCAGCCGCCTGCGAGTGCGGATGCCGAGCTGGCCGGTATCATTCTGCGTGCTCTGGCGTTTCGCATCGAGGAGCGCTGGCACGATGTGCAGGAGCTGAAGGACGCTCTCGGCGGATGCGACGCCGCCGGATCGGCGGTGGACATCTCCCTTGCCATGTCGGGTCTTCTGATGCGCTCGGCGGACGCTCCGGCGATCGACCGACGCGACGGGCAGGGAAGAGGCCGTACATATTACGACGACGGGGAGATCCCCGCCGGGCGCCGTCCGCAGCGGCGGAAGAGCTTCCGCTGGCTCTGGGCGCTGCTCGCCGCGATCGTCGTTGTCGGCGCGGTCGTTGCGGCATACGCCAGCGGCACGGCGAACAATAAGGAACCCCAGGTGCAGGTAACTCCCACGCCCGAGCCGACGCAGATCCCCACCCCGACGCCGACCGCTACGCCGGACCCGACGCCGTCGCCCACGCCGAAGGGCCCGCGCTATGTCGTCTATGCCGAAAATGTGAGCTGGACGCAGGCGCAGCAGCGCTGCGAGGAGCTCGGCGGCACGCTGGCGGTGCCCTTGACGGAGGACGAGTATAACGAGATCGTTCGCGTATGCACGAGCGCCAAATGCAACTATGTCTGGCTCGGCGCGGAGCGTCAGGCGGACGGCAACTGGCGCGATACGAACGGCGAGATCATCACCTTCTTCCGCTGGGACGAGGGCGAGCCGTCCGGTATCGACATCGGCGACAACGCGCCCGAAAACTTCCTCATGATGTGGCGGCGCGAGGATGGCTGGTACTATAACGACAGCCGTGAAAACCCGCTGCTCGACTTTTACGCCTTCTACGGCGATAACGTCGGCTTCGTCTGCCAGATGTGGTAATTTATCAAACGGGAGTCCCGCTGTGCGGGGCTCCCGTTTGAAACAGGCCGCGGCCCGCCGCGGCGCAAATGCTGCGAGACTGAAAATTGCCGGAGGGAATTTCCCTCCGGCAATTTTTGTTTGTTGATTCAGCCGAGCAGCGCGCGGTCATTATCCAGCGTGCTGCCGGAGATCTGTGCGAATTTCTCGAGCAGATCCTCTACGGTCAGCTTTGCTTTTTCTTCGCCGCGGCAGTCGAAGATGATCTCGCCCTTGTTCATCATAATGAGCCGGTTCCCGTGGCGGATGGCATCCTTCATGTTGTGGGTGATCATCATGGTGGTGAGACCGTTTTCCTGCACGATGCGGTCGGAAAGCTCCAGCACCTTTGCCGCCGTCGCGGGGTCGAGCGCGGCGGTGTGCTCGTCAAGCAGGAGCAGCCGCGGCTTCTGGAGCGACGCCATCAGCAGCGTTACCGCCTGCCGCTGTCCGCCGGAGAGCAGACCGACCTTCGTTGTCAGCCGGTCTTCCAGCCCGAGATTCAGCTCGCGCAGCCGCTCGCGGTACATGTCGCGCTCCTCGCGGTTGATGTGCCAGCGAAGCCCGAGCTTTTTTCCGCGCCGGTAGGCGAGAGCGAGATTTTCTTCGAGCTGCATATCCGGGGCGGTGCCCATCATGGGGTCCTGAAAGACGCGCCCGATGAACGGCGCGCGCTTATAGTCCGGGAGACCGGTGATGTCGTTCCCGTCGATGACGATCGAGCCGCCGTCCACGGGCCATACGCCCGCTACCGCGTTGAGAAGCGTAGATTTGCCTGCGCCGTTGCCGCCGATCACGGTGACGAAATCGCCCTCTTCGAGATGCAGATCGACGCCCGCGAGCGCCCGGCGCTCGTTGATCGTGCCGGGGTGGAACGTCTTGTAAACATGGTTGACATCGAGCATCATTGTCCGATCGCCTCCTTCTGTCCGCGTTTTTTCGCCCGGCTGAACGAGCTTTTGGACTGCTTCTGCAGATACGGCACCGCGAGGAACAGCGCCACGATCAGCGCCGTGAAGAGCTTGAGATCGTTCGGGTCAAGCCGCAGCCACAGAATGAGCGTCATGACCATGTAGTAGAGCACGCCGCCGAGCACGATGAAGAGCAGCTTCACGGAGAAGTTGCAGCCCTTTTTGAAGATCGCCTCGCAGAAGACCTCACCGATAACGATGGACGCAAGGCCTATGACGATCGCGCCGCGGCCCATGTTGACGTCCGCCGTGCTCTGGAACTGCGTCATCAGTCCGCCGGAGAGCGCCACAACGCCGTTGGAGAGCGCAAGGCCGATGACCTTCATCCGGTCAATGTTGATGCCCTGCGCGCGGCTCATTGCGGGATTGGAGCCGGTCGCGCGCAGCGCTGAGCCCTGCTCCGTGCCGAAATACCAGTAGAGAAGCGCAATGAGCACCGCCGCGAGCAGAAAGCCGATGCCGATCGCCTGCGGCACATAGCGTGAGGAGACAAGGAAGCCCTTGCCGCCGTTTTCCCAGAACATGCCGTAAGTCTTGAGACTTGCCGTCTGGTTCGCCTTCATGCCCATGATGCGCAGATTCACGGAATAGAGCGCGAACTGCGTAAGGATACCGGCAAGAATGGCGGGGATCCCGAGCTTCGTGTGCAGCAGCCCGGTGCAGAGTCCGGCCAGCACGCCGACAAGCAGCGCCGCGAGCAGCGCCGCCCACGCGGGCCACCCGGCGATGATCAGCATAACGGTCACGGCGCCGCCGGTCGCAAAGCTGCCGTCCACACTCAGATCGGCCACGTCCAGCAGCCGGAAGGTAATGTATACGCCCAATGCCATCAAACCCCAAAGAATGCCCTGCGCGATGGCGGAGGGCATTCTTGCGGGCAGACTGGCAAAATTCAGGGAAGCAAAATAAGCACCCATGGTTTTGTCCGTCCTTTATGTTTCGCGGCGGTCTGCCGCTCTATTTTTGATATTGCCGAAGATCAGCCGATCGCGACGTAATCCTCCGGAACCGTGATGCCGAGAGCCTCGCAGATCGCGGGATTGTACTTCTTCACAGGGTCAGGGAAGTACTCGATGGGCATTTCGGAGATGTTCGCTTCGCCCGTCAGGATCTTTGCGGCCATCTTGCCGGTCGTCACACCGAGATCGTAGTAGTTGATCGAGAGAGTGGCGACGCCGCAGCCGGCGCAGATGCCTTCCTCACCGGCGATGATCGGCACACCGGCGGGCTCGGCCACGTTGTTGATGGCCTCGGTGCAGCTCGCGGCGGTGTTGTCGGTCGGGATATAGAGCACGTCGTTTTCATCGCACGCGGTCGCGGTCACGGCGGCGACATCGTTGGAGTCGGCAAAGGTGTAAACGGAAACAGTAACGCCGGACTTTTCAAGCTCTGCCTTCACCACGTCGGACTGGTACACGGAGTTCGGCTCGGCGGAGCAGTAGAGAATGCCGACCTTCTTCGCATCGGGGAAGAGCTCCAGGATCATCGCGGCCTGCTGGTCGAGCGGGGCGAGATCGGAGGTGCCGGAGACGTTGCCGCCCACGGTGCCGTTAAAGTCTTTGATATCCAGCGCAACGCCGTATTCGGTGACCGCGGTGCCGAGGATGGGGATGGAGTCCGTTGCAGCGACGGCGGCCTGCAGCGCCGGGGTGGCGTTCGCAAGAATGAGATCCACGCCGTCGGAAACAAAGCCGTTGACGATGGTGGCGCAGGTCGGGATGTCGTTCGCCGCATTCTGCTCCACAAATTGGACCTTGTCGCCGAGTGCTTCGGTCAGCGCATCCTTGAAGCCCTGCGTGGCGGCGTCGAGCGCGACATGCTGCACGAGCTGGCAGATGCCGACGGTATAAACTTCGCCTTCCGCCGCGGCGGGCGCGGCAGCGGGCTCTTCGGCGGGCGTGGACGCCGGTGCGCTTCCGCAGGCGGCGAGGGAGAGTACCATCGCCAGCGCGAGAAGAAGGACAAGTGCTTTTTTCATGGTGTTTAGCTCCTTTATATAAGGCAAACTGCCTTTCTCTTATGCTTTGCATTATAGCACTTTAAATGGACAAAGCAACTGACTTTTTTCACAAAAAAGCAATGCCGGAACTGGATAGTTCCGGCATTGTCTATTAAGGTAAAGCAAAACAATCAGATATCGAGGATGCCCATGATGACGATGCCCGCCACGACGAGCGCGATGCATGCATAGTGCTTTTTCGAGAGCTTTTCCTTGAGGAAGATACGCCCCCAGATAACGCTCGCCACGCAGTAGGAGGAAATGATGGGCGCGGCAAAGGCAACATGCTCGGTGTCGGCCAGCGCGTAGATATAGAAGAACTGGCCGATCGTCTCGCACACGGCGCCGAGATACTTCGGCCCCTCCTGCTTCGGGATGAGGCGCTGCTTCTTGATGCCGAGGACATAGATCGCGCACGCAATGCCCATCACGAGGAATGTGAGCTCATAGGCGACGTTGCAGGCGTCCGCCAGCTCCTCGCCGAGCTTTTCGAGCACACGGCTGTCGGCGAACGTGCCGAGCGCGTCGAGCAGGCAGTAGATCACCGGCAGCGCGATGGCGAGCCAGCTTTTGGCGTAATGCCGGTTAGACTCATCCTGCCGGGCACGGCGCAGCTCCTCGTCCTCGTTGGACTCCGTGATGCCGAGCGCGATCACGCCGATGCACACGAGCGCCACAGCCACGAGCGCGAGCGGCGGCAGATCGTCGCCGATGCCGACGGTGATGAGCGTGAGCACCGCTACGATCGCGCCGGAGCTGTTGCAGATGGGGGAGGAGATGGAGAGCTCTATGTACCGGAGACCGAGATAGCCGATGGCCATGGAGAGAATGTAGAGCATCGAAACGGGCAGATACATGAGAATGATCTCCCATGTGATGCCGACCTTCCCGATGAAGATCTCATAGGCAGCGTGCAGACCCATAACGATACCGACGGCCATGACCATTTTGAGATGGCTGTATTTGTCGCTGCTGTCCTGACAGCCAATTTTGGAGAAAAGATCGGAGCCGCTCCAGCAGAGCAGAGCGATGAGTGCAAACCAAAACCACATAATAAATGCTTATTCCTTTCCTGTTTCTATTTTCGGACAAGCAAGTATATCAAACCGTGGATATACTTTGCAAGAGCGAATTTTGCAGGAAAAAAATCCGGCTTTCCAACGGAAAGCCGGATAAATCGGATAGCATCCTTTTAAAACAGCGGCGCGAGCGTGCGCAGCACGGCGCGGATCAGCCGCCGACCGCGGCGCTGCTGCAGACACAGCTCCTCCGTGATGGGCGCGCTCCGTTCCAGCTCGGAAAGATATTCCGCCTTCATGTCCGCGATGGCGGGTGTATCACACATCCATACGCCGCACTCAAAGTGGAGATACAGACTGCGGTAATCGAGATTGATCGTTCCGACCACGGCGCTGCGGTCATCGGCGATGAACGTTTTGGCGTGCACCATGCCGGGGGTGTACTCGTAGATCTTCACACCCGCGAGAATGAGCGTTTCGTAGTAGGAGCGGGTCATTTCATGCACAAGGGCGCTGTCGCTGATCGCTGGGGTGACGATGCGCACATCCACGCCGGACTTGGCCGCGGCGGTCAGCGCGGTGATCATCTCGTTATCGATGATGAGATAGGGGGTGTTGATATACACATAGTCCTTGGCGCGGTTGATGAGATGCATGTACACCGTTTCGCCGACCGGCTCGTTGTCGAGCGGCGTATCGCCGAACGGCTGCACCCAGCCGGGGGCGGTGATGCTCTCGCAGAGCGCCGCGGAAGGCGCGTAGCGGGTGAAATCCTCCGTTACGCCGCGCGTGTAGTCCCACATGGAGAGAAACATCGCCGTGAGCGCGTACACGCCCTCGCCGCGCAGCATGACGCCCGCGTCGAGCCAGTGGCCGCAGCGCTGCACCACGTTGATATAGGCGTCCGAGAAGTTGATCCCGCCCGTGAAGCCGACATTCCCGTCGATCACACAGATCTTGCGGTGGTCGCGGTTGTTGAACCGCGGCGAGAGAATGGGGATAAACCGGTTGAACACGCAGCAGCGGATGCCCTCGGCCTCAAGCGTGTCCTCATAGCCCTCCGGCAGCTTGTACATGCAGCCGAAATCGTCGTACATCACGCGCACATCCACGCCGCTTTCCGCCTTGCGGCGCAGCACCTCGTGAATGGCGTTCCACATCGTGCCGGGGGCGATGATGTAATACTCCATGAAAATGAACTTCTCCGCCTTTTCCAGCTCCGCCAGAAGCGTGTCAAAATAGACCTCGCCGACCGGCAGATACGTTGTTTCGGTATGCGTGAATACCGGCGCGCCGGCGGTACGGTGCAGATAGTCGGAAACGCGCTTCGCGTCCGTGTGCTCAGGCAGCGCCGGTTCCGCCGCCGGAACGCTGCGCATCGCCTTTTCATACTGCTCGGCCACGGATGACATCCGCGCCTTTTCCTTCAGCGAGAGCTGGTTTTTCCCGAATACGAGATAGAGCAGCACGCCGAACACCGGCAGCGCAAGGATCGGAATGATCCAAGCGATCTTGTACGCGGGGTTGCCGTCGCGGCTGACAAGATAGACGACAACAACGGCGGAGAGAACGAGGCAGACACCGTAAAAGATGGCAAAGTGCTCGTTGAACCGGGTGATGGCGAGGTAGACAGCGGCAAACTGCAGCGCAATGAATGCGCCGGTGAATACGGCGCGGGAAAATACGACTTTAAAAAAGTTCTTCATGGGCTTCTCCGCAGAAGGATAAATTTCTTTACTATATCATACACGCGCGGCGCGGGAAATTCAACAACAGATGCGCCGGTTTGTCTTACGCAGCTGCTCCGGACAGCAGCATGAACGCCATGGTCAGCAGCAGAAGAAGAAACCGACCCTTTTCCACGCCGAGCTTCATCATCAGCGGAAGCGTGATGAGAAGATAGACGACGGCCGATGGTGCCGTAACGGCGAGAGAGGAGAGAAGCTCGCCCCGCCCGGCAAGAAGGGCGGCAAGCGTCTGTACTGCCGCGCCGAGCGCGATGGCGATCACGCCCAGCAGAAACCGGCTCCAGAAGAGGTCGCTCTTCCGCACCGGCATGGCGAGCGCGTACTGCTCCCACCGGCAGCGTTCGTCATAGCCGAGCGCATAGATCGGCATCATCGCAAGCAGCATCATGCCGACGCTTGCGAAAAGGCCGATGCCTTTGATAAAAAGCGGCAGGAGTAGGTACACGCCCGTCAGAACGAGCTGCACCCGGCACTGCGCCCACAGCTCAAATATGTCCTTGAGGAAAAGTCCGCGGATCTTCATAACGCCCGCTTCTTTCTCGTGATGTCCAGGATGATCTCTTCGAGCGTTTGACCGGGATGCGCCGCGAGAAGGGCTTCCTTTTCCTCGCTCAGGATCAGCCGCCCCTTGTGCAGAAACGCCACACGGCCGCAGAGCTTTTCTATATCGCTCACGATATGCGAGGAGAGCAGTATCGCGTGCTCGCCGTCTGAGATAAAGCGGGAGAGCTCGCCGATCAGCTCGTCGCGGGCGAGCGGGTCAAGCCCGCCCGTCGCTTCGTCGAGCAGCAGGAGCTTTGCTTTGTGCGAGAGCGCCACGGCAAGCGCGAGCTTCATTTTCATCCCGCGGGAATATTCTTTGAATGGCTTCGTTTCCGGCAGATTAAAGCGCCGGATATGCTCATAAAATGCGCCGCTGTCCCAATTTTTATAGATGCAGCGCTCCACTTTGTCCACCTGCCGGGCGTTCAGCCCGTCCGGGAAGCAGCTCTCGTCGAATACTACGCCGATGTCCTCGCGGACGGAGACGTTGTCGCCGTCTGTGTCTTGCCCGAGAATGCGGATCTCTCCGCTGTCGCGCCGAAGCTGCCCGAGAATGAGCGAGATCGTCGTGGACTTGCCCGCGCCGTTTTCGCCGATAAGCCCGAGCGCCGTGCCCATCGGCACGGTCAGCGTCAGGTTTTGCAGCGAAAAGCTGCCGAAGGATTTGGACAGATCCTTAATTTCCAATGCGTTCATGGGATTTCCTTTCAGTATTTCCGGTTGTAGTACCAGAAGCAGCCGGTATAGACGAGCGTCTGCAGGCACGTGAGTGCGCAGAGCACCTGTCCGACCAGAGTTTGTTTAAAGATCAAAATTGCGGCGAGAGCTGCGGCGAGCTGTACGTAAATGCAGATGTAAAGCGCCATAGAACGCGCCTTGTTTGCCACATACGCCGCGCGCTCGTCGGTCAGCAAGGCGTCATAGTCCGCCGCTTTGTCCGGGTCACGGGTGAGCCGGTACACGCGCAGCAGCCGCGCCGCGCCGACAACGGCAATGGCGCTGCCGAACGAGGAAAGCCAGTTCGTTTTTTCGCCGGCGTCTGTCAGCAGCCCGACAAGAAACAATACCGCGCCGAGAACAAGATATAAAATACCGAGCTTCTTCTGATCCTTGAGCTTCATGCTTCATCCTCCTCAAACAGAAAAATATCCTCAATGTGCACCCCGAACGTCTGCGCGATCTTGTGCGCCAGCAATATCGAGGGGTTGTACTTTCCGCTCTCCAGCGAAATGATCGTCTGGCGCGAAACGCCGAGCAATGCGGCCAGCTGCTGCTGCGTCATGCCCTGCGCCTTGCGCCGCTCTTCAATACGGTTCTTCATCGGGTCACCTCAATGTGAAAAAGTAAAGCTTGCTTTACATACGCAGTATAGCACGGCAAAATGAAATGTCAAGCGTGTTTTACATTTCGCTTTTTATATTTTTACGGAAGTCCTGATTATAGGACACTCGATGCAGTAATATACAACCATAAGAGAGATAAAAAACTGGAAAGGAAGAGCGATATGGCGTTCAAGATCGGGTTTTCTGTATCGGAGGAAAAGGAAAAGATGACCGCTCCGGTGCCTCCGGACGTTGCGGAAGAGCGTGAGCCGCGGCGGTCGGTGGTGCGCGTGCAATTCCCGCAGCGGAATATGACGCTTGACTACTATAACGACCGGTTCGACCTGCACTGCGGCGATCTGGTGTACGTAGACGGCAAGCTCGAGGGAAAGCGCGGGCGCGTCGTGGATGTCAACTACAACTTCCGCATCAATCTGGCGGACTACAAGCGCGTGATCGGCGTGGCGGATACCAATGTGTCCGGTCGGTTTACCCTTGCCGGGTCGCACGTTCTGACGTTCGACCGCGCGGCGCTTCCGCGCCGGAAGGTGATGAGCTGGTATAAAGCGCCGTCGAAGCCGGACACGGAGTATGCCTGCGGCTCGGACGACAGCACCTTCCCGCTGCGGGAGCTGCACCGGATGCGCGTCGATGTGGCGGTCGCGGAGCGCGGGTATGCGTACTATGCGGAAAACCGTGTGCGCTATCTTTGTCTGGACGGAATGAAGGGGTACGCGCTTGTCGAGGGAACGGAGCCGTATGACGTGGAGTTCGTGTATTCGGACGGCATGATCTACGCGCTGACGTGCTCCTGCTACTGCGTCGGAAACTGCAAGCACGAGGTCGCCGCCATGCTGCAGCTGCGCGAAATGCTCGAGGAGATCGAGTCCGATCCCGCGAGCGCCGCGGAATACGCCCGTACCGGCTATGTCGCCGCCGTCAGCCGGGAAGCCTTCTTTACTTACGCCATCGATGGGAAGAAGACAGGGACGATCACTCTTTGAACCGCGTTCTTTGTTGCGAAAAGGAACGCGGAGAGGTACAATAAAGTATCCTCAAATATAATTTTGCGTGCCTCATCTTTTTCGGGGAGGAATGCGTATGGAAGAATCTTATATCTGCTGCAGGGTGCTGGTGCGGGACTTTGCGGATTACTATTTCACGCTTTCCTATCTCAGCGATGACGAGACGATCCGGCGGGACGATTTCGTGATCGTTCCCTGCGGACAGAACAACACGTGCAAGATCGGAAGAGTTGTCAGCGTGAAGCGCTGCCGCGGGGAAAAGCTCCCGTTCCCGTTAGAGAGAATGAAATACATTCTTTCTAAGACCGCACGACCGGCGGATTGGGACGAATCGCGGAAAACGCCGGACTTCTCGTCGCAAAGGCGGGCGGAAAAGAAAAAAGCCGAGGTCTCTGCCGGAGTGAAAACCGAAGAGAAGAAGCAGGAGCCCAAGCCGGAGCCTTGCCTGCCGCAGCAGGAGAATGCGCCTGCTCCGAAGGCCGCTGCGGAAGAGCCATCCAAACAGACAGCGGAAAAAAACTCCGGAAAGAAGCGGCGGCGGATATGGGCGGCAATCCTTCTGTGTCTGGCCGCGGCGGCGGTTGCTATGGCGGTCCGGACGTACCATCAAACGATGGATTCCTACCGAGAGGGACTTCGTGAGATATCCGCGCGGGAGTACGCTGCCGCGGAGCAGCGTTTTTCCGAGCTGGGAAGTTTTCGGGATTCCGAAGCGTTTTCCGTGTATTGCCATTACATGCTCGTATATGAGAACAATACGGAGTATGCCGGTGGGGCGCAGGAGGTATCCGCTCTTGTTCTGCGCCATGAAACCGATTGGCAGAGCCGGTTCGATACGCTGGCGATGCGCATACGGACGTATAGAAGAATACAGAAAGAACGGGAAGCGGCCGAAGCAGCGGAGAGACGCAAGCGGGAAGCCGCGGAGGCGGCAGAGAGACGCGCGCAGGAGCTAAAGGAAAAATATGGCGGAAAGCTTCCCGAAAAGGGTATGCCAATCGATGCATTGAAGTACACATCCCTTGGATTGCCGGATAAGCAAACGGAAAGTGTTTTTGGAAGTCCGGTGAGAAGAAGCCGGAGCATTCATGTCGTATGGTACACATGGGATGGAAAAATCCGCGCATCCGCTACATTTTATCAATTCTCGCAGGAGAATGAATTCACTCTTGATTATTTTGTTTATCATGATCCGCCGATCGCTCCGGCCAAACCGGGGAGCGGAAAACCGCAGGGAGACCACAGACACAACATCCGGGATGAATATGATTCTTTTGATGACTTCTGGGAGGACAATCGGGACGAATACGCCGACGAGGAAGAAGCCTGGGACGCCTGGTGCGACGGCTGATGTCCCGTCCCAAAGAACACACAGAAAACGGTGAACCGCCGCAGCAGATCGTTCTGCTGCGGCGGCTGTTTATTACATCAGAGCTGTTTTTATCGAAGTCCAAGGATAAAGAGCACCAGCGCGCCGATCGGCAGCACGGTCCATGTGATATACCGCCCGGCGATCTCCCAGTCGGACGGCTCGGCTTCCTCGGCGTTGCGGACAAGGAACGAAGCGTTCCAGCGGAAGAGCTCATCGGCAAACAGCATGGCGAGCGCCGCGATAACGCAGATCAGCACGCCGCCGAACCAGCCGAGCCACGTTCCCTTATGGGTCAGCGCTGGGCCGTCCGTCAGATCGAGGATCGTTGAAACAGAGGGCTCCATGGTACCGTCGCTCATCGTGGCGGTGATGCTGCGGAGCAGGTCAAAGCTCCCGTCCTCGTTATAGAGCATACGCCAGTCGCCGCTGTTGACTACGCCGCCGCGGAACACGATCTCGCCGTCGCAGCGCAGCTCAATGCCGGTCATCTGTGCTTGCAGGTCGCTGTCCTTCGGAATGGCGGCGGGATCCTCTTTGACGGTATAGGGGCCGTAAACGGTGTTGCCATACTGAAAGATGACGGTTTTATCCGCAGATACGGTGAAGCTCGCGGCGGTTCCGTATATCTTCCCGGAATAAACGGTGCAGCCGTCCTCTTCCGACGGCACGAGAATGGTGTCCTCATAAAGAAAACCTGAGCGCGCCGTAACGATGGGATAGATGACCGTAAAGGCCAGGATCATAACCGCCATGAGAAGCAGGAGGATCTTTTGATAGCGTCCAAGCACCTTTACCCGTGCCAAGTCTGACACCTCCATTTTTTGAAATTTGGTGGAATTATCAAAAAAGCGGTAACCAAATCGAAGCCCAGCGGAGCGGGTTCGATTTGGAAAGGAAGAAGGAGCTAACATAGTGCAGTTTTCGCCGTAAGGCGGAAACGGAACGGTGTTTGCTCCTTCTGACGTGGTACCGGTGACGGGGATCGAACCCGTACGACTTTCGTCTCGGGATTTTAAGTCCCGTGCGTCTGCCAATTCCGCCACACCGGCATGGTGGTATACCCTCATAAAGTACCATTCCGCGCCCGTGCTGTCAAGACAAAGCATACTTGACCCCGCCGCGGCATAGGCTTGTGCCGGGGTGATCGTATGGCGGGAGAGACCGAACGGAGAAAAGCACAGAACATCATACTGGAAAACCGGAGCCGACTGAGCGTGTCCGGCGTGGAAGAGGTCAGCGGCTTTGACGAGAGCATCGTGCAGATGCAGACGGAGCTTGGCGCTCTCACGGTGCATGGGAGCAACCTTCGGGTGGAGACGCTCTCGGTGGACTCCGGCGATCTTCTCGTTGTGGGGGATATTTCGGATCTCTCGTATGCCGACGTCCCGGTGCGGCGCGGCTTCTGGGCGAGGCTCTTCGGATAAATGAGCGAATCGACGGCTCGGCAGCTTTTTGAGCTGGCATTTGCCTTTGTGACCGGCGCGGCGCTCGGCGCTATGCGGTTTCCGGTATACATCCTCCGGCAAGTTTTTTACCGGCTCGCAGCACTGTGGGACGTGATCTTTTATGCGCTGGCGGGACTCGCGGTATTTGCTGCCGGGCAGTGGTGCAGCGGCGGCGTGCGGCCCCGTTTTCTCACGGCGGCGATCGCCGGATGCGCCCTTTGCACGTACCTTCTGACCCCGCTCCGGCGCCCGGTGCGCCGCCTTGCGGAGCGGAAACGCGAGCATAGGGAAGAACAGCGGTGCAGAAAAGAAAATGAGCGGAAAAAAACGCGAAAAAAAGATGAAAAAATTTGAAAAAATATCTATGCAAAATCGGATCTATCGTTTACAATAATGCGCAAGTTTCCCCTGTCGTTATAGAGCTGCCGCGGCAGGGGAGACGGCGGAGAGAATCGATGAGCAAAAGCATAAAGTTTCTTTTTGGCTGCATTCTATCCATTCTGCTTGTGTATGCCGCGGCGCGGTATGTCACAACGGCGATCCGCGTGGAGGAAGCGGAGCTTCTTCTGCGAGAGACACGGGAGCGATGCGAGGCGCTGGAGCAAAGCAACGCGGCATTGCGCGAGCGGATCGAGCGCAGCGGCGACGCGGATCGCATCGCGGAGCTTGCGCGGGAACGGCTTGGTCTTGTCCTGCCGGATGACAGGATATATCAATAAATTGAAAGAAAAGAGAAAGGGAACCCCATGGAGCTGGAAATCGGAGCGATTCAGGAAGGCAAAGTCACAGGCATCACCAAATTCGGAGCGTTCGTACTGCTTCCCGGCGGCAAGAGCGGTCTTGTACATATTTCGGAGATCGCCAACGCCTATGTCAACGACGTCAACGACTATCTGAAGGTCGGTGACGCCGTCAAGGTAAAAATCCTCAGTGTCAACGAGGCAGGAAAGATCAATCTCTCCATCAAGCAGGCTCAGCCGAGCGCCCCGCGCCCGGCTTACACGCCGCGCCCGGCTCAGCCCGCAGCGAACGCGCCGCGCCCGGCATATACCACGCGCCCAGCCAATACCTACCGCAGCGCCCCGCCGCACGGAGGTGAAGTCGCGCCGCCCACCGGGGATACCAGCTTTGAAGATAAGCTCAAGCAATTCATGCAGCAGTCTGACAGCAAGATCAACGACAGCAAGATCTACGCCGACCGCCGCTCCGGAGGCCGCCGCCGCAAATAAACCAAAATAAAAAAAGAGTGCCGCCGAAACCAGACCGGTTTCGGCGGCATTTTGCCGTTGAGATTTCAGCCTTCGGGGTGCATGAAGGAATAATCGATCAAGTTGTTCGCTCCCGTCCATGAGCCGTCCACCTTGGACATGGCGCGGTCGTATTCCTCGGTGCCGGGCTCAAAGAGCGTCGGGCAGTAGTCGTTTTCGTTTGTCTTGCTGCTGATGCTGCACGGCAGAACGTTGAACGACGAGAGATAGAGCGTTCCGTCCGGGTCGCGGGTAACGGTCGCCTGCGCGATCACGCTGTCCATGTCGGCGGGGTTGGTGTTGCCGCCGAACACAAAGTTGCCGAGACTGTAGAAAATGATGCCGTTATTGTATTTTTCAAACGGCTCAAGACGGTGCGGCCCGTGGCCGAACACGATGCTCGCGCCCGCATCGATCGCAGCGCGGCCGACCTCTTCCTGATTGGCATTCTGGTAATAGCTCGCCTCGTTGCCCCAGTGGGCGCTCACGACAACGATCTCCGCGCCCGCGTCCCTGAGAGAACGGACGCCCGCGGCGACGGATTCGGCGCTTGGCGTGTGCCAGCTGTAAACGGCATACACGCCGACGGTCAGACCGCTTTCGGTCGTATAGAGCGTGCCTTCCCCCTCGCCGCAGTGGCCGATGCCGGCGGCGACGAGATTGGCGAGCGTGTCGTCGTAGACCTGCTGTCCGAAGTCCATCGCGTGGTTATTGGCGGTCGTGGTGAACTCCACGCTGCCGAGCGTGAGAATGTCCGTCGCCGCCTTCGGCGCGAGGAAGGAGAACGTGGAGCCGGACCCGGCGCTGAGATCGGAGATGCTGCACTCAAGATTTACGATCGTCATATCGTCGTTCGCCGTCACGTCGAGCACGTTGGAGAAGGGGTACGCCCAGTTCGTGCCGACAACATTCTCAAAGGAGTTTGCGTAGTAGCGCGCCTGCGGATAGCTCGCAAGCGTGCAGTCGCCCACCATGGAGATCGTATATTCGATCGGGGTCGGCTCGGGCGTGGGCGTCGGTGTTGGGGTCGGCGTTGCCGTGGGCTCCGGGGTAGGCGTTGGCGTGGGTGTGGGAGTTGGCGTCGGCTCCGCGGTCGGGAGCGCCGTCGGCGCCGGAACGCGCACATCCTCCGGACGCGCCGCCCAGCGCGGCGAGAGCGCCGCGCTGGTGAGCAGCACCGCGAGCAGGAGCACCGCCAGAATCTTGGCGATGAGGATCGATGTTCTGGACATGATTTCCTCCGGGAATCAGACGTTTTCCACAAAGCTGCCGATGATCTCCAGCAGCACGTCGGGCATGACCGCGAGACTGTCCACGGGAATGAATTCGTGTACGCCATGGTAGTTGTAGCCGCCGGTCGAAAGGTTCGGGCAGGGAAGGCCCATCCATGTGAGCACCGCGCCGTCCGTGCCGCCGCGGATCGCTTCGGTGCGCGGCGCTACGCCGCAGGCGCGGTAAGCGGCCTCTGCGCGGTCGAGCAAATGGCGGTGCGGCTCGATCTTTTCGCGCATGTTGTAGTAGGTATCGGAGATGTCGGCTTCGGCGGTGCCCTCACCGTAGCGGCGGTTGATCTCTCCCACGGCGGCGCGGAGGCATGCCTTTTTCTCTTCAAAGAGCGTGCGGTCATGGTCGCGGATAATATAGTGGAGTTCGGCCTCCACCACGTCGCCGGACATGTCGGTGAGATGGATGAAGCCCTCGTAGCCCTCGGTCTTTTCCGGCACCTGATCGGCGGGGGGAAGGGAGTGCAGCTCCATGGCAATCGTCGCGGCGTTCTTCATAATGTTCTTCGCGCTGCCCGGATGGATGCCGACGCCGTGCACACGGACGAGCGCTGCAGCCGCGTTGAAGTTTTCGTATTCGTATACACCGAGCTCGCCGCCGTCCACGGTGTATCCCCAGTCGCACGCAAGCTCTTTAACATCCAGCCCCTCCGTGCCGCGGCCGACCTCCTCGTCGGTCGTGAACACGATGCGCAGCTCCCCGTGCGGCGCGCCGGAGGCGATGAGCTTTTCCACCGCCGTCATGATCTCGGCAACGCCCGCTTTGTCGTCCGCGCCGAGCAGCGTGGAGCCGTCCGTCACGAGCAGCACCTGCCCACGCACGTCCTTCATGGCGGGGAACTGCTTTTCCGAGAGAATGACGCCGTGGCCGAGCTCAATGTCCTCGCCGGTATAGAGTACCTCGCGGGCGTTCACGCCCTCGCCGCTCGCGGCGGGAGAGGTGTCCACATGCGCGATGAGCGCGAGCGTTCCGGCGGCTTTGACGCCCTCTGTGGCGGGGAGCGTGCCGATGGCATTGCCGCAGCTGTCCATATGGACGTTCTTCAGCCCCAGAGAGAGCATTTCCTCGGCCAGACGGCGCGAGAGCTCCAGCTGCCGGGTCGTGGACGGGCTTTCGGTGCTGTCCTCATCGGACGCGGTGGACACGGCGATGTATTTGAGAAATCTTTCCTTGCAGGTCATAATAAGAATCCCTCCGTTTTCGAGTTGTTTTTTTATATATCAAATATATCATTTTTATGATAAAATGCAATCGCTTTTATTTTCGGCGTGTCCGGCAGGGAAAAGCGAACTTTTCTTCCTCGGGGTGCGTCATAGGAATAGTAAGCAATACATCCTGAAAGTACAGGAGGAACATACATGAAAAAGCTGCTTGCCATTCTCCTCGGCGCTTGCCTGCTGCTCGGCGTTATGACCGGCTGCGGCGGCAATGCCGAGGATGCCGTTACCGTCCAGAAGGTATCGGACATCACCTCGCAGGGCTCCGTGGGGCTGGTGAACCGGTACGCCGGTATTGTCGTTTCGGGCGAAACGGCAACGGTCAAAAAGGGCGACAAGAAAGTTCTTGAGACCTACGTAAAGGAAGGCGACTTCGTCACCGAGGGCGATGTGCTCTTCTGCTACGACAACGAGGCCATGGAGCTTCAGCTCAGCAAGCTCCTGCTTGAGCTTGAGGGCTATGAGAACACGATCTCCAACGCCGAGGAGGACATCCCCAATCTCGAGCGCCAGCGCGACGCCGCCCCCGCGGCGCAGCAGCTCACCTACTCGCTGCAGATCCAGGAGCTGCAGGCGAACGTGCGTGAAGCGACTTACAATAAGGGGCTCAAAGAACGCGAGATCGAGAATTTGCAGGAAGCTCTCGAGGATACGGACGTGCGCGCACCGATCTCCGGCCGCGTGATGAGCGTGAAGAATACGGAGAATACAGGCGCAAGCTCCGGCTATGGCGACGATACGAGCGGCAGCGACGCCTACATCACCATCATGGACATGACGACCTATCAGGTCAAGGGCACGATCAACGAGCTGAACGTCGGCACGCTTTCTGAGGGGATGAACGTGCTTATCCGTTCACGCCTTGACGAGAGCGTTACGTGGAGCGGCGTGCTCGATAGCATCGATTGGGAGACCAAGGTGCAGAGCAATAATAGCCCGTATTACGGCGGTGGCGGCGGCAACGAGATGACAAGCTCGTCCAAGTACCCGTTCTATGTGAAGCTCAACGACGTGACCGGCCTCATTCTCGGTCAGCACGTGTACATTGAGCCGGATTACGGCCAGCAGGAGGTCCGCGAGGGACTCTGGCTGCCGGAATATTATATTGTGGACGCCGATTCCTCACCCTACGTCTGGGCGGCGAACGGACGCGACCGGCTGGAAAAGCGCGGCGTGTCCCTCGGTGAATATGACGCCGAGCGGGGCGAATATCAGGTCATCTCCGGGCTGAAGGAGAGCGACTATATCGCCTTCCCGATGGACGGCCTTACGGCGGGCATGCATACGCAGGTGTATGAGGATAATTCCGGCTATGTTTCCGGCGGCAACTCGGGCGGCTTCGGCTCCGGTGCGGCTCCAATGCCGCCGACGCTTGTCTCCGACGGCAACGCCTCCGACGGCGACGCGCCCATCGAAGCGCCGGACGAATCGCTCTTCGGCGACCCCGCCGAGATCGAAGCGCCGGCGGAGGATGCCGTTGTGCCGGAGACAGCGCCCGCAGAGGACGCTGCGGCGAATGCGGAGGGGAGCGTGGCGTAATGCTTCTGGAAATGCGCAGCATCTGCAAGGATTATCCCCAGGGCAAGGATGTTGTACACATCCTCAAGAACATTTCTCTTGAGATCGACGACGGGGATTATCTTGCCATCATGGGACCCTCCGGCTCCGGTAAAACAACGCTTATGAACATCATCGGCTGTCTCGATACGCCGACCTCCGGCACCTATGTGCTTGCCGGGGAGGACGTATCCTCGGCCTCGGATGACCGGCTCGCCGATATACGAAACCAGATGATCGGTTTCGTTTTCCAGAGCTTCTATCTTCTGCCGAAGCTCACGGCGCTCGACAATGTCGCGCTGCCGCTTCTCTATGCGAACGTGCCGCGCCGTGAACGGCGTGAGCGCGCTGCGGAAGCGCTTGCGAGCGTCGGGTTGGAAGATCGTATGGACTTTTACCCGAACCAGCTCTCCGGCGGCCAGTGCCAGCGCGTGGCGATCGCCCGCGCGATGATCGCAAAGCCGCGCATCCTGCTTGCGGACGAGCCGACCGGCGCGCTGGACTCTGCTTCCGGCCGCCAGGTCATGCAGATCTTCGGCGAGCTGAACGCGAAGGGAACGACGGTCGTGCTCATCACGCACGCGCAGGACATTGCCGACTGCGCGAAAAAGATCCACCGCATTCTCGACGGCGAGCTGATCCGCGGCGACGAGGATAAGCACCGGTACGACATGATGAAAGGAGGCGCAGCGGATGAAAAAGGGAAAGATAACGTTTCTCAGTAATCTCCCGGAATGGCTGCGCCGGACGATCGCCGGAGTGCTGATCGCCGCGCTCATCAGCGGCGGCGTGTACGGCATATTGCTCCTCGTCCGCGGCAGCGGCGGCAAGGTGAAGGTCTATCCGATCATGGAATTCTGCACAAACTATGCCGACGACCAGGCAGAGACGCAGGGGCTTGTAAAGCCCGATAAAATGCAGTCGATCTATGTATCCGAAACGCAGAAGATCACAAAGTACTATGTCCATGAGGGCGATACAGTCAAAGTCGGCGACCCGATTTTGTCCTACGACACGACGCTCACCGACCTGCAGCTCGAGCGGGCGAGGATCTCCGTACAGAAGCTGGAGATCGCGCTCGACGAGGCGAACGCCAATCTTGTAAAGGTGAACAACTATCGCCTGTATGTCCCGCAGCCCGATCCTCTCCCCGACGAGGAGCCGGATACGCCGCTCACGCCGGTGGAGGTACCGTATTTCCGCGGCGGCGACGGCACAAAGGACAGCCCGTTCTTTTATATCTGGAGCGACGACTGCGCCTATGACAGCGCATTCATCGACTCGCTCCTGACGAGAGCGGGCGGCAGCACGGCGTATGTTGTCTTTGAGATCCATGACGGCGATTCTCCGGACGGCGACATTCTCCGCAGCTGGGGCATGGTGTTCGTCCGCCAGAGCGACGGCTCGGTGGCCTTTAAGGTGGACGAGGCCTACGGACGCTTTGATGACGGCACGGCGCCGGACGACGGCGGCGATATCGACGACGGCGGCAACACCTATATCGATACGACGCCGAGCTACACCTATAATGAGCTCATCTCCATGCGCCGCGAAGCGCAGGAGAAGATCTATCAGACGGAGCTCGATCTAAAAAAGGCGCGGCTCGAATACGAAACGCTCGAATTTGAGATCAACAACGGCGTGGTCTACAGCAAGATCGACGGCGTAGTGAAAACGATCCGCAGCCCGGATCAGGCGCGCGAGGAGCAGCTCCCGGCGGTGCTCATTTCCGGCGGCGGCGGATACTATGTCACCGGCGCGATGAGTGAAACGGAGCTGCAAACGCTCCATGTCGGCGATACGGTTACGGTGATGTCGTGGCAGACGTATTCCCAGACAGAGGCGGAGATCGTCAGCATTTCCGAATACCCGGTCGGGGAGAACAGCGGCTACTATCACTGGAGCCAGGGCAACAGCAACGCTTCGCTCTATCCCTTCACCGTGTATTTGGACGAGGACACCCCCGTGCGCGAGGGCGAGTATGTGAACATCACCTACAACCCCTTCGGCAGCAGTGCTTCCGGTGTATATCTCCAGAACATGTTCATCCTCCGCGAGGGCGGCGGGAGCTTCGTATATGTCCGTGACGCGAACGGGAAGCTTGAAAAGCGCGCCGTATCGACTGGACGCTCGCTCTGGGGTTCGTATACGCAGATCAACGGCGGACTCACCGGCGAGGAATATATTGCCTTCCCGTACGGCAACAATATCCGAGCCGGAGCTAAGACCGAGATATCCGACGCTGCGTCGTTCTATAATTACTGAAAGGGGGCGGGTGCATTGCTTGAAAGCATTTCTCTGGCGTTTCAGAACGTGTGGCGGCATAAGCTGCGCTCGTTCCTGACGATGCTCGGCATCATCATCGGCATCGCTTCGATCATCACGATCGTTTCCACGATCAAAGGCACGAACGAGCAGATCAAGGAAAGCCTTGTCGGCGCGGGAAACAACGCCGTCGTTGTGCAGCTCTATCAGGACAATTATCCGTATGAGGTGCAGTATAACGGCGTGCCCGCCGGCGTTTACCCGATCACCGAGGAAACGCGGCAGGAGCTCTGCAAGATCGACCACGTGAAGGGCGTGTCGCTCTTTTGCAGCCGCAATTACGCCGACGGCGTATACTATGGCAATAACAGCTTTTCCGGCAATCTTTACGGCATCGACGAATACTATTTCGATGTGAACGGCTACTCGCTCGACCACGGCCGCAGCTTTCTCAAAGAGGACTTTGCCAAGGCGAAAAAGGTCTGCATGCTCGATGCGGCGGCGGCCTCGGCGCTCTTCTCCGGCGAAGACCCGGTCGGCAAGACCGTGGAGATGCAGGGCGACAGCTTCACGGTCGTCGGCGTTGTGAAGCGTGCGCGCTCCACAACGATGCAGATCAAAACGCCGAGCGATTACTACCAGTACATGAACGAGACCGGCACGATCTTCCTTCCGCTCAAGACCTGGCCGATGCTCTATTCGTTCGACGAGCCGCAGTGCGCGGCGCTGCGCGCGGACAATACCGACAATATGACGAGCGTCGGACAGAAGGCGGGCGAACTTCTCTCGTCCAGCCAGCTCATCGGCGCGGACAAAACGCTCTCCTACCGCGGGCAGGACCTCATGGAGCAGGCGAAGAACCTGCAGGAGCTTTCCAACTCATCCAACCGCCAACTCATCTGGATCGCAAGCATTTCGCTGCTCGTCGGCGGCATCGGCGTTATGAACATCATGCTCGTCACCGTTACCGAGCGCACGCAGGAGATCGGTCTCAAAAAAGCCATCGGCGCGCGCCGCCGCCGCATCCTCAACCAGTTCCTCACGGAAGCGGCGGTGCTCACAAGCCTCGGCGGTATGCTCGGCGTGATCGTCGGCATCATCATGGCGCGGCTCATTTCGTCCGTCATGGGTACGCCGACGGCCATCAGCGTTCCGGCGATCCTCATCGCCGTGGTGTTCTCCATGGTCATCGGCATCGTGTTCGGCCTTCTCCCGGCGGTCAAGGCGTCCAACCTCAACCCCATCCAGGCCCTCCGGCGCGACTGACCGGGACACAGCTTTTTGCGGGGAAGCGTTTTGCCTCTGTGCTGCAATGCGGTAAATACACAAAAAAGCTCCTGGAGCTGTGCCGCGCGGCGGACGCCGGCACGAAGAAAGCGGCGGTCGGTTTTCTCAAGGGAGAATCCTCCGGGTTTTCGGATATTCTCGGCATCTGCCCGGCGGCTCGGGCTCCGGGAAGGGCGACCTTCTCGGCACGCTGCCTGACGGCGTCATAGACGTCTTCGGCAAGAAATAATGCATGAAAAATCGGCTCACCCGTTTGAAACGGGTGAGCCGATTTTTTGCATGCGGAAAAAGCAGGAAAGTCAGCAGCAGAACTGCGCTATCGCGGCGTCGATATCCGCGGCGCACGAGGCGGCGATGGCCTCGTCGCCCGGCTGGAGCGGGTAGAGCGGCGCGCGGACGCCGCCGATATCCGGCGCGCCGCGGAGACGGAGGATCTCCTTGATCATGGCGTACATGTTGCCCTGCCCGGAGCACATCTTGTAAATGATATGGCAGCAGGCGTCCTGAATGTCGCGCGCGGGGAGAATGCCGCCGCTGCGGACAAGGGTGAAGATACGCTCGTAGAGCTCCGGCATGGCGGCGTACGTACCGCCGATGCCGCCGACCGCACCCGCGGCGAGACCGGAGAGCAGCTGCTCGTCCGGACCGTTGAAAACAATCGCCCCCTCGTCGCGCCACATTTCAATATCCTGTATCGGCATGGAGGAGTTTTTCACTCCGATCACGGTCGGTACGGCGAGCATCGTGCGCAGAAGAGAGCTGTTCAGCGCTGTGCCGGCGAGCTGCGGGATATTGTAGATGATGAAATCCGTATTCGGCGCGGCAGAGGCAATATCGGTCCAATACTGCGCGATCGCGCGGTCCGGCAGATGGAAGTAGATCGGGGGAATGGCGGCGATGCAGTCGGCCCCGGCGCTCTCGGCGTGGGCGGCAAGCTCCATGCTGTCGCGCGTGTTGTTGCAGGCGACGTGCGCGATGATCGTGACGCGCCCGGCGGCCTGAGCGATGACGGCCTCCAGCAGCGCCTTGCGTTCCGCTACGGAATGATAGATGCATTCACCGGACGAACCGCCGACATAAAGGCCATTCACGCCCTTTTCGATGAGGTATTCCGTGAACGCCCGCGCACGGGCGGGCGATACCTCACCGGCATCGTCGTAGCATGCGTAAAAGGCAGGGAAGATCCCCTGGTATTTATTCAGGTCTTTTGCTTTCATTGTTTTCACTCCTTGTGTGTCAGCCCTTGACGGCGCCCATCGTGATCCCCTTGGTAAAATATTTCTGGAAAATGAGAAACACGATAATGATCGGCACGGCGGCAAAGGCGGCGCCTGCCATGATGAGACCGAAGTCCGTCGAGTTTTCCGCCTGCATCTTTGCGATGCCCAGCGAAATGGTCAGATTCTTCGTGCTGGAGAGCATGATGAGCTGCATGAAATAGTCGTTCCACGAATTGATGAACGTGAAGATGGCAAGCGCGCCGACACCGGGCTTTATCATGGGGAAAACGATCCGGTTGAAGGTTTTCAGCTCGCTCGCGCCGTCGATCCTCGCGGCCTCCAGTATCTCGCTGGGGATGCTCTCGGCAAACTGCTTGATGAGGAACACGCCGAACGGCCAGCCGACGATCGGGTAAACAACCGCGCTGAGCGTATTGTAGAGCTTGAGCGAGGACATCTCGCGGATGAGCGGTATAAGGATGACCTGCTTCGGCAGGGCCATCGCGCAGACGATGAGCGTGAAAATGAGCCTGCGTCCGACGAAGCGCTTCTTGGCCAGCGCATACCCCGCGAGCGCGGAGGTCGCGCAGGTGAGGAGCATGGCTGCGACGGCCATCCACACGGTGTTGAACATCCAGCGGATCGCACCGGGCACGGTGGGACCGGCGGAGAAGACGATCGGGCTGCCGTCGGCCGAAAAATACTGGCTGAAGGGGATGTAAAACTCCCACAGCGGGGCTTTGAGCTTGCTCATGAGCGTCTGGTAATTCTTCAGAGTCCACTCGCTCGGCCACCAGACAGGTGTAACGGAGTTGACCTCCTTGGCGGTCTTGAAGGAACCCGTAATGATCCAGTAGAGCGGGAACGTGAAGAGCGCTGCGAGGATGATGATAATTACAAGAGTGATGATGCGGTTTGCTTTCGATTTGCTCTGCATACGCCCACCCCCCTTAGTCCGATTGCTGCCCCAGCTTGAACTGGACAGCAGAGAGCACCGCGATGATGATCATAAGCACAACGCCCATGGCGTTGCCGTACCCGTAGCGGTAGAGCTTGAACGCGGTGTAATAGATGTAATACATGATCGTGTCCGTACTGTGCGTCGGCCCGCCGGAGGTGAGCAGCTGGATCAGCGCGAAGCACTGGAAGGAGTTGATCGTGGTGATGATGAGTATGTAGAGCGTGGTGGGCATGATCTGCGCCCATTTGATCTTCCAGAACACCTGACGGCGGTTCGCACCGTCTACCTGCGCCGCCTCAACGAGCGAATAATCCACGTTGCCGAGCGCCGAAACGTAGAGAACGATGGGTTGGCCGACGGAGGTGGTGAAGAGGATGAGAATGATGCACCAGAGCGCGAAGCGCGCATCGCCCAGCCAGTTTATATTCTGGTCAATGATGCCGAGGCTCTTGAAAAGATAGTTGAACACGCCGTAGCGGCTGTTGTACATCCATTTCCAGACGACCGTTACCGCAACCGAGCCGGTGACGACCGGCAGATAGAAGATGCAGCGGAACGCTGAGGTCAGCGCAGGCTTCATATCGTATATCGCCGTGGCGACCCAGAGGGAGAACGCACACACCGTCGGAACGGCAACGACAACGATGATGACCGTGTTTTTCAGCGCGCCGAGGAAGAGCTTATCCTGGAAAAGCTCCTTATAGTTACCCAGCCCGACAAAGACATCCACGGCGTTTTTGCCCATGTTGGAGTCAAAGAAGCTGGTGTATATGCACAGGAACATAGGATACAGCACAAAGGTGACAAAGAAGAACAGACTTGGCAGCAAAAACAGGTATCCCGCTGTTGTTTCCCGCCGCACGAGCGCGCGGCTCATACTGTTTTTGGATTTGAACATAGGGTCGCTCCCCCTTATGGATTCGGTAGCAATCAACACACCCTCTCTGCGCGGGGGCACAGAGAGGGTGCGCGCGGTGGGTCAAAGGAGAAAAGGAGATATGAAAAAGCCTTGCTTGCTTGATTAGCCGGCAGCCGCTGCGTTCGCGTTGGCGCAGAACGTTGCGACCTCGGTGGCGACATCACCGCCGCCGCCGATGCGCTGGAGCATGTTCCACCACTCGGTGCGGGCGGTCGCCCAGCCGGAGGTGACCTGGTAGTAGTCGCCGAGATAGGGCATGAGCTTGGTGTACTCGTTCATGATGGCGTTGTCTGCCCAGATACCGGTGAGGTCGATGCCCTCGGCGGTGTCGCGCACGGCAAAGTATTTGGAGGCCTTGACTGCATCGATCGTGCCTTCGCCGTCGGCAAAGTACTTGATGAAGGTCTTCGCAGCGTCGATCTTGGCGGCATCGCCGTTATCGAACACGCCAAAGCCCCAGATGCCGCCCTGCAGCTTGCTCTCGCCGGTCTCGGAGGGGAAGCTCATAAAGACGATCTTCTCGCCGTCGTTGGTGAGCTCGGCATCGTTGTTGTCGGCGTTGAGCTGCTGAGCGATGTTCCAGCAAAACGCCATCTTGAGGATGCCCTGACGGAAAGCGGTGATCTCCTCGCCGCCGTTCTCAGCCGCGTTGAAGTAGATGCCGTCCATGCTCTGCAGAAGCTCGAGAGCCTTGATGTTCTCCGGAGAGTCTGCGGTGTAGGCGGTGTGCTCGGCATTGGTAAACATGCCGCCGTAGAGGTTGTTGACGAGAGCACGGGTGCCCTGGTCGCCGCCCTGACCGGAGCAGTAGACGTCGCCGACGGGCTCTTTATAGTAGTCATACAGCGCATCGACCGCCTTGATGAAGTTCTCGGTCGTCCAGGTGTGGGTTTCGGTGTCGATGTACTGGTCGGCGCCGGCGGCGACGAACGCATCATAGTTGATGGCCATGCAGTGCGCGGTCATAACGAGGGGATACTCATAGCAGGCGCCGTCCGCGGTGAAGCAGGCCGAGACGCAGGCCGGATTGACTTCGGACTTGTCGGTGGCGTCCCACATGTCGGCGAGATCGACCATGTAGCCCTTCGCGCCCCAGTTGGCAACGAGACGTTCCGGCCCTTCCATGATGAGGTCGGGAGCGGAGCCGCCTTCGAGCGCGGTGTTGACCTGGTCGTCGCCGTTGGTGTAGTCGAGATATTCCACGGTGACGGTGATGCCGGGGTTCGCGGCCTCGAACGAGTCGATGAGGGCATCGACGGTGTCAGCATTGCCCCAGCCGCCGATCGGGTAGGTCCAGAGCGTGATGTTGACGGGTTCGGCGGCGGGTTCCGCCGCGGGAGCGGGGTTAGCCTGAGCAGGTGCGGGGTCGGCAGCGGGTGCAGCGGTCTGGCCGCAGGCGCACAGGGCAAATACCATGCACAGCGCGAGCAGCATTGCGAGCAGTTTCTTCATGATGTGCCTCCTTAAACATTTTGTTCAGGTTTCGTTATTTCAACGGCTCTCGCCGGTGAATTTCCTCTTTTCACCATCATATTAACCAAAGCTCTTGCCAATGTCAATAGATTTTTGAAAATAATTTTCTTTAAAATTAGATAAAGAATATTTTTTGCAAATGATAGTATAAAAATCCCCGGAGAGCAGAGTGCTCTCCGGGGGAGGGAAGATGAAAAAGATTTTCAGCCGGTCACAGGTGCTTATCCGCAAGAGCGGCGGCGATGCGGGCGCGGCTCTGGCGGCATGCGTCCAGATTGCGGCGGCAGAGCTCGGAAAAGAGAACGTCCAGAAGGTACATCTGCGCGATCCTCGCGCCGACGGAGCCGAGCTGCAGCGGGCTTTCGTCCGCGCCGCACAGCAGCGTCACATCCGCAAGACCGGCGCCGGGAGAGTTGGCAAAGTGTGTGACGAGAATGGAGCGCAGGCCGCGCTCGCGCGCGTAAGAGAGAGTTTCGATCAGATCCTTTGTCGCGCCGGAATAGGAGAAGAAGAGAATGACGTCGTTCTCGCCCGCGGTAGCGATGGCGATGGCCTGCATATGCGAGTCGGTCACGGAGAAGAACTTTCCGCTCGCCGTGGAAAAGAGATGCGCTGCCTCCATGGCGATGATCATAGAGCCGCCCTGTCCCATGCAAAGCACCCGGTCCGCCTGCTCCAGAAGATCCGCCGCGCGGATATATTCTTCCGGACGGACAAGCTCAAGTGTCTGCGTCATGGCGCTGACGTTGGCCGTGTAGAGCTTTTTGCAGACATCGGAAAAGCTGTCGTCATCGAGCACCTCGCCGGAGAGCGGGTTGGACTGCTGCGGGCGCTGGGCGATGGAGTTGGCAATGGCGAGCCGAAAAGCATTGTACCCCTTGCATCCCAGCCGCCGGCAGAAGCGCGACACGGTCGCCTCCGCCACGCCGCTTGCCGCGGCGAGCTCGGTGATGCTCATGTCCTGCGCTTTCCTCTGGTGCGAAAGCACATAATCCGCCGCCTTTTTCTCTGCGGTAGTGAGATTATAATACTCTGCGCTGATCCTCTCAAAAACGTTTATGCTGCTTTGCTCCATACGCTTCTCCTGTGTTTTTATTTCGAGAGCAATTCTCCCGCCATAACGTCCGTCATGATGAGCATGCGCGGCAGATGGAACGGCCCTTTGAATGTTGAGCCCTTGGTCGACGGCTCGGTGGGCAGCCCGTCGCGGCGAAGATAGCCGTACCACTCGCCGTACTCGCTGTCGGCGAAATGCGCTTTGCAGTAGTCGAGCGTGGTATAAAACCGGTCGAGATATTCTTCCTTGCCGGTATCCCTATAGAGCATGAGCGAGGATATGAGTATCTCATCGTGCGGCCACCAGAGCTTCATGTCGTGTTCGTACGCCTCGGGCGGCTTGCCGAGCGCGTCAACAAAGTACAATAGTCCGCCGTATTCCTTATCCCACCCGGCAGTTATCGCCCAGCGGAAAATCTCCTCAGCTCTGGCGACAAGCTCTGCATTGCCGGTTCTGCGCGCATATTCGAGCAGGAACCACACGCCTTCTATATCGTGTCCGGGGTTAACAGTTCGCCCTTCAGTGTAATACAATCTCGCTGTGCCGTCAACCGCGACGTTCTCCAGCACGCATTTAAGCTCCGGATGGACGTGGTAGCGGAATATCTCGTCTACGCAGGCGGCGGCGCGTTCGGCGTAGAGCGCCGCATTTTCCGGATCGACGCGCTGCATCACGGCGGTGACGTTGAGGTATATCATCGGGATGCCGAAGGCGCGCCCCGTGCGCGTTGCGGGCTCGGTCTTCGGCCCGAGACCGGTCGGGTCGGGCATGCCGTGGTTGAGATCCCAGTAGAGGTCATACGCGCGCCGAGCGCGCTCGAGATGCTCCCGCTCGCCGGTCACGCCGTAGTATTCCGCGTTCGCCATGGCGTAAAACGCCTCGGAAAAGCAGTACCGTCGCTGGCGGAGCGGCGCGCCCTCGGCGGTGACGGTGAAGTACATCCGGTTCCCGGCCGCGCGGTTTATGCAGTGCGCCTCCATAAAGTCGAGACAGCTCTTCGATGCGCGCAGCCATTCCTCGCGCGTGCCGTATACATGGCAGAGATACGCGAAGATCCAGCCGCAGCGCCCCTGCATCCACACGCTTTTATCTGTGGAATATATTTCACCCTTGCGATCGAGACAGGTGTATACGCCGCCGTTGACAGGGTCCATGCCATTTTTGAGCCAGAAATCAATACAGTTTTTCAGCTCGGACTGTATCCAGCCTCTCGCGTTTTCCAGCTTTTGCTTATCCATCGTAAACGCCCCTTTCCGATTCGTCGGTATAAACAGACCCGGTGATCATACTCTTATGGTAGCATCAAAGAAAATAATTTTCAATAGATTTTTAATTTGAAATTATTTTTATTTCTTAGTGACAGGCACACAAAGACATGATATAATAAATATATCACACGCCTCATAACATAAAATTTCTGTATATGGAGGATGCGCAGCATGAATTATCTCGGCATCGAGGCAAGCGTCCGAAATCTTCCGGAGCTTGACCGTGACTTTTTCCCGCTCTATAAGTTCAACCACGCATTTCTTGCATCGGCCCAAAAGCCCGTTGGAGTCGCCGTGGAGCGCAGCGGCGGCGAGATGGCATCCGTCCATACGTTTATCCACGGCACGCCCGACCGAATCGAGGCTGACAGATATTATATCCGCCGTCTCGTCAAGTCCATGCTGTGGATGAAGGGCGGCTGGCGCGTGTATATCAGCGGCGATCGGGAAATGTGTGAGTATATCCGTGAATGCTTCAGCGCAGACGGCTGCCAGGCGTTTGACTGGGACTATTTTTCCCATATATATGAACGGCCGTTTGAGGTCGTCTATGCCGAAAAGCCGCCGGAAGCGAAGGATTCGCCCCGGCCTGCGGGAGGACACTTTGACGGCTGCCGCATAGGCTTTGACGCGGGCGGGAGCGACCGTAAGGTCAGCGCCGTGATCGACGGCGAGACCGTGTATTCCGAGGAGGTCGTGTGGTTTCCCAAGACGACAGCGGATCCGGACTACCACTATGACGGCATCGTTGCTGCGCTCCGGGCGGCGGCGGAGCATCTGCCGCGCGTGGACGCTGTGGGCGTGTCGAGCGCCGGTGTGTATATAAATAACCGCACCATGAACGCTTCGCTCTTCCTCAAGGTGCCGCAGGACCTTTTTGATGCGAAGGTCAAGGATATCTACATCCGCGCCATCACCGATACGTTCGGCGATGTACCGTTCTGTGTTTTCAACGACGGCGACGTTACAGCGCTCGCCGGTGCCATCAGTCTGGAGGATACGAACATTCTCGGCATCGCCATGGGCACAAGCGAGGCGGGCGGCTATGTTGATGAAAGCGGGTATATCACCGGCTGGCTCAACGAGCTGGCGTTCATCCCCGTGGACGCAAACCCCGGCGCAATGCAGGACGAATGGTCGCTCGACATCGGCTGCGGCGTGAAGTATTTCTCGCAGGACGGCGTTATAAAGCTCGCTCCGCGCGCGGGTATCGAGCTGGATGGATCGCTCTCTCCGGCGGAAAAGCTCAAGGTCGTGCAGAAGCTCATGGAAGAGGGGGACGACCGCGCCGCCGCGATATACCGCAGCATCGGCGTGTATCTGGCGCACTCGCTCGCGCTCTACCACGATATGTACCACTTCCGCCATGTGCTGCTGCTCGGGCGCGTAATGTCCGGACGCGGCGGCGAGCTCGTGATAGAAGAGTGCGGCCGCGTGCTGCGCGACGAGTACAGCACGCTAGCCGATATAATCCACCTTGCTCTGCCGGATGAGAAGTTCCGCCGTGTCGGTCAGTCTGCCGCCGCCGCTTCTCTGCCGGAGAACCGGAAATAACCATCCCGTAATAAGGAGAGCACACATGAAAAAACACATTGTATGCTTCGGCGATTCCAACACCCACGGATACTGTGCCGATCCCAATGACACCGCCGACCGCACCGACCGCTTCAACGAGGACGAACGCTGGACCTGCCTTTTGCAGAAGATGCTGGGAGAGGAGTACCTTGTGCTGGAAGAGGGGCTCTCCGGCCGGACGACCGTGTTTTTCGATCCGCTGCACGAGTGTATGTCCGGGTTGGATGTCATATATTCCACGCTGATGTCGCATGAGCCGGTCGATCTGCTGATCATCATGCTCGGCACGAACGACACAAAGGAGCGCTTCAACGCAAGTCCGGCGTGCATCGGCATCGGCATGGAGCGCCTTGCATTGAAAGCAGAGACCGTCGCCGCGTGGCGCGCCGGCAAGCCGAACCTGCTTATCGTTGCGCCGCCGCACATCGGCGCAGGGCACAACGATCCCGCCATGGGGGCGTCCTGCCACGCAACGTCCATGGGCGTGGCGGAAGAATACCGCAAAAAGTGCGCCGCGCACGGCTGGGCTTTCTTCGATGCCGAGGGCGTGGCGGAGTTCAACACGGTGGACTATATGCACCTTAGCCGCCGCGGGCATCGCCAGCTCGCCGATGCGCTCGCGCCGAGAGTGCGCGATCTGACCTGATGCTGGGGCGCGTATTTCGCTATCAGGGCTGGCTTTGGCGGGCGCTGAATACGCTGACGGACATTCTGGCGCTGAGCGTGCTGTGGCTTTTGTGCAGCATTCCCGTGCTGACGCTGGGCGCGGCGACGACCGCGCTCTATGACAGCGTCGTGCGCTGCATACGGTATAAGCAGTCCGGGCCCTATGAGCGCTTTTTCCGCACGTTCAAAAATGAGCTTGTGCCGGGCCTGCTGCTGACGCTGCTCTGGGGCGCGGTCGCCGCGCTCGGGCTGTGGATGCTCGCGCTGCTGCGGCAGTACAGCGCCGAAGCCCCCACCGCCATGGCTGCGGGCGCGGCGTACTATGTCGCGCTGATCCTGCCTCTCGGCGCGGCATGCTGGGTGTTTCCGATCCTCTCACGCTGTGCGATGAGCTTCGGCGCTCTGAACAAAACAGCGCTGAAATTTTCCGCGGGGCATCTGCCGTCAACCGTGGTGCTCGTGCTGATGACGGCTGAAATTGCACGCTTGAGCGTGCGGTGGCTGTTTCCGCTCGCGTTCATGCCGGCGGTGCTGATGCTGCTCTGGTCGCTCTTCATTGAGCCTGCCTTTAAAAAGCACGGCGCGGGGATTGCTGCGGAGACAGAGCAGGAAAACACGGAAGACGCTGCGGACGCTTCCGAAAAGGAATAAAGAAAACGGCGGCTCATTCGTTCGGATCGGATGAGCCGCTGTCTTTTGTGCCTATTAGCGCAAAAGCCGCACTTCTTCATGGTTCATACCCTCCGGCAATACATTCGGCATTTTGCGCTGAGTGATGTCAATTATTATGCTTCGCAGTATCGAGACAAAGAAAAAGAGCTTGCCGTCTGCTTTTCACAGACAACAAGCCCTTTACATATTTGCCTAACTTTTGCGGAGACGCTTCATTTCATGCAGATAGCCTGCAATATTCAGTATTTTTTACAATCGATTCCTTTTGTTGCCGGTCCATAGGCATATGGGTATATTTCACCTATGGTCATCAATTCGATTTCACCCTCAGTCGTAGCACCGATGATTCGGACATTGGGATTGTTGTCACAGAATTCCCAGATGACCTGTCTGCATTCTGCGCAGGGGACACCGGAGTATGGACCGTAGCATACTAAGGCCTCAATTACGCGCTCACCGTGCATGGCCATATTCATTACAGCGTTTCGCTCTGCATGACAGCTGGTCTGAAGAGAGATTATTTCAACATTGCAGCCGGGGAAAACCTTTCCGTTGGCGGTGCGAACGGCGGAACCTACTTTGTGATTGCTGTAAGGAGTATAAGCGTTTTCGCGGGCTTCCATGGCCGTTTTTACAAGTGCCTGATCCTCTTTGCTGAGCTTATCAAATGTTGTTATTTCCATTTTTATATCCTTTCGATTTAACAAGTACATTTGCACAGAGCCTGAGCTGAACGGTGATCTAAGAAATTGCTGCCTGTTTAAGCCTGCTTTTTGCTGCAGCCCCAACCGATGGCAAACGGAATTGCTGACAGAAGGAGTCCGCCGAGAGATGCGGGGAAGGGCTCGCCGATAAGGATGAGCACCACAGACGAAATAACACCGACGATCATTGTGGAAAGAATGTATTTTTCGCCAATCTTCATATTACAGGTGCGTGCAATGACAGGCAGCAGAAGACCGGGTACATACACGGAGTAGCCGTACATAAGAATTTTGGTAACACTGCCGACTTTGAGAGCCAAAACGAGAGAGAGCAGACCTACAACGCCAACGAATATTCTGTTGACGAGAATGGCTGTTTTGTTATTATACTCACCCTTATAAAGCACGGCGAACACATCCTGCTCCAAGGTGGTTGAACAGGCAAGGAGCGTAGAGCTTGCCGTGGATACGGCAACACCGGCAAAAGCTACAACGAGAAGGCCGCGGATGCCGCTGGGGAGAATAACCTTAACCGTATCAAGCATAACCGTGGCGGGGTCGCTGCCGTTGGGGAGGATAACATGAGCCATTACTCCGATAAAGGTAAGGACGAGTCCGAAAATGACCATAAGGATAAATGCGCCCTCGATGTTCTTCTTGGCGGATTTTTCATCCTTTGCGGCGAAGATTCTCTGGAATGCCATCGTGTCAATAAATCCGGCGGGGGCAAGGAGCCACCAGGTGATCATCGTTCCGGAGGGAACACTGCTGAAGAGACTATAGTATCCGTCGATCTGCCGTGTAGAGTCGATTGCCTCTGCAACGTTATATCTGGAAAGAATGACCGCAGGAATGACAAGACCTATAACTAAAAGGAACAGCACCGATTGGAAGGAGTCTGTATAGAGCACGGCTCGAAGGCCGCCAAGGACAGTGAATATAACAATAATAATATAAGCAATGATGACAGCGGTGGTGCCGTTGAGATTGGTGAATGTGGTGATTACCAAAATAATTCCGGCCACCTGTCCTGCAGTCCACGCAAGATAGTTCCACACGGTGACAAGAGAAGAGACAATACGAATTGCCGGGGAGGAATGCAGAGGATCAACGGTATCGGAAAGAGTGGTATACATTCTCTTCCGGAGAAGCTTCGCCATGGTCATGCCCATTATGAAGACGCCGAGCGGGAAGGTTACCCACCACCACCAGCCGGCGATGCCATACTGGTATACATACTGAGGGGTTCCGAACAGACCGGAAAGACCTGTCCATGAAGCAAACAGGGAAAGGATTACCCAAAAATTTCCTACGCTTCTTCCTGCTAATGCATAGTCTTCGTTGGTTTTAACCTTCTTCATGGAAGTAAAACCTATTCCGAGCATGATAAGTAAGTAAATCGCGATTAAAATCCAGTCTAATCCGCCCATTTGTGTTTCTCCTTTTATTTTAGTATTTCCTGTGAGCTGACCAGCTCTTATTGATATTAAAACAAGGAGAAATGGTAAAATAGGCCAAATGGCACGGTTACTGGTGTTATTCCAGAATTTTTATAAGGCTGTTCAGTTCGGATGCCTGAATAAGAATTTTTCCATGCCTGACAGAAATAAAATTCTGAAGCACCAGCTCTTGAACTGCACGGTTTATGGTTCTTAGGCTAAGTCCCGTCAGAAGTGCCAGATCCTGGTGTGTACATTCTACAACATACAGCTCATCCGAAAAGTCGGCATGACGCAGATCCTTGAGCAAAATATTAGCGACTCTCTGCACAGGCGAGTAAAATTTGGTTTTCGCCTGATCTGTGACAATGGTAAACGCCTTGTTAGCAATGCAGTATACTACATAATCCCGGAAATCTTTATTGTCCATCCACCTGTCAAAAAGCTCAAAGCTGATTGAACCGAGCTCAACTTTGGTTCTGGCAATTACAGTGGAAGCGTAGGAAGAATTCCCGGACAGATACTCAAGATCGCCCAGCAGGGTCATAGTCTGCTCCTTTGCGTATGCAAACTCTCTCCCCTCTACGGAAGAATTAAAAACCAGCACTTTCCCGCTGAACATTACAGACATGGTTTTTACATTGTCGTTTGCGGTACGGATCAATTCTCCCGGAGAATAGCTCTCGAACACTATCTCAGCTCTTATGAAATCGGGCAAGGTGATTTCATTGCCGCGCAAGACGTGCTCCAGACGCCGAATTTTCTCAGAGCGCTTTTTATTCTGTGAAAATGCCGGTACACTCATTTCAAGAAAGCTCCTTCCCGCATATTCCGATTTTATTCTAATATGGAAGCATGTTTAATGCAAGTTGAACTGTTATTTCACGGCTATGATCAGAGAAATCCAACGGGAGGGAAAGACCATGAGCAGATGGATCCCTAAATCTCCGCAGTATCCGCATTCCCAATAGCGTATTTTTTGATTCTATAATAAAAAATGGGTGCAGCTCATCCCTCCTGGATTGCCCACCCAACATTTGATTTAGAATCTAAAAAAGCGTATCAACCAGAAATAAAAAATCAGCACAACAGATAAACTGTTGTGCTGATTGGTGCGGGAGAAGAGACTTGAACTCTCACGTCTATGGTTGGACACAGGCACCTCAAGCCTGCCTGTCTACCTATTCCAGCACTCCCGCATGTCAAAGGCAAGTGTTATTATATCATGCCTTTGAAAAATGTCAACACCTAATTTAAGAAATTTGGAAATTATCGGTAAGGCGTTCCGTCGGCGCGATAAAGCGCCGTGCGGCAGAAGCGGCCGCCGTCCGGCGCGCAGTCCGGAAGGTGTGTCCGCACCGCCGCGGTGAGAAGCTCGGGATTCACCACGGGCTCGGCGCAGGAGACGATCCCCTCGACTGTCACAATGCCGTCGCCGGCGGTGAACGTCAGATCGCGTACATGCTCGGTCACGGTGAAAAGTCCCTCGCCGCGTTTTGTTTTGCGCATGACCTCGACGGGGGCGGAGAAAAGCTCCCGACATTTTGCGGCGACGGTTTCCGTATCGGCGGTATCGTATTCCCATGTGCCGTTCACGCGCATCCATTTGAGCTCGGCGGGCTTCATCGCGTTCTCGTAGCAGTCCGTTACGCGGATGCCCTCCGGCATCACGGCGGTCAGCTGCGCGGGCAGCGCGGCAATGTCCACATCCTCGCGCACGCGGATGTCGGCGATCTGGCAGAGGCTCGCCGTGCCGACGGAGAGCGGCAGAAGAATCGAGATGAGCTCGTGGGGGTTGAAGCCCTCACTGTACCGGATGGGAATGCCGGCGCGCTTGATGGCACGCTGCAGCGTGCGCATCGTATCGAGATGCGACATCCATATCGCGCGGCGGGTCTGCTCATATACGAGCCGGAGTTTATCCATCGCAGCGGCCTCCTTTCAGAAATGCGGCGGCGCCGCAGCCGGAGCACTGCGCCCGGCAGTCGGGGGAGAGAAGCCCCTGGTGCGCCTGCTCGTATTCGTGGATATAGTGGCGCCTGTTCACGCCCATATAGAGATGATCCCACGGCAGCACTTCATCGAGCGAGCGTTCGCGGTTGGCATAGAACGGGAAGGAGATGCCTTCCTCCTCCGCGGCCCTTTCCCAGCGCTTGAGATCAAAGCCTTCCGACCACGATTCAAGAAAGCCGCCCTGCCGCCAGATGTTTTCGATCATTGCGCCGAGCCGCCGGTCGCCGCGCGAGAGCACCGCCTCAGTGAGCGAGGTGTCGGCGTCGTGCCAGTTGTAGGTAACGGCGCGCGCTTTCATGTTGTCGCGCAGCAGCGTAACGCGGCGCATATACTCTTCGCGCGTGACCTGCGGCTCCCACTGAAACGGCGTGTGCGGCTTTGGTACGAAGCAGGAGGTGCTCACCGTCACGCGCAGCCCGTGGCTGCGGTTGGGCGAGTTTTCCCGCCAGCAATGCACAACGCGGTCGGCAAGCTCGGCGATGCCGAGCACATCCTCGTCCGTCTCCGTCGGCAGACCGAGCATAAAATAGAGCTTCACGCTGTTCCAGCCGCCCTGAAACGCCACGGCGCACGAGCGGAGAAGGTCTTCCTCGGTGACATTCTTGTTGATAACGTCGCGCAGGCGCTGTGTACCGGCCTCGGGCGCAAAGGTGAGACCGGATTTGCGCACCTTCTGCACGCGCTGCATGATGTCCATGGAGAAGTTGTCCGCGCGCAGCGAGGGGAGCGAGAGACCGATGCCGCGGCTTTCGCAGTAGTCCATCAGTCCGTCGCAAAGCTCGTTCAGCCCGCGGTAGTCACTCGTGCTGAGCGAGAGGAGCGTGATCTCGTGATAGCCGGAGAAGGCGAGAGATTCCTTGCCGTACTCCATGCATTTTTCCACGCTGCGGCTGCGCACCGGGCGGTAAATGTGTCCGGCCTGACAGAACCGGCAGCCGCGGATGCAGCCGCGGAAGAGCTCAAGACCGACGCGGTCGTGCACGATCTCCGTGGAGGGGACGATCGCGTCCACGGGGAAGCAGCTGTTTTCAAAGTCCGTAACAATGCGCTTCGTAATGCGCTCGGGCGCACCCGGCGCGGCGTGCATGGCCTTGAGCGTGCCGTCGCCGTTATACTCCGGCGTATAGAGGGAAGGGACGTACACGCCGCCGATGAGCGCGGCGCGGCGGAGAAATTCCGCCTTGCTCCAACCGGCGGCTTTCGCCTCGCGCAGAAGCTGCAAAACTTCGCCGTCCACGCTCTCGCCCTCGCCGATGATCATAAGATCGAAAAAGTCCGCCATCGGCTCACTGTTGCAGCATACGCTGCCGCCCGCGAATACGAGCGGCGTGAGGCTTGCGCGCTCGGCGCTGCGCAGCGGAATGCCGGCCAGATCGAGCATTTCGAGAACGGTCGTATACGCCATCTCGTAGCCGAGAGAAAAGCCGATCGCGTCAAACTCGCTGAGCGGGTCGCCGCTTTCAAGCGCGTAGAGGGGGAGACCCTTTTCGCGCATCTGCCGGTCCATATCAAACCAGGGGGCGAACACGCGCTCGCACCACACGCCGGGAAGGTCGTTGAGCACCTGATAGAGAATGCGCATGCCGGTGTTCGACATGCCGATCTCATACGTGTCCGGGAAGCAGAGCGCCATGCGGAGATCGACTTCACTTTTATCTTTCTGAATTTCGCCGTACTCACCGCCGGTGTACCGGGCGGGCTTCTGTACGAGCGGGAGAATCCGTTCAAGTTTCTTGTCCATACATCAAAGCTCCTGCACAGAGTGTGCGTAAAATGTACGTACATTCTATAACAGTCTGAAGTTTTTTACAAGAATAGAAAAAGAGTTTCCGAAAAATACTTGACAATTCCGCCGAAAGACAATATAATTCTGTCTTGCTGATATCGGTATCGGGGTGTAGCGCAGTTGGTAGCGTGCTTGGTTCGGGACCAAGAGGCCGCGAGTTCAAGTCTCGCCACTCCGACCATCAAAAAGCTCCGCGCAGAAATTTTTCTGCGCGGAGCTTTTCATATTCGGCTCAGCAGACCCGGTCGACCCAGCCGAAGGGATCGGGCCTGGTGCCTCTCTGGATGCCGGTCAGCTCATCGTAGAGCATCTGCGAGAGCGGACCGATCTTGTTGCCGTTGATCTCGTATTTTTCCCCGTTCCAGGCAAGCTCGCCGATCGGGGAGATGACCGCCGCGGTGCCGACGCACCACGCTTCCTCCAGCGTGCCGGCTTTCGCGGCCGCGAAGAGCTCGTCCACGCTGATGAGCCGCTCCTCCACGGGAATACCCTGGCTGCGCAGCAGCTCGATGCAGGATTTGCGCGTGATGCCGGGAAGAATGGAGCCTGTGAGCATGGGCGTTACAACGGTGCCGTTGATCTTGAACATCACATTCATACCGCCGCCCTCTTCCACGTATTTCCGCTCGACGCCGTCGAGCCACAAAACCTGCGCATAGCCTTTTTCGGCGGCTTTGTCCGCGGCGCGGTTGGCAGCGGCGTAGTTTCCGCCGCATTTCGCCTCACCGGTGCCGCCGCGAACGGCGCGGACGTCTTCGGTCTCCACCATGATGGGGACGGGCTTCAGCCCATTTTTGAAGTAGTTCCCGGAAGGGGAGAGAATGACGGCAAACGTCGCCGAATAGACGCCGTGCAGAGAGAGTGTCGGATTCGTGGAATACAGGAACGGACGGATATAGAGCGACGTACCCGGCTCAGAGGGAACCCAGCGCTCATCTACGCGCACCAGTTCCCGAATCGCCTGCAGCCCGTCCTCCTCATTGATCCGCGGCAGACCGATACGGTCGCACGAGCGGTTCAGACGCGCCATATTTTCCCAGGGGCGGAAAAGCTGCACGCCGCCGTCCGGACGGCGGTAGGCCTTGAGCCCCTCAAACACCTCAGCGCCGTAGTGCAGCACGCCCGCGGCGGGCGACATGCTGACCGGCCCGAAGGGGACGATGCGCGCATTGTGCCAGCCGTCGGTATCGGAGTAGTCCATGAGAAACATATGATCGGTGAAGTATTTTCCAAAGCCGAGTTCGTCCGTCTCCGGCAGCTTTCCGGGGTTCTCTTTTTTATTGATTGTGATGTTCATAATGCAGTTCCTCCTTTTCAGATATTGCGGATGTCTTTCCAATGCTCCATGTTGGCGCGGATGCCGTCGCAGCAGGCGTGGAACTGCGCCTGCTCTTCTGCCGTGAGCGGCAGCTCGACGATCTGCTCCACGCCGTTTGCGCCGAGCACGCAGGGGACTCCGGCAAACAGCCCGGATTCGCCGTATTCTCCGCAAAGCTCCGCGCTGGCAGGCATAATGGCCTTTTCGTCGTGCAGAACGATGTGCGCCATGCGCGCGGCGGTCGTCGCAATGCCGTATTCGGTGCAGTATTTTCCGGAGAATGTGACCCATCCGCCGCCGATGGATTCTTTTTGCAGCGACTCGCGGTCAAACCGGAACCGTTCGTCCGTTTTTGCCCAGACATCCAGCGGCATACCGCGGAAGCTGACGCAAGACCATGGGGCAAATTGCTTATTTCCGTGTTCGCCGAGCATGTAGCACGTGATCGACTTGTGGTCGATGCCGGTCTGCCGGGCCAGCGCGCTGAGAAGCCGCGCGGTGTCCAGCCCGGTGCCGGTGCCGAATACGCGCCCTTTGGGAAGCCCAAGCCCCAGAGCAAGCTCATGCGTTACGATGTCGCAGGGATTGGTGATGTTGATAACAACGCCGTTAAAGCCGCTTTTTTTAATTTTTTCGGCAAAGCCGCGCACCGCCGGGATCGTAAAATCCATCTCTGTGGTACGGTCGTGCGATTCGCGGAGAAGCTCGATCTTTCCAACACAGTTGACGATCACGTCGCATTCGCCGAGATCGGAAAACTCCCCGGCCTGAAAGCTGACGCGGTGCGGAAGATACGCTGCGGCATCGCGCAGATCCTGTATTTCGCTTGCGAGCTTCTGTGCGTTTTTGTCGATCAATATCAGTTCGTCCGCAATACCCTGTACGGCGAGCGCGTAAGCGACATGCGCGCCTACGTGTCCCAAACCGATCACTCCGAGGATCCTCTTTTTTGCCATGGCCAAACCCATCCTTTCGCAGCAGAATAAAAAAGAGCGCGGTCCCGCCGAAAGGGGCGGAACCGCGAAACTCCGGCCCCCGCAAAGGGAGAAGCGCCGGGCAGTATGCCGGGCTTCCTTCCGGTAAAAAATTATGGAGAGATTCTACAGCGCGTCGGTCGGATTTTCAAGAGCAGATATACATCAAATTCTTTAACAAGGCAAAGAAATGCTTGTAAAAATCGCTGAAATCCCATCGGCGCAAAAAGCCCCGCTTCCGGCACTGCGCATGCCGGGAGCGGGGCGGAAGATCACGTTTGCGGCGGGCAGACGGAAAAATCGATGAGAACGACGCTGTTGCCGTGCGCTTCAATGATCCGTCGGAGATCGGCAAAGGAAAGAAATACCGTGGCGGTATTATCGTTCGGGTGAACGCCGATCGCTGGCAGCGAGGCAAGCGCGGCATCTGCGGCGAAGATAACGGAGCGGCTCTCATCGTTGAGAATCCCAAGCGGGGAAACACTGCCCTGCGGGAGCTTCAGGTATGTATCGAGCCGTTCGGCGGAGGCAAAGCTGAGCTTTGAGGAGCTAAGCGCTGCCGAGAGCCATTTGAGATCGACCCGCCGCTCATCAGGGACGGTCACGAGATAATGCTGCCGGCCCTTTGCGTCGCGCAGAAAGAGGTTTTTGCAGATGCAGCCATGAGCATCGATCCCGGCACGTTCCATCTCCTCCATTGTGAATACCGCTTCGTGCTCAACGGCTTCGTAAGGAATGCCCTTGTCGTTGAGAAGGGCGTAAACTTCGTTTTTATGGTATCCGGACATAATATATTTCTCCTGCATTTACGATTTAGCGCATTATAGCGCGAAATGATCCGGAAAGCAAGAGAAACGTGCGCCGCCGTTCAGTGTCCCGCGGGATCGCGCTCCAGCCACTCTTTTTCCGAGGTGAGGTCGGCGTGGAGAAAGGCAGCGAAAACGATGGCGTAGGGGAGCGCTGCGACCCAGACCGCCCGGCGGCCAAGGAAAATGCACGCTACCGCGCCGAGGATCGTTCCGGCGAGGAAGAAGAGGACCATGGAAAAATGCCGCTTGAGAACGCGGCGGTGAGACGTGTCACCGTGGCGGCGGTGCAGCTCCTTGGCAAGACCGATGCCGAGCTGACGGACGTGGTTGGTGGCGAACGTTGTGGCCATCGGCACGCCCTCGGAGTTGCGGAACGTGTTGTATTGCATGGAGGCGATAAAGTTGATGGACACCTGAAAGACCTGCACCGGCGTCGATGCCGGCAGCGCGCCGAGCACGGCGACGAATACGATCTCGACCGCGACGAGGATCGTTTCCCAGCGGATATGGAAGCGGTGCTTCACATCGTCGGGAATAAGCTCGGAGATGAAGGCGCCGAGCGCATAGGCGGAGATCGGGATAACATAGTACAGGGCGCTTGTCCAGCTCCGCGTGCCGAGCGCGATGCCGAGAAGCACGATGTTGCCGGTTTGCGCGTTGCAGAAAATGCCGCCGCAGAGCATATAGGTATACGAGCCGAGGATACCGGCGGCGAATATGAGCGTGTCGTACACCCATGTCCGCTCGCAGGTAAGATAAAAGGTTTTCTTTTCCATAAGTCTCTCTTACTCCGTCCAATACGTGCACAGTTTGTCGAAAGGCGTAAATTGCGGCTATTATACCATGGAAACACCGGAACGGGAAGTGCTTTTTCGGTAAGGAAAGTCCCCGGCCGAAGCCGGGGACGGAATCGTTTGTACGGTGATTGGTCAGACCGTACCGGTGATGACGAGCGTGGCCGTGCCGGGCGTTACGGTGAACGTCCCGTCTGTGTTCTGCGTGAACGTGGCCGCCGGAACGGTGATCTGTCCGGCCAGCGTTGTGAAAACGCCGGTCGCGGCGTTGTAGGTGTAGTTTGTGCCCTCCGTCCATGCCGTGCCGTTGTAGGTGACGGCGATGTTGCGGAGAATGGGGGCGAACGTGTCGGTGACGACAACATTGCCCGTCGCCGTCGCTTCGGTATTGCCGGTGTTGGAAATGACGAACGTGTAGGTGATTTGGCCGTTTTCCGTAACGGTCGTCGGCGAGAGGGCCTTGCTGATGGTGAGATCGGCGCTGTTCGCGGTCTCTACCGTCGCCTGCGCGGTGATCGGGGTTGTGAGACCGCCGCCGGTGATCGTCGCGGTGTTCGTGATCGAGCTGCCCGTTGCGAGCGGTGCGACGGGCGTCGCGGTCGTCTCATAGATGAGGACGGCGCTGCCGCCGGCGGGGACCGTGAGACCGGTCACGGTGAGCGGCGGCCCGGCGGTAACGGTCGGCACTGCCTGCAAAACGCCGTTAATATAATAGCGCACCGTTCCGGCGTTGTAGGCGAGCGGGTAGACGGTGTTTGCGCCGACGGTATAGCCGCCGAGATTATCGGTGACGGTATAGTCCGTGATGGCCGCTATGCCGGTTTTCACGAGCGAGAGAGCGTAGGTGATGCGGTCTCCCGCCGAATAGTTTGCCGAAACCGCCGTCTTGACGGCGGTGAGAGCTTCGAGGATCTCGCCAGTGACAATGTTCGAGTTTGTTGTGCCGCCGTTATAGGAAAGCGTGGCGAAGTTGGTAAAGCTTGCCATAGTTCACACTCCAAGATCAAGATGTTGAGGCGCACCCCTTACAGCATACGTGGAACCGTGCGGCTCTGCCAATCCGCGGAGGCAGAAAAACACCCCGTCCGCTTTGGGCGGACGGGGTGCGGCAAAACAGGGGGCATCAGAGAACGTGCACACTCTCCGGATCGAAGACCAGATGGCAGCGCTCGCCGACCTTGTAAATGCGCTTGTTCTTGGGGTTGGGGTCGGTCAGCTTCACGAGCGTATCGCCGACCTTGACATGGTAGTTCTGGTAGCTGCCCATGAAGCAGGAGAGAACGACCTCGCACGGAAGCCCGCCCTCTTCGGCCAGAGACGCGGCCTCGGGACGGAGAACGATCGTATAATCCTTGCCGACCTCCATGCCGGGCACGGGAGCGGCGTGGCAGATATCGCCCGAAACGTTGAGCTGCGCCCGGTTGTCCGAGAGCGCTTCCAGCCTGCCCTTGAGGAAGTTCGCCTCGCCGATGAAGTCGGCGACGAACTCGTTGACGGGGTGGTAATAGATCTCCTGCGGAGAGCCGATCTGTTCCACAACACCGGAGCGCATGATGATGATGCGGTCGGAGAGCGCCATAGCCTCGCTCTGGTCGTGCGTAACGTAAATGGCGGTGATGCCGACCTCCTGCTGGATGCGGCGGATCTCCGTGCGCATCGTGACGCGCAGCTTGGCGTCCAGGTTGGAGAGCGGCTCGTCGAAGAGCAGAACGCTCGGTTCGATGACGAGCGCGCGGGCGAGCGCCACACGCTGCTGCTGACCGCCGGAGAGCTGGTTGGTCATGCGGCCCTCCATACCGGTGAGCTCCACAAGATCAAGGATCTTCATCACGCGCTCGCGGATCTCCTCCTTCGGCACGTGGCGCAACTTGAGACCGTAGGCAACGTTATCAAACACGTTGTAGTGGGGGAGAAGGGCGTAGCTCTGAAACACCATGGCGGTGTCCCGCTTGTTCGGGGTGAGGGCGTTGATGGCCTCATCGCCGAGATAGATCTCGCCCTCGTCCGGGCTTTCAAAGCCGGCGATCATGCGCAGCGTCGTCGTTTTGCCGCAGCCGGAGGGGCCGAGGAGCGTGACGAATTCGCCCGGCTCGATGACGAGGGAGTTATCCTTGACGGCGTAAAAATCCTTGCCGGTCTTGGGGTCCTGATAGATCTTGGAGATATGTTCGAGACGCACGCCTTTTTTCACTTTTTCCATGGCTTACTTTCCCTCCTTGATTTTTCTGCTGGTGCCGAAGTGCTTTGTTACCAGATTCATCAGCAGCACGCTGCCGTAGGTGATGACGATGAGGATCGTCGCAAAGGCGCAGGCAAGGCTGTAGGAGCCTTTTTCGGCAAACTCGTTGATCTGCACGGTGATGAGCAGGAACTGCGGCGTCACCAGCAGGATGATGGCGGAAATGGCGGTGATGCTGCGGACGAACGCGGTGACAAGACCGCTGAGGAACGAGTCCTTGATGAGCGGCAGCGTCACGGTCATAAACACCCGGAAACTGTCCGCGCCCATGTCGTAGGCGGATTCCTCGATGGACTTGTCGATCTGCCGCAGAGCGGAGATACCGCTTCGCGTGCCGGTCGGCAGAGAACGGACGACAAAGACGATGATGAGGATGAGTCCCGTGCCGTAAAGCCCCTGCATGAATCCGGTGTGGAAGAGGCCGCCGGAGAAGCCGCGGATATAGCCGACGCCGAGAACGGTGCCCGGCACCGCCATGGCGAGCATGGAGACTGCCTCGATAAAGCCCTTGGATTTGAACTTCCGCTTGACGACGAGATACGAGATGATCATGCTCAAAAGCGCCGTGATGGGCGCGGAGATCAGGCTGAGAATAAACGAATCACGGAACGCCTGGAAGCCGTGGTAGCGCGTAAACACGAGCTTGAACCACTTGCCCGTGAGCGGGAAGAACTTGTAGCCCCACGTAGGGAAGCAGGCACCGATCGGGACGCAAATGTACATCATGATAACAAAGAGCGCCACGAGCGAGCAGAGCACCGTGAGCGGAACTCGGACGCTGCGGTCGGTGATGAGCATACGGCCGCGGGATGCCTTGCCGGTGAGCGTGGCGGCGGTCTTGCGCTCAAGATAGTACTTCTGCACGGCGAACATCGCGAGCGTAATGCAGAGGAGCACCACCGCCATCGCCGCGGCGCCGGCCTTGTCGTAAGCGCCGGTGATCTGGAGATAGATGGTCGTTGCGAGCGTATCATAGGAGCCGCCGATGATCATGGGGTTGGCAAAGTCGGCGATGGACTCGATGAACGTTACCAGAAACGCATTGCCGAGACCCGGCAGCAGCAGCGGGAATGTCACGCTCGTGAACACCTTCCAGCGCGAAGCGCCCATGTCGCGGGCGGCTTCTTCGAGCGAGGGGTCAATGTTTTTCAAGAGTCCCTTGAGCATCATGTAGCACACGGGGAAGAACGTCAGTGTCTGCACGATGGCGATGCCCCAGAAACCGTATACGCTGTTATCGTAGATCTTCAGCAGGAAGCGGGTGATGATGCCGGCCTTGCCGAAGAGCATAATCATCGAAAGGCTGAGCACGAACGGCGGCGAGACGACCGGCAGCATGGATACGACCTTGAAAAGTCCACCGGTGAATTTGCCCATGCGGACGTACACTTCCACATACGCAAACAGCAGACCGACCAGCGTGGACAGAATTCCGACGAGGAAGCCGACTTTCAGCGTGTTTGTGATGGCATGGGTAAAGGTGGGCATCTGGAAAATGCGCTTGAACACATTGAAGCTGAACCCGCCGTCGCCCACAAAGCTGTCCACCAGCAGTATGGCGAGCGGATAGAGAATGAAAAGCGTGAGGAATGTGATCAGCACGACGATGGTCGTGACCAGAATGGGGTCACCCATCAGTTTCTTCCGGTCCAGCGCCGCGCCCTGTGTTCTTGCCATAGGCGGAATCCCTCCTGACTCTTTCGGTTTCTTTAAAAACAGACCCGCTGCCATTATGAACCGGCGCGCATCCGGCGTGCGGATTCATAATGACAGTCGATCCATCGGACGGTTTACGAACAAGGCGGCGGCAGAAGCCGCCGCCTTGGCATTAGAGATAATTACTCAGTCTTGAAACGGTCCGCGCCGGTGTCAGCGCCGCTCTTGCTCAGGGCAGCCATGACTTCCTCGACGTAAGTACCGGTGTTGTTCTTGGCATCCTCAAAGTCATATTCCATGACGTTGTCGGGATCCAGACCGAACTCCGCAGCCTGCGACGGCTGGGTGGCGTTGTCGATGACCAGGAACTGGTAAGAGCCGTTCTGGGCAGCGAGCTCAACGCACTCGGGAGACAGAGCGTACTCGATCCACAGCTTCGCAGCGTTGGGGTGCTTCGCGCCCTTGAACATGGCGGTCGCGCCGACCTCGAAGGAGGTGCCGCTGGACGGGATCACAAGGGCGATATTGCCGTACTGGTTATCGACGATCTGGGTGATGCCGTCATGCAGGAAGCCGATGCCGATGACGCACTCACCGATGCCGACGTTCTTGGACGGGCCGGAGCCGGACTTCGTATAAACCTGGATGTTCTTGTCGAGGTCTACAAGGTACTGGATGCCTTCGTCATGGCCGTACTTCTGGATCATCGTGTTGACGACCAGCTTGGCGGTGCCGGCGGTGTTGTAGTTGGAGAGCCAGATCAGGTCTTTGTATTCGGGCTTGAGCAGGTCGGCCCAGTCCGCCGGAGCCTCGAGACCGAGACGCTCGAGCTCATCGGTATTGACCATGAAGCCGAGAATGCCCTTGTAAATGCCGTACCACTTGCCCTCAGCGTCCTTGTACATATCGCTGATGAGGTGGGAGGCGTTCTGGGCGGCGTAAGGCTCAAGCAGGTTTTCCTTGGCGAGAACGTTGTAGGGATCGGTCGTGCCGCCGAACCAGACGTCGGCGGAGGGGTTGCCGTTCTCTTCTTCGATCTTCGCCTGCACCTCACCGGTGGACAGACGCTGGTAGTTGACCTTGATGCCGTACAGTTCCTGGAAATGCTGGCAGGCGGCGGCGAGATACTCTTCCTCGCAGGAGCCGTAGACGGTCAGCTCGCCCTCGGCCTTCGCCGCGGCGATGAGATCTTCCATGGGATCAGCTTCGGCTGCGGGCTCTTCGGCCGGGGTCTCGGGTTCCGCAGCGGGGGCTTCGGTGGCGGCGGGAGTTTCGGCCGTGCTGCCGCAGGCAGCAAGAGCGAACACCATGACCAGCGCCAGAAGCAGTGCCAGATACTTTTTCACTTTCAGATCCTCCATTTCGTAATGCTCCGGTAATGTTTGAACACGGTTTGATCTTTGCTGCAACCTTGTTTAAACTTGCCGGATGAATGATGATAATTATAGTCATCGGGTTTTACTTTGTCAATCCAAACAGAAAAGCAATTTGTGAAAATCACTCATTTAGTCATTTTGTTAAATTTCGGAAAGCGTTTTTGTAGAAAACGTTTCAAATGATTTTGCGAAATAATAATCAGCCGGTCGAAAAAGCCTCGCAGAGTTTGCGCCCGCAGGCGCAAATAGAGTCTGAATCATTTTCTCCGGCGACATGTGCGTCGGAGAAAATACTTCTCGGCTCGCAAACGTGCGAGCGTAAGCGAGTGCGCTGCGGCGAGCCGCAGCCTTTTCAAACGAGAGCCCAACGAAGTGGGTCTCGTTTGAGAGCGTGTCAAAAATACTTTTTTGACACGCTCAATAAACCTATTGGAGAATCCTGCCTTTCGTGCTATAATACGACGCTGAAATAAGAGAAAGGGGAACGCTGTATGGCGGAAAAATCAAATACGGAAATGTCCCCTTTGTGCATCGGCATTCTTGCGCACGTGGACGCCGGGAAAACGACGCTCTCCGAGGCGCTTCTCTATACCTCCGGCGCGCTTCGGCGTCTGGGCCGCGTCGACCATGCGGACGCTTTTCTCGACACTGACCCGCAGGAGCGCGAGCGCGGCATCACGATCTTTTCCAAGCAGGCGCGGCTCACATGGAAAAACCGCGCCGTAACCCTTCTCGATACGCCGGGCCATGTGGACTTTTCCGGCGAAACGGAGCGCACGCTCCCGGTGCTTGACGCGGCGATCCTCGTTGTGAGCGGCACAGACGGCGTGCAGGGCCACACGCGCACGCTCTGGCGGCTGCTGCGCCGGAACCATGTGCCGACTTTTCTATTTATAAATAAGACCGATCTCCCCGGCGTGAACCGCGTCGCGCGCATGCAGGAGCTGCGCTCCCTTCTCTCACCGGAGTGTGCGGACTATTCCGGCACGGACTGGATGGAACAGGCTGCGGCCGAGAGTGAAGCGGCGCTCGAGAGCTTCCTTTCCGCCGGGATCATCCCGCCGGAGGAAGTCCGCCGTCTGATCGCGGAGGAAAAGCTCTTCCCGTGTCTGTTCGGCGCAGCGCTTCGGCTCGACGGCGTGGAAAAGCTGCTCGATACGCTCGCGCTCTATGCGCCGGTCAAGCCCGCCGGGGACGCCTTCGGCGCGCGGGTGTATAAGATCAGCCGCGACGCGCAGGGCGCGCGGCTCACGTGGCTGCGTGTTACGGGCGGAGAGCTTCGCGCCCGCGCTGCGGTAAAGGTTCCGACGGAGAACGGCGAGACCGAGGAGAAGATCCACCAGATCCGTCTCTACTCCGGGGAAAAATACGAGCTGACCGATGCGGCAAAGGCCGGAACGGTATGCGCCGTAACGGGGCTGACCGCCGCACACAGCGGCGACGCGCTCGGCGCGGAAAAAGGAAAGAGCGCTGCGCTGCTCGAGCCGGTATTCACTTACCGCGTCCACGCGGAGAAGGCCGATCCGCACACGGTGCTCGAAAAGCTGCGCCTGCTGGAGGAAGAGGACCCGCTGCTGCATGTCGTGTACGATGAGGCCGCGCGGGAGATCCGCGTGCAGCTCATGGGCGAGGTGCAGCTCGAGATACTCGAGCGTCTCTGCCGCAGCCGCTTCGGGCTGGAGATCACGTTCGGCGAGGGCGGTACCCTCTACCGTGAAACGATCGCCGCACCCGTGGAGGGCGTCGGCCATTATGAGCCGCTGCGCCACTATGCCGAGGTCCACCTCCTGCTCGAACCGCTCGAGCGCGGGAGCGGCCTTGTCTTTGCGAGCAAATGCTCGACCGATGCGCTTGATCTCAACTGGCAGCGCCTCATTTTGACGCATCTCACGGAAAAAGAGCACCGCGGTGTGTTGACCGGCTCACCGATCACCGATATGAAGATCACGCTCGCCGCGGGGCGGGCGCACCTGAAGCATACCGAGGGCGGCGACTTCCGCCAGGCAACCTACCGCGCCGTGCGGCAGGGTCTCATGCGTGCCGAGAGCATCCTTCTCGAGCCGTGGTACGATCTCCGGCTGGAGCTGCCGAACGAGTGTGTCGGACGCGCCATGGCTGACATTCAGCGCATGGGCGGCCGGTTCGATCCGCCGGAAACGGAAAACGGTGTTTCCGTCCTCACGGCTGCCGCGCCGGTGGCAGAGTGCGCGAATTACCCGCGCGAGGTGACGGCGTATTCCCGCGGGCAGGGGCGCGTTTCGCTCTCGCTGCGCGGCTATGAACCATGCCGCGATACGCAGCGCGTCATAGAAGAGATCGGATACGATCCGGAGCGCGATGTTGCCAATACGGCGGATTCCGTTTTCTGCTCCCACGGCGCGGGCTATACCGTCCGCTGGGACGAGGTCGAGCAGCATATGCATTTGGAAAGCTGCCTCCGGGCGGAGAAGGAAACCACGCCAGCACAGGAGAGCGTGCCGCGCGGCCCGTCCGCGCCCCGCACGGGCGCGGCGCTCGATAAGGAATTGCAGGCCATTTATGAGCGAACCTACGGCGCAGTGAAGCAAAACCGCGCGTTCGTGCCTCGTTCTGAGCGCGAAAAACCGGTCCCGCAGCCGAAAGCAAAGCCGATCCCCGCCGGGCCGGAATATTTGCTTGTAGACGGGTACAATATAATCTTTGCATGGGACGAGCTCAAAGCCGTTGCCGCCGACCATCTCGATGCGGCGCGCCAGCTTCTGATGGATCTTCTCTGCAACTATCAGGGCGTGCGCCAGTGCCGCGTCATTCTGGTATTCGACGCCTACCGCGTCCCGTTTCACAAGGAAGAGATCGTGGCATATAATAATATCCACGTTGTCTATACGAGGGAAGCGGAAACGGCGGACGCTTATATCGAAAAAACCTCGCACGAGATTGCCAAAGACCACCGCGTGCGCGTTGCGACCTCTGACGGCATGGAGCAGCTCATCGTCCTTGGTCAGGGCGCACTCCGCCTCTCGGCCGACAGCTTCCACACGGAAGTGATGCAGGCCGGGGAAGAGATCCGCGAAACGCTCCGGCGGCTCAACCGCCGCGAGCGCTCCGACGCCGTGGCGGAGGCGCTGCGCCGCGCTGCGGAAAACACCGGGGAGAAGTAAAGGAACAGGTATGGAGAAACATCAAAAGCTCGGTCTGGCGCTCATCGCCGCGGGCTGCGCGCTTGCCGCGTTCTGCGGACTGGGTTTATATTATGTAAACCAGAGAGATACAATGCCCGCCATGGCGGGCGCGACCGCGGCGCCGGTCGGAACGCCCGTCCCGACGGCGGAGCCGACAGCCGCGCCGAACGCCGCGCCCGTTCTCACGCTCATCGGCGACGATCCGCTCTTTTATCCGGCACAGCCGGGCGGATACGAAGATCCCGGCTGTGCGGCCATCGATGACCGCGACGGTGATATCACCGCAAAGATCGAGTGCGCCGCAGACGTAAACGCCTTCCACACCGGCGAGGGGAGCGTCACCTATTCCGTCACGGACAGCGAAGGACTGAGCTCGACCATCACGCGCCGCGTGATCGTCACGGCGGCGGACCGGCCCGATACGGTCACGCCGGAGGCGGGAACGGTCTATCTCACGTTTGATGACGGGCCTTCCGCCAATACGGAGCATCTTTTGGATATTCTGGATGCCTATGGCGTCAAGGCGACGTTTTTCGTGACGAACTGCAATGAGGATTACACCTGGTGCATCGGCGAGATCGCCCGGCGCGGCCACTCCGTCGGCATTCACAGCGCAACGCACGACTATAACGCCATCTATCAGAGTGAAGAGGCGTATTTTGCCGATTTCTGCCGGATGCAGGAGATCATATTTGAGCAGACGGGCGAATATGCGAAGCTTGTCCGCTTTCCCGGCGGCAGCTCGAACACCGTGAGCCGTTTTAACCCCGGCATTATGACGCGTCTTACGAACGATCTGAACGACATGGGCTACGCTTATTTTGACTGGAACGTTTCCGCGGCGGACACGGCGTCCGACGCCACGCGCTATACGGTTATCGAAAACTTCAAGGAAAGTGTGCCGAAGCACGACTATTCCGTTGTATTGCAGCACGACACCAACGCCTTCAGCGTTGACGCCGTGGAGGAGATCCTCTCCTGGGGGATCAAAAACGGGTATTCCTTCCGCGCACTGGATCTCACCAGTCCGGCGGTGCATCATTCTGTAGCCAATTAGGAGGCAGGAGAACATGACCCTTTTTGTTGCCTTTGAGATCCTCGGCACGATCGCCTTTGCCGTTTCCGGCGCGGTCGTCGCCATATCGAAGAAGATGGACATTTTCGGCGTGGCGATCCTCGGCATGACGACAGCGGTCGGCGGCGGTATACTGCGCGATCTCATTCTCGGTATCACGCCGCCCGCGGCGTTCCAGTCGCCGGGGTACGCGCTCACGTCAATCGCCGTTTCCATGCTTGTTTTCCTGCCCCCGGTACGGCGGCTGCTGCACTGGAACGAGAAGCTTTACGACACGGCGCTTCTGCTCTTTGACGCCATCGGTCTCGGCATATTCACCGTGATCGGCGTGCAGACAGCGTACATAGCTACGGGCGAGCTGAACGCGTTCCTTGCCATTTTCGTCGGCGTCGTCACCGGCTGCGGCGGCGGCGTGATGCGCGATGTGTTCGCCGGATCACCTCCGTACATTTTCGTCAAGCATTTTTACGCGACCGCGTCCCTCCTCGGCGCCGTGGCGTGCCTCCTGCTCTGGAACATCGGGCAGATGCCCGCCATGCTCATCGGCGCCGCCGTTACGCTCACGCTGCGCCTGCTTGCGGCGCATTACCGCTGGAGCCTGCCGAAGGCGAAATAAGATAGAGGGGAGAAGGCTCTATGGTACTGCATGAACTGCTCGGCCTGCCGGAGCGGGAGAAGCACGTCGTTTCTCTCTGCGGCGGCGGCGGAAAGACGACACTGATGTACGCGCTTGCGCGCGAGACGAAAACCATTCTGCCGACGGCGCTTTTTACCACAACACACATCATGACGCCGTCCGATGCGGACGTTGTTCTCTCCGTCCCGTTTTCGGCGGAGGAGTGCCGCGCGGCGTGGCGCGAAGGGAAGATCGCCTCGTCCGGGACATTTCTTTCGGAAGAGCGGAAATTCGGCGCGCCGGGGGAGGATGCGATGCGCTTTCTCTGCCGCGAGGCGTCCGCCGTTATCATTGAGGCAGACGGCGCGCGCCGTCTGCCGGTGAAATTCCCGGCGGCGCGGGAGCCGGTGATCCGCCCGGAAACGACGCATACCATCGTTGTGGCAGGGCTCTCCGCGCTCGGAAAAAAGCCGGAGGAGATCGTCCACCGGTACGCGCTGGCAAAGAACACCGTGGATCTTTCCGGGGATTCGCTCACCGAAAAACAGATGGCGGAGCTTCTCTGGGCGGGCTATGGACGCTTTGACCCGATCTTCTTTATCAATCAGGCGGATACACCGGCGCTTGCGCAGCGCGGCGAGCGTATCTGCGCCATGCTCCGTGATTTCGGCGCGCGCCGCGCGGTCACAGCCTCGCTCCACACGCTTGCAAAATCGAACGAAAGGGGATGACCGGCATGAAACCGATGAAACGATTCTACTACCGGGCCTACCAGACCGTATTTGACCTCGGCTCGCGCGTTTTACCCTGGCGCAAGCCGGAGATCGTCAGCGGCGCGGGCAGCACGGCGAAGATCCCGGAGCTGCTGCGCGGCTGCGGCGTGAAAAAGGTGATGATCGTCTCCGGCAAACATACGGGCGCGGTGCTCGTGCCGCCGATCCGCGCGCAGATCGAAGCGGCGGGCATTTCCGCCGTCCACTTTGACGGCGTGCGCGCCAATCCCACGATCTCCATCATCGAGCAGGTGCGGGAACGGTATCTCGCCGAGGGCTGCGACGGTTTCCTTGCCGTGGGCGGCGGCTCGCCGATGGACACGGCCAAGGCTGCCGCGGCGCGCATCGTGCGCCCCAACCGTACCGTGGAGCAGATGACGGGGCTTTTCAAGGTCATGCACGCTCTCCCGCCGTTCATCGCCGTGCCGACAACGGCCGGTTCCGGCTCGGAGACGACGATCGCCGCCGTTATCACCAACGAAAAAACGCACCACAAGCACGCCATCATGGATCTCTGCCTCGTGCCGCGCTTCGCTGTGCTCGACGCCGTGCTCACCGAGGACCTTCCTCCGGCGACAACGGCGCAGACCGGCATGGACGCGCTTACGCACGCGGTGGAGGCATACGTCAGCGTCTACAGCACAACGAAGGAGACCGACCGCTGCGCGGAAGAGGCGACGGCGGCGATCTTCCGGTATCTGGAACGGGCGTATGCGAACGGACACGATCTTGAAGCGCGGCAAGAAATGCTGCTTGCTTCGTTCAAGGTAGGCGTCGCCTTCACCCGCGCGGGCGTCGGCAACGTCCACGCGATTGCCCATACGCTCGGCGGGCTGTATAATACGGCGCACGGGCTGGCAAACGCTGTCATTCTCCCCATCGTTTTGGAGGATTACGGTGCAGCGGCGGAGGAAAAGCTCGCCCGCCTTGCCGAGATCACCGGCACGAAAACGACCGGCACCGCGCATGAGAAGAGCGCGGCGTTCATCGCCGCGATCCGCGCCATGAACGAGCGCATGGGCATTCCCGAGCATCTGAACGTGATCCGCGAGGAGGATATCCCGCAGATGGTCGCCTGGGCGCTGCGCGAGGCAAACCCGACATATCCCGTTCCGGTTTTGTACGACGAGGCGCACTGCGCCGAGGTCATCCGCCGGGTTCGCGGATAAGATAACGAAAAGCGCCGGAACGAACAAAGTTCCGGCGCTTTCGCGCATAATAAAAGGTTACTGGAGCAGGCTCCGGTAGCTGTCGCACGTCGAGAGATTGTCGGGCGGATAAAATTCCTCCACCGGGAAGCGGATGCGCCCGAAGAGCGTGCACGGATCGTCGTCCGTCGTGCCGACGCACTCGTTTTCCGGGAAGCAGTAGTTGTAGACCGGGATGACGAGCTGGCTGTCGCGCTCGAGCCGGATGAGAGAAAACTGGCCGAGCGTCGCGTACCAGAGCCGGTTGGAGTCGGTGAGCACAAGCTCCTCCGGAAACGCGGCGAGAATGTTGGCCGGCACCTCCGGGATGCGGTCAAGCGGCGTGGTGCAGTCCTTCTCGGTGATCTGCATCGAAAGCGCGATCGGATCGACCGCCTCCACAACGCCGACGGGCTGATCGGCCTGCGTGGTGATCTCGCCGTCGGAGGTGTAGACCTTGACGCTCCCCTCGCTGCCGAAGAGAATGACGCGTTTATTGAATACACAGAGACCGGTGACGGTTTTTGCGTTCGGGACGCATTCGCCGGTGACACGGTAAAAATAGGTGACGTCTACCGTATAGTACCCACGGTTGAACGTGATCTCCTCGACGTTTACCCCGGCATAGAGCAGCTCGGCGCTTTTCGGGCGGATGCTGAAGGCGTTTTCTATGTAGCCCTGCGACGTCCGCGTCGGAAACACCCGCAGATCCTCTACGCAGTCCTTATCCCGGCAGCTGGAGTATATTTTCTTCGTATGGATACAAACAGCCTCGCGAACGCATGCGCTGCTGTCCACCGGACCGGGTACGACCCTGTCTGCCATATCGGAATTCCTCCTTTAACAAAGTTCAGTACAGTCTATGCGCGCGCCGCCCCAATGTGCCGATTGACGCCCTTTGGAAAAAGTGATAAACTTGCTATATATAAATATGAGGAGAGATTCCGATGGAAGGATATCAGAACTTTCAGGAAAAGCTGGATATAAAGATTCTCATTCTGTTCATTCTGCGCCGTCTGCCGGATGCCGTGACGCGGGAAACGCTCACGGATCTCGCCCTTTCCGAGGGCAACGCGGGGTATTTTGAATACTCCGAGTGTCTCGCGGAGCTGGTCGATTCCCATCAGGTGGAGCAGGAAGGAAACCTTTACAAGATTTCCGAGCGCGGCGCGCGAAACTGCGAGATCGTGGAGAGCAGTCTGCCGATGACGGTCCGCCAGAAAATGGAAAAAAATATAAAGCCGGTCGCGGATGAGCTGCGCCGCCGCGCGATGATCACCGCCTCGCACGAAACGGCGGACAACGTCTGCCGCGTACATCTTGCTCTTTCGGACGGCATGGGCGAGATATTGAACCTGCAAATGCTCTGCGGCGGGGAAGAGCAGGCGGAGAAGCTGGAAGAGAACTTCCGGAAAAACGCGGAGAAATACTATACGCAGATCATGGAGCTCCTGTCGCGTGATGAAAAAGTATAAGATTTTTGTTATCAATCCCGGCTCGACCTCGACGAAGCTGGCGCTTTTCGAGAACGAACATAAAGTTCTGGAAACCAATGTGTTTCACGATTCCTCGGTGCTGCTGCAATTCCCGACGGTAAACGCGCAGCTCCCGTACCGCAAAAAGCTCATCATGGATTTTCTGAGCGAGAACCATATCGACCTTTCGGACGTGGACGCCATCGTCGGCCGCGGCGGCAGCTGTTACCCGGTGGCGAGCGGCGTATACGTTATCGACGATAAGCTCATCGAGGACACCGCCGCCGGGAAGGGCGGCATGGAGCATCCGTCCAATCTCGGCGTGCAGCTTGCGCGCGAGCTGCAGAAGGAGTTCGGCGGCCGGATCTTCATGGTCGATCCGCCGTGCGTAGACGAGCTGTGCGATATGGCGCGCATGACCGGCATCGACGGCGTGCCGCGCCACACCAATATGCACGCGCTCAACCTTCGCGGCGTTGCGATGCACCACGCAAAGCATGTTCTCGGAAAAAAGTATGAGGACTGCTGCTTTATCGTATGCCACATCGACGGCGGCATTTCCGTATCGGCGCACCGGTACGGACGCATCATCGACTGCAACGATGCCGCCGGGGGAGACGGCCCCTATACGCCGACGCGCATCGGCTCGGTCTCCGTGGCGGACATTCTCGAATACGTCCGCGATAAGGACATCGACGAGGTCAAAAAGCTTTGCACCCGCACGGGCGGCTTTGTGAGCCACTTTGGCACCTCCAGCTCCGACGCTGTACATAAAATGGCCGAAGAGGGGAACAAAAAAGCCATCCGCGTCTGGGACGGCATGAAATACCAGATCGTCAAGTACATCGGCGCGATGGCGGCGGTGCTCGGCGGCAGGGTGGACGGCATCCTCCTTACCGGCGGCCTTCTCCGCTTTGAAGACATCACGCAGACCATCCGCGAGCAGTGTGAGTGGATCGCGCCGGTGAGCACCTATCCCGGCGAGGTCGAGCACGAGGCGCTCGCCGCCGGAGCGCTGCGCGTCCTGCGCGGCGAGGAAGAGCCCAAGCACTACACCGGCCGCCCCGTCTGGGACGGCTGGCACGACGAAGAATAGGATTTATCACGCAGAAAGTTCCGGGAAGTTGAACGCATCAATGACAACAGCCACAGCGGCCTTGCGCTGTGGCTGTTCTTGTCTCATTTTCTGTTATATGATAAAATAAAACTAACTTTTGAAATTGTGAAGTTTTTCAAGATATCAACAGTTCTCTGAAAGGCGGTATTTCATGAGAAGAATGAGCACAAACCCGACCGAATATGTAGTATTTGATGTTGAAACGAATGGGTTGAAAGTAAAACAGGATGACTTGCTTTCTATTTCATTTTATAAGCCCGATGATGGAAAGACTTTTAATAAGTATTTGCCATTGGAACGAGCTTCAAGAGTTTTTACGACTCATATAAATGGTATTACCGAAAATGATTTGGCTAGTGCTACTGCACTTACTCAGGATGAGTTTGACCATATTGTAGATGAATTTGAACTGGAAAAGAGAACAATCCTTATCTATTCTGGTAGAAATTTTGATGCGACATTTCTTTCGGAATATATGAGGAGACATCGTATTTCCGGGTTTGAAAGGCTTAATTTTTATAATATTAAGAAAAATGTAATTTCCTCAAAATACTCTCTGGGGAATATCACCAAGGATAATCTGTGTTCGTTATTTGAGATTGATGGTGTTGAGACTGTTCACAGCGGCTTACATGACTGCGAGTTAGAATGGAAGCTGTTTGAAAAAATGGACGGTTACTATTATCTTGTAACAGAAGGAGCCGGTGAAGATAATGTTTTCAGACTTAATGAGGACTACATTATTCCGGCCAGCTTATTTGTTACGCATCCCAATTTGAGCCGTTTAGTCAATGATAGACCCTATATTGAGTGTACCAGCGTGCTTGTCAAGACATTTGAAATTGATGCGAAAGGAATTGAAAAGTTTCCGACAAATATTTCCGGAATGACAATTGAACATCTGTTAAATTCGATGTTAGATGTCAATATGCAGAATTCACAGCCGTTTTTGTTAAAAAATAAGATGCAATTGGACTATATCGGAAAAATTCCTAACGGAAAAACAATTGTTCCGATAATGTATAATCCGGATGGAACTGTAACAGCGATTCAAAATAAAGATAAAGAAATGGTGAAGCGTATCAACTCTACTGCGGAAAACCTTAAAGAACGAATCCAACCATTGGTTGACTTCATTAAACATAATATTTTTAAGGATGAACGCATAATGTCTCAAGAACTTGTAATTGACTATAAACATAATATTCTTGCATTGTGTGATCTTTCTACAGAAAAAGCAATATTAGAAATAAAAACAACGGCCGCTGACTCATTGACCTACAAGGAACAATTTTTCTATGAAGCAAAAGGAAGAGATATTTATCATTTAAAAATGGAATGGGTAAAAGACTGGAATACCAATTTGCTGCAAAAGGTAGTTTTCCGTATTTTCTCTGTTGATGCACATATTGGCACTCCAGGCGCATCAAGTTGGATTGAAGGAAAACGGGAAGAAAAAAGGGCAGAAAGAATAACACAAATTCGAAAATACCTGTCAGGTTCAGATATATCTTTATTATCCTTCATAAATACTGGTTCACCTATTAAATTACAATGTACGATATGTGAACATGAGTGGACAATAAGATATCCCACATTGATGAAGAGAATTCCTGATTGCCCTATATGTAAGTCGAACAAAGCAGATGGAAATAAAATTGTATTTTCGGAAGAGGATCGAGCTAAACTCCGGGCAGCTAATTATTTCGAAAAAGTACTTGAAAAAAGTAATCGATCAATTGTTGCAGTAAACTATACTGGAGCAAAAGATGACGTGGATGCAATATGTGTTGCTTGTGGATACAAATGGAAGAGCAGGGCGGATCATTTGCTAGATAGATGCTGGTGTCCGGTATGTAAAAGAAAGAATATGTATACCTCAACACCAACAATAAATAAGTGACACAAAGTATGACAAACGGCGTGACCGCGAAGGTCACGCCGTTTAAAATATTTGCAGAGTATCAGAAGATCGCGACGACAGCGCCGTTGTAGGTCTCGGCGATGAAGTTCTTCACGGTCTCAGACTGGAGAGCCTTGACGAGAGCGACCGTCTTGGCGCTGTCCTTGTCGGCCTCGCGGACGGCGACAACGTTGGCGTAGGTCTGGGCGGCGTCGCCGGAGGCATCCTCAATGGCGAGAGCGTCGGCAACCTTCAGACCGGCGGCCAGCGCGTAGTTGCCGTTGATAACGGCGAGCGTGCCGGCGTCGCTGTTGGCAAGCTGGGTCGGGACCATGTCGGCCTGCACGGGAACAACGTTGTAGCCCTTCGCGTCAACGATATCGAGATGGCTGACGCCCTTTTCCGCGGAGGCATCCTCCGGCAGGGTGATAAGGCCTTCCTGAGCGAGGAGGAGCAGCGCGCGGGTCTCGTTGCTGTCGTCGGCGGGGATCAGAATGGTAGCGCCCTCGGCGACTTCGTCAAGAGAGGAAACGCCGTTGCCGAAGAGACCGAACGGCTCATAGTGGATGAGACCGGCGGAGACGAGGTGCGTGCCGTTGCTGGCGTTGAAGCTGTTCAGATACGGGGTGTGCTGGAAGTAGTTGGCGTCGAGCTCGCCGTCTTCAAGAGCGGTGTTGGGCAGAACGTAATCATCGAAAACAACGATCTTGAGATCGTAGCCTTCCTCGGCGAGGAGGGGCTTGATCTGCTCAAGGATCTCGGCGTGCGGGGTGGAGGAAGCGCCGACGGTGATGGTTTCCTTCACGGCGGGCTCTTCGGCCGGAGTCTCGGCCGGAGTCTCGGAGGCGGGAGCCTCGGTAGCGGCGGGGGCTTCCGTGGCGGACGGGGTGGAGGCGGTGCCGCAGGCGGCCAGCGCGAGCAGCAGCGCGAGAGCGAGGACGACAGAAAGAATCTTTTTCATTTTGATATTTCTCCTTTTCTTTGGATTCGGTGGGTGAAACTTTTTATATCATCAGGCGGAGGTGCGTTTGTCCGTCTTGCGGACAATGTACATTCCGACTTCCTGAATGACCTGAACAATGATGATGCACAGCAGCGCGGCGAACCAGATGATATCCTGATTGAAGCGCTGGTGACCGTAAACAATGGCGATCTGGCCGAGACCGGTGCCGCCGATCGTGGCGGCCATGGCGGAGTAGCCAAGCACCGTGACCATCGAGATGACCGCGCCCGTGATGAGCGAGGGCTTTGCTTCCGGGACGAGCACCTTGGTGATGATCTGGAATCGCGGCGTGCCCATCGCTTCGGCGGCTTCGATCACGCCCTTATCGACCTCCTTGATGGAGGACTCGACCATGCGCGCCACGTACGGCGCGGCAGCAATCACGAGCGTTACGATCACGGCCTTGTTGCCGAGCGATGTGCCGACGATGAACTTTGCCACCGGCAGCATGGCCACCATGAGAATGATGAACGGCACACTTCGGAAGGCGTTGATGAGAATGCTGAGAATTTTATTGAGCACCGGCATCGGATGGATGCCGTCCTTATCGCTCACGCAAAGGAGCAGACCCAGCGGCAGGCCGAGAACATAGGCAAACACCGTGGAGATCACGGTAAGATAGATCGTCTGCCACACGCCGAGCAGAAACAGATTCTGCTGCCAGAGCTTTACAAACATATCGGAAAACATCCCATCACACCTCCTCAAAGGAGACGCCGTCCTGCTTCAGCCACGCGCGGGCGCGCTCGGCGCTCGCTTCGTCGGCGGGAAGCTCCAGGATCGTCTGCCCATAAATTTTGCCGTCGATCTCGCGGATGTCCGCGGATACGATGTTGACCGGGGCCTGGCACTCCATAATGAGACTGGCGACGACGGGGTGCCGCGTCGTTTCGCCGTTGAAGGCGAGGCGGATTCGTTTTCCGCCGGGGGTGAATACCGGGGCGATGCTGACGCCGGGGAGGATCAGCTCGCGGGCGATCTTGGACTGCGGATTGGTGAACACCTGGCTCACCGCGCCGAGCTCGGCGATCTGGCCGCGGTCGATGACGGCCACGCGGTCGCAGATCTGGTCAATGACGCGCATCTCGTGCGTGATGACGATCACGGTGACGCCCATCGTGCGGTTGATCTCCTTGAGAAGAGAGAGGATCGACTGCGTTGTCGTGGGGTCGAGCGCGCTCGTCGCCTCGTCGCAGAGAAGGTAGCGGGGCTTCGTTGCCAGCGCGCGGGCAATGGCGACGCGCTGCTTCTGTCCGCCGGAGAGCTGCGAGGGATACGCCTTGGCGCGGTCAGCGAGACCGACAACGGAGAGAAGCTCCATAGCGCGCTCCACAGACTCCTTTTTCTTCCACCCGGCGATCTCCAGCGGGTAGCACACGTTCTGGAGAACAGTGCGCTGCGCGAGAAGATTGAAGCCCTGGAAGATCATCCCGATCGAGCGGCGGATGAGCAGCAGCTCCTTTTGGGGGAGCTTGGTGAGATCCTTGCCGTCTACGATCACGGAGCCGGAGGTCGGACGCTCCAGCAGGTTGATGCACCGGACGAGCGTGGATTTGCCCGCGCCGGAAAGACCGATGATACCGAATATTTCTCCGTCCTCGATCGTGAGGGAAATGTCATGCACGGCGTGGATCTGCCCTTCGCCCTCGCCGAAGTCCTTGGTCACATTCTGAAGTTCAATCAAAAGCGAACCCTCCTAACAAACAAAAAAGCAGGCTGCCATTCTGGCATCCCGCTTCACAAAACCGCAGTTCCGGATTTCCCGGACCGCGCCTTTTTATCCCTGAAAAGCAGTCAGCAAATGGCTATCGAAACGCGCAGCAAAGCTGCGCATGCACATCATCATGTTCATGCACATCTCGGTCATCATGCTGGCGAACGTACGGCGCATCGGCTGAGCTCCTTCCCTCGGTAATCAAGTTGTCTGCATTATATCCCTACGGTTTTGACCTGTCAATACACTTTAACACCGCAAAGACAGAATCGGCGAAAAAACACAAAACCCTCTCCCGTTCGGGAAGAGGGTTTGTGAATAATCATTCAGGATTTATACTCAAACGTCATGCCGCAAATGGAAATGGTGTCGCCGTCGCGGATGCCGAGCGCCTCCATGCGCTCGTAGATCCCGGCGTCACGCAGCGACTTGTCGAAATACATCCGGCTTTCGTAGTCGGTGAAGTTGACGGTCGAAACGAGCCGGTCCATCCACGGGCCGGAGACGTACCAGACGCCGTCGTCCTCTTCGATCTCCACGTCCTCGGGTGAGCCGAGATCCGGCGCGGGCGGAACGTAGTCCGGCTCGTACACCGCGATCGGGGGAAGCGTGGAGAGCATGGCAGCGGCGCGCTGCATAAGCTCCTTCGTTCCGGCGGTCGTGGCGGCGGAGAGCTCAAAGAACTCGTAGCCCTGCGCCTCGACGTGCTTTTTCAGCCGTTCGATCGGCTCGCGGTCGTCCCCGAGCAGGTCGCACTTGTTCGCCGCGACGATCTGCGGACGCGACGCGAGCGCAGGGGAGTAGTCCGCAAGCTCGCGGTTGATCGTCTCAAAATCCTCGATGGGGTCGCGTCCCTCGCTGCCGGATACGTCCACAACGTGAATGAGCAGACGGCAGCGGTCGATGTGGCGGAGAAAATCGTGGCCGAGACCCGCGCCCTCGCTCGCGCCTTCAATGATGCCGGGAATGTCCGCCAGCACGAAGGAAGCGCCCTCGGCCACGTAAACGACGCCGAGATTGGGGGAGAGGGTCGTGAAGTGATAGTCTGCGATCTTCGGCCGCGCGCGGGAAACGCTCGCAAGCAGCGTGGATTTGCCGACATTCGGGAAGCCGACAAGACCGACGTCCGCGAGCAGCTTGAGTTCCAGAATGAGCTCGTGGCTCTCGCCGGGCATGCCGGGCTTGGCAAAGCGCGGCACCTGCCGCGTCGGCGTGGCGAAATGCTGGTTGCCCCAGCCGCCGCGCCCGCCTCTGGCGGCGACGAACGGCTCGCCCGTGGACATATCGGCCATGATGCCGCCGGTAGCCTTGTCGCGTACGAGCGTGCCGCGCGGCACGCGGATCGTTACGTTCTCGCCGTCCTTGCCGGAGCAGCGCTTGTTGAGACCGTTTTCGCCGTTGGCCGCGACAAACTTGCGCTTATAGCGGAAATCCATCAGCGTGGACATATGATCGTCCACAACGAGGATCACATCGCCGCCGCGTCCGCCGTCGCCGCCGTCCGGCCCGCCCGCCGCGACGAACTTTTCGCGGTGGAAGGTGACGGCGCCGTCGCCGCCCTTGCCGGCGTAAACGCTGATGGTGACTTTATCTACAAATCCATAGCTCATGCGTGTTCCACCTGCCTTTGAAAATAAAAAGAGACCGACGAGCCCGTCGGTCTCTTTGGGTAATTACTGCGCGATTTCGTAAACAGAGACCTTCTTGCGGTCCTTGCCCATGCGCTCAAACTTCACCGTGCCGTCCACGAGGGCGTAGAGAGTGTCGTCTCCGCCGATGCCCACGTTGGTGCCCGGATGGATCTTCGTTCCGCGCTGTCTGACAAGGATGTTGCCGGCCAGAACGAACTGACCGTCGGCCCGCTTCGCACCAAGACGCTTCGACTCGCTGTCGCGGCCGTTACGGGTGCTGCCCATGCCTTTTTTATGTGCCATTTAAATCACACCTCCAATAGTCAAATAGTACGGATCAAGCGTTGATCGCGGTGATCTCTACCTTCGTGTAGGGCTGACGATGGCCCTGCGTGCGACGGTAGTTTTTCTTGGGCTTCATCTTGTAGACACGGATCTTCTTGCTCTTTCCGGTCTTGATGATCTTGCCGGTCACGGTGGCGCCTTCCACAACGGGGGTGCCGAACACGTTGACGCCCTCATCGACAACGGCCAGAACCTGATCAAAGGTGACGGTCTCGCCATCGGCAACGTTGAGCTTCTCGACGTAGATAACGTCGTTCTCGGCGACGCGGTACTGCTTACCGCCGGTCATGATAACTGCGTGCTTCATTTTACATCCTGCCTTTCTTGCAGACTCGCTCTCCCGGGCGGAGGTCACCCTCGCTTAGTTACCCTTTCAATGCGGCTCTGATACTATACCACGCCGCAAAACCCTTGTCAACACAAGATTTGGTGTTTTTCGGCGGTTATATCGCTAAATCTTATTTCTGGGAACGCTTTTTACGCTTCGCTATACGAACGCCCACGAGAACGCCCGCGCCGATGAGTACAAGAAGCCCCGCAGCGGCGCCGATCACAATGTTTTCCACATACTTTCCGTGAATGGGGGTGAGACCGCCGGGCAGCGGCTCGGAGATGAGATCTTTATAATAGAGCATTTCCGTGTCGTATTCCGCAGGGGTGCTCTCGTGCAGTATGACCAGCCGCGCGCCGTGGTATTCACGCTCACCGTAGATATAAAAGCCGGTGCCCGCCGTGTTCACGAGATCGATGCCCTCGTACGTTCCGACAAAGTCGTTCTTATGGTCGTGTCCGAAGAATGCCGCTACCACATCGCCCGTATCGCGCATTGCGGCAAACTCCCCGGAGGGGATGTCCGGCGGGCAGGGCGCCTCGCCGAGATGACCGGCGGTAAAGCCGTCGCCCATTTTATAATAGTGTCCCGAATGGCTGGAAAAACCCTTGACAACGCCCTCGGCCTTTTTCTCCGATGCGGGGACTTCCGTCAGCAGATCATAAATCTCGGGAACGATGATGTGCTGGAAGAGATAGGCGGGGAGCGTTTCGCCGTACTGCTCTTCGAGCGCCGCGGCGGTCGAGGTGTACCAGTCGATCTGATCCTGCTCGACGCGGGCGTACTTGGAAACGCCCTTCTCGCCATACGTCCCGCTGTCCAGAAACCAGAGATTGCACACCGGGCGGCTGCCGTCCGATGACCAGACGAGCAGATTATAGTTCCCGCAGCCGGTGATATCGTCCGGCCCGGCGGACATGAGACAGCCGGGATAGCTCTGATAGATGGCAAGCTGCGTCTCTTTGCTCACGCCGCCCTCGTCATCGTGGTTGCCGAACACGGCGGCAAACGGAATGCCGCGCTTGGCCACGGGCGCGAGAATGGCGTCGAGCGCCTTTTCCATCGCCGCCTCGGTGCGTACCGAGGGGCCGTGCACCTGATCGCCGGTGAATACGACGAGATCGGCGTCGGCAGCGTCGAGCTCCGCATTGAGCAGACGGAGCGTCGCCTCCTGCGGCGTGGCGGTGTCCTGTGTGTCGGCAACGATAAGGATACGGAATTCCCCATTTTCGTCAAATTGCAGCGTGGTATCCTCCTCCGCGGCGGAGACCGGCGCGGTAAGAGCCGTCAGCAGCAGCGCCGAGAGCGCCGCGCAAAGGAACGGTCGGATTTTCTTCATGATGAACCCTCCGGATAAAAAGCCGCCCCCGGCCGAAAAGCTGGGGGCGGGATAAAGTTTTACTTCGTGACGAGAGCGAGTGTGTCGCGCGCGATCATCAGCTCTTCGTTCGTCGGAATGACGTACACCTTCACGGTGCTGTCGGCCGCGGAGATGTCGGTCTCCTTGCCGCGGACCTGGTTTTTCTCGTGGTCCACATGGACGCCGAGGAACCCGAGACCCTCGCAGATGCTCTCGCGCATATCGGGGCCGTTCTCGCCGACGCCGGCGGTGAACGTGATGATATCAACGCCGCCCATGGCAGCCGCATAGGAGCCGATATACTTGCGGACCTCGTAGGCAAACTTGTCGAGAGCGAGCTGCGCGCGCTCGTTGCCCTCTTTGGCAGCCTTCTCAAGATCGCGGAAGTCGGAGCCGACGCCGGAAATGCCGAGAACGCCGGACTTCTTGTTGAGGATGTTGAGCATCTCGTCGGCGGTGTAGCCGTACTTATTCATGATGAACTGGAGAATGGCGGGGTCCAGATTGCCGGAGCGGGTACCCATCGGCAGACCCTCAAGAGGCGTCAGACCCATGGAGGTATCGACGCACTTGCCGTCGATGCTCGCGGAAACGGAGGAGCCGTTGCCGAGATGGCAGTTGATGACGCGCGTGCCCTTTTTGCCCATGATCTCGCAGGCGCGGGCGGACACGAAGCGGTGGGACGTGCCGTGGAAACCATAGCGGCGGATGGAGTCGTTCTCGTAGTACTCATACGGAATGGCGTAAATGTACGCTTCCGGCGTCATGGACATGCCGAAGGAGGTGTCGAACACGGCGACCTGCGGCACACCGGGCATCGCCGCCTGGCACGCCTTGATACCCATGAGGTTGGCGGGGTTGTGCAGTGGCCCGAGCGGGAAGCACTTTTTGATGGCGGCTTCGCACGCGTCGTCCACGACGCAGGACTCGGTGAACTCGATGCCGCCGTGGAGCACACGGTGGCCGACGGCGCCGATCTCCGCCATCGTCTCGACAACGCCGTATTCCTTGCTGGTCAGCTTTTCGAGAACGGCCTCGATCGCTTCCTTGTGGGTGGGGAACGGAACGTCCGCTTCGTAAACGGGCTTGCCGTTCTGGGGCTTGTGGGTCAGACGGCCGTCGATGCCGATGCGCTCACAAAGACCTTTGGCGAGCAGAGACTCGTTCTCCATGTCGATGAGCTGATACTTCAGCGAAGAGCTGCCGGCGTTGATAACCAGAATCTTCATTGGTTCGGATCCTTTCCATAGTTGAAAATTTTACCGCGTCAGGGTATCATTGTTTTGCAAATATCTATTTTAGCGTTCTTTTTATCAAAACGCAAGAGTAAAAAAGGATGGATTTATATGAAAGCGGTCGGGATCGTTGCGGAATACAATCCGTTTCACAGCGGACACCGGTACCAGATACGGAAAATACGCGAGATCTGCGGCGCAGAAACGCCCGTTGCTGCCGTCATGTCCGGCGATTTTGTGCAGCGCGGAGAGGCGGCCTCTTATGATAAGTTCACCCGCGCGGAAGCTGCGGTGCGCGGCGGCGTGTCGCTCGTGATCGAGCTGCCGCTGCCGTGGAGTCTTTCCTCTGCCGAGAGCTTCGCCCGCGGCGGCGTGGGGCTGCTCGGTGCAGCGGGCGTTATCGACGCGCTCTCCTTCGGCAGCGAGAGCGGCGATCTCTCCGCGCTCGAAAAGACGGCGGCGGTGCTCGACACGCCGGAATTTGCCGAAGCGCTGAAGCGCGAACTCACCGGCGGAACGCCGTTTGCCGCGGCGCGCGCACGGGCGGCGCGTGCTCTTCTTGGCGAGAGCGCGGCGGTGCTCGATACGCCGAACGATCTTCTGGCCGTGGAATACATCCGCGCGGCGGCGAAGCTCGGCTATATATTTGATTATACTCCCGTCCGGCGCGAAGGCTCGACCCACGACGGCGCGGGCAGCGCGTCCGAGCTCCGTGCGCTTCTTCGCGCGGGGGAGAGCCTTGCCGGGCGTGTCCCCGGGGAGGTGTGGGAGGTCCTTCGCCGTGCGGATGAGACCGGACGCGGCTTTGTCTCTCCGGAGAGTCTGCGAACGGCGTATCTCTCCCGGCTGCGGGAGAAAACGCCGGAGGACTTTGCCGCCGTGCCGGACGCGGCGGAAGGGCTGCATTTTCGGCTTTACGAAGCTGCGCGCCGCGGAAGCTCCCCGGAAGAGATCGCCGATCTTGCCAAATCAAAGCGGTACGCCCACGCGCGGCTGCGCCGCATGGTGATGTGCGCCGCGCTCGGCGTGCGGGCCGGGGACGCGAACGGCGTACCGCCGTACATCCGTGTGCTGGCATTTGATGCGCGCGGCGCGGCGCTGCTGCGGGAGATGAAAACGAGCGCCGCTCTTCCTGTTGTCGTCAAAAGTGCACGAGTCAAAGACGAAAATGAGAGCATCCAACGCCTGTTCGACCTCGGGAGCCGTGCGCACGACCTCTATGTTCTTGGTTGGAAAAACCGCGCATTGCAGGCCGCGGACGGCGATTATCGCGCCACGCCCTTCTGTTCCGTAGGGAACAACCGGAATTCCGTGCACGATAACCAAGAGTGCGTTTGAAATTTTTTTCGATTTAGCGAAAAAAAGGGTTGCATTTCTCTCCCGGCGGTATTATACTACCGTCATATTTGAAATGGAAACACATTTGTCCGTGGCATACGGACTGTGCGTATTCCGGAGAGGGAGAAAAACCATGAAAAAGATTTTAGCGATCGTACTTTGCGCATGCATGATCTGCGCTCTGCTTGCCGGCTGCGGCAGCAGCGGTTCCCCGGCGGCCGCCGTTGAAGGCGACGTACTGAAGATCGGCATTTTTGAGCCGGCCACGGGTGAGAACGGCGCCGGCGGCATGCAGGAAGTGCTCGGCGCGCGCTATGCCAACAAGGTCGTCCCCAGTGTGACGGTCAACGGCAAGGAATATAAGATCGAGCTCGTTGAGGTCGATAACCAGTCCGACAAGACCGCGGCCGTTACCGCCGCGCAGAATCTCGTGAGCAGCGGCGTTATTGCTGTTATCGGCTCTTACGGCTCCGGCGTATCCATCGCCGCCGGCTCCACGTTCGAGCAGGCGAAGATCCCCGCCGTCGGCGGCTCCTGCACGAACCCGCAGGTAACGCTCGGCAACGATTACTACTTCCGTGTCTGCTTCCTTGACCCGTTCCAGGGAACCGTTATGGCGAGCTACGCCAACAACGAAGGCTGCAAGAAGGCCGCCGTCATCATGCAGAACGGCGACGACTACTCCACCGGCCTTGCGAACTACTTCGCCGATGCCTTTGCCAAGATGGACGGCTGCGAAGTTGTTTACACCGGCACCTACAACACCAACGAAACCGACTTTAACGCGATCCTGACCGCGGCCAAGGCGGCTGACCCCGATGTTCTGTTCATCCCGTCTTCCATTACGACCGCCGGCATCATCATCAAGCAGGCGCGTGATATGGGCATCACGGCTCGCATCATGGCGGGCGATACCTGGGAGAACGCTACCATCATGGAAAACGCCGGTGTGGAAAACTGCGAGGGCGTTGCGCTGTCCACCTTCTTTGACGAGAACGACGCCGATGCTTCCGAGTTCGTACAGGGCTTCAAGGCGTATCTGAACGGCGATGCCGAAGCGCTCAAGCTCAACGGCAACAACGACACGGTCGCTGCGGTTTCCGCGCTTGGTTATGACGCCTACATGGCGATCATTGAGGCGCTCAAGAATGTTTCCGGCGATATCACCGGCGAGGCGGTCCGCGACGCGCTTGCCTCCGTCTCCTTTGACGGCGTGACCGGCAGCATCTCCTTCGACGAGAACGGCGACGCCAACAAGGATATGGCTTACATCAAGATCATGTCCGACGGCGCTTTCAAGTTCGTCGGCACGCAGAAGACCGACGGCACCTTCACCCCCGCTGCCTGATTTTCTATCCGCATAAACACTTTGAATCGGCGGGGTACCCCGCCGATTCTCTTTATTCGCTTTTACCCCGTCGCATCGGCAACCCGAAAGAGGAGGCAAGCTCTATGACGGCATTTCTCCAGAACTGTCTGAACGGTATTTCCATCGGCAGTATATATGCCCTGATCGCCATCGGCTACACGATGGTTTACGGTATTCTTCGACTCATCAACTTCGCCCACGGAGACATCTTCATGATGGCGGGGTATTTTATGATCATCTGCATGACGGATCTGCTCATCCCGTGGTACATATCACTGCTGCTCGTCGTGCTGTTCACAGTGCTGCTCGGCGTATTCATCGAGCGCATTGCCTATAAGCCGCTTCGTGATGCGCCGCGTATGTCCATCATGATCTCGGCGATCGGCGTTTCGTATTTTCTGCAAAACTTTGCCACCTATCTCTTCACGGCGCAGCCAAAGTCGTATCCGTATGCGGAGATGGGCTTTCTCAGTAAAACGGTGAAGCTCGGCGAGATCTCTACGACGCTTGTTACGTTCATTACGCCCATCCTCACCGTGATCCTTGTTCTGGCACTGGCGTTCCTCATCCGCAAGACGAAGATCGGCATGGCAATGCGCGCGGTATCGCGTGATTTTGAAACGTCCTGTCTCATGGGCATCAAGATCAACCGCGTCATCAGCTTCACATTCGCCGTCGGCAGCGCGCTGGCCGCCATCGGCTCGGTGCTGTATTTCATCCCGCGCTCGTCGGTGTATCCGCTGGCCGGTTCTCTGCCCGGGCTCAAGTGCTTTGTCGCCGCGGTGTTCGGCGGCATCGGCTCCATCCCCGGCGCACTGGTGGGCGGCTTCCTCATCGGTCTTTGCGAAACGTTCATCAAGGGCAGCGCCTATTCCGAGTTCAGCGACGTTTTCACGTTCGTCGTGCTGATCCTCGTGCTGCTCGTCCGTCCCACCGGCCTGTTCGGTGAGAAGCTGAAAGAGAAGGTGTGAGCATGAGTCAAAAGAAAAAAACGATCTGTTCCGCCGTCGGTTTTCTCTGCATCGCGGCGGTCATCGTCTGCGCCGGCGAGTTTGTGCCGCGCACGTCGATGTTCCGCACGGTTTTGCAGCTCGGCGCGATCTATGCGCTGCTTGCGGTGTCCATGAACCTCTGCAACGGTTTCACGGGGCTCTTTTCTCTCGGTCAGGCGGGGTTTATGACGCTCGGCGCTTATACCTATGCCATTTTCACGATCCCCACAGCGGCGCGCCCCGGCGTGTACTATCTTTACGGCGTTGCCGACTGGCTTGCCGATCTCCATCTGCCGATCATCGCAGCGCTGCTTGCCGCCGGTGTTGTCGGCGCGCTCTTTGCCGCGCTCATCGGCGCGCCGGTCCTCAAGCTCAAAAGCGACTATCTCGCCATTGCGACGCTCGGCTTTGCGGAGGTCGTCCGCATCGTTGTCGCCTCCTCGCCGCTTAACCGCATTACGAACGGCTCTCTTGGGCTGACGAAGATCCCCGGCTTCTCGTCCTACTACGGCATTTTCATCGTTGCGGCCGTTTGCATCACGCTGATCGTCCTTATCATCAACTCTTCCTACGGCCGCGCGTTCAAGGCCATCCGAGACGATGAGATCGCAGCGGAGGCAATGGGCATTGATCTTGCCAAGCATAAGCAGATGAGCTTTATCATCAGCTCGTTCTTCGCGGCCATCGGCGGCGCGCTGATGGCAATGTTCCTCGGCGCGGTGTCTTCCACAACGTTCACCATCGCCGTGACGTATTTTATCCTGCTCATTGTTGTTATCGGCGGCATGGGCAGCGTGACGGGCAGCGTTATTTCGGCGTTTCTCGTCATTGCGAGCCGCGAATGGTGGCTGCGTTTTCTGGACAAAACAACGTACATCGGCGATTTCCGTGTGCCCCTGCTCAAGACCGGCTTCCGTATGGTCGTGTTCTCCGTGATCCTCATGGTCGTGGTGCTGTTCTTCCGTACCGGCATTATGGGCGATAAGGAGTTCAGCTGGGACCGCATCGCGGCGCGCTGCAAAAAGCTCTTCGGCGGAAAAAAGGCCGCGGTCTCCGGAGGTGAAAACCATGAGTGAATCAATGCTCCGCATGGAAAACGTCACCATGCAGTTCGGCGGCGTCGTGGCGGTGAACAATCTCTCGCTCAACGTCGATAAGGGCGAGATCGTCGCGCTCATCGGACCCAACGGCGCGGGCAAAACGACGGCCTTCAACTGCATTACCGGCGTATACCAGCCGACAAACGGCAAGGTGTTTTTTGAGGATAACCTCATGGTCTCCGCGCATCCGACGGGGAAGATGCAGAAGGAATATCAGGGCATGAACGCCGAGATGTATCTCAAGGATAAACTTCTCGACCCGACGCCCGACCAGATCACAAAGCTCGGCATTGCCCGCACGTTCCAGAACATCCGCCTGTGGAAATCCATGACGGTGTTTGAAAACGTCCTCACAGCCAAGCACCTGCGCGCAAAGCAGAACATTTTCAGCGCGGCGCTCCGCATCTCCGTGGCGGAGGACCGGCGCATGGAGAAGGAGACGATGGAGCTGCTTGAAGAGCAGAACCTCGCGCAGTACCGCAACGATCTTGCAACGTCTCTGCCGTACGGCCTGCAGCGGCGGCTGGAGATCGCCCGCGCGCTTGCGACCGACCCGAAGCTTCTCCTGCTCGACGAACCGGCGGCCGGCATGAACCCGCAGGAGACCGAAGAGCTCGGCCAGTTCATCATGCAGATCAAGAAGAAATACGATCTCACGATCCTTATGATCGAGCACCACATGGAGCTCGTTATGAAATTCTCCGACCGCATCTATGTGGTCGATTTCGGCAGACTCATCTCGCAGGGCACGCCCGCCGTTGTACAGGATGACCCGAAAGTTATTGAAGCGTATCTGGGGGTGGCGGAAGAATGAACGATGTGATCCTCTCCATTCACGATCTCAGCGTGAACTACGGCGGCATTGAAGCCGTCAAGGGCATTTCCTTTGATGTGCATGAAGGCGAGATCGTAACGCTCATCGGCGCGAACGGCGCGGGCAAAAGCTCGACACTCCGCACGATCGCCGGGCTTGTAAAGCCCTCCGGCGGCACGATCAACTTCCGCGGCGACAACATCACCGGGCGCGACGCCACGACCATCGTGAAAAAAGGCATCACGCTCGTCCCGGAGGGACGGCACATTTTTCCCGATCTCACGGTGCTCGAAAATCTCAAGGTCGGCGCGTATCTCCGCAGCGACGACATCTCCGGCGATATCCAGTGGGTATACGACCTTTTCCCGCGCTTGCGCGAGCGCTCGTGGCAGGCGGGCGGCACGCTCTCCGGCGGCGAGCAGCAGATGCTGGCTGTGGGCCGCGCGCTCATGGCGCGCCCGAAGCTCATTATGATGGACGAGCCGTCGCTCGGCCTTGCGCCGCTCGTTGTGCGCGATATCTTTGAGATCATCCGTCAGATCAACCACCAGGGCGTATCCATTCTGCTCATCGAGCAGAACGCGAACATGGCGCTCAAGGTCGCCGACTCCGCCTACGTCATGGAGACCGGATGCATCACGCTCTCCGGCGCGGGCAAAGACCTTCTGAACAACGAGGCCGTAAAAAAGGCCTATCTCGGTACATGATTGACATTCGACCCGCGGGACTGTATTATCCACTATATAGTCCCACGGGTCTCTTTTTATTAAGGAGAAATCACCTATGCATATCGTTACAAGTACGGATATCCTTCTCCCGCGCGCCGAGGATATGGGCGCGTGGAGCGTGATCGCGTGCGACCAGTTTACGTCCGAACCGGAATACTGGGCCGCGGCGGAAGCGCGTGCGGCGGAAAAGCCGAGCACGCTTTCTCTCATGCTGCCGGAGGCGTGGCTGCACACCGCGCGCGCCGTCGGCGCGGACGGACGCATTGCCGATACGATGCGCCGCTATCTCGCGGAGGGTGTTTTTCAGACGGTCCCGGACAGCTTTATCTATGTAGAGCGCACACTGTCAGACGGACGCGTCCGCCGCGGCCTCGTTGCGGCGCTTGATCTTGAGCAGTACGATTTTACCGGAACGCAGCGTACGAGCGTCCGCTCCACGGAGGGCACGGTAGAGGAGCGTCTGCCGCCGCGCGTGAACATCCGCCGCGGCGCGCCGCTCGAAATGCCGCATACGCTCCTTCTGATGGACGACCGGACAGACAGTGTCCTGTCCCTCGCGGAAAAGGCGAAGGACACACTGGAAAAGGTCTACGATTTTGATCTTATGCTCGGCGGCGGCCACATTGCCGGCTGGCGCGTGAGCGGGGAGACGAAAGCGGCGGTGCAGTCGGCGCTCGACGCGCTCGATAATGCGGCATTGCAGCGGGAAAAATACGGTGACGCAGCGGAAAACGGCAAGCTCACCTTTGCCGTCGGCGACGGCAACCACTCGCTCGCCGCGGCCAAGCGGTTCTGGGAGGAAAAGCGCGAAACTCTGCCGGAAAACGAGCGGGAGACCGATCCCGCCCGCTTCGCGCTCGTGGAGATCGAGAACATCCATGAGCCGTCGCTCGATTTTGAGCCGATCCACCGCGTGATCTTCGATACCGATACGTCGGCTTTTGCTGCGGAATTTACAGCGCATCGGACGGAATGGGAAGCAGAGGACAAAACACTCGGCGAGCGCGTAGCGGCGGCGGAGAGCTTCTGCCGCGCGTATATCGCCGCGCACGGCGGCTATATCGACTATATCCACGGCGACGACACGGCGCGCTCTCTCGGCGAGAAGCCGAACTGCGCTGCGGTGCTGCTGCCGCCGGTCGAAAAGAGCGGGCTTTTCCTTTCCGTACTCAAAAACGGCGCTCTGCCGAAAAAGAGCTTTTCCATGGGCAACGCACGGGACAAGCGCTATTATCTCGAATGCCGGAAGATCCGTTAAAACAGCTTCATATAACATAGAAACACCAAGGAGGTTCGACAATGAAAGAAGTCAAAAACCCGAAAAAACCGTTGGCGTATTATTACTCCATTACGCTCATTGCGCTGCTTCTTTTCAACATCTTCGTCGCGCCGCTTCTGAACCGGCAGCACGTGGAGCAGACGGATTACAGCACCTTTATGCGCATGATCGCCGAAAAGAAGATCGGCAAGGTCGATGTGAGCGATACGGAGATCATATTTACCGACAAGGACGACAATACGATCTACGTGACCGGCGTTATGTACGATCCGACGCTCACGCAGCGCCTGTACGATTCCGGCGCGGAATTTGCCAAGGATATTGAGCAGACCGTGTCGCCGGTGCTGAGCTATCTCTTAACGCTCATTCTGCCGCTGGTCATCTTTGTTATTTTCGGCCAGTTCATGCGGAAAAAGCTCATGGATCAGATGGGCGGCAAGGACGTCATGTCCTTCGGTATGGGAAAGAGCAATGCCAAGATCTACGTCCAATCCACGCACGGCATCCGCTTTGACGATGTCGCCGGGGAGGACGAGGCGAAGGAAAGCCTTGCCGAGATCGTGGACTATCTTCATAATCCGAGCAAGTACACGGACGCCGGCGCGTCGATGCCGAAGGGCATTCTCCTTGTCGGCCCTCCGGGAACGGGCAAGACGATGCTTGCCAAGGCCGTGGCCGGCGAATCGAACGTGCCGTTCTTCTCCATCTCCGGTTCGGAGTTCGTGGAGATGTTCGTCGGCATGGGTGCGAGCAAGGTGCGCGATCTTTTCAGCCAGGCGAAGGAGAAGGCCCCGTGCATCGTGTTCATCGACGAGATCGACGCCATCGGCCAGAAGCGCAGCGGCGGCGCGATGGGCGGCAACGACGAGCGCGAACAGACGCTCAACCAGCTTCTCACGGAAATGGACGGCTTTGAGAGCAACAACGGCGTCATCATCCTCGCCGCGACGAACCGCCCCGAATCGCTCGACCCGGCGCTCACGCGCCCCGGCCGCTTTGACCGCCGCGTACCGGTCGAGCTGCCGGACCTCGCCGGACGTGAGGCCATTCTGAAAGTCCACGCCCGCAAGATCAAGCCCGCGGAGGATGTAGATTTCCATACGATCGCGCGCATGGCCTCCGGCGCTTCCGGCGCGGAGCTTGCCAATATCATCAACGAAGCTGCGCTGCGCGCTGTGCGCAACGGACGCACCATCGTGACGCAGGCGGACCTTGAAGAGAGTATCGAGGTCGTTATCGCCGGATACCAGAAGAAAAATGCCGTCCTCTCCGATCAGGAGAAGAAGGTCGTTGCCTATCACGAGATCGGCCACGCTCTCGTCGCGGCGATGCAGACCCATTCCGCACCCGTGCAGAAGATCACGATCATTCCGCGCACTTCCGGCGCGCTGGGGTATACGATGCAGGTCGAGACCGGCGACAAGTACCTTATGACCAAGCAGGAGATCGAAAACAAGATCGCAACGTTCACCGGCGGTCGTGCCGCCGAAGAAGTCGTGTTCGGCGAGATCACGACCGGCGCCTCGAACGACATTGAGCAGGCGACGAAGCTCGCCCGCGCCATGATCACGCGCTACGGCATGAGCGACGATTTTGACATGGTCGCGCTCGAGACGGTCACGAACCAGTACCTCGGCGGCGACGCCTCGCTCGCGTGCTCGGCAGATACGCAGAAGGTCATTGACGATAAGGTCGTAGCGCTCGTCAAGACGCAGCACGAAAAGGCGAAAAAGATCCTCACGGAGAACCGATCGAAGCTCGATGTTCTCGCGCAGTATCTCTATGAGAAGGAGACCATCACCGGCGAGGAATTTATGGCCATCCTTGAGCGGGAAGAGGCAAAAGCATGAGCCGTGCAAGCCTCGTTGAGCTAACGAACCTCTGCGTGATCTGCGACGGCAGCCGCGTGCTCGTGCAGGATAAGATCGGCTGCGGCGTTGTATTTCCCGGCGGCCATGTGGAGCCGGGAGAGTCGATGCTCGCTTCCGTTATCCGCGAAATGCGCGAGGAGACCGGCCTTTTGATCGAGCATCCCGTGCTCTGCGGTATCAAGGACTGGATGCGCGAGGACGGTACGCGCTTTATCGTCGCGCTTTATCGCGCCGACCGGTTTACCGGCGAGCTTAACTCTTCCGAGGAAGGGCGCATGTTCTGGATCGAGCGGGAGGAGTTTGCAAAGACCAACACCATCTGGGGTATGAAGGACGTTCTGCGCGTATGTGACGAAGCAGAGTACAGCGAAATGTTTTATTCGGAAGAGAAAGAGGGCTGGGTGCTGCTCGGCTGAGGGGAGATATGCGAAAAGAGAGAAAGAACGAGGCGCTGCTCTGGTTTGGAAAGTGGACGTCCAAGCTCGGCAACATCGTTTTTGATTACGCGAACAGCGTGAGCATTGTCGGTGCTTTCTCTCACGCGCCGTGGGTGCTGGCGCTTTACCAGAGCTCGGAGACGGTCATACAAATCGTATTCAACCTTATCGGCGGCGCGAAGGCCGACAGCGGCAGCCGGAAAAAGATCCTCATCGTCACGGACGTTCTTTCCGCGGCCATATGCCTTGCGGTGAGTTTCTTCGTCGCCTCGCCGTGCATGGCGGAGGTCGTCATCGCGGCGAACGCTCTGCTTGCCGTTGTGTACGCCTTCAATTCTCCGACGTACCGCTCCATCGTCCGTGAGATGGTCGACGGTGAACGCATCGGCATGTATAATTCCGTCAGCAACGGCGGGGGAGAGGTCATAAAAATCGCGGGGCCGATGGCCGGTATGCTGCTTGTGCGGTGGATCGGCGTGCGCGGGGCTCTTCTCTTTGACGCGCTCACGTTCCTTTTGTCCGCCGTATCCGAAATGCTTCTCACGCCCATTTCGGGCGTGCAGAAGAAGCCGAAGGAAAAGAAAAACATCTTCCGCGATATCGCCGAGGGCTTTGCCTATCTCGTACGGGAGCGGCAGCTTTTGTTTCTCATCCTGCTCTCGGCGCTTGTCAACTTCTTCCTTGCGGGCTTCAACCTCCTTTGCCCGTATACCGACGTGATGTACGCCTCCTTCGGCATCGAGTTTTACAGCAAGGTGCTCATTATGGAGGCGGCGGGAGGACTTCTCGGCTCGCTCATCAGCTCACGTCTTGGGAGCCGGGTAAAGGAAAACGCGCGGCTCATGGTGCTTTTTCTCGGCTCGATGGGCGCCGCGCTCGCGCTCGAGCCGCTCGCTGCGCTCACAGGGAGCGCGATCGTCTGCCTTATTCCGTTCCTCCTCTCCGGCACGGCGCTGACGGTTTTCAACATTCAGTTCATATCGTATGTACAGCTTCGCGCGGATGAGGCGTATCTTGGGCGCGTGTTCAGCATCATCTTTACCGTGGCGGTGCTGTTCATGCCGGTCGGCTCGTTTGTTTTCTCCTTTCTGCTCGATACGTCGAGTCCCGCGGGTTTCGCCGTGGTCGGCGGCGGGATCCTTTTGCTTGCCGCCGCCGGCATCCTCATCTTCCGGGGCGACACGCCAAAAACCGAATAACAAAACCGGCGGACAGGATGTAATTCCTGTCCGCCGGTTTCGTTCAACTTCAAAATAAATTCCACATTTTTGATCGCTGCATTGTCTTACTAAGTGAGGGGGGTGAGGAAATGGCGAACAGTGATGAACGCGCAGGACAGCCGGAGAGCATGGAACAGGTCATTGCGCTGTACTATGACCAGATTTATAAATTCTGCTATTGGAAAACGCATAGCGCCGTTGATGCGCAGGACATCACGCAGGATACGTTTATACGGTTCATGGATGCGGCGCAGACATATTCCGACATTGAAAGTCCAAAGGCGCTGCTCTATACGATTGCGCATCATCTCTGTCTGAACTGGCTGAAAAAAGTGCCGCCGGATTCTCTGGATGAATTGCGCTGGGATCAAGAGCCTGCCGCGGAGGACTTTGCGGATCATGCCATCCGGAAAATCTACTTATCCACCGCCATTGCCGCGCTCCCCAATGAACAGCAGGAAGTTTTGCTTTTACGATACGGGCAGGACTTGAAAGTGGGTGAGATTGCAGAGATACTTGGACTTTCAAGGTTTCAAGTGACGTATCGTGTGCGCGGCGCGTTGCGTCAGCTCAAAAAGCTCTTAAAGGAGGAATCGCCATGAAGCGTGTGCTGAAAAACGAATTACGTCAGCTTATGCAGGCAGCGCCGCCGCTGCCGGATGCGGCAAAAAAGGCACAGCTTATGGAGCAGGCGCGAAGCAAACGTCTGTCATTGTCAACTGAAACCTCGATGCTGCAATTCATCAAGGGGCAGATTCGCTTTGTAAATAAAAGCCTGTTTGCTTGTCAGCTTTTATTGCTCTGCCTGTATGGACTGTTCACGACGATGATTTTGAAAGACAGCGACGGATTTCTGCTGCTTGTCGCGGCGGCTCCTCTGGTCGTGCTGCTTGGCAGTGGTGAGCTTTCACGGTCTTTCCGCTATCACATGACAGAGCTGGAATTGCCGTCGCGCTTTTCGCTGCCGCAGATTTTCATGGCAAGGTTTGTGATCGCGGCGGTGGTGGATACGCTGTCGCTCACCTGTATGCTGGTTATGACCGCCAGAAAGACGTATTTCACCTTTGGCGCATTGATCCTATATGGACTTGTGCCGAGCTTTCTGGCGGCATCCGGCTCGTTGTTCCTGCTCAACAGAAGCCGGAATGCGAATACACACTACTATGTGACTGCTTATTGTGTCGGCCTATCTGCGTTCGGTCTTGTTTCTGTAAGCGCCCTCCCGGACTGGTACGATAGCGCAGCTATTACGGTGTGGCTGCTGATTCTTGTAATCAGCATCGGCGTTTTTGCGCTTGAATTATGGAAACTGTTCAAGGATTCCGCGAAACGCCTCGAATGTGTTCCCTTAAAATAACGATGGAGGTATCAAATTGGAACTGACTCTTGATCGTATTTCAAAACAGTTTCAGAACCATATCGCCGTAGACGGTTTTAGCTATACCTTGTTCAACGGCGTCTATGGTCTGCTCGGCGCAAATGGCGCCGGCAAAACAACGCTCATGCGCATGATCTGCACGGTGCTGAATCCGACGAGCGGAGAAATTCTATTTGACGGAACGAGCATCAGCGATATGGGCGCAAGATACTGCGACATTCTCGGCTATCTGCCGCAGAACTTCGGTTACTACCCGGATTTCTCCGCACATGAATTTCTTCTGTATATGGCTTCACTGAAAGGCATACAGGGGCGCGCTGCCAAACACAGAGCGGAAGAATTGCTGCAAATGGTCGGCCTGTCAGACGTATCCAGACAGGAAATTCGTTCTTTTTCCGGCGGCATGAAGCAGCGCCTCGGCGTCGCGCAGGCTGTCCTTAATGATCCGAAAGTCCTTGTGTTGGACGAGCCGACCGCCGGACTTGACCCCAAAGAGCGGATCCGCTTCCGCAATCTGATCTCAGACCTGTCGCAGAATAAGATCGTCATTCTGTCCACGCATATTGTCAGCGACGTGGAGTACATTGCCGATCAAATCCTGATGATGAAAAAAGGCAAGCTTATCTTGTCTGGGAGTCCCTCTGAACTCACGGAACAGGCAGCCGGAATTGCGTGGTCGCTGATCGTGCCGGAGCGAGAGGTCGGACGGTATGAGGCACAATGCTGCATCTGTAATCTGCGCCACTTGACAGATGGCGTGGAGCTGCGCATCGTGTCCAGAAACCAGCCCGCCCCCGCCGCTGTTCCGGTGCAGACCACGCTGGAAGATTTGTACCTGTTCCACTTTGCAGACGAATTAGGCAACGATCTTTCCCGCCCCGCAGGAGGAAAACAGAAATGAAAACGCTTATATATTACGAAAAGAGAAAAATTCTCAGACGAAAGTCAACCGTCATTGCCTGCCTGCTCATGCTGCTCAGCATCATCGCACTCAGCTTTGTATTTGTTTCTGACCAAGACTATTACCGAACTGACGGCACGGAAGTATCCGGCATGGAGGCAATTCATGTAAAGCAGGAAATGGATCACGCTCTCGCCGGACCGCTGACTGCGGAGCGGCTGAAAGATGCGCTGCAACCAGTATCACACAATTTACGGAAACTCTGATAATTTTGGCGCTTCTGGCGCTTTGAAAGACGAAGTGTACTGCAAAGATATTCTGCCATACAACGGCATCTTGAATTTAATGCGGCGGATATACTCTCCGGCTGGGGCGTATGACATGAACATTCTTTCAAGTGTCACAAATGAAAGAGTCGAGAATTTCTATCAGGATCGCCATGCACAGGTCCAGAGTATCGTAGATATGGATTACACGACCGGCAACTACACGCAGGCAGAAAAGGATACGATCCTAAAGCTGGATACAAAAGTATCTGACCCTATCACATACGATTATTCGGACGGATGGAAAACGCTGTTGACCCGTGACTTCCCAACGGTATTCCTGCTGATTGCGCTGGTCGTGTGCATCATCATCTCCCCGGTTTTCGCTTATGAATATCAGACAGGCGCAGACGCAGTCGTTCTTTCTTCCAAGTATGGCAGACGGGAAACCGTTTGGGCAAAGCTGATCGCCGGGTTCACGGTCACAAGCAGAATCTATTTCATCGCGGTTTTGGTGAGCCTGATTTCTGTGCTTGCGGTATTCGGCGTACAAGGATGGAACTGTGATTTTCAGATCCTTTCCACGACCGCTTATTATGGTATGAAAATATGGCAGGTCGTATTTGTGGGCATCGTCATCAATTATGTTGTGGTGCTGTCTGTCATGGCGTTTACGTTGCTGCTGTCCGCTGCCTGCAAAACACCGTTTGCGGCTGTCCTCATCAGCACACTCTGCACGATCGTGCCCATGTTCCTGCCGACAAGCCGCGTCAACGGAGTTTTCAACAAGCTCCTTTGCCTGCTCCCGGCAAAGGCAATGGATACGCATGTGGTGTTCTCAACGTATGTTCTGTTCAGCTTCGGCAAGCTTGTCATAATTCTTCCTTGCATGATTCTAATTGCAGCATGTGTTGTGATTATCGTTGCGCTTCCCATAGCGCACAGAAAATTTTGCAGGCATCAGGTGGCATGATGCTTGCTGACTTGCGGCGAAACGCCAAAAACCGGCGGACAGGATGTGATTCCCGTCCGCCGGTTTTTGCGTATGGATCTCAAAGCGCTTTTTCTAGCAGCACAAGATCAATGTCGCTCAGACCGTTGAACGTGCATGGCGTGACGCTGATCTCTTTATACCCAAGCGAATGATACAGCTGCCGCGCGCGGGTATTGCGCACGTTCGTGTCGATGCGGAGATACCGGCAGCCCTGCCGGGCGGCCTCCTGCTCGTAAAAGGTCTCGAACGCGCGGCCCAGTCCGTGCCCTCCGGCGGCGGGATCAACCACGAGCGTGTGCATAACGAAGATTTCCGCATCCGGCGCTTCAAACTCCCACGGTGCACCGGCGTATACATCAACCTGTATCTGATTCAGAACAGCGGCCGCCGCGACGCGTCCGTCCGCTTCCGCAACGAAGAGATCGCCGCGCGTGAGCGCAGCCTCCGCCGTGGCGCGCACGGGATAGATCCCGCGCTTCCAGCCGGTCGTGGTGCGCCCGGCTTCCTCTTCGGTGTGAATCGCGTCATATATGGCGGTCACGGCGTCAATATCGGACGCCGCGGCCTTTCGGAAGGTAACTGGCATGGTATTCTCCTTTGCTTGAATTGACCGCTCCATCGGCAGATAGGCGGAATGACCGTTGGGGTATACTTCGCCGGTTTTAATAAAGCCGTTCTTTCTCCAGAACGCCTCGCTCTGCGGCGCGGGGCGTGGTATTGATATTATTTCTCGTTAGTTTCATGCATGGCGGGAACGTCTGCGTCCGTCAGCCGCCGGACGGTAAATCGATCATACAGCGCGGATATATCCAAGTTTATTTTGCTTCTCCTTTTACGGTCGGGAGCGTAACGGTGAAAACATTTCCGTCCGCTTTGCCCTCGCAGCGGATCTTTCCGCCGTGTTCGGACACGATGCTCTCGGCGATCGAAAGCCCGAGACCGTAGCTGTGATCCATGGCGCGGGCGCGGTCGACCCGGTAAAAGCGCTTGAACACGTTTTTGCATTCCTCCGGCGAGAGCGGCTCGCCGGGCGTTGCTACGCTCAAAGCGCATTTGTCGTGCCCGGTCTTTTTCAGCGCTACGCGGACCGTACCGGGAGCGGAATACTTGACGGCATTATCCAGCAGGATCTCCGCGCACTGCCGGAGATGCTGCGCGCTGCCCCGCACCGTGATGCCGGGTTCAATATCGGTTTGAAGCGTCAGGCCCTTTTCAAAGAACAGCGCTTCAAACGGCAGCACGGCGTCCTGCACCAGAGAACTCCAGTCGAGCGCCTCAAATACTTTTTTCACCGCGCCGTTATCCACTCGCGCAAGCTCCAGAAGGTTTTCCACCAGCCCGCGCATCTGGTGCGACATGGTGAGGATGCTCTCGGCAAAGCGCTGCCGCTCCGGCTCGAAATACGAAGGATCACGGAGCATTTCCGCGTTCGTGAGGATCACGGTAAGCGGCGTTTTCAGCTCGTGCGAGGCGTCGGAAACGAATTGCTTCTGCTGCGTCCATGCCCTTTCCACCGGCTTTACCGCCCAACGCGCCAGAAGAAAGCTGACGGCGAGAAATACCGCCGCGGCGCATAGCCCGATGAGAATACAGCTTCGCCAGAGATTCTGCATTGTGGCGTTCGCGCTGGATACGTCGGCAAAAATGATATACTCGTTTCCGCGCCATGTTGTCCGCAGATAGCGGAGAGAATAGTCGCGCAGCAGCCCCTGTTCGCCGCCGGAGCGCAGCGCTGCCGTGACGATGCCGGAGAGTACCTGCTCGTCGGAGAGGTCATAATAGCTCGTCCCGCTCACGCGCACGCTGCCGTAAGGCGATATGCGCACCGTAAAGTAGGGAAGACGGGAGGCCGTGTCCGGCCAGTTGAGCTGCAAGGGGTCGGCGGCCACGGCGGTGATCATATCCACGGATTCCTGCTCGAGATTCGCGTGCGTGGTGTGCAGCAGCACGCAGAAGATCGTGCAGAGGATCACGAGCACGATCGTCATATTGATGCCGACAAACCGCAGCCGGAGCTTTTTCAGCATGAGGAAGCCACCTCCAGATGGTAGCCGAGCCGCCGGACAGATTCAATGCGGACGTTTGACCCGATGCTCGCGAGCTTTTTGCGGAGGAACCCGACGTAGACCTCCACGCTGTTTTCCACGGCGTTGGAGTCAAAGCCCCAGACGCGCGAGAGCAGCGCTTCCTTGGAGAGATTGCTGCCGCCGGATTGGAGAAGGAGACGCATGACATCAAACTCCCGCGCCGAGAGCCGCACGGACTTTTCGGCGCAGCAGAGCGTACCGGAGGCGAGATCGAGCGTTGTATTCCCGAAGGAGAGCGCGTCTACCTGCGCGCCCTGCCGCCGCAGCAGCGCGTTGATGCACGCGAGTAGCTCGCGCGTGTCAAAGGGCTTTGTGAGATAGTAATCTGCTCCGGCGTTGAGCCCTTCCACACGGTCCTCCAGACTTGAACGCGCCGTCAGCATCAGTATCGGCACACCGCACCGTCTCGCGCGGACGGAGCGCGCGACGGCGTAGCCGTCCATGCCGGGCATCATTACATCCAGTATCAGCAGATCGTATACGCCGAGCTCGGCGTATTCCGCGCCGGAAATGCCGTCGTACACGGTCTCTACGTCAAAGCCCTTGCTTTCGAGCAGCGTTTTGAGCGAGTCGGCCAGCAGCTTTTCGTCCTCTACGATCAATATTTTCATGGCATACACCTCTTTTTCATCCACAGTATACTACAATGCGAACCTGAAAGGAAGCTGAAAGCCGACACGCTTTCCATAGTTTTTTTCATTTGCCCTTGACATTCGGCGGGAACGGTGGTAGACTCCACTCAATCCATAAGAAAACGCTTTGACGGGAAAGAGTACGAGCGGCGTTCGCATGCAGAGAAAAGGCGGTTGGTGCAAGCCTTGATGCGTTCCGTTCGGAAGCCATCCCTGAGCGGCCGGGAGAAAATGCCCGGACGGAGTCTCACCGTTATACAGAGAACCGGTATGCAGTACCGGGCAGAGTGCGGACGTTTTGTCCGAATTCAGGTGGTAACACGGAGTATTTTCCGCCCTGAGCCGTTTGGCTCAGGGCGTTTTCATTTTTGCAAAAAGGAGAAATACCATGGAAAAGAAAAATTACGAGCAGTCCAAAAAGCTCGACAACGTCTGCTACGACATCCGCGGTCCCGTAATGGACGAGGCCATGCGCATGGAAGCGCGCGGCGCAAATATACTCAAGCTCAACATCGGCAATCCCGCCCCCTTCGGCTTCTATGCGCCGGACGAGGTGATTCTCGACATGATCTATAACCTGCGCAACTGCGAGGGCTATTCCGACTCCCGCGGTCTCTTCTCCGCCCGTAAGGCGATCATGCAGTACTGCCAGCTCAAGGGCATTCCGAATGTCGGCATCAACGACATCTTTACCGGCAACGGCGTGAGTGAGCTCATCACGCTCACCATGCAGGGCCTTCTGGACGACGGCGACGAGATCCTTGTCCCCGCGCCGGATTATCCGCTCTGGACGGCGTCCATCACGCTCGCCGGCGGCAAGGCGGTACACTATCTCTGCGACGAGCAGCAGGACTGGTACCCCGATATCAACGATCTTCGATCCAAGGTCACGCCGCGCACGAAGGGCATCGTCGTCATCAACCCGAACAACCCGACCGGCGCGCTCTATCCGAAGGAGATCCTTGAGCAGATCGTGCAGGTTGCCCGCGAGAACGACCTTATCCTCTTTGCCGACGAGATCTACGACCGTCTCGTCATGCAGGGAGAGCCGGAGCACATCGCGCTCGCCTCGCTCGCGCCCGACCTTCTGACGCTCTGCTTCAACGGCCTTTCCAAATCCCACCGCGTTGCGGGCTTCCGCGTCGGCTGGGTGTGTCTCGCCGGTGATAAGTCCCACGCCAAGGGATATATCGAGGGACTGAATCTTCTTGCCAAAATGCGCCTTTGCTCCAACGTTCCGGCGCAGAGCATCATCCAGACCTCTCTCGGCGGCTATCAGTCGGTGGACGAATATCTCTGCCCCGGCGGACGGCTTTATGAGCAGCGTGAGCTGATCTGGAAAACGCTCAACTCCATCCCCGGCTTGAGCGCTGCCAAGCCGAAAGCGGCGTTTTACATTTTCCCGAAGGTGGACACGAAGAAATTCAATATCCACAGCGACGAGCAGATGGCGCTCGATCTTCTGAAGGAACAGAAGATCCTTATCACCGCCGGTACGGGCTTCAACTGGGGCGAGCCGGATCATTTCCGCATCGTCTACCTGCCCGACCTCGTTTCGCTGAAGGAGGCCTCCGTGCGTCTTGAAAAATTCTTCGGCAGCTACCGGCAGAAGGATTAATCTTCCATAAACGTCAATCCCCCGCAGGAGTGCTGCTCCTGCGGGGGATTGACGTTTGGCAGATCGATTGCTTGAATGAAAAGAAGATACATCTTTGGACAGTGTTGGACTCATACCCAAAGGCAGAACTTCCGCCGATGTCGCATCGGATGTAACTTCTTTATTACGCGAAAGTACGTAAACCCCTTGGCCTAATCCTCTTTGCAGTCAAAATTATAGGTGTTGAAGAGAACTTTTCAAGAGATTTTTCCGCGGAAGAAAGCGCAGCGTTATCGGAAACAAGCACATACCGGACTTGGAAAAAAAAGAGCCGATATATGGTTGATGCAGCTCAGGGTGCAATTCCCGTCAGGCCAACCACCGTATGGCTCTATAAGAAATATAACATATGCGAAAGAGGGTGTCAAGATCGCGGGCGGCAAAGGGAAATCCCCGACACATACGGCAAGCACGCAGCCCCTTTGGCCCGATCCTCTTCCGCATTCGGGGATTTCAAAAAAGCAGAATCCGGACCCGTTCAAGGCGCGACCGTAAACAGACGGCTCGTTGAACCAACAAATTCTGCTTCTATGGATATTTTATACACCAGCTTGGGAATAGTCAAGAAAAGACTTCACTTAAAAAAGACACGGAACGAGAATCGTAAAGGGGAGTGGCTGTTTTAGCTCTCTTGCCAATACCACAAGTTCCGTGTCAAAAAATGTTATATACCGCAACGGCGGGTACAGTCAAGAAGAATCTTCCGGTCATTTTGCGGCGGGGAATATCGGCGCTGCAGTTGCCGACCCCAATTTATTAGCCTACCCTCTTGGGAACCTTTTTCTTCAAAACCAGATACAGCAGAAGAACGACCATGGCGGCGAGGAGCGCGAGGCTTGCCCAGCCGAGCGGGAGAAAGACGGCGCTGCCGTAGACATCCTTCAAAAGCGCAAGCGCCGAAGCAAAGCTCGCGCACACCGCTGCGGGAATGACCTTTGGCTCCAGGCAGCAGAGCGCGACAAGGAGCACCTCCGCGCCGTAAAGACTGTCGGCACACATCCACGGCAGGAACGCCACGGCGCAGAGCGAGGCAAGAGAGAGCGCCGTGAGCTGCCGCCGCCGGTCGGAGGCGAGACTTTTCCGGCTCATGCGCCATACGAGCAGCAGCGCGAAAACGATGTAGAGAGCAATGCCGGTCGGTGCGATGAACGAATACTGCGAGAGCGAGTAAATGCCCGGCGCTCCGCCGAAAAGCGGCCGCGCCGTGAGCGTTCCGAGTGCCGGGTAAAACGGCAGACACTCGCTGCCGGGGCGGCCGAGCAGCAGCGCCGGGACCAGAACGGCGATATACCATCCGACGAGATGCAGCAGCGAAAACCATGTATTGCGCCGCACGGCGGTAAAGACCCAGAATACCGGCACGATCCAAAGCGCCGCGGGATGAAAGGCAACGGCAAGCGCGAGCATCCCCGCGCACCAGCGCCACTCCCCGCGCATGGCGCAGGAGGCTGCGAGCGCTATGAAAACCCACCAGAGACTGTCGCCTGCGGCGGAGCAGACGCCCTGAAAGATCCCGGAGGGAAGGAGCAGCACAATGAGAAAAGCGAAGAGACGCGGCTGCGCGCGCACCGTGACGCACTGGACGCACCGCTGCGCCGCCCATGCCATCGTAATCTCGGCAAAAACGCAGAGATATTTAAATAAGGTAAGCCCGCCGCCCGGCGCAAGAGAAAAGAGCGCCAGAAAGTACTGCACCGGGATCGAATAGGAAAGAGCGGAGGAGCGGATGCCCCAGAACCCTCCGGCGTCCCGGTACCAGGCGATCGCGTCCTCTACGGCGGCCGCCGTGTCGTTCGGCGCAATGCCGAAAAGGATAAACCGCACGCCAAACGCGGCGAGCAGCACGCCGAGCACGGCAAAACGCGCCCGGGAGGTTTTTACAAGACCTTCGGTATACAGCAGAAGATAGCTCAGCCCGGCCAGGACGAGCAGGATCACGAATCGTTCCATTGGCAGCTCCGGAAATGCGTTGTTTCTGTGTATTTTACGGCAAAGCGCGGCGCGCGGCAACACAGAAATTATAAAAAAATCGCCCTTGACACTGCAAGGACGGCTTGGTATAATAAATTGCTATATGTTGCTATGGATAGCCGCATACAGCCCCTTTAACTATCGTTAGTATATCAGCCGCTCTGCGAAAAATCAACCCGAATGGTGATGTTTTAACAACGCAGCCGGGTGTTTCGGCAAAGCGGCACCGCAAACCATATTCCCCCCGGAACGGGTATTCTGCGCCGGAGTAAGCTCCTCCGGCGGAAAAAGGGAGATTCGCCGATGCCTAAGGACGTACAGTACGGAAGAACAATCAGAAAGAGCTATGCCCGCGCGGAAGAGATCCAGGACATGCCGCACCTGCTCGAGATCCAGAAGAATTCCTATAAATGGTTTCTGGACGAGGGCCTGCGGGAGGTCTTCAAGGGCGTAGCTGCCATTACGGACTACTCCGGCAACCTGGAGCTCTCCTTCGTGGATTATTCCATGAACGAGCCGCCCAAGTATTCGGAGGAGGAGTGCAAGGCGCGTGACGCCACATACGCCGCCCCGCTGAAGGTCAGCGTGCGTCTGCGCAACCGTGAGACCGAGGAGATCAAGGAACAGGAGATCTTCATGGGCGATTTCCCGCTCATGACCGCGAGCGGCACGTTCATCATCAACGGCGCCGAGCGCGTTATCGTCTCTCAGATCGTCCGTTCGCCCGGTGTTTACTTTGACAAGAAGACGGACAAGACCAACAGCTCCGTGTACGGCACGACCATCATCCCGTATCACGGCGCGTGGCTCGAGTATGAGACGGATCTGAACGACGTGTTCTATGTCCGCATCGACAAGAACCGCAAGCTGCCCGCCACGCTTCTGCTCAAGGCCCTCGGCGCTTACAAGGCGGACAAGCCGCACACCTGGCTCAGCTGCATCGACAATCCCGTGGGCGGCGCCGTCACCGGCGACGCGCTCCGCGAGATCTTCGGCGACGACAAGCGCATCGTCACCACGCTCGAGCGCGACACCTGCATCTCCCGCGATGACTGCCTGCTCGAGATCTACAAGAAGCTCCGTCCCGGCGATCCCCCGACGGTGGAGAGCAGCGAGACCCTGCTCGAAAACCTCTTCTTCGACCACCGCCGGTACGACATTTCCAACGTCGGCCGCTACAAGTTCAACAAGAAGCTCGCGCTCTACCCGCGCGTTGCGGGCTACGCCCTGGCCGAGCCCGTTGCCGACCCGATGACCGGCGAGATCATCGCCGACGCCGGCGAAACGCTTACCCGCGAGCGCGTCCGCGAGCTGGAGAAGAAGGGCGTTAACGCCGTGCGTATCACCGTCGGCGAGAACGAGACCGTCCGCGTGTTCTCCAACGGCATGGTCGATGCCGCTGACTTCGTCCGCTTCTCGGACGACGATGCGGAGAACCGCCGCATCATCAAGGAAGAGCTCGGTCTGCGCGAGCGCGTCCGCTTCATCCTCCTGCGCCAGTACATGGAGCAGTATGAGGGCGAAGAGCTCAAGGAAGTGCTCAAGGAGAACGTGGATCTTCTTATGCCGAAGCACGTCATCTGCGACGATATCTTCTCCGCGGCGAACTATCTCTGCTGCCTCGCGCACGGCATCGGCGAGCCGGACGATATCGACCATCTCGGCAACCGCCGCGTCCGCAGCGTGGGTGAGCTGCTGCAGAACCAGTTCCGCATCGGCTTCTCCCGCATGGAGCGCGTGATCCGCGAGCGCATGACTCTGCAGGATCTCGACATCGTCACGCCCCAGAGCCTCATCAACATCCGTCCCGTCACGGCGGCGATCAAGGAGTTCTTCGGCTCCAGCCCGCTGAGCCAGTTCATGGATCAGACGAACCCGCTGGCCGAGCTTACGCACAAGCGCCGTATCTCCGCGCTCGGCCCCGGCGGCCTGACCCGCGAGCGCGCCAACTTCGACGTGCGAGACGTTCACTACAGCCACTATGCGCGCCTCTGCCCGATCGAGACGCCCGAAGGTCCGAACATCGGCCTTATCAACTACCTGTCGTCTTATGCCCGTGTGAACGAGTACGGCTTCCTCATTACGCCGTACCGCCGCATCGACAAGGAGACCGGCGTCGTCACCAAGGAAGTCGTCTACATGACGGCGGACGTGGAAGACCAGTACATCATGGCCATGGCGACCGAGCCGCTCGACGAGCAGGGAAGACTCATCAATAAGCGTGTCACCTGCCGCCACCGCGACGAGATCATCGACGTGGACCGTGAGAAGGTCGACTTCATGGACGTGTCCCCGCGCATGATGATCTCCATCGCCACCGCGATGATCCCGTTCCTCGAAAACGACGACGCGAACCGTGCTCTGATGGGCGCGAACATGCAGCGTCAGGCCGTTCCTCTGATGACGACTCAGCAGCCCATCGTTGCCACCGGCATCGAGCACCGCTGCGCGGTCGACTCCGGCGTCGTTGTCCTCGCCGAGGGGGAAGGCACCGTCACCCGCGTGAGCGCGGACAGCATCACCGTCCGCTATGACAGCGGCGAGAGCAAGGACTACAAGCTCATCAAGTTCTCCCGCAGCAACCAGGGCACCTGCTTCAACCAGCGCCCGATCGTCAAGGTCGGCGAGCGCGTGAAGGAAGGCGACGTCATTGCCGACGGCCCCTCCACCTCGCAGGGCGAGATCAGCCTCGGCAAGAACGTGCTCGTAGGCTTCACCACCTGGGAAGGCTACAACTACGAGGACGCCGTTCTCCTCAACGAGCGCCTTGTCATGGACGACGTTTACACCTCCATCCATGTGGAAGAGTATGAGTGCGACGCCCGCGATACCAAGCTCGGGCCCGAGGAGATCACCCGCGATATCCCCGGCGTCGGCGACGACGCTCTCAAATACCTCGATGAGCGCGGCATCATCTGCGTCGGCGCCGAGGTCCGCAGCGGCGATATTCTCGTCGGCAAGGTCACGCCCAAGGGCGAGACCGACCTCACTGCCGAGGAGCGCCTGCTCCGCGCCATTTTCGGCGAGAAGGCCCGCGAAGTGCGCGACACCTCGCTGAAGGTCCCGCACGGCGAGAGCGGCATCATCGTCGATGTCAAAGTGTTCACCCGCGAAAACGGCGACGAAATGTCCCCCGGCGTCAATCAGGTCGTCCGCGTGTATATTGCGCAGAAGCGCAAGATCTCCGTCGGCGACAAGATGGCCGGCCGCCACGGCAACAAGGGCGTCGTTTCCCGCATCCTGCCGCGTGAGGATATGCCGTACCTGCCGGACGGCACCCCGCTCGACATCGTGCTGAACCCGCTGGGCGTCCCGTCCCGTATGAACATCGGACAGGTCCTCGAAGTCCACCTGGGCTACGCTGCGCAGGCGCTCGGCTGGAAGGTCGCCACGCCGATCTTCAACGGCGCGAACGAGACCGCCATCCGCGAAACGCTCCGCGAGGCCGGACTCCGCGAGGACGGCAAGAGCGTGCTGTACGACGGCCGCACCGGCGACAAGTTCGACAACGACGTCACCGTCGGCTGGGTGTACTTCCTCAAGCTGCACCACCTCGTTGACGATAAGATCCACGCCCGCTCCACCGGCCCGTACAGCCTCGTTACGCAGCAGCCGCTCGGCGGCAAGGCGCAGTTCGGCGGCCAGCGCTTCGGCGAAATGGAAGTCTGGGCGCTCGAAGCCTACGGTGCGGCGCACACCCTGCAGGAGATTCTGACCGTCAAGTCCGACGACGTTACCGGCCGTGTCCGCACGTACGAGAGCATCGTCAAGGGTCACAACATCCCGCAGCCCGGCGTGCCGGAATCGTTCAAGGTTCTGGTCAAGGAACTCCAGTCCCTGTGTCTGGACATCAAGGTCCTCGACAAGGACGGACAGGAGATCGAACTCAAGGAAGACGACGAGGACGATTACATCCCCGGCATGCGCGACGATTACCGCGCGAGCGAGGAAGACTTCAGCGACGCCGGATTCAGCATTGACCGCAGTCAGTCGGTGTTCGGCGACGAGCCGGAGAACGAAAAGTCCTTCGGCGACGACGATACGGATGAAGTGGAGGAGAGAGAATAATGAGCTACACCCCGTTTGACGCCATTCAGATCGGCATTGCTTCTCCCGAAATGATCCTTTCCTGGTCCCACGGCGAAGTCAAGAAGCCGGAGACCATCAATTACCGCACGCTCAAGCCCGAGCGCGACGGCCTTTTCTGCGAGCGCATTTTCGGGCCCACGAAGGACTGGGAATGCCACTGCGGAAAGTATAAGAAGATCCGCTACAAGGGCAAAATCTGCGACCGCTGCGGCGTCGAGATCACCAAGAGCAAGGTTCGCCGCGAGCGCATGGGCCATATCGAACTGGCCGCGCCTGTGAGCCATATCTGGTATTTCAAGGGCATCCCGTCCCGCATGGGCCTGCTGCTCGACATGACGCCGCACACCCTTGAGAAAGTCCTGTACTTTGCCTCTTATATCGTCACCGATCCCGGCTCCACGCCGCTCAAGCGCTGCGATCTTCTCTCTGAGAAGGAATACCGCGATATGCGCGAGAAGTACGAAGACGATTTCCAGGCGGGCATGGGCGCCGAGGCGATCAAGAAGCTGCTCGAGGAGATCGACTGCGAGCAGCTCTCCCACGACCTCCGCGAGGAACTGAAGTCCGCTTCCGGCCAGAAAAAAGCGAAGATCGTCAAGCGTCTTGAAGTTGTTGAGGCGTTCCGCCAGTCCGGCAACAAGCCCTCGTGGATGATCATCGACATTCTCCCGGTCATTCCGCCGGAGATCCGCCCGATGGTCCAGCTCGACGGCGGCCGCTTTGCGACGAGCGATTTGAACGACCTGTACCGCCGCGTCATCAACCGCAACAACCGTCTCAAGCGCCTCATCCAGCTCAGCGCCCCCGACATCATCGTGCGCAACGAAAAGCGCATGCTGCAGGAGGCGGTGGACTCCCTCATCGATAACGGCCGCCGCGGCCGCGCCGTTACCGGCGCGAACTCCCGCGCGCTCAAGTCTCTGAGCGACATGCTCAAGGGTAAGCAGGGCCGCTTCCGCCAGAACCTGCTCGGCAAGCGTGTTGACTACTCCGGCCGAAGCGTTATCGTCGTCGGACCGGAACTCAAGATGTACCAGTGCGGCGTGCCGAAGGAAATGGCTATCGAGCTCTTCCGCCCGTTTGTGATGAAGAAGCTCGTCGAGGACGGCGTCGCCAACAACATCAAATCCGCCAAGAAGATGGTGGACCGTCAGAAGCCCGAGGTCTGGGACGCTCTCGATGTCGTCATCAAGGAGCACCCGGTTCTGCTCAACCGCGCGCCGACGCTGCACCGTCTGGGCATTCAGGCATTCGAGCCGGTGCTCGTTGAGGGCCGCGCTCTCAAGCTGCACCCGCTGGCCTGCACCGCCTACAACGCTGACTTTGACGGCGACCAGATGGCGATCCACGTTCCTCTGAGCGCTGAGGCGCAGGCGGAAGCCCGCATTCTCATGCTCTCGGTCAACAACCTCCTGCGCCCGCAGGACGGCCACCCGCACTCCATCCCGACGCAGGACATGGTCCTCGGCTCCTACTACCTCACCTATGTGCGCGAGGAAGAGGGCACCGGCATGGCGTTCAGCACCCCCGAGGAAGCGCTCATGGCGTATCAGGCGGGCGCCGTCACGCTCCACAGCCCCATCAAGGTCCGCGTGACCAAGACCATCGACGGCGTGGAAAAGTACAAGACCGTCGAAACGACCGTCGGCCGCATCATCTTCAACGAGCCCATCCCGCAGGATCTCGGCTTTGTGGATCGTACCGATCCTGAGCATGCGTTCGATTACGAGGTCGGCTTCCGCGTCGATAAGAAAAAGCTCGGCGAAATCATCGACCGCTGCATCCAGAAGCACGGCTTCACCATTTCCGCCGAAGTGCTCGACAGCATCAAGGCGCAGGGCTACAAGTTTTCCACCCGCAGCGGCATGACCATCTCCATCGCGGACATGGTCGTCCCCGAGGCGAAAAAGGAAAAGATCGCCGAGACCGAGAAGAAGGTCCTCGCGATCGAAAAGCAGTACAGGCGCGGTCTTATCACCAACGACGAACGCTACCGCATGGTCGTCGCCGAGTGGGAAAGAACGACCGGCGAAGTCGCCAAGGCCCTGATGGACAACCTCGACGAGTTCAACCCCATCAACATCATGGCGACGTCCGGCGCCCGAGGCAGCGCCAACCAGATCCGTCAGCTCGCCGGTATGCGCGGCCTGATGGCGAACACCGCCGGTAAGACCATCGAGATCCCCATCAAGGCGAACTTCCGTGAAGGTCTGAGCGTTCTCGAGTACTTCATCTCCACCCGCGGCGCCCGAAAGGGCATGGCCGATACGGCGCTTCGTACCGCTGACTCCGGTTATCTGACCCGCCGAATGGTCGATGTCAGCCAGGATGTCATCATCCGCGAGCCGGACTGCGGCACGACCGAGGGCGTGCCCGCCACGGCGATCGACAGCCGCGGCTACGCCGTGTTTACGCTCGATCCCGAGGATCCGAAGTACGACGAGTATATCCACTCCTTCGGCGAGAACATCCATGGCCGCTTCCCGGCCAAGCCCGTCGTCGATCCCAAGACCGGCGAGGTGCTGTTCGATACCGATCACCTGCTCATGTCCGGCGATGCGAAATTCCTCGCCGCCCACGGTGTTGCGAGCGTTGAGGTTCGCAGCGTTCTTTCCTGCGAATCGCGCTGCGGCGTATGTGCCCGCTGCTACGGCATGAACCTTGCCACCGGCAAGCCGGTCAATTCCGGCGAAGCCGTCGGCGTCATTGCCGCGCAGTCCATCGGCGAGCCCGGCACGCAGCTGACCATGCGTACGTTCCACAGCGGCGGCGTCGCCGGTGATGACATCACGCAGGGTCTGCCGCGAGTCGAAGAGCTTTTCGAAGCGCGCAAGCCCAAGAAGATGGCCGTGCTCAGCGAGATCAGCGGCACGCTCACGATCGAGGAAGCCCGCAAGAACATGATGGCGCTCACCGTCACCAATGCCGAGCAGGGCGAGACCCGTGTGTATCAGGTCCCCGTTGGCGCCGGCATCATCGTGCAGAACGGCGACCATATCGAACAGGGACAGGAGCTGACCCGCGGCGCGCTCAGCCCGCACGATGTGCTCCGCATCCGCGGCGTGAACGACGACGAGTTCGGCCGCCCGGGCGTGCGCAACTATCTGGTGCAGGAAGTCCAGAAGGTGTACCGTCAGCAGGGCGTCGATATCAACAACAAGCACATCGAAGTCATTGTCCGCCAGATGATGCGCAAGGTCCGTATCGAGGATGCCGGCAGCACCGATCTGCTCTCCGGCTCCACCGTCGACGTCAACGAGCTCAAGGACGCCAACAAGGCAATCCAGGCGCGCATCGACGCCGGGGAAGAGGGACTCACTCTTGCCGCCGGCACGCCGATCCTGCTCGGCATCACAAAGGCGTCGCTCGCAACCGACAGCTGGATGTCCGCCGCGTCCTTCCAGGAGACGACCAAGGTACTCACCGAGGCCGCCATCAAGGGCAAGGTCGACCACCTGGTCGGTCTGAAGGAAAACGTCATCATCGGCAAGCTCATCCCGGCCGGCTCCGGTCTGGACATGTACCGCAACTTTGAAATGAAGACGGACGAGTCCATCGAGGATGAAGCCGACTACGTCGACCTCTCCGAGCTCAAAAAGCTCACCAACGCGCTTTAATCCGAATAAATTCCGGAGTGATCCTTCACTCCGGAATTTTTCTGATCTTTGATGACTGCGGAGTGAAATTTTTTGCTCGGAAAAATTACAGAATTTTCTTGACTATTCTTGTGCAATCTGTTAGAATCAAAAAACGTGTGGGCGCACGCCCGCACGAGAGCATTTTTTTGAGGAAAGGAGGAAAATCATGCCCACATTTAACCAGCTTGTCCGTAAGGGAAGAGAGCAGGTGACCTACAAGTCCACCTCTCCTGCCATGCAGAAAGGCCTGAACACTCTGAAGAACCGCGAGACCGACCAGTCTTCTCCCCAGAAGCGCGGCGTCTGCACCGCTGTGCGTACCTCGACTCCTAAGAAGCCGAACTCCGCTCTGCGTAAGATCGCCCGTGTCCGTCTCACCAACGGTTATGAAGTGACCGCCTACATTCCCGGTGTCGGCCACAACCTGCAGGAGCACTCCGTCGTTATGATTCGCGGCGGCCGTGTCAAGGACCTGCCCGGTGTCCGTTACCACATCATCCGCGGCACTCTCGATTCCCAGGGCGTCAATGGCCGCTGCCAGTCCCGCTCCAAGTACGGCGCCAAGAGACCCAAGGCGGGTAAGAAGTAAGCGAAACCCCCAACAGTGTCCTGTTGGTTATTGATATATTTTATTTATATGATAACCTTTTGGACACAGCGGCGGCAGAGCGCTGCCGTCGAGTACCTTTGAGATCATTTCATAATGAAGGAGGGAAGCAAAGTGCCCAGAAGAGGTAACGTTCCCAAAAGAGAAATCTTGCCGGATCCCGTATACAACAGCGTTCTGGTGACCAAGCTCATCAACGGTGTTATGCTGGACGGCAAAAAAGGCGTGGCCCAGAAGGTGGTTTACGACGCCTTTGACCTGATCCAGAAGAAGCTGGATCGCAATCCGCTTGAGGTTTTTACCGAAGCTCTCAACAACATCATGCCGGCTCTGGAAGTCAAGGCCCGCCGTGTCGGCGGCGCCACCTACCAGGTGCCTATCGAGGTTCGTCCGGAGCGTCGTCAGACCCTCGGTCTCCGCTGGCTGGTCGGCTACTCCCGCAAGCGCAGCGAAAAGACCATGAAGGAGCGTCTCGCCAACGAGATCATGGACGCCGTGAACAACACCGGCGCCTCCGTCAAGAAACGCGAGGATACGCACAAGATGGCCGAGTCCAACAAGGCCTTCGCCCACTATCGTTGGTAATTTCAGCAAAGGTAGAGATTTATGCCCAGATCATATTCACTTGAAAAAACCAGAAACATCGGCATCATGGCGCACATTGATGCAGGTAAGACGACGACTACCGAGCGTATTCTCTTCTATACCGGCGTCAACTACAAAATCGGCGAGACCCATGAAGGCAACGCCACGATGGACTGGATGGTGCAGGAGCAGGAGCGCGGTATCACCATCACGAGCGCTGCTACCACCTGCTTCTGGAAGGATACGCGCATCAACATCATCGATACGCCGGGCCATGTCGACTTCACCGCCGAGGTGGAGCGCTGCCTGCGCGTGCTGGACGGCTGCGTGACCGTCCTCTGCGCCAAGGGCGGTGTCGAGCCCCAGACGGAAACGGTGTGGCGTCAGGCGGACCATTACAATGTTCCGCGCATGATCTACGTCAATAAGATGGATATCACCGGCGCCGACTTCTACAACGTCATGGACATGATCTATGACCGTCTGAAGGCGAATGCCGTGCCCATCCAGCTGCCCATCGGAAAGGAATCCGACTTCCGTGGGATCATCGATCTCATCGACATGGATTCCGTCGTGTTCTACGACGATCTGGGTAAGGATATGCGCGTGGAGCCCATCCCCGAGGACATGGCGGATCTTGCCGCCGAGTACAGGGAAAAGCTCATCGATGCCGTATCTCTCTTTGACGATGAGATCGCGGAGATGTATCTGGAAGGCGAGGAGATCCCCGCCGACCGTCTGCGCTCGGTCATCCGCAAGGCGACCGTCAGCGGCAGCATGGTTCCCGTCCTCTGCGGCACGTCGTACAAGAACAAAGGCGTGCAGAAGCTGCTCGATGCCGTTGTCGATTTCCTGCCCTCTCCGCTGGATGTTCCGCCCGTTGTCGGCGTGAACCCCAAGACGGACGAAGAGGTCACTCTCCCCGCGGACGTGAACGGCCCCTTTGCCGGTCTCGTCTTCAAGGTGATGACGGACCCGTTCGTCGGACGTCTGGCGTTCATCCGTGTCTACTCCGGCTCCATTAAGGCCGGCGAAACGGCGATTAACACCGTCCGCGGCCAGCGTGAGCGTCTCGGCCGTCTGCTGCACATGCATGCGAACCATCGTGAGGACATCGACGCTGTGTACGCCGGTGAGATCGCTGCTATTGTGGGTTTGAAAAACACCCGCACGGGCGATACTCTCTGCGACGACAAGCATCCCATCGTTCTCGAATCGATGGAATTCCCCGAACCCGTTATCCGCGTTGCCATCGAGCCCAAGACCAAAGCCGGTCAGGAAAAGATGGCGATCGCGCTCTCCAAGCTGAGCGAGGAAGACCCCACCTTCAAGACCTATACGGACGAGGAGACGGGCCAGACCATCATCGCCGGCATGGGCGAGCTCCATCTCGAGATTATCGTGGATCGTCTGCTCCGCGAGTTCAAGGTCGAGGCAAACGTCGGCAAGCCGCAGGTTTCCTACAAGGAGACCATCCGCGGCACCGCTACGGTCGACATGCGCTATGCGCGTCAGTCCGGCGGCAAGGGCCAGTTTGCGCAGGCCAAGATCCAGATCGAGCCGAACCCGGGCAAGGGTTACGAGTTCATCAACGCCGTCACCGGCGGCGCCATCCCGAAGGAGTATATCCCCAGCGTCGATCAGGGCATCCAGGGCGCCATGGCGTCCGGTGTGCTCGCCGGTTATCCGGTCGTCGACGTGAAGGTCACCCTTCTCGACGGCAGCTACCATGAGGTCGACTCGAGCGAAATGGCGTTCAAGATCTGCGGCAGCATGGCCTTTAAGGAGGCCGCGCAGAAAGCCGGTCCGACGCTGCTTGAGCCCATCATGAAGGTCGTTGTCACGACGCCCGATCAGTATATGGGCGATGTTATCGGCGATCTCAACTCGCGCCGCGGTCAGGTCGTCGGAACGGACATCCGCAACGGCGCTGCGATCGTCACGGCGGAGGTGCCGCTCGCTTCCATGTTTGGCTATTCGACCGATCTGCGTTCCAAAACGCAGGGCCGTGCCAACTACAGCATGGAGCCGCACACCTATGTCGAGCTTCCGAAGAGCCTCCAGGAGAGCATCATCGGCAAGCGCGGCAACAACGCCTGATTTTAGGTGTTGCAAAATAAGCAAAGTTCCTGTAGAATATATCCAAACCAAAATTTAAATTTTTGCTATTAGGAGGATGTTTCCATGGCTAAGCAAATGTTCAACCGCAGCAAGCCCCATGTGAATATCGGTACCATCGGCCACATCGACCATGGTAAGACCACCCTGACCGCCGCCATCACCAAGACCCTCGCGATGGCCGACCCCAACGCCGCTTCTTTCGTTGACTACGCCTCCATCGACAAGGCGCCCGAAGAGCGCGAGCGCGGCATCACCATCAACACTGCCCACGTTGAGTACCAGACGTTTGACCGCGTCGGCTCTCACGGCGCCACCAAGGGTGTGCAGATCCAGGGCCGTCACTACGCCCACGTCGACTGCCCGGGCCACGCCGACTATATCAAGAACATGATCACCGGCGCTGCTCAGATGGACGGCGCGATCCTCGTCATTGCCGCTTCCGACGGCCCGATGGCTCAGACCCGTGAGCACCTGCTGCTCGCCCGTCAGGTTAACGTTCCCTACATTCTCGTTTTCCTGAACAAGTGCGACCAGGTTGACGACCCCGAGCTCCTCGAGCTCGTTGAGATGGAAGTCCGTGAGCTGCTCGACAAGTACGACTTCCCCGGCGACGACACCCCGATCATCAAGGGTTCCGCTCTGAACGCTCTGGCCTCCGAGTCCACCGATCCCAACGCCCCCGAGTATGACTGCATCTGGGAGCTCATGGAAGCTGTTGACACCTGGATCAAGACCCCCGACCGTAAGGCTGACCTGCCCTTCCTGATGCCCATCGAGGACGTGTTCACCATCACCGGCCGCGGCACCGTCGTTACGGGCCGTGTCGAGCGTGGTACCGTCAAGGTCGGCGACAAGGTCGAGATCGTCGGTCTCGAGGACGATATCAAGGAATCCGTCGTCACCGGCACCGAGATGTTCCACAAGACCCTGGAGTATGCCGAGGCTGGCGACAACGTCGGCTGCCTGCTCCGCGGCATCACCAAGAAGGAAGTCGAGCGCGGCCAGGTTCTCGCTGCCCCGAAGTCCATCAAGCCCCTGCGCAAGTTCAAGGGCCAGGTGTACGTTCTCTCCAAGGAAGAGGGCGGCCGTCACACCCCGTTCTTCAACAACTACCGTCCCCAGTTCTACTTCCGTACCACCGACGTTACTGGCGTCATCACCCTTCCCGAAGGCGTTGAGATGTGCATGCCCGGCGACAACGTTGACATGGACGTCGAACTGATCACCCCGATCGCCATCGAGAACGGCCTCCGCTTCGCTATCCGCGAGGGCGGCCGTACCGTCGGCTCCGGTGTTGTCATCGGCATCAACGAGTAATTCGCTTTTCGTAAACAAAAATGGCTGGCAGCTTTGCTGTCAGCCATTTTGTACATCTTGAAGCTTTAACGCAGCGCCGTCATAAACCCGGTGAAAGACGTGGAATGCACGTCGCCGCCGACCAGTTCCGACCGGTACACATAGAGCGAGGCGTCCGTTTCCTCCGCGTCGGGATGGTTCGTGATCCGATAGGTGTAGAGCGTCAGCTTTTTTCCGGCGTATTCCTCCAGATCAAATCCCTGCTGGCGCTGCAGCTCGTTGTACTGCGTCAAAACATCCGGAAAATCCTTCGGCATCGTGATCTCCTGCTCAAGGATCGGCGTCGGCTCGACCTCCCAGCCGAGCGACTGCAGATAGGCGATCCGTTCTTCGTTCGTTCCGGCGCGGATCGCTGTATCCGCGCTGCGCCGTCCGAGCGCTCCGGCGAGGAGAATCACCGCCGCGGCGAGCACGCCGAACAGTATCACCTTCACAGCACCTTTCCGGCGTGCCGGTGTAGTTTTTCGCATCGTAAATCACCCCCGATCCATTGTATGGAAGAAAGGAAAGCAATATGCCGCTCGTCCGTCTTGACAAGATCCTCACCGATACCGGCCTCTGCTCGCGCAGTCAGGCGCGGGAGATCATCCGCCGCGGACGCGCGGCCGTAAACGGAACGCCGTGCGCCGACCCCGCGGCGAAGTTCGACCCGGAAGCCGTCTCTCTCACCGTTGACGGCGAGCCGATCGACGGGCCGGGACATATCTATATCATGCTCAATAAGCCGGCCGGCGTGCTGACGGCCACGCGCGACCCGCGCAAGCCGACGGTCGTAGACGCCTTGCCGGAGGACTGGAAGCGGCGGGGCCTTTTTCCGGTCGGGCGGCTGGACAAGGATACGACCGGCCTGCTTCTTCTGACGGATGACGGAACCTTTGCCCATAAGGTCATCTCACCGAAAAGCCATGTGAGCAAACTTTATGAGGCTGTGGTGGACGGAACGCCGTGCGAGGCGGATTTCGCCGCCTTCCGCGAAGGGATCGTGCTGCGTGACGGTACGCAGTGTCTTCCCGCGGAGCTCATCGATCTCGGCGGCGGGCGTGTGCAGGTCGAAGTGTTTGAAGGAAAGTACCACCAGGTAAAACGTATGCTCGGCTCGCGGCAGATGAGCGTATTGCAGCTCAAACGCCTGCGCATCGGCGGCCTGTGGCTCGACGGCTCGCTCGCGGAAGGGGAGTACCGCCGCTTGACGCCGGAGGAGATCGAGAAGATACGGCCGGACATTCTGTCGAAATGACGAACGCCCTATTTTCGGTTTTTGCGTGAAAATGTCGTTATATCATACAAAACCGTCCGGCGGATTTTTATAAATCTGCTTTGATTTGATTAAGTGTAAAAAAAATTTACAAGTTGTAAAGAATTAGCTATTGAAATTTGCACAGAAATCATTTATTATGAAAATTACCTAAAAATGCCCTAAGTTTTTTGATGAGCATTTTCGTATAGAAAGATGGGGGAGGCAGACGTTATGTCCAGCAGGATTTTCCAGAGCATCATCATCCAGATGAAGGATGCCACCGACCGGTGCATCGGCGTTGTGGACGATCAGGGAGTCGTTGCCGCGTGCAGCGAGCTTTCCATGATCGGCACGAAGCTTGATGATTTTCACGGCGGCTTCGGCGATTATCCCGATCAGATCTTCACGTCCAATTTCCGCACATATAAGCCCGTCGGCGGGCTGAGCACGCGGCTGGACTATGCCGTCTTTGTGGACGGCCATGACGCCACGGCGCGCTGCGTGTGCATCCTTGCCTCGGTCGCTTTTCAGGAGGCAAAGATCAATTACGAGGAAAAGCACAACAAGACGATCTTCGTCAAGAACATCATCTCCGACAATATCCTGCCGGGAGATATCTACGTCCGCGCCAAAGAGCTGCACTTTGCTACGGACGTACCCCGCGCCGTTCTGCTGATCCGCCAGACGGAGCGCACCGATATGGCCGCGCTCGAAGCCATTTCCAACATGTTCCCCGACCGGCAGAAGGACTTCGTCCTCAGTATCAACGAGACGGATCTCGTCCTCATCAAGGAGCTGACCGGTCCCGCGGACAGCAACAAGGAGGTTTACGAGATCGCTGAGGAGATTGAGAAAAAGCTGCACGACGATCTCAATCTCAAGTGTGTCATCGGCATCGGCACGACGGCGAAGCATCTCCGCGTTCTCGCGGACAAGTACAAGGAAGCGCAGGTCGCCATCGAGGTCGGCAAGGTGTTCGATACGGAGAAATCCATCATCCACTACGATAACCTCGGCATCGGCCGTCTCATCTATCAGCTTCCCACGACACTCTGTGAAATGTTCCTGAGCGAAGTGTTCAAGAAAAACCCGATCGAGGCACTCGATCAGGAAACGCTCTACACGATCAACAAGTTCTTCGAGAACAACCTGAACGTGTCCGAAACCTCCCGTAAGCTGTTTGTCCACCGCAATACGCTGGTGTATCGTCTTGAAAAGATCAAGAAGCTGACGGGACTTGATTTGCGTGAGTTCGACCACGCCATCATCTTCAAGGTGGCGCTCATGGTCAAAAAATACCTGAACTCTCAGAACGGGGAATACTGATCCCCGGCTCTGACGCGGAGATTGATTTATGGTACTTCTCAAGGATGTCAAAATGAAATACCCCGGAAGCCGTGCGGAGACGCTGCGGGACATTGATCTCACCATTCAGGACGGTGAGTTCGTGTTCCTTGTCGGCCCGTCCGGTTCGGGGAAAACCACGATCATCAAGCTGCTGACCGGCGAGATCCGCGCCACAGGCGGCCAGATCGAGGTCAACGGCTTTGATCTGCGCACGATGAAACGGCGGAACCTGCCCAAGCTGCGCCGCTCGCTCGGCGTAATCTTCCAGGACTACCGGCTCATCAAGGATATGACGGTGTATGAAAACGTTGCGTTTGCGATGCGCGTGATCGGTGCTTCCAACCGCGAGATCAAAAAGCGCGTGCCGTATGTGCTCGACCTCGTCGATCTTTCGGGCCGCGAGGATCGCTACCCGCGGGAGCTCTCCGGCGGCGAGCAGCAGCGCGTGGCGATCGCGCGCGCTCTCGTGAACTCTCCGGACATGATCATTGCCGACGAGCCGACCGGCAACCTCGACCCCGCCAGAAGTCTCGAAATCATGCTGCTCTTCCAGAAGATCAACGAGCTGGGAACGACGGTGCTGATCGTGACGCACGAAAAAGAGCTTGTCAACGCCTTTTCCAAGCGCGTTGTGTCGCTGAGCGACGGCTGCCTCATCAGCGACGGAATGGATGGGTATTACGGCTATGAGTCTTAACAGAATCACATATCTCTTCAAGGAAGGATTGCGCGGCGTATTTTCGCACGGCTTCCGCTCGTTCGCTTCCGTCACGGTCATTGCCGCGTGCCTCATCATCATGGGGAGCTTCGGCCTTGTGGCGGTGAACGTGGATAATCTCATCGGCAATATGGAAGAAGACAGCCAGATCCTCGCCTTTGTGGATGAGTCTCTCTCCGACAGCGACGCGCTTTCTATCGAAGGCGCGATCCGCAGCATCCCCAACGTCCGGGACGTGCAGTTCATCTCCCGTGAAGAAGCCATGGAAAATTACAAAAACACCTATGGCGACAGCACGGTGTTTGAAAATCTGGACGCGAGCGTGTTCCGCAACCGCTATGTGATCCGGCTGAATGATATCACGCTCATGCGTGACACCGCTGCGACGGTTGACGCGGTCAACGGTGTGGCGGAAGTCAACGCTCCTGTCTCGATCGCGGAGGGCTTTATCGCGGTGCGAAACGTTGTGAGCGTTATTACGGCGATCCTGATCGTCATTCTGCTCGTGGTTTCCGTTTTCATGATGTCCAACACCATCAAGCTCGCAACGTTCACGCGGCGCGATGAGATCGCTGTTATGAAAATGGTCGGAGCAAGCAACAGCTTCATCCGCACGCCGTTCGTTGTGGAAGGCCTGATCCTCGGCCTGCTCGGCTCGGGCATCGCTTTCCTGCTGCAGTGGGCGGTGTACAACTTCATTGCGCAGAAGATCTCGGTATCCATCGCGGCAAGTCTCATCCAGGTCATGCCGTTCTCTCTGCTGATGACGCCGCTGCTGATCGTGTTTCTTGCCATCGGCATTCTCGTCGGCGCGTTCGGCGGAGCCATGGCGATCCGCAACTATCTGAAGGTTTGATCCTTCCCGGACTTTTGTACTTACTATGAAAAACATCAAGAAATCCCTTCGTTCTGTTTTCTGCGCTCTTCTCGCCGCTGCGGCTCTCGCCGCATCGCTGCCGGCGCATGCCGTTTCCCAGGCGGAGATCGACGATCTCCAGAAAAAGCTTGACGCTCTTGAGCAGCAGGCGCAGGAACAGCAGGACGTCATCAACGATCTCACCAGCCAGAAGGCGCGCTTCATCACCCGCAAGCTCGCGCTCGATAACAAAATCGAGATCAACCGCCAGATGATCGAGCTGATCGGTGAACAGATCGAGATCTACGATGAGATCATCGCCGAAAAACAGGCGGAGCTTGACAAGGCTCTCGAAAAGGAAACGACGCAGACCGAGCTTCTCCGTTCCCGCATCCGCGCCATGGAGGAGAACAGCACCTATTCCTACGCGAGCTTTATCTTTGATTCCTCCAGCGTGACCGAGCTTCTTTCCCGCATCGGCGATGTCAACGACATCATGCACTACGACAAAACTCTGGAAGAGGAGTACATGGCGGCGCGCGAGGATGTTGAGTCCATCAAGAAGAGCTACGAGGAGGCCCGTCACGAGCAGGAACTCCTCCAGAAGGAACTGGACACCAAGCAGACCGAGCTGGATGCGCAGGTCGAAGCGGCATACACCATGATCGCCGATATCGAGACCCTTTCCGACGACGCGCAGGCGGAATACGACGCCATCGCCGAAGAGGAAGCCAAGGCGGAGGAGACGCTGCAGGAAGCCATCCGCAAGCGCGCCGCGGAACAAGCGAAGTACAACCAGAATAATAACAGCAATAATGGCGGCGGCGGAAACTCCGGCGGCAGCGGCGGCAATTCCGGCGGAGGCGGAAGCTCTGGCGGCGGGTCGGCGACGAGCCTTTCCAATCTTCAGTGGCCGGTGCCGAGCTGCACGCTCATTACCTCCCGCTTCGGCTACCGCGTTGCGCCGACGACCGGCGCGAGCACATACCACGGCGGTCTGGATATCGGCGCGGGCATGGGTGCGTCCATTGTGGCGGCCGGCGCGGGCGACGTAATTTACGCCGGCGCGAACGGCGGCTACGGCAACTGCGTCATGATCGACCACGGCAACGGCGTCGTCACGGTGTATGCGCATATGAGCTCCATCGGCGTGGGCTACGGGCAGTATGTCACCGCAGGACAGTATGTCGGCGCGGTCGGCTCGACCGGTGTTTCCACCGGCCCGCACTGCCACTTTGAGATCCGCATCAACGGCGCACAGACCGATCCGGCGGCGTACTTCTCCGGACTTTCCTATTGGAACTGCTGATTTTCCCTTACGGGATCAAAGGAGCCTATGAAACGTAACAAATTACAGAAAACCGTTTTTTCCGTGATTTGCATCGTGCTGGCGGTCATCATGATGCTTTCACTCGTCATCACCGTACTTCCGGCGCACGCCGTGGACGAGACCGATCTCGAGCGGCTGGCGGAAAAACGTGCGCAGCTTGAAGAGCAGCTCATGGAACAGGAGCAGGTCATACAGGGACTTACGGAGAACCAGACGCTGATCGTGTTCCGCAAAGCGGCGCTTGATAAGCAGATCTCGCTCAACCGGGAGACGATCGCGCTCATTGAAGAGCAGATCGCCGTTTATCAGGAACTCATTGACCGCAAGGAAGAGGAGCTCGCCGCGGCGACCGCCGCGGAGACCGAGCAGACGGCGCTGCTGCGCGAGCGCATCCGCTCCATGGAGGAAAACGACAGCTACTCGTATCTCGCCTTCATTTTTGAGGCGAACAGCGTGCCGGAGATCCTCTCGCGCATCGCGGACGTAAACGATATCATGCACTATGACCGCGAGCTCGAAAAGTCCTTGCAGCAGAGCCGCGAGGACGTGGAGACGATCAAGCGCGAATATGAGGAAGCCAAGGCCGAGCAGGACGCCGTGAACGAAGAGCTCATCGCCCGCCGCGACCAGCTCGGCGCGCAGGTCACCGCGGCCTGTGAACTCATTGCCAACCTTGACGAGCTTTCGCAGAATGCGCAGGCGGAATACGACGCCATCGCGCTGGCCGAGGACGAGGCGATGCAGGAGCTTTTGCAGGCTATGCAGGAATACGCCGCGCAGCTGGCGGCGCAGAGAACATCGTACAGCGGCTCGACCGGCGGCGGAAGCACGCCCTCCGGAGCGGCATCCTCCGGCGCGGGTACGTCCGGCACCGGCGGAGCATATGGGAATACTTCCAACGCCTCCGGCGTCTACAACGGTACTTTTATCTGGCCGGTGGACAGCACGTACATCACCTCGCGCTACGGCGAGCGCTCCGCGCCTACTGCAGGAGCTTCCACAAACCACAAGGCGATCGATATCGGCGCAAAGTCCGGCGATCCGATCTATGCCGCTGCCGACGGGCAGGTCGCTTCCGCGACTTACAACAACGGTCTCGGCTACTATGTCAGCATCGAGCACGACGGGGAGACCGCGACGCGCTATTCCCATATGACGAACTTCATCGTGCAGCCGGGCGAGCATGTCAAGCAGGGCCAGATCATCGGCTATGTCGGCGAGAGCGGCATTGCCACCGGCAGCCACTTGGACTATGCCGTCATCAAAAACGGGCAGCAGGTCGATCCCATGCAGTATTACGACGAAAGCACCGTTACGTATGATCCGACGGCCTGACCGCGGCGCCGAAAGAAAAAACATCCGAGGTATCAGCCTATGAAACGCGTACCGAAAATCGTCTGGTCACTGCTTGCGTGTGTGATATGCATCGTTGTCACCGCTGCTGCGTGCCTGATCCTTGCGGACAGCGGCGCGTCCTCCGATAAATATATGGAGGTCATCCGCGTGATCGAGACAACGTTCTACCAGCCGAAGGATACGTCCTCGCTGGAGGACGCCTCCGCGAGCGCCATGGTGGCCTCGCTGGGCGACCCGGCAAGCTACTATCTGCCTGCTTCCGAGTATGAGGAGTATAAACTCACGCTGACGAACCAGTATGTCGGCATCGGCGTGACCACGCAGTACAACGAAAATTACGGTTATCTGACCGTCCTTTCCGTAACGCCCGGCTCTCCGGCCGATCAGGCGCATGTGAAGGTCGGCAACATGATCGCCAGCGTGGACAGTATTGACGTATCCACCTACACTCCCGAACAGTTTGACGAGCTGCTGCGCAGCTACGACGCGAAGGAGACAGAGGCGGAGAAGTATTTCACGCTCCACCTTCTCAACACACAGGGGGGCAAGGCGGACGCAAAAATGAAGTGCGAGCTCATCTATGCCGAGCCGGTCGTCTATTACATTCTGGACAGCGACGCCAACAAGGCGAACAGCAGCTCCTCTGTCGGCTATCTCCGCATCCGTAACTTTGACGACAGCGCCGCCGCCAGCGTAAAAACGGCGGTCGCCGCGCTGCAGGATTCCGGAGCAACGAGCCTTATCATCGACGTGCGCGACAATACGAGCGGCAAACCCGCGGAAATGGCGGATGCGCTCGATTATTTCCTGCCGAAGGGTGATCTGTTCCTCCTGCGTGACCGCGACGGGAAGGAGACGACCTATTCGTCCGGCAGCTCGTATCTCAATATGCCGATGGTCGTTCTTGTCAACGAGAACACCACCTGCGCGGCGGAAGTGTTTGCCTGCATCATGCAGCAGGCGGGCGTGACGATCGTCGGCCGCCGGACGCCCGGCAGCGCGCAGAGCCAGGTGATCGTGGAGCTCTCCGACGGCAGCGCCGTCCGTCTCTCCAAATTCGAGTATCTCACGCCGGATAAAAAGAGCATGACCGACCTTGGCGGCGTCACGCCGGATATCGCGTCCTACCAGATCGAGGACAGCGATCTGGACGTGCAGCTCGAGGCGGCAAAGGACGCCCTGCATTAACGGCGTCCGCCCGCGAAAATTCTGCGGAAATCTACAAAGAAGGGACCAAAGTTCCGTCTTGACATGGGACGCCGGATTCCGTATAATAGCAGGACAAATTCCCGCACGGAGTTACTCTGTGCGGGATTTGCGAGCATGTAAGTATCGAAAGGAAGTTTAAACTATGTCCGTTGAAAGCCGTTACAGAATGAGCCAGGAGCGTCTGGAAGAGCTGAAAAAAGAGCTGGAATATCTTCAGACGGTTCGGGAAAAAGAAGTCTCCGAGCAGATCAAGGAGGCTCGTTCTTTCGGTGATTTGTCGGAGAACAGCGAATACGATGAAGCAAAGACCGAGCAGGGCAAGCTCTATTCCAAGATCGCCGAGATCAAGAACCTGATCGAAAACGCCGTCATTCTCGAAAACGTGCCGACCGGCAGCGCGATCTCCATGGGCAGCCGCGTGACCGTCCGCGAAGTGGGCGAGGAGGACGAAGAGACCTATGAGATCGTCGGCAGCCAGGAAGCCAACCCCATTCTCGGCCGTATTTCGGACGAATCCCCTCTTGGCCGCAGCCTGATGGGAAAGAAGAAGGGCGACCGGATCGAGTTTGAAGCCCCCGGCGGTGTTATCTACTACGAGATCCTCAACTGCGAAAACTGAACGTAAATTACAGATATAGGAGATTACTATGGCAGAGGAAACAAGGACCGGAGCGCCGGAGCTCTCTCTCAATGAACTGCTCCGCATCCGCCGTGAAAAGCTGACGAACCTGCAGGACGCAGGACGGGATCCCTTCGCGATCACCCGCTACGATGTTACCCACCACAGCGCGGAAATCCTTGCCGCCGGTGACGAGCTGGTCGGCAAAGAGGTGTCCGTGGCCGGGCGCATGATGGTCAAACGCATCATGGGCAAGGCGTCCTTCTGCAAAATTCAGGATAAGCAGGGTGTCATTCAGTGCTATGTCGCCCGCGACGATCTTGGGGAAGAAGCGTATGCCGAATTCAAGAAAATGGACATCGGCGATATCATCGGCGTCAAGGGCTTTGTGTTCCGCACAAAGACCGGCGAGATTACCATCCACACGAAGGAGCTCACGCTGCTCACCAAGTCTCTCAAGCCTCTGCCGGAGAAGTTCCACGGCCTGCAGGATACCGATGTGCGCTACCGCCAGCGGTATCTTGATCTGATCGTCAATCCCGAGGTGCGCGATACGTTTGTCAAGCGCTCGCAGATCCTGCGCGAGATCCGCCGTTTCCTTGATGACCGCGGATTCATGGAGGTCGAGACCCCCATGCTCGTGCCGAATGCCGGCGGCGCGGCGGCGCGCCCGTTTGAGACGCATTACAATGCGCTCGACGTTGACGTCAAGCTCCGCATTTCGCTCGAGCTTTATCTCAAGCGCCTGATCGTCGGCGGTCTGGAGAGAGTCTATGAGATCGGCCGCGTGTTCCGCAACGAGGGTGTCGATACGCGCCACAACCCGGAATTCACGCTCATGGAGCTTTATCAGGCGTATACCGACTATAACGGCATGATGGATCTGACGGAGGACATGTTCCGCCATCTCGCCAAGGTCGTCTGCGGCAGCACGACGATCACCTATCAGGGCACCGAGATCGACCTCGGCAAGCCGTTTGAGCGTCTGACGATGATCGACGCCATCAAGAAGTATTCCGGCGTCGATTTTGATACCGTCAAGACCGAGGAAGAAGCGAAGGCGCTTGCCAAGGCGCACAACATCGCCTTTGAGGAGCGCCACTCCCGCGGCGATATCATCAACCTCTTCTTTGAAACGTATTGCGAGGAAAACCTCATCCAGCCGGTGTTCATCATGGATCACCCGGTCGAGATCAGTCCGCTCACGAAGAAGAAGCCCACCGACCCGACGAAGGTCGAGCGCTTTGAGCTCTTCATCTATGGCCGCGAAATGTGCAACGCCTATTCCGAGCTGAACGACCCCATCGACCAGCGCGCGCGCTTTGCCGCGCAGGACGCTCTGGCCGCCGCCGGCGACGCCGAGGCGAACCATACCGACGAGGACTTCCTCAATGCCCTGGAGATCGGCATGCCGCCCACGGGCGGCATCGGCTACGGCATCGACCGCCTTGTCATGCTGCTTACAGATTCCGCCGCCATCCGCGACGTACTGCTTTTCCCGACAATGAAGCCGTTGGACTCCGACAAGAAGGTTGAAAAGCGTGTTGAGGCTCCTGCGGAGGCTGCTCAGGCGGCTCCGGTTGTGGAGGAAAAAATCGATTTTTCCAATGTGGAGATCGAGCCGCTGTTCAAGGACTATGTGGACTTCGACACCTTCTCCAAGAGTGATTTCCGGGCCGTAAAGATCAAGGAATGTGAAGCCGTGAAGAAGTCCAAAAAGCTCTTAAAGTTCGTTCTGGACGACGGAACCGGCACAGACCGGGTCATTTTGAGCGGTATTCACGACTATTATGAGCCGGAGGAGCTGGTGGGCAAGACCTGCATTGCTATCACGAATCTCCCGCCCCGCCCGATGATGGGTATCGCCTCTGAGGGTATGCTCATCTCCGCCGTGCATCACGAAAACGGCGAGGAGCGCCTGCACCTGCTGATGGTCGATCCTCACATTCCGGCAGGCGCAAAGCTCTATTGATTGTCCCCAAATTGGCGGTGCTTACGCCACAACTTACGCCAATTTACTCCGAGCTTACGCCCGAAATGCGTAAAGAAACGTTCCTGTGATTTAAGCCCGCTGATTTCGGTCAGCGGGCTTTTCAGTATTTTTTCAGCGGATGAAATTGACAATTTTTTGTACATCTGTTAAAATAAGTAAACACTACACCAAGTATTTGGATAATCCTGGCGAACAAATCTTCGGAAAGGCGGAGCGAACCGATTGGAAGATAAACGTATCACCAAAACGAAACGCAATATCAAAGCGACGCTGACAGCCATTTTGCAGGAAATGCCATTTGAGAAAATCTCCGTTGCAGAGATCTGCCGCCGCGGGGATATCAGCCGGATCACCTTTTACGCGCACTATGAGGATAAGTATGCTCTTGCCGAGGAGATATTTTCCGATCATATGCAGGAAGCCCAAGACAAATACCACACGCTGCAGGCGGAGAATAATCCGAAAAACAACGGCTTCATCGGCTATCAGAATCTTCTGGATGCCATTTTGAGCCTGTATTACGATAACTACGCCTTCTTTTCTCATACAACATCAAAGGAAAATCCCTATCTTTTTTCTTCGTACTTTAACCGGATGTATACCAGCGTGGATGATTATCTTCGCCGCCATACTTACCTGAAACCGCGTTTCCCGTTCCACCAGACGGCGGCGCTCATATGCAACGGCCTGTTCGGCGTTATCAACAGCTGCGTAGCGGATCACCTCTCGGAGGCAGAAACGCGCGCTGTGGTCCGCGGTATATACGCCGTTCTTTTGAGCTCGGATATGTTTGAAAAATAAGAGGGGAAAGGAATACTTTCATGGCGCTGTTAACGCAAAAGGCGATCCTCTCGACCTTTGAAGAGATGCTGGAGGAAATGCCGTTTGACAAGATCACCGTATCGGCTCTCGTCCGGCGGTGCGGCGTGAGCTCCAACACCTTTTACTATCATTATCAGGATATCTACGATCTTTTGGACGTATGGATGAGCACGCGGCTCGGCATGCTGAAGAAGTCCGTCCCCGAAAGCAAGGGATGGAAGGAAGAGGTGCGCGTATTTCTCAAATACTGCCAGAGTCATCCAAAGCTCGTCACGAATCTTCTCTCCTCCACCTCCCGCAGTCATCTGGAGCAGTACATTTTTACGGAATCGGACATTTTCTTTTACGATTATGTTCGGGAACGAACCGCCGGTATGCCGCTTTCGGAGGAATCGATCCGGTACATTGCACAGTTCTACCGTTACTCTTTTATCGGTTTCTTCCTGAAATTTACCAGGGAGAAGATGCAGACCGATGTGGATGAAAGCGTGGACCGGCTCGAGAAAGTATTCAACGCCTTTATTGACAGCGCCGCGGCGCAAATGGAAAGAGACCCGCTGTAAAAAAACAGCCGGTCTCTTTTATGCTTTTATGTGAAAAAGTTTTTGCGCATAAACGCGAAAATATCACAAATGGGGCACTTTTCCGGATGTGTTAGAAAATACGACAACGGCGTCGGTTTGTCCATGGAAAAGCCGGTTCGATTCGATATAATGAATAAGAAAAATCCTATAAAGGAGCGTGTTTTTAATGAGCGTATCGACGACCGTGAAGAAGTACGGCATCGAACAGGCGATCAAATTCATGTACAAGGACCCCGAGAAGAATCTGCCCAAGCTGATGGACTGGGCGGACACGTTCTGCAAGGGACGCTTCCCGGGCCAGCGCGCCGCGATCCGCCGCGCCATCGAGGATCCGACGTATCCGTACTATGACTTCATCCGCCACATGATGAATGAGGTCGATCACGATGTTCTCACGACGATCGTGGTGAATTTCTTCATCAACGCCAACATGGTCGGCTGCGAAAAGCAGGAAAAGCTCCGCGAGGAGCATAACTGCAACATCCCCTGGGCGATCCTTCTTGATCCCACCAGCGCCTGCAATCTCCACTGTACCGGCTGCTGGGCTGCGGAATACGGCAACAAGCTCAATCTCACCTTTGACGAGATCGATGACATCATCCGTCAGGGCAAGGACATGGGCGTTTACATGTACATCTACACCGGCGGCGAACCTCTCGTCCGCAAGGCGGATCTCATCAAGCTCTGCGAAAAGCACGACGACTGCATCTTCCTCGCCTTTACGAACGGTACGCTCATCGACGAAAAGTTCGCCGACGATATGCTGCGCGTGAAGAACTTTATCCCGGCCATCTCTCTCGAGGGCTTTGAGGAAGCGACCGATTCCCGCCGCGGTGACGGCGTTTACGGCAAGGCGACGCACGCAATGAACCTTCTCCGCGAGCGCAAGCTGCTCTACGGCATTTCTTCGTGCTATACGAGAGCGAACTTTGAGTCCATCACCTCGGAGGAGTACTATGACAGCCTCATTCGGATGGGCGCGTACTTCATCTGGTACTTCCACTACATGCCCGTTGGAAACGACGCTTCGCCTGAGCTTCTCCCGACGCCGGAGCAGCGCACCGAGGTGTACCGCCGCATCCGCCGCTACCGCGCTGAGAAGCCGCTCTTCGCAATGGACTTCCAGAATGACGCCGAGTTCGTCGGCGGCTGCATCGCTGGCGGACGCACCTATCTGCACATCAACGCCAACGGCGACGTGGACCCCTGCGTGTTCATCCACTATTCCGACTCAAACATCCGCGAGAAAACGCTGCTCGAGACAATGAAATCCCCGCTCTTCATGGCCTACCACGATGGACAGCCGTTCAACGACAACATGCTCCGGCCCTGCCCGATGCTCGAAAACCCGGAGAAGCTGCGCGCTATGGTGAAGTCCTCCGGCGCGCATTCCACGGATTTGCAGTCCCCGGAGACTGTCGATCACCTCTGCGCCAAGTGCGACCGGTATGCCGCCGAGTGGAAGCCCACAGCGGATAAGCTCTGGGCGGAAAACCGCGCGGAGCATGACGCAAAGTAAATCGGAAACCCTGTATACGGATGCGGTAAACTGCCGTATCCGTGTACGTATATTTATGATTCCCAAGAAAGGTGAATGGTCATGGAAAAGAAATCTCTGAAAACCTATAAAACATGGGCGATCATACTCGCCGTTGTTACCATGGTACTCGGTCTCGTCATGGTATTCTGGCCGGGCATTTCGGCGGTCGCGATCTGCTATCTGATGGGCGCGGTCTGCATCGCCGCCGGTATCTATGAGATCATCCGGTATTTTGATCTCGGTCTCATCGGCGTACTGTTCCGGTACGACCTGTTTCTCGGCATTATGAGCGTGCTTGCCGGCGTGCTGCTGCTTCTGCACCCGAACGGAGCGCTTGTCATTTTGCCGGTCATTCTCGGCTTTTATATCATTCTTGCGAGCGTGTTCTCTATCCAGATCTCGACGGAAGCCCGTCATTTCGGCTTCTCCGGCTGGTGGGGCGCGCTGCTGCTCGGCATCGCGGGCGCGGTTCTCGGCGTGTTGATGATCTTTGATCCCTTTAAGGGCGCAAAGGCGCTGATGATCTTCACCGGCATTTCGCTGCTTGTGACGGGCGTTGAGAGCATCTACGCTATCGTCTGCATCTCCAAGGTGTTCCGCTCTTCCGGACACCAGCAGATCATCGATGCCACGTGGCACGATGTCTGATCCAGGTTTATAATACGGCAAAAGGCGCCGGCTGATTTTCAGCCGGCGTCTTTTCATGCGGGAATGTCTTATTCAAGCGTGAGGAACAGTGCCATTTTGAAGCGCTTGTCCGCGCGGACATAGTGTTTGCCGCCGCGGGCAAAGCGGAAATTCTCACCGGCGTGGATGACGTGTTCTTTACCTTCGTAGCCGATGACGCCCTCGCCGTCAAGAGCGAAGATCAGCGCGTCGCCGGGAGCGGCGTGCTCGCTGAGACCCGTACCGGCGTCAAACGCCATGAGCGCGAATTTCATTGTTTTGCTGCTGGTAACGTCCATGTTGACGATCTTTCCGTCCTGATAGGGGACAAGCTCGCCGAGACGGAAAACCTCCCCAATTTTGACTGCCTGATTCATTGACTGATTCCTCCCAATATTGATTTCAAGATAAACGGCGGATGTGTCTGTGCGCATCCCGACCGGGACATCTGCGGGCGTTACAAGAGCGTCCAGCGCGTGAAGCGTCCGCGTCTGACTGCCGGGCAGACCGACTTTGAGCGTCCCTTCGGCGACAATGAGCAGCTTGGGGGAAAAGTAGATCTCCGCGCTGATATCGGTACCCGCGGCGAGCGAATAGCATACGACGTCCGTTTCGCCGCTGCATATCGCTTCCGATACAGTGCAGCCGGGAATCGGCGCGTTTTTCTCCGCAAGGGAGAACACACAGCCGGGGGAATACTCCATGGCGGTCTCCTTTCGCTTATTTTGTATAGTATATCACAATGCTCGGCGTCTTTCCATCTTTTTCAACGGCTGCGCCGAAATCCGGGAAAAAGGTTGAAAAGTGACCTTTTCGGGGGTAAGATAAAGCCATTACAGGAATCTATGGGAGGAATAGCTTGAAATTCTTTCATTTGTCCGATCTGCATCTTGGAAGGCGCATGTATGAGTTTTCCCTGATCGATGACCAGAAATTCATACTTGAAGAGCTCCTCTGCCTGGCGGCGGAGGAGCATCCCGACGCCGTTGTGATCGCAGGTGATATATACGACCGCGCTGTGCCGAGCGCCGAGGCAGTCGAGCTTTTCGACCGCTTTCTCTGCGCATTGGCAAAGCGGCGCATCCCGGTGCTTGCCATCTCCGGCAACCATGATTCGCCCGAGCGTATCGCGTTCGGCGCGGATCTCATGACGCCGAGCGGCGTTTTCCTCTCGCCGGTCTATAATGGCTATGTGGAGCCGGTATCGCTTTCCGACTCTTTCGGCGCTGTAAACTTTTATCTTCTTCCGTTTATCAAACCGGCGAACGTCCGCCGTTTCTACCCGGAGGAAGCGATCGAGAGCTATACTGACGCGCTCCGCTGCGCAGCGGAGCATATGAATATTGCCCCGTCGACGCGGAACGTGCTCGTAACGCATCAGTTCGTCACCGGCGGCGTGCGCTCGGAGTCAGAGGATATCACGGTAGGCGGCACGGACAACGTGGATGCCGCAGTGTTCGACGGCTTTGACTATGTTGCGCTCGGCCATCTCCACGGCGCGCAGAGCATCGGGCGCGAAACACTCCGCTATTCCGGCACGCCGCTCAAATACTCTTTCTCGGAAAAGGATCAGGAGAAGAGCATAACGGTTGTGGAGCTGGGAGAGAAGGGAAGCGTGTCGATCTCGACGCTGCCGCTCACACCGCAGCATGATATGCGCGAAGTGCGCGGCACCTATGACGAGCTGACGCTCCGCGGAAATTACGCCGGAACGAATACCGACGATTACATCCACGCCGTTCTCACGGACGAAAACGACATTCCGAACGCGTTTTCGCGGCTGCAAAGCATTTATCCGCAGTTGATGAAGCTCGATTACGATAACCGGCGCACGCGAACCTCCGTCGTGATCGCCGCGGAAGAACGTCGCCGGACGATGACCGATACGGAGCTTTTTGCCGAGTTTTTTGAAATACAGAACGGGCAGAAGATGACGGACAAACAGAGCGAATATGTAAAGGACGTCTTTGCCACGGTTCGGGAGGAAATGCTATGAGACCGCTGTATCTTACGCTCAGCGCCTTTGGTGCGTATGCGGGCAAAACGGAGCTTGATCTCCGGCAACTCGGCGAACGCGGACTGTACCTCATCACGGGCGATACCGGCGCAGGGAAAACGACGATCTTTGACGCGATCGCTTTTGCGCTGTTCGGTAAACCGAGCGGCGATGGACGCGAAAGCTCTATGCTCCGTTCCAAATTCGCCGCGCCCGAGACGCCGACCAAAGTGGAGCTTACGTTCTCCAATGGTGGGAAGACCTATAAGATCAAGCGAAACCCGGAGTATGAACGCCCCAAGTCCCGTGGGACCGGAACGACCAAGGAACAGCCGCATGTGGAGCTGGTTCTGCCGGACGGCAAAGTGCTCACACGCCACGCGGATGTGGAAGAAAAGATTCGTGATATCCTCGGTGTAGACAGAGATCAGTTCTGTCAGATCGCCATGCTCGCGCAGGGCGAGTTCCGCAAACTCCTGCTCGCGGAGACGAAGGAGCGCGCGAGCATTTTCCGTAGCATATTCAAAACCAATCTTTATATAAAGTTTCAGGAGCGGGTAAAAGACAACTTTTCTGCGATCGGCCGCGAGCTGAAGGAGGCGGAAAACTCCTTTAAACAGTATGCCGCAGGGGTCGTCCTGCCGGAGGACACCGAGCTTCCGCCGGAAAATGAGCTCTCTGAATTTCTCGCCGGTCTGCTGAAAGCCGACCGCGCGCAGGATGACGCATGGGAGAAAGAGCTCGCGGAGATCGGGAAAAAGCTCGATACGCTGACCGCCGATGCGGCCAAAGCGGCGGTGGACGAAGAAAACCGCAGCGAACTTCGGAAAGCAAAGCTCTCCCTCGCTGAAGCAGAAAAGACGGTGAGTGAGTCCGGCATCGCGCTGGAAAAGGAAAAGGCGTGCGAGCCGGAGCTCGTGAAGCTCGCGGAAGCGCTTAAGGCGCTGGAAGATGAACGAAAGGCGCACGACGAGCTGATGGACACGGAAAAGAAGGCCGCCGCGGCGAAGAAAACGGCGAACGATGCGGCGGCACGCCTTTCCCGGCTCGAAGAATCGCGCGGTGAGCTGCGGGAACACCTTTCGCGGGAGCGGGAGGAATATCATGCGCTTGCCGCCTCTGCGGAGAACCTCGCGAAGCTCCAACAGGAAAAGACCGTTCTCTCCCAATATCTCGACGACCTCCGGAAGTATGAAACGGCCCTTCAGACGGTTGCAGAGCGCAAAGATGCGGCGGACGCCGCGCGCGATGCCTATACGAGGGCGCGGAGCGAAGAAGAGCATCTTTCCGCCGAGGCGCAGGAGCTGCGCCGGAGATTCAACGACGAGCAGGCGGGGGTGCTGGCCTCCACGCTTCACGAGGGCGAACCCTGCCCCGTCTGCGGCGCGCTGACACATCCGCACCCCGCGCAGTGTACGCCGGACGCGCCCGACGAGAAGAAAGTGAAGGACGCCGAGAAAAAGGCCAAAGCGGCGTGGGAGCGAGTAAATAAGGCGAGCGAGGCTTCCGGCATTGCGAAAAACGCCTATGAGACCGCGCAGAAAGAGGAAGCGGAACAGAGAGAAAAGCTCTTCGGCGGGAAAGAGAAGATCGATCTCGAAGCCGAAAAGAGGGCTATTGCGCGCCGCTGCGCCGAAAAAGACGGCGAGATCCGAAAAGAATCGGAAAACGCCGCGCGTTTCGAGACTCTCGGACGGAAAATTCCGGAGGAGGAAAAGCGTCTTGCCGAAATGGACGCGCCGATCACCGAGGCGCAGAAGACGGCTGCCGACACGCAGAGCGCGCTCACGTCTCTCCGTCAGACCGCGGATAAGCTTCGCGCGGGGCTGAAATACGGAAATGCTGCGGAGGTCGAAAAGGGAAAACAGCAAGTCCTTGCCCGTCAGAGCGAGATGGAGGATGCGCGGAAAAGAGCCGAGGAAGCGCTCGTCGCTGCCAAGGAACGCCGCTCCGCAGAGCAGGGAAAGGTGGAGAAGCTCGAAGAGCTTGTTTCCGATGCGCCCCTCGTTGATCTCGCGGCATTTGCCGAAGAGAAAAATTTTCTCACACAGCGCAAGGACGACCTGACGAACCGCCGCCGCGCTCTTGACCGGCGCATCATGGCAAACGACAGCGCTAAAAAGGGAATCGACAAAAAAGCCGGCGAGCGCCGCGCGCTCGAGGAGCGCTGGACATGGATGAAGCCGCTCTCGGAAACGGCGAACGGCGGACTCAAGGATCATATCTCGCTGGAAACGTATGTGCAGATGACGTATTTTGACCGCATCCTTGCGCGCGCCAATGCGCACCTGATGCAGATGTCCGGCGGGAAGTACGATCTCAAGCGGCGCGAGGGCGCAGCGAAGAATGGCGGCCAAAACGGTCTTGATCTTGACGTCATCGACCACTACAACGGCAGCGAGCGCAGCGTAAAATCACTCTCCGGCGGCGAAACGTTTCTTGCTTCGCTCTCGCTCGCGCTCGGGCTTTCGGAGGAGATCCAGTCGAGCGCCGGCGGCGTGCAGATGGACACCCTTTTCGTAGATGAGGGCTTCGGCTCGCTCGACGAGGAAACGCTCCGGCAGGCCATGCGCGCGCTGCGCGAGCTCTCCGAGGGCGACCGGCTCATCGGCATCATATCCCACGTTTCCGAGCTCCGCCGCGAGATCGACCGGCAGATCGTCGTCAAACGCTCGAAGGACGGCGCGAGCCGCGCGGAGATCATAACCGAATAAAACAAAGGAGAAAACGATCCATGAAAGTTCTCATCATCAACGGCAGCCCCCGCGCAAACGGCAATACGGACATCGCGCTGCGAGAAATGGAAAAGGTCTTCGCCGAAGAGAGCGTGGAGACGAAGCGGCTGAACATCGGCACGCAGATGATCCACGGCTGCGTTGCCTGCAACGCATGCCATCGCACAGGGAAATGCGGCTTTGACGATGTGGTGAACCGCGCCGCCGATATCCTCCGCGACTGCGACGGGCTCGTTGTCGGCACGCCGGTGTACTACGCCTCCGCGAACGGCACGGTCGTGTCGTTTTTGGACCGGCTTTTCTACTCTGCACCGTACGATCTCACGATGAAGGTCGGCGCCTCGGTCGCCGTGGCGCGCCGCGGCGGGACGAGCGCAACATTTGACGAGCTCAACAAATACTTCACCATCAGCGGCATGCCGGTCGTATCGAGCCAGTACTGGAACAGTGTCCACGGCTGCCAGCCGGGCGAGGCGGCGCAGGACGCCGAAGGTCTCCAGACGATGCGAACTCTTGCGCGGAACATGACGTTCCTGATGAAAAGCATCGTTCTCGGAAAGGCAAAATACGGTCTTCCGGAGAAGGAAGAGCGCGTTGGAACGAATTTTATTCGTTAACTCTTTGGAAATATATAAAATATTGTATTGATTTTTCTCCTGCGTGACGATATGATAAAATGAAAACCGGCTCCACCGGCCGGCGAAGAGGAAAGGACAGGCGTTTCGCCTTTTTCTATGGAAACGATCACATCCCGGAAAAATTCCCGCGTGCAGGCGCTGCGCGCGCTCGGCAGAGACAAAGCATATCGCCGCGAGCAGGGGCTTTTCCTCTGCGATGGGGAAAAGCTGCTCTCCGAAGCGCTTGCAAACGGCGCGGAAATCGCGGAGATATACCTGCGCGGCGCAAAGCCGGCAGGGAATATGCCGGAGGTTCCGGTGTATTCGCTCTCTGAGGATGTGTTCGACTATGCCTCTCCGCTGGAGCACAGCCCCGGCCCGCTTTTCACCGTTCGCACAAAGCCGCTTCCGGAGAGCGTCCGGCCCGAGCGGGTTATCGTTTTGGAAAACGTGCAGGACCCCGGCAACGTGGGTACAGTGCTTCGCACCGCAGCGGCGCTCGGCACGGAGCTCGTGGTGCTCCTCGGCGATTGCGCCGATCCCTATAACCCGAAAACCGTCCGTGCTGCCATGGGGGCGCTTTTCCGCCAGCGGCTCTGGGAGACCGATCTTGCCACGCTCTGCGCGAAGCTCCGCGAATGGGAGCTTCCGCTCTGCGGCGCGGCGCTCCGGGCAGAGAGCGTTGATGTAAAATGCGTTTCGCTCCGCCGCGCGGCCATCGCCGTCGGCAATGAGGGACGGGGGCTCACCGACGCGCTTCTGGAAAAGTGTGATACGAAGATCATTCTCCCCATGACGCCCGGCAGCGAGTCGCTCAACGCGGCGGTCGCGGCTTCCATCCTTATGTGGGAGATGTGGACACAGCGCGGATAATCTGAGGAAGGGAGAAGGGAAATGTCGCAGCTTCGGTACTGGGTATGGCTTGCCTCCGTGGACGGTGTGCGCACGATCTCGCTCTGCCGAGTTCTGGAGCACTTCGGCGGGGCGATGGAAGCCTATTTTGCGCCCGAAGAGCGGCTTTCGGAGCTCGAGGATCTTTCACCGCAGGAGCGGCGCGCCCTCTCTGACCGGAGCCTTGAGCGCACCGAACAGATCCTTGCTCTCTGTCAGGAGAAGAACATCCGTATTCTCACGCTGCATGATGCCGCTTATCCCGACCGTCTGCGGCAGATCGCCGATCCGCCGCTCGTATTATACGTCCGCGGGAATCTTCCGTTTCTCGATGAGCTGCCTACGATCGCGATCGTGGGCACGCGAAAGGCGAGCGCCTACGGGATCAATGTGGCGACCCGCCTTGGGCAGGAGATTACTTCTTACGGCGGCTGCGTTGTTACCGGCATGGCGCTCGGCGTGGACGGCGCCGCCGCCCGGGGCGCGCTGCTCGCGGGCAAGCCGTGCGTCGGTGTGCTGGGCACGGCGATCGACGTCAATTATCCCGCGGCCAATTCACTGCTTATCGACGATGTAGCATCTGCCGGGGCTGTCATCAGCGAGTTTCCTCCGCTCTATCCGACGAAGCCGGAGAACTTTCCCCGTCGCAACCGCATTATCAGCGGCCTTTCCTGCGGCGCGTGCATCGTGGAAGCGCCGGTGCGTAGCGGCGCGCTCATCACCGCCAATCTTGCGCTGGAGCAGGGGCGCGATGTGTTCGCCGTTCCGGGTAATATCGACAGCCCGAACAGCACTGGGACCAACGCGCTCATCCGCGACGGCGCCAAGGCGATCACCGGCGCACAGGATATCCTTTCGGAGTATGAAGGGCTCTATCCCGGCCGCATCCAATACGATACGGAGCTGTATTCCCCGCCGAAAAGAGCGGAAAAGGTATCGGTTTCGGCAAAAACAGAGATTGACAAGCCGCAGACGATACCGTATAGTGACCTCGAAAGCCGTCTGACGGAGTACACGGAGGATCACCGGGCACTTCTGCGCTGCATTTCGCGGGGCGAGACCCATGTGGACGAAATGGCTGCTTTGACCGGCTTTTCCGCGGCAAAGGTACTCGCGTGCATGACGGTGCTCACCATCCGCGGCGCAGTGAAACCCCTGCCGGGGAAACGATATTCTTTGAACCTGAAGTAAGGACGATAGTATATTATGGCGCAAGCAAAAAAGGATCTTGTCATTGTGGAGTCTCCCGCCAAGGCACGGACGATCGAAAAGTACCTCGGCGGCGACTATAAAGTTATTGCATCCATGGGCCACCTCCGCGACTTGCCGAAGAGCAAGCTCGGCGTGGACATTGAACACGGCTTTACGCCGGAGTATATTCCGGTCGCCGCGCGGTCGGACGTTATCAACGAGCTGAAAAAGCGTTCCAAAGAGGCCGGAACGGTGTATCTCGCCACCGACCCGGACCGCGAGGGCGAAGCGATCAGCTGGCATCTCAAGGAGCTTCTGAAGATCCCCGACGAGAAGGCCCGCCGTGTTACCTTTAACGAGATCACGAAAAAGGTCGTGCAGGAGAGCATTGCCAATCCGCGCGATATCGATCAGGATCTGGTAGACGCGCAGCAGGCGCGCCGCATTCTGGACCGCATCGTCGGCTATAAGCTCAGCCCGCTCCTCTGGCGCAAGGTGCGCCGGGGTCTCTCCGCGGGCCGCGTGCAGTCCGTTGCCATCCGCATGGTCGTGGACCGGGAAAACGAGATCCGGGCGTTCCAGCCGGAGGAATACTGGTATCTGGATGCGCATCTCGACCGCGCCGGGAAGAAGGGCGGCTTTGTCGCCCGCTATTACGGCACGGCAGACAAGAAAAAAGAGCTTCACAGTGAAAAAGAAGTGGAGGACGTCATCGCCGCCGTGGAAAAGGCGGCGTGGGAGATCGGCTCCGTCAAGCGCGGCGAACGCCAGCGCAGCCCGTCGCCTCCGTTCATCACCTCCACGCTGCAGCAGGAGGCGAGCCGCCGTCTGGGGCTCACGCCGCGGCGCACGATGAGCATTGCGCAGCAGCTCTACGAAGGCGTGGATATCACAGGCGAAGGCACGGTCGGTCTTATCACCTATATGCGTACCGACTCTCTGCGCCTTTCCGAGGAAGCCATGGCCGCCGCGGGCAGCTTTATCCGCAGCTTTTACGGCGAGGAGTACTATTACGGCAAACCCCGCCGCTATAAGACCAAGGCTGGCGCGCAGGACGCGCACGAAGCCATCCGTCCGAGCAACGTGAATCTCACGCCGGAGCGCGTGAAAAAGGATCTCACGGCGGAGCAGTACCGCCTGTACCGCCTGATCTGGGGCCGCTTTACGGCGAGCCAGATGGCAAACGCCGTCTATGATAACGTGGTGATCGATGCTCTCAGCGCCGGACACTGCTTCAAGGCGAATCATTCCTCGCTTCGTTTTCCGGGATACACTGCGGTATACGAGGACCCGAACGAGGACGAGGAGACCGGCGGAAAAAAGCCGCTGCCCGATCTTGCCGAGGGCGAGATCGTAACGCTCAAAAAGCTCGACAAGGAGCAGCGCTTCACCGAGCCTCCGGCGCGTTATACGGAAGCGACGCTCATCCGCGCCATGGAGGAAAAGGGCATCGGCCGTCCGAGCACATATGCCCCGACCATCAGCACCATCACTGGGCGCGAGTATGTTGCCAAGGAAGGGAAGTACCTCAAGCCGACGTCCCTCGGCGAAGTCGTCACGGGACTCATGGAGGAGCGTTTCCCCGATATCGTTGATCTCAAATTCACCGCGCATATGGAAGACCGGCTCGACGAGATCGAAAACGGCAAGATCGACTGGAAAAACGTTCTGGAAGATTTCTACGGCGATTTTGATAAGGAACTGACCGAAGCGGAAAAGGCGCTCGAGGGCGTGCATATCAAAGTGCCTGACGAGGTCTCCGACGAGGTGTGCGACAAGTGCGGCCGTCATCTTGTCGTAAAGAGCGGACGGTTTGGCCGCTTCCTTGCCTGCCCCGGCTTCCCGGAGTGCAACTTTACAAAACCCATCGTCATCGAAATGCCCGGCCGGTGCCCGAAGTGCGGCGGACGTATCTTCAAGCGCACATCCAAGAAGGGCTATACGTATTACGCCTGCGAGCACGGCGCGGAGTGCGGCTTTATGACGTGGGACGTTCCGGTCAAGGACGTTTGCCCGTCCTGCGGCAAAACGCTCTTCAAGCTCTCGGGCAAGGGCGCGAGAAAGCCGTTCTGTGTCAATCCCGAGTGCGACATGTTCGTACCGGAGGAAAAGCGCGGCTACCGCCGCAAGGCCGCCGCGGATAAAACGGCCGAAAAGCCGCAGGAATCGACGGCGGAGAGCACAGAAAAGAAAGACACACCGAAAGAGGATAAATGAACGCTGTAACGGTTGTCGGAGCCGGTCTTGCCGGTTCCGAAGCGGCTTATCAGCTTGCCATCCGGGGCATCCCGGTGCGGCTGATCGAAATGAAGCCGAAAAAAATGACTCCCGCGCACGTCTCTCCGTATTTTGCGGAGCTCGTGTGCTCCAACTCGCTGCGCAGCGACGAGCTTACCAACGCCGTGGGGCTTCTCAAAGAAGAGCTGCGGCGGCTCGGCAGCATCGTGATGCGCTGTGCCGATGAGCACCGCGTAGCTGCCGGCGGCGCGCTGGCGGTGGACCGCGAAGGCTTTGCCCGCGCCGTGACTGAGGCCGTCCGCGCCCTTCCCAATGTGGAGATCGTTGAGGAAGAGGCGGTGGATATTCCCGACGGAGAAGTCATCATCGCAAGCGGCCCGCTCACCTCGGATGCGCTCGCGGAAAACATCCTTCGCCGCACCGGCAGCGAAGGGCTGCACTTCTATGACGCCGTCGCGCCGATCGTATCGCTGGATTCCGTCGATATGGAAAGCGCGTTCCGCGCCTCCCGGTATGATAAGGGAACTGCGGATTATGTAAACTGCCCAATGACCGAGGAGGAATACACCGCGTTCTGGAAGGAGCTGACGACTGCCCGCGAAGCGGCGGTCCACGGCTTTGACGACGGCGGCGTATTTGAAGGCTGCATGCCGGTCGAGGTCATGGCGCGCCGCGGCTTTGATACGCTGCGCTACGGGCCGATGAAGCCGGTAGGACTGCGCGATCCGCACACGGGGCACGAGCCCTATGCCGTGGTGCAGCTCCGGCAGGACAATGCCGACGGTACGCTCTATAACCTCGTCGGCTTCCAGACGCATCTGGCGTTTCCGGAGCAGCGGCGGGTTTTCTCGATGATCCCGGCGCTGCGCGAGGCGGAGTTTGTCCGCTACGGCGTGATGCACCGGAATACCTATTTGCAGTCGCCCGGAAAGCTCGACCGGTATTACCGGCTGATCGCTGAGCCGCGTATTGCCTTCGCCGGACAGATCACCGGTGTTGAGGGGTATGTGGAATCCTGCGCCTCCGGCATGCTCGCTTCGCTTGAAATGGCGGCGCGGCTTTTGGGGCTGCCGCCGGTCGATTTCTCGCAGGAAACGGCCATCGGCGCGCTGGGGCTGTATATTTCCCACGGCAGCATCGGCGATTTCCAGCCGATGAACATCAATTTCGGCATCATTTCCCCGCTGACCTACCGGGTCAAGGGGAAAAGAAATAAAAATGCGGAGATCTCGGCACGTTCGCTGGCGCAGATCGACGAGCTGGTGAAAGGAGACCTTTGGAATGCGTATTCTCATTGACGCCATGGGCGGCGATAATGCGCCCGGCGAGATCGTCCGCGGCGCGGTGGAAGCCTCGCGCGAGTTTCACGTGGATGTAGCGCTTGTGGGCCGAGAGGCGGAGATCCTCGCTTGTCTGAACGAGATGGATGTCATGCCCGGCGAACATATTCAGGTCGTGAACGCGCCGGACGTTATTTCCATGGAGGATGACCCGAGCACAGCCACGCGCAAAAAGCCGGAGTCTTCGATGTCCGTTGCGCTCCAGATGCTTCACCGCGGCGAGGGCGACGCCGTCATTTCCGCCGGAAGCACCGGCGCTCTTTTGAGCGGCGCTACGCTCACGGTGCGCCGCATCCGCGGCATCCGCCGTGCCTGCTTTGGCCCGGTGATTCCGAACGGCGGCAAAGGTACGCTTCTGATCGACTGCGGCGCGAATGTGGAATGCACGGCGGAGTATCTGCTGCAGTTTGCCTATATGGGTAAGTTCTATACGCACGATCTTCTCGGGTGCGAAGATCCCCGCATCGGTCTTTTGAATATCGGCGCGGAGGAGACGAAGGGAACGGAGCTTCAGAAGCAGACCTATGCTCTTCTGAAGGAAGCTCACGAGGCTGGGCGGCTTAACTTTGTCGGCAACGTGGAAGCGCGCGACGTTTTCTCCGGAAATGTGGATGTCCTTGTGTGTGACGGCTTCTCCGGAAACGTGCTGCTCAAGTGCATTGAGGGCACAGCCATGATGCTTATGAAGCGTCTCAAAGGCATTTTCTATAAAAACACCGCCAATAAGCTCGCGGCTGCCGTGCTCAAAAAGGATGTGTACGCGCTCAAGTCGCTCTTTGATCCGAGCGAGGTCGGCGGCACGGCACTGCTCGGCATTTCCAAGCCCGTCATTAAGGCGCACGGCTCTTCGGATGCTCGCGCTATCCGCAGCGCCGTCCGGCAGGCAATCACATTCATCGATTCTGACGTGATCGGCAGCATCGAGAAGAATGTTGCATATATGCGTATTTCACCGAACGAAGGAGAATAAAAAGACATGGTACTCGAACAAATCATCAAAATGGTCGCCGAGCAGTTTATGATCGACGAAAACGAAATCAGCGCGGATACGTCCTTTGTGGACGATCTGGGCGCGGACTCTCTCGACGTCGTGGAGCTTACGATGGCGCTCGAAGAGACCTTCTCGCTGCCCGACACGCCGGAAGACGAGCTGACCAACATCCACACCGTCGGCGACCTTGCCGATTACGTGTCCCGCGCAACGCAGGAATAAGCGCATGACCGCTCTGGAAGAGAGACTGGGCCATTCGTTCCGAAACCGGGCGCTGCTCGAAACGGCGGTAACGCATAGTTCCTATGCCAACGAGAACCGCGCTTCCGGTATCGTCTGCAACGAACGGCTGGAGTTTTTGGGTGATTCCGTTCTCGGCGTTACGGTCGCGGATTTCCTGTACCGGCATTTTCCCGATATGCCGGAGGGCCGCATGACGCGGCTCCGCGCGGAGCTCGTCTGCGAGCAGTCGCTCCATCGTGTGGCGCTGGAGCTGCATCTGGGCGAATATCTCCGTCTCGGCAAGGGTGAGGAGCACAACGGCGGGCGGGAGCGCGCGTCGATCCTTTCCGACGCTGTGGAGGCGGTCATTGCCGCTATGTATCTCGACGCCGGCATGGAAACAGCGGCGGGATTTATCCATCGCTGCCTGCTGGACGATGTCCGCACCATCGAAACGCCGTCCTTCACCGACTATAAAACCGCCCTGCAGGAGCTTGTGCAGCGTCAAAGCGGGCAGGTGCTCTCCTACGAGCTTGTCGGCGAGGAGGGGCCGGATCACGCAAAGACGTTCCGCATGCAGGTCTGTCTGAACGGCGAGCCGGTCGGACTCGGAACCGGACGCACCAAAAAGGAAGCGGAGCAGACGGCGGCCGCCAGCGCGCTGGAGGCGCTGCGGAAGTGACGCCGCGCCGCCGTATTCTTCCCATATTTGTCCCTCATGCAGGCTGCCCGAATGACTGCGTTTTCTGCAACCAGAAACGCATCTCCGGCAGCCTGCTTCCGGCTTCTGCGGAAACGGTGCGTGCCGCCGTTTCCGTGCTCGAGCCGGGCAGCGGATATGAGCTGGCGTTTTACGGCGGCAGCTTTACCGCCATACCCGAAGCCGAGCAGGAAGCGCTCCTTGCCGCGGCGATCCCGGCGCGGGAATCCGGCGCGGTTTCAGCGCTTCGCGTATCGACACGGCCGGACGCCGTGACGGAGGAGAAACTGGCGCGCCTGCGCCGGTATGGTGTCGAGACGGTGGAGCTCGGCGCGCAGTCCATGTGCGATGAGGTGCTTTTACGCAGCGGGCGCGGGCATATGAGCGAGGATACCGTGAAGGCGGCAAAGCTCGTGAAGGACGCTGGTTTCACGCTGATTCTGCAGATGATGACCGGCCTTCCCGGCAGCGACGATGCGCGCGATATCCAGACGGCACGCTCTATCGCCGCGCTTCACCCGGACGGCGTGCGCATTTATCCGACGGTCATTCTCCGCGATACGCCGCTCTGTGACCTGTGGCAGGCGGGGAAGTACCGGGAGCATACCGTGGAGGATGCCGTGCGCGTATGCGCGCGTATTCTGCCCATATTTGAGAATGCCGGGATCCCGGTCATCCGTCTGGGGCTGAACCCCTCGGACGAGCTCTCCGGCGGCGCCGCCGTCGGCGGAGCGTATCATCCTGCGCTCGGCGAGCTGGTGCGTTCGCGGCTCTGGCGCGATAAGGCCGAGGCGATCCTCTCCGGCGTCGAACCGGGAGCGGACGTCGTTCTCGGCGTCTCGGCGAACCGTATTTCCGTGATGTCAGGGCAGCATCGTGCTAATCTATCGTATCTTCAGGAGCGATTCTCGCTCCGGTCGGTGCGCGTTTGCGCGTCCGACGTACCGGACCGGGAGATCGTCCGGATATAAGTTGCAAAAAAAGACGATTTAGTATATAATAAATTGTTTTGATGCATCTTTAATTACTGAGGAGAAGAAACCGTGTATTTAAAAGCGCTGGAACTCCAGGGCTTCAAGTCGTTTCCCGAAAAGACGCGGCTGAGCTTTGAAAAAGATATAACCGTGATCGTCGGGCCCAACGGCAGCGGCAAATCCAATTTGTCGGACGCGCTGCTGTGGGTCATGGGCGAGCAGAAAACGCGGATGCTGCGCGGCGGGAAAATGGAGGACGTCATTTTCGGCGGCACAGAAAAGCGCGGCGCCATGGGCTTTGCGCAGGTGACGCTCGTGCTGGATAATACGACGCGCATCCTGCCGCTCGATACCGACGAGGTCAGCATCGCCCGGCGCTACTACCGCAGCGGCGAGAGCGAATATTACATCAACCGCGAGCAGGTACGCCTGCGTGACGTAACGGAACTGCTGATGGATACCGGTCTCGGCTGCGACGGCTACTCGATCATCGGGCAGGGGCGTATCAGCGAGATCGTCTCCGCCAAATCAACCGACCGGCGCGAGATATTTGAAGAAGCTGCGGGCATTGCCCGCTTCCGCCACCGCAAGGACGAGTCCGAGCGCAAGCTCGCCCGCACGGAGGACAACCTCCTGCGCATCGGCGATAAGATCTCGGAGCTTGAAATACAGGTCGAACCGCTGCGCAAGCAATCGGAAACGGCGCAGAAGTACCTTGTTCTGCGCGACCAGCTCCGCGAACAGGAGGTATCGCTCTGGATGGCGAACCTCGATCGGCTGCACGAGCAGTCGGAGCTGCTGCGCTCGGACTATGAGCGCTCGGTCGTGGAATGTACGGCGGCACGCTCGGAGCAGGACCGTTTGTACGCCGAGAGTGAGCGCCTTGCCGCGCGCATGCGCGAAATGGACGTGAAGTCCGAGGATCTTCGGGAAAAGCTTCGCACGACGGAGGCTGCGGCTGCAGACGCCGAAAGCGGCGCCGCCGTGGTGCGCACGCAGCTTGCGAACAACGCTGAAACGCTTTTGCGTCTGCAGCGTGAGATCGGCGAGCAGAAGGAGCGCGCCGGAGGGCTATCCCGTCAGGTCGGGGAGCACCGCGCGCGCATCGAGAGCATCGCCGCCGAGCGGCGCGCGCTGGCCGACCGCGCAGAGGAACTCCGCCGCAGCGAGGCGGAAAACGCCTCCGGCATGGACGAACAGAACAAGCGTCTTTCCGCCATGCTCGCGCATGAGAGTGAGCTCGCCGGTACGCTTACCGAAAGCCGCACGGCGATCACGCTTCTTGCGGAAAACCGCGAGACGATGGAAGAGCGCGCTGTGCAGGCAAAGGAAGAGCTCGCCGCCGCGGAGCGGAAGGACGAGGAAGCCTCGGCGCATCTCACGGAAGAGAAGAAGCGCCTGAATGAGATAAAGGAAAAAGAACAGAGCCTTGCCAACGTGATCTCCGGTCACTCCATGCTCATGGCAGGGCGTGAGCAGAAGGCGGCAGAGACCGCCGAACGGCAGACAAAGCTCACCGTGGAGCTGCGCTCCTGCGATTCGCGCATCCGCCTCCTTTCGGAACTGGAAAAGGAGCTGGAGGGCTTCAGCAAGGCCGCGAAGATCGTCATGCAGGAGTCGGAGCGCGGCACGCTGCGCGGTGTGCACGGGCCGGTCGGCAAAATGATCCGCACCGAGGACCGGTACGCGCTTGCCGTGGAAACGGCGCTCGGCGCGCACGTCGGCGATATTATTGTTGATACGCAGGATAACGGCAAGGATATATTCGCGCTCTTGAAACGGCGCGACGGCGGGCGCGTAACGCTCCAGCCGATGGATGTGATCCGTCCGGCGCGGCTGAACGGTGAGCCGAGAGGCGAGGCGGGCTACGTCGGCGTGTGCTCCGATCTTGTAAACTGCGATAAACGCTACAGCGCCGTCATAGCGAGCCTTCTCGGGCGCACGGCCGTTGCGGAAACGCTCACCGACGCCATCGCCATTGCACGCCGGCACAATAACAGCTTCCGCATCGTGACGCTGGACGGACAGATTTTGAACGCCGGCGGCTCGATGACCGGCGGCAGCGCCGGAAAAAACACCGGAATCCTCTCGCGCGCCAACGAGCTCAAGCGTCTCCGCGAAAAGCGCGGCGATCTGGAAGCGCAGCTCTCGCAGACGGAATCGCAGCGGCGGGAAGCCGAACGCGAGCTGCAGAGCGCGCGCTACGATCTTGAAACGGCCCGCGAGGAACACGCTGCGGCGCGGCAGGAAACGGCGCGGCAGGAGGGCCTCGTTGCGCAGGCGCAGCTTCTGCGCACGGCAGCGGCGGACGCGCTCGACGCGCTCGACGAGGAGATCCGCTCTGCCTCCGCGCGGCGGCGCGAAAACGAGAGCCGCACGGCGGCACTGCAGGAAACGTGCGCCGCGGCGGAAAAGGAGCTTGCCTCGCTCCGCGCGGATATGGAAAAGGAATCCGCCGGCATCGAGAGCTTTGAAGCGCGCCGGCGGGAGCTCGAGGAGAGCTTCAGCGCCATTCGCGCGCAGCAGGCGTCGCTCGACGCCGAGCGCAGCACCGTGCTGCTCGCCATCGAACAGCTCGAACGCCTGCGCGCCGAGTTGGAGAGCGATTCCGGCGCGCGCCGAAGCGCTATGAGCGCCGTGGAGCAGCAGAAAGCGGAGCTCGAAGAGCAGCAGACTACGCTCGCGGAGCGTTTGGAAACGCTGCGCGCACAGGCGCGGCAGGAAAAGGACGCGCTCACGCAGCTCACCGCAAATAAAATGGAGCTGGAGGGCCGCCGCAGCACCGCAGACAAGGCGGCGCAGGAGAAGAACCGCGCCCTGCTCGATCTCGAACGCAGCAGCGCCCAGCTTGAACAGAAGAAAATGGCGGCAGAGATGGAAGAGCGCCAGATCGTGGAAAAACTCTGGGACAGCTACGAGCTCAGCCGCACGGAAGCGGAAAAAGTCCGTCAGCCCGTCGAAAGTCTTGCCAAGGCCGGACGTCAGGTCAGCGAGCTGCGCCGGAGCATGTCCGCGCTCGGTACGCCGAACCTCGGCGCGATTGAAGAATATAAGCGCGTGAGCGAGCGGTACACCTTCCTTTCCGAGCAGCGCGACGATGTGCAGAAATCCAAGGATGAGATTTTGAAGATCATCGCCGATATCACCGCGCAGATGGAAGAGATCTTTGTCCGCGAGATCCAGGAGATCGACGAGGCGTTCCGCCAGATATTTGTAGAGCTCTTCGGCGGCGGCAAGGCGTCGCTCTCGCTGGAGGATATGAACGATGTGCTCAACTGCGGCATCGATATCCGCATCCAGCCGCCCGGAAAAGCGGTTTCCAACATCAGCCTGCTCTCCGGCGGCGAAAAGGCGTTCGTTGCCATCGCGCTGTATTTTGCCATCATGCGTGTCCGCCCGACGCCGTTCTGCATTATGGACGAGATCGAATCGGCGCTTGACGAGGAAAACGTTGCCCGGTACGCGGCGTACATGCGCCGCATGTGCGGAAAAACGCAGTTCATTGCCATTACGCACCGCCGCGGCACGATGGAAGAGGCCGACCAGCTCTACGGCGTCACCATGCAGGAAAAAGGCGTCAGCACCGTGCTGGCGATGGATATGGAAGAAGCGCTCCAAACCATTCGCTGAAAGGAGAAAACAGCCATGGGATTCTTTGATAAAATGAAAGCCGCGTTCAACAACGCAATGGCAGACTTCACCGGAGAAAACGAGGAAGCCTACGATACGCTCGAGGAAATGCTCATTCTGTCCGACGCCGGTATGGATACGACGGAGGACATTATGGAAAAGCTGCGCCGCCGCGTCCGCGACGAGGGCTGCCGCGGCGAGGAGCAGCTCCGCAAAATGCTCGCGTCCATTCTGACCGATACGATGGACGCTGGGGATAACGCACTGCATCTTGACACAAAACCGTCCGTCATTCTCGTTGTCGGCGTCAACGGCGTCGGCAAAACGACGACCATCGGCAAACTCGCCTCCCGGCTGACGGCGGAAGGCAGATCCGTTCTTCTTTGCGCGGGCGACACGTTCCGCGCCGCCGCTGCTGAACAGCTCACCGTGTGGGCAGATCGCGCGGGATGCGATATCGTGCGCCACGAAGAGGGGAGCGACCCCGCCGCCGTCGTGTTCGACGCGATCGCCGCGGCGAAGGCGCGCGGCCGCGACGTCATCATCGTGGATACCGCCGGACGGCTGCACAATAAGGCCAATCTTATGAACGAGCTCTCCAAGATCCGCCGCGTCATCGACCGCGAGCTGCCGGATGCGAGCGTGGAATGCCTGATGGTTCTTGACGCTACGACCGGTCAGAATGGTCTCATCCAGGCGAAGGTCTTCGGCGAGTCGGCGGGGCTCACCGGCATCGTCCTCACGAAGCTCGACGGCACCGCCAAGGGCGGCATCGTGTTCGCCATCAAGCGGGAGCTTGGTCTGCCCGTGAAGTTCATCGGCGTGGGCGAGGGCGTGAACGATCTCAAGCCCTTTGTACCGGAAGAATTTGCGGAGGCGCTGCTCGAATGAAGCTGGTTTTGGCATCCGACAATAAGAACAAGCTGCGGGAGTTCCGCACGCTTTTTGAAAACTTCGGCGTAGAGCTTATAAGCAAAGCCGAGTCCGGCTTTACGGAAGAAGTCGAGGAGACCGGCGAAACGTTTGCGGAAAACGCCCGCATCAAGGCCGAAGCCGTCATGCGCGCCACGGGGCTTGCCGCCATCGCGGACGATTCCGGCCTCTGCGTGGACGCGCTCGGCGGCGCGCCGGGCGTGCATTCCGCGCGCTATACCGGAAACCATGACGATTCCGACGCCGACCGCTATAACCTCCTGCTTCGGAATCTCGGCGGGAGAGATGACCGCGCGGCGCGGTTTGTCTGCTCGCTCTGCTGTGCTTTTCCGAACGGCGACGTACTTACCGCCGAGGGGACGTGCGAGGGAACGATCCTTTCTGCGCCCCGCGGCGAGAACGGCTTCGGCTATGATCCGGTTTTCCGCCCGGACGGATTTGGCCGCTCCATGGCGGAGCTGACGATGGAGGAAAAAAACGCCATTTCCCACCGGGGGAAAGCGCTGGCGCAATTCAGACAGAAATGGGAGAAATACTATGATCACCAGTAAACAGAGAGCGCAGCTGCGCGGCATGGCGGCAGCGCTGAATACCGAGCTGCAGATCGGCAAGAGCGGCATCACCGAAAACGTTGTCCGTCAGGCGGAGGAAGCGCTCGCCGCCCGCGAGCTTATCAAGGGCCGTGTGCTCGATAATTCGCTCCTCTCCGCGCGGGAGGCGTGCGACGCGCTGTGCGAGGCGTGCGGCGCCGACGGCGTGCAGGTAATCGGCAGCAAATTTGTTCTTTTCAAACAGAACGAAAAGGACCCCAAGATCGTCCTAATAAACGATCGCAAAGGAAAGAAGTAACATCTATGCGTCTTTTGATCTACGGCGGGACGTTCAATCCGCCGCATCTCGGCCACATTGACGCGCTCTCCTGCGCCGCGGCGTCTCTCAGCGCGGATCGATGCATTGTCGTCCCGGCAGGCATCCCGCCGCACAAGGCGCTTGCGGAGGGCAGCCCGACGGCGGAGGAACGGCTCCGGCTGTGCGAGCTGGCGTTTCCGGACGCGGACGTCACGTCCATGGAGCTGCGGCGCGAAGGGAAGAGCTACACCGTGGATACACTGCGGGAGATATCCCTCGGCAACCCGGGGGCGGAGCTATATTTTCTCGTCGGAACGGACATGCTTCTCTATATGGAGCAGTGGTATGAGTTTCGCTCTCTCTTTTCGCTCTGCACGCTCGCGGCGCTTCCTCGTGCCGACGGAGATCTGGCGGAGATCGAACGGTATGCGGCGTATCTGCGCGAAACGTACGGCGCGCGGATCGAGATCATAGCGAAAACGCCTCTGCCGATGGATTCTACGGCGCTTCGCGCGGCACTGCCGCGGCGCGGCGGTACGGAACGGCTCTGCGACGCTGTGTATTCCGAGATCATCCGCTGCCGGCTGTACGGTGCCAAACCGGATCTTGCATGGCTGCGGGGAAAGACGGACGCTTACCTCAAACCTACGCGCATACCGCATGTGCGCGGCTGCGAGGAGACGGCGGCGCGGCTGGCGCTGCGCTGGGGCGAAGACCCGGAGGATGCCGCCGAGGCGGGTATTTTGCACGACATTACCAAAAGGCTGTCGGACGACGAGCAGTTGCGTCTGGCGGAAAAATATGGTATTGTGTTGAATGCTGCCGATCTCGCCGCGCCAAAAACGCTGCATGCCCTCACCGGTGCATGGTTCGCCCGTGAGCATTTCGGCGTGCCGGACAACATTTTTTCTGCGATCGAATGGCACACCACAGGCCGTGCCGGAATGGCAGCACTCGAGAAAATCGTCTACCTTGCGGATTTTATCGAGCCGACACGCGACTTTCCCGGTGTACAGGATGTCCGAACGCTTGCTTTTGCAGATCTGAACGCCGCCATGATCCGGGCGCTGCAAATGAGTATGGACGAGGTCAAACGCCGCGGCGCTTCGCCGCATCCAAGGTCGGCGGAGGCTCTCCGCTGGCTACAAACACAGAATTGAGAAGAAAGCTATGAGTAATTTTTCCCACAAAGGCGGCGCTCACGAAAACGCCGCAAAAAAGAAAGAGACAAAAGAGGAGAGCTTCGCCCATCGCATGGAAACACTCTCCGGGGAAACGGATGGCAGAAAAAAACCGTCCCAAAGGCAGAAAACCCGCACGCTCACCGTGGTGCTCATCGTGATCGCCGGTGTGCTTGCGCTTCTTTTGCTGCTGCTCCTTGCTTACAGCATCTGGTCCACGGCGCCCGAGACCGACGATTCCGGTCTGAAGACGCAGACGACGGCGACGCCGGATATGCCCACAGCGTCCGCCTCACCTGCCGGAGCGACGGCGCAGCCAAGCGCAACGCCTACGGCGTCTCCGACGCCGAAGCCGACAGACGAGCCCGCCGGACGAAAGGACAACGTTTACACGCTTCTCGTCGTTGGCCGCGACCGCGTCGGTCTGAACACCGATACCATCATGGTCGCGCGCTTTGACTGCAACGACCATACGGCCAACATCGTGAGCATTCCCCGCGATACGCTCGTCAACGTCCCCTGGGCGGTGAAAAAGGTCAATTCTGTTTACGGCAGCGCCGGTATCGACGGGCTCGTCACGGAGATCGAGGATCTTGTCGGCTTCGGGATCGACAGCTATGCTGTCGTGAACACCTATGTGTTCCAGCAGATCATCGACTGCATCGGCGGCGTATATTTCGATGTCCCGATCTATATGTACTATGACGACCCCGAACAGGATCTTCATATCTCGCTCGCGCCCGGCTACCAGCTTCTGAACGGGTATCAGTGCGAGCAGGTCGTGCGCTTCCGCCAGAACAACGACGGCACCGGCTATCCGAACGGTGATCTTGGCCGTATCGAAACGCAGCACGCCTTCTTTGCGGCACTGGCCAGACAGGTGCTCCAGCTCGGAAACATCTCCAACCTGCCGCAGATCATCAGTCTCGTTATCGACAACACCGACACGAACCTTTCAAGCGGCAACATCGCGTTCTATGCGCAGGAGTTCCTGAAAATGGGCATGGACGATATCAGCTTCTACACGCTTCCGTACGATACCGTCTATATTCGCGGCGGCTCGTATGTCAGCATCCAGCTCGAGGCGTGGCTCGATATGATAAACACCTATCTCAACCCGTTCAACATGGATGTCACCGCAGCGAATCTGGATGTGCTCTGCTTTGACGGGGCAAACTTCAGCTCCACGACCGGCAACATTCCGGACATTTACAGCTTCTACGACTACTTCGCCGGATGACGCCCGGCGCATACAATAAAAGAGAAAGGATGCGGCATATGCTCACTTCCAAGGAAATCGCTCATCTCGCGGTAAAAGCGCTGGACGACAAGCTCGCCCGCGATATTCAGATCTTAAAAACCGATAAGGTAACGGTGCTGGCCGATTACTTCATTCTCTGCACCGCCGGCAACTCCACGCACGGGAAGACGCTGGCCGACGAAGTGGACAAAGTCCTCTCGCAGGCCGGGGAGCAGCCGCTGCGCCGCGAGGGCTACCGCTCCGGCGGCTGGACGCTGCTGGACTTCGGCTGCGTTGTCGTTCACATTTTCTCCGAGGAAATGCGCTCGTTCTACTCGCTCGACCGCCTGTGGTCCGATGCGGAAAAGATCGACTATAAAGACTTCCTTTAAATACAAGAGAGGGCAGGGGACATACCGTCATGGAGTACAATTACGCAGAAATTGAAAAGAAATGGCAGAAATACTGGGTCGAGCATAAGAGCGGCCGCGCCGTCACCGGCTCGGACAAGCCGAAGTTTTACGGCCTGATCGAGTTCCCGTATCCGTCCGGACAGGGACTGCATGTCGGCCATACGCGTCCGTTCACGGCGATGGATGTCATCTGCCGCCGCAAGCGGATGCAGGGCTACAACGTTCTTTTCCCCATCGGCTATGACGCCTTCGGCCTGCCGACGGAGAACTATGCCATCAAGAACCATGTGCATCCGTCCATTGTGACAAAGCAGAACATTGCCAACTTTGAAAAACAGCTCCACATGCTCGGCTACTCGTTCGACTGGGACCGTGTCGTGGATACGACCGACCCGGAGTATTACAAGTGGACGCAGTGGATCTTCCTGCGGATGTATAAAAAGGGTCTTGCGTACAAGGCCTCCATGCCGGTCAACTGGTGCACAAGCTGCAAGTGTGTGCTTGCGAACGAGGAAGTCGTCGACGGCGTGTGCGAGCGCTGCGGCAGCCCGGTCGTCCGCCGCGAGAAGAGCCAGTGGATGCTCGCCATCACAAAGTACGCCGACCGCCTGATCGACGATCTGGACGATGTGGACTTCATCCCCCGCGTAAAGACCCAGCAGCGCAACTGGATCGGCCGCAGCGAGGGCGCGGAGCTCACCTTCGGTACGACGCTCGGCGACTCTCTCACCGTTTACACCACCCGCTGCGATACGCTCTTCGGCGTGACGTATATGGTCCTCTCTCCGGAGCACCCGATCCTCGACACATGGAAGGACAAGCTCACGAACTGGGACGCCGTGGCGGCCTACCGCGAGGAAGCCGCGCACAAGTCCGATTTTGAGCGCAGCGAGCTCAACAAGGACAAGACTGGCGTGCGGCTGGAAGGCGTCTGTGCCGTTAACCCCGCAACGAAGGAAGAGATCCCCATCTTTGTCTCGGACTACGTTCTTATGAGCTATGGCACCGGCGCCGTTATGGGCGTTCCGGGCCACGACCAGCGCGACTGGGAGTTTGCCACGAAGTTCGGCCTGCCGATCATTGAAGTCGTGCAGGGCGGCGATATTACGAAGGAAGCCTTTACGCTCAAGGACGACACCGGCATCATGGTGAACTCCGGCTTCCTGAACGGCATGACCGTGAAGGACGCCATCCCCGCCATGAAGAAGTGGGTGACGGACGAGGGCATCGGCCATCCCAAGACAAACTTCAAGCTGCGCGACTGGGTGTTCTCCCGCCAGCGCTACTGGGGCGAGCCCATCCCGATGGTAAAGTGCCCGACGTGCGGCTGGGTACCGCTGCCGGAGGATCAGCTTCCGCTCCTGCTCCCGCAGGTCGAGAGCTACGAGCCGACAGACGACGGCGAATCGCCCATCTCCAAGATCACCGACTGGGTCAACACGACCTGCCCGAAGTGCGGCGGCGCGGCTCAGCGCGAGACCGACACCATGCCGCAGTGGGCGGGCTCCTCGTGGTATTTCCTGCGCTATATGGATCCCCACAATAAAGAGGCTTTCGCAAGTCCGGAAGCTCTCAAATACTGGTCTCCCGTGGACTGGTACAACGGCGGCATGGAGCACACGACGCTCCATCTCCTGTACTCCCGCTTCTGGCACAAGTTCCTCTACGACGAGGGCCTTGTCCCGACGAAGGAGCCGTACGCCAAGCGCACGAGCCACGGCATGATCCTCGGCGAGGGCGGCGAAAAGATGTCCAAGTCCCGCGGCAACGTCGTGAACCCGAACGACATCGTTGAGCAGTACGGCGCGGATACGCTGCGCGTGTACATCATGTTCATCGGCGATTTCACGAAAGCCGCCGCATGGTCGAGCAACGCTGTGGCGGGCTGCCGCCGCTTCCTTGACCGCGTGTGGAATCTTGCAAGCGAGCCTCTCACCGGCGACGAGATCTCCCGCGACAACGAGAAGGAGATCCACCGCGCCATCCAGAAGGTGAGCTCTGATATCGACGAGATGAAGTTCAACACTGCCATCGCGCAGCTCATGTCGCTCGTCAACCAGTTCTACTCCAAGAAACCGACCCGCGGCGATATCCGCGTGCTGCTGCAGCTTCTCTCTCCGTTTGCGCCGCATATCTGCGAGGAGCTTTGGCAGATCCAAGGCTTTGAGGGCCTTGCGAGCGAGGCTGAGTGGCCGGAGCACGACGAGGCGAAAATGGTCGATACCGAAAAGACCATCGCCGTGCAGATCAACGGCAAGCTCCGCAGCACCGTTGTTGTCCCGGCGGACAGCACGGTGGAGGTCGTTTCCGCTGCGGCTCTCGCGGATAAGAAGATCGCGGGCTATATGGAGGGCATGGAGATCGTCAAGACGATCAACGTCCCCAACAAGCTCATCAACTTCATCCTCAAACCGAAGAAATAATTTTAAAAGCAATGCGCCCGAAAAAACTTCGGGCGCATTGCTTTTTGTAATAAATCCGGAATAATACGGCATACTAACGGCGGATTTCTTGTTAAGGAGGATTTCGCATGAAAAAGTGGATCGTATATATTCTTTCGCTCACGGCGCTGGTTGTTTCGCTCTGCGCGTGCGGCACGGCGGAAAAGCCCGCGGCGACGAACGCGCCGAGGCCGTCGGGTACCCCGATGACTGCGACGCCGGACATGAACGACGGGATCGTAAACGACGATGACGGCATCATCACCGACGACGATACCGGCGTTGTGCCCACGCAGACGCCGATGGCGGACACGTCGGCCAAACCGTCCGCCTCTGCGCAGGCGACGGATGGCGCAGCAAAAAAGTGAAAAACACCCCGCCGGGTCCGAAATGGACCGGCGGGGCGTTTTGTAAAGCGAGAAAGCCTGTAAGCCGGGTTCTGTCTGCGCAGCCATCTATCTAGACGCACCGTTGCCGATGCGTTCCAGCCGCCTCCTCGGGACGACCGGGCCGGTCGTATGTCCCTCCACGGCGTTGCTCCGGATAGAGTTTACAGCACCGTTCCGTCTCCGGACGGTGGGTGAGCTCTTACCTCGCCTTTCCACCCTTACCTGCCCGAAGGCAGGCGGTATATCTCTGTTGCACTTGTCCTGGGGTCACCCCCGGCGGGCGTTACCCGTTATCCTTGCCCTGTGGAGCCCGGACTTTCCTCACGCACAGGCTTTCGCCTTATGCCCGCGGCTGCTTGGCTTTCTCGCACAGGTATTTTACCTGTTCAAAGCGCGCTTGTCAACGGCGATAGGTGTTGAATTTCTGCCGGAAAGCGAATATAATATATAAGTTAAAGAAGATATTCAGGAGGCAATTATGACACTCGACTCTTATATACAGTCTCTGCACGGAAAAAGCATTGCGGTCATCGGTCTCGGCGTGAGCAACCGGCCGCTGCTGCGGCTGCTGCTCGATGCGGGGTATACCGTCTCGGTGCGCGATAAACGCACGCGCGAAGCGTTCGGCGAGGACGAGGCCGCAGCGCTGGAAGCGGCGGGCTGCCGTCTTGTGCTGGGCGATGGTTACCTTGCCGGTATCACTGAGGACGTGATTTTCCGCACGCCGGGGCTTCACCCCTTTACGCCGGAGCTCGCCGCGGCCAAAGCGCGCGGAGCGCTTCTTACGTCGGAAATGGAGGCGTTCTTTGCCGTCTGCCCGTGCCGCATCATCGCCGTGACCGGCTCAGACGGAAAGACGACGACTACCACCATTATTTCTGAGCTCCTGAAGGCGCAGGGACACCGCGTATTTCTCGGCGGCAACATCGGCACGCCGCTGCTTGACAAAGCGCCGGAAATGACAAGCACAGACTGGGCGGTGCTCGAGCTCAGCTCCTTCCAGCTCCACAGCATGAACTGCCGGCCGGATATCGCGGTCGTTACCAACGTTTCGCCGAACCATCTGGATATTCATCCGAGCTATGAGGACTATCAGACCGCCAAAAAGCAGATTTTCCTTTCACAGGGCTGTGCCGGCGTCACGGTGCTCAATGCCGACAACGCCATCACACGCGCCTTTGCGAAGGATTGCCCCGGCAAAGTCCGGTTTTTCAGCCGTGAGACCGCCCCGGAAAACGGCGTGTTCCTGCGCGAAGGCGTCATTTACCGGTCTCACAACGGGGAAAAGACCAAGCTCATGGACGCAGAAAGCATTCTGCTCCCGGGTTTACATAACGTTGAAAACTATATGGCGGCGTTTGCCGCCACCGACGGCATCGTCTCGGACGATACCTGCCGCGCCGTGGCGGAGAGCTTCCGCGGCGTTGCGCACCGGCTTGAAATGATCCGGACGCTGCATGGCGTTACCTACTGCAACGATTCCATTGCATCCAGCCCCACGCGCACGATCGCGGGACTTCACGCGCTGCGGCAGAAGCCCATCCTTATTGCGGGCGGGTACGATAAGCATATCCCGTTCGACAAGCTCGGCGACGAGATTTGCCGCCATGTCAAGGCACTGTTCCTTACCGGTTTTACCGCGGAAAAAATTTACGATGCCGTGACAAAATCGCCGCTGTATGACCCCAAGGCGCTGCCGATTTGGAAGATCGACGATTTCCGCGAGGCGGTGCTTGCCGCCGCCGCGAGCGCGGAGGAGGGGGATCTCGTGCTGCTTTCTCCCGCTTGCGCGTCGTTTGACCATTTCAAAAACTTTGTGGAACGCGGCGAAACTTTCCGCTCCATCGTTAACGAACTGAAATAAAGGATATACTGCCATGAATTACGAAGAGCTTTATACACTGGCCGCCCAGGTGGAGGAACGGCTCCAGCCCATTTTCCGCGGATTTGAACGCACGGCGGAGAAGAATACGAAGCGCGTGCTGGATGCCTTCCGCGCGCACCGAGTGTCCGAGCCGTGCTTTGCCGGAACGACCGGCTATGGCTACGATGATCTCGGACGCGAAACGCTGGAAAAGGTCTATGCCGATGTGTTCGGCGCGGAGGCGGCGCTCGTGCGCACCACGTTTGTGAACGGCACGCACGCGATCGCCTGCGCGCTTTACGGCGCTCTCCAGCCGGGCGACACGATCCTTGCCGTTACGGGAGCGCCGTACGATACGCTCCACACCGCCATCACCGGCTCCGGCCGCGGCTCGCTCGCCTCGCTTGGCATCCGGTATGAGCAGCTGGAGCTTGCTTCCGACGGCGGGCCGGACTATGCCGCGATCACGCAGCGCGTAACGGAGCTGCGCCCGGCAGCGGCGTTCGTTCAGCGCAGCCGCGGATATGCGCCCCGGCGCGCGCTTTCGGTCGCGGAGATTGGGGAGATCGTCCGCGCAGTAAAGGCAGGCTGCCCCAATACGGCGGTCATCGTGGATAACTGCTACGGGGAGTTCACCGAGGAATGTGAGCCGACGGCGCTCGGCGCCGATCTCATCGCCGGATCGCTCATCAAAAACCCCGGCGGCGGACTCGCCCCCATGGGCGGGTATGTTGCCGGCCGCGCCAATCTCGTGGAGCAGGCGGCGGAACGTCTGACGCTTCCGGGCATCGGCAGCGAGTGCGGCGCTTCGCTCGGCGTGAACCGGACGCTCTTCCAAGGCTTCTTCTTTGCGCCGCACACCGTATCACAGGCGCTCAAAACGATGGCCTTCGCCGCCGGAATGCTCGAAGAGCTGGGCTTTGAGAGCTTCCCGGCATCCGATGAAAAGCGGTCGGACATCATTCAGACCATACGCCTGAAAACGGCGGACAACCTTGTGAAGTTCTGTCAGGGTATCCAGAAGGGCTCGCCCGTGGACAGCTTCGCCCTGCCCGTCCCGGCGCCGATGCCGGGGTATGAAAGCCCGGTCGTCATGGCGGCGGGAACGTTCATTCAGGGCGCGTCGCTCGAGCTTTCGTGCGACGGCCCAGTGCGCGAGCCGTATCTCGGCTTTTTGCAGGGCGGGCTTACGTATGAATCCGGCAAGCTCGGCGTGCTGAGCGCCTTGTCTGAAATGCTCGCCTGACGCATATACTTTTGGGCATAAGGGGGGTGTTCCCGTATGCCGTTTCCGCGAAAAATCACACCGCAGCAGACGACTGTGCTGCTGCTCCTTGCGCTCACCGGTGCACTGATCGCGTTTCTGATCCCCGCCGGGCGCTATTTTCGGACGCTTACCGGCGCTATGGCGGTATCCAATGCATCGGATCTCATCACGCAGACCGTGAGCAACATCGTGGAGAACGAAATGCGCCTGCTCGGGCCGGACGGCGGAAAATTCGTATCCTTTGAAAAGGACGGCGACGGGCAGATCAGCGCTATTGTAACCGATACGTCCCGGGTGAATATCCTCTCCGCCGAGCTTCTCAACGCCATCGTGGAAGCCTCCGACCGGGGAGATCTTGATCTTTCGATCCCCTTCGGAAACCTGCTTGGCATCAGCTTTTTCCTTGGCCGCGGGCCGACCGTGCCGGTCAAGATCACGATGCTCACATCTTCACGGGTGGATTTCCGCAATGTGCTGACGGATGCCGGCATCAACCAGACGAAACACCAGCTTCTTTTGGAGGTGTGTGTTGATGCGGACGTCCTGCTGCCGTGGGAGATCCGCTCCACGCAGATCGTCACGGAAGTGCTGGTTGCCGAAACGATCATCGTCGGACGTGTTCCGCAAACCTATTTCTATACGGGAGAGACATGATGGATTATTTACAGGAGATCGCCGAGCTCCGCGAAGAGCTGCGCCGCCACAGCATAGCCTATTACGACAAGGATGCCCCCACGATTTCGGACTTTGAGTATGACGCGATGATGCGCCGTCTGGAAAATCTGGAAGCGGAGCACCCGGAGACCGTTACGCCGGACTCGCCGACGCAGCACGTCGGCGGTCACCGTTCGGAGAAATTCTCGCCCGTGCACCACGCCGTTCCGCTTGAATCGCTCAGCGATGTTTTTTCCTATGAGGAGCTGACCGACTTCATCCGCAAGACGAACGAAACGCTCGGCGGCGAACCGCTCTATACGGTCGAGCCGAAAATCGACGGTCTTTCTATGGCGCTGGAATACCGGAACGGCGTCTTCTATCAGGGCGCAACGCGCGGCGACGGCGTTACGGGCGAGGACGTAACGGAGAATCTTCGCGTCCTGCGCAATATACCGCTCAAGCTGGAAAACGCGCCCGAGCGGCTGATCGTCCGGGGCGAGGTGTATATGGCTCGGGAGGTCTTTCTTGAGCATAACCGCCGCCGCGAGATCGAGGGCGAAACGCTCCTCGCCAATCCGCGCAACGCCGCGGCCGGGTCCATGCGTCAGCTGGACCCGAAAGTGACGAAGGAGCGCCAGCTCGACATCATCGTTTTCAATGTCCAGCTCACCTCCGGCGAACAGCCGAAAACACACGCGGAATCGCTGGACATGCTGGAAAAGCTCGGATTTTATACGGTGCCGCATAAGGTGTTCCGCACCGTGGAGGAATGCTGCGAGGAGGTTCGGCGCATCGGCGATACGCGCGAGAGCTATCCCTTTGATATTGACGGCGCTGTCATCAAGATCAACGACCTTGCGCAGCGCGAAATTCTCGGCAGCACCGCCAAGGCGCCGCGCTGGGCGGTGGCGTATAAATACCCGCCGGAGGAGAAGCCCTCTGTAGTGCGTGACATTGTCGTGCAGGTCGGCCGGACCGGCGTTTTGACGCCGAAAGCCATTGTGGAGCCGGTGCGTCTTGCCGGTACGACCGTCACGGCGGCTACGCTGCACAATCAGGATTTTATCGATAAGCTCGACGTGCGCATCGGCGATACGGTCATCGTGCGCAAGGCAGGGGAGATCATTCCGGAAGTCCTCCGCGTTGATCTCACGAAGCGGCCGGAGGGAACCGTACCGTTCCGCCTGCCGGATACCTGCCCGGAGTGCGGTTCGCCGGTGGAGCGCGACCCGGATGGCGCAGCGGTGCGCTGTACTGGCGTGGAATGTCCGGCGCAGAGACTCCGTAATCTCGTTCATTTCGCTTCCCGCGAGGCAATGGACATTGAAGGGCTCGGCTTCTCGCTTGCCGAGGCGCTGGTGAACAGCGGTATGGTGAAAACCCCGGCAGATCTCTACCGGCTCGACGCACAGACCGTTGCGACGCTCGACCGCATGGGAAAAAAGTCCGCGGAAAACCTCATCGACGAGATCGAGAAGAGCAAGCAGCAGGATCTCTCCCGTCTCCTGTGCGCGTTCGGTATCCGGCAGGTGGGGCAGAAGGCGGCCAAGGTGCTTGCGCGCACGTTCGGTTCCATGGACGCCATCGAAAATGCCACGCCGCTGGAGCTGACTGCCGTGGACGATATCGGCCCCATCACCGCCGAGAGCGTCGTCTCCTGGGCGCAGAACCCGCAGACGCAGCATCAGATCCGCATGCTGCGCGAGGCAGGTGTCAACATGCTCAGCCGCGAGGAGCGCCGCGACAACCGCTTCCTTGGCAAAACGTTCGTTCTTACCGGCACGCTCACGAAGTATACGCGCGACGAGGCGAGCGCCATCGTTGAATCCTTCGGCGGCAAGGCGTCATCTTCGGTCTCAAAAAAGACGTCGTACGTCCTCGCGGGGGAGGCCGCCGGGAGCAAGCTGGACAAGGCGCGTACGCTCGGCATCCCCGTCATCACGGAGGATGAGTTTGAAGAGATGATCCGCTGAAACATAACAGCAGCCCCTTTTCATGGAGAGAAAAGTATGAGCACGAGAAAAGAAATGATAACCGAGTTCTACGACCGGAGCGACGAGAACGGCCGGCTGGAGAAAAGCAGGCACGGTCAGCTCGAGTACGCGATCACGATGGCCTACATCCACCGCTATTTGAACCCCGGAGCCAGGGTTTTGGAGGTCGGCGCGGGGACTGGTCGGTATTCCATTGCGTTGGCTAAAGAAGGTTTCGATGTGACCGCGGTGGAATTTGTTGAAAGCAACCTTGCCGCTCTTAGAGAAAATAGCTGCGGGCTTGATTTGATCCGTTCCTATCAAGGCGATGCTACGGACCTTTGTCTGTTTGACGATGACTCATTTGATATGACCCTTGTTCTCGGCCCCATGTATCATCTGTTTGCTCCGGAAGACGTGAACCGGGCAATTGACGAGGCGATCCGGGTCACGAAGCCGGGCGGCACGCTCCATTTCGCGTTTCTTTCGATATACGCCCTTATGTACTCCAATGCCCTCTACGGCAGCTGGGCGCCTTATCAGGAAGAAAACTTCACGAAGGATTTCAAAGTAAGGCACTTTCAGGAACAGCTGTTCACCGGTTACGATGTATGCGAGTTTGAGCGTCTATTCGATGAAAAACCGGTAGAGCGCGTCACAACCGCTGCCATGGACGGTCCGCTGGAGGCGCTGGAGAAACGTCCGGATTTCTTTATTTCGGACGAGAATTTTGACGCGTTTGTTAAGTGGTATCTTGCTTTTGCCGAAAAGCGGGAGCTTTTAGGCGGGTCCAACCATCTGCTGTATATCTGCCATAAGACGAAGCGATAACGATGCATAACCTCCGCATGAGAACTCATGCGGAGGCTTGCCGTCTTTGCTTCAGGCGCAGTTTGTCCTGCTGCTTATTTTAAAACTTTAAGACTCTTCTCATAATTTTCTTATAATTGTTTTGTATAGTATTATCCGAAAATATTGCTTTTTTCCGCAAAGTCGGATAATCTGAAAGCGACTTTAACCGAGCCTGGGGGACCTCTTTTGGAGAACAACATTCTGAAAAAAATATCGCGGCAGATCGTGGATAAGCGCGTGATCATCATGATCGCATTTCTGGCCGCGTGCGTTTACTGCGCGCTTTCCATCAGCCGCGTGCATGTGAATAACGATATAACCTCGTTCCTTCCGCCGGATACCGATACCCGCCGCGGGCTCACAATCATGGAGAACGAGTTCACGACGTATGCGAGCGCCAACGTTATGCTTGCCAATACGACCTATGAGCGCGCGAGTGCCGCTGCGGAGAAGATCGAGACGCTCGAGCATGTGACCGGCGTGACGTTTGATAATTCTCCGGCGCATTTTGTGGATTCCGCAGCGCTGCTCACGATCTCCTTTGACGGCACAAGCGATGATGAAAACGTCATTGCGGCGATGAACGAGATCCGTTCGCTCACAGCAGGCTTTGATACATATACCTCCTCGGACATCGGCGCGGACCTCCTAGGGGAAATCGCGCAGCAGATGGTCGGCGTCGTGGCGCTGGCGGCGGTGGTCATCATGGCGGTGCTGCTCTTTACGTCGCGCAGCTATTTCGAGGTCGTTATTTTTCTTATCGTCTTTTCTGTCGCGGCGCTGCTCAATATGGGCACAAACTTCTGGCTGGGCGAGATATCCTCCATCACCAATTCCATTGCCGTTATTTTGCAGCTTGCGCTCGCCATCGACTATGCCATCATTTTCTCCCATCGCTATCAGGATGAGATCGACCGCTTCCCGACGGAACGCGAGGCGCTGATCGAAGCGCTTTCCAAATCCATCGTTGAAATTTCCTCCTCGAGCCTTACGACGATCTCCGGTCTTGTTGCGCTGATGCTCATGCAGTTCCGGCTGGGCTATGACCTCGGTCTGGTGCTTTCAAAGGGTATACTTTGCAGCCTTATCACGGTATTTCTTCTGATGCCGGGACTGATCGCTTCATTTTTCCGCCCGCTGCGCAGAACGACGCACAAGTCCCATGTGCCGGATATCACCGGCTGGGGGCGGTTCCTCATGAAAACACGCGTCGGCTTTGTCGCGGTGTTTGTTATTATCCTTCCGCTTGCCATCTGGTGCTCGAGCCGGACGGAATACGCGTTCAACGACGCGGGCATCGACGAACTCAAATACTCCGAGAGCCGCGCGGCGGCGCGGAAGATCACCGGCACCTTTGCGAACGACACGACGATCGCCGTGCTCGTTCCGAGCGGAAACTACGAAGCGGAAAAGCAGTTCCTGCGCGACGCCGCGGAGCTCGACAATGTGAAGACCGTCACCGGGCTTGCGAATATCGAGATCGAGGACGGGAAAGTGTTGACGGATTCCTATACGCCGCGCATGTTCTCCATGCTGCTGAACATCGATTTTGAAGAAGCGGGAATGCTCTATGCCGCCTACGGCGTGGAGAACGGGCAGTATCAGCCGATCTTCGGCAATACCGAGACCTATTCCGTGCCGCTCATCGATATGTTTCTTTTCCTCTTTGAAAAGATCGATCAAGGCATCGTGACGCTCGACGCCGATTCGCAGGAGACGCTGGACAGCCTCCGCGGCGAGCTGGAACGCGGCGAAGCGCAGCTTCGCGGCGAAAACTGGGACCGTATGGTCATCACGGCGGACGTACCCATCGAGGGTGACGAGAGCGTCGCGCTCGTAAACGCGCTGCGCTCGCTGGCCGACGGACGCTACGGAGAAGGAGCGTGCCTCGTCATCGGCGACGTGACGAGCGCCAAGGAGCTGGCGGACACCTTCAACGGCGATTCGCTGCTCATCAATCTGCTCACCATCGCCTTTGTTTTCATCATCCTGATTTTCACCTTCCGCTCTGTGGTGGGCGCGGCGCTCCTCGTGTTCGTTATTCAGGGCAGCATCTGGATCAACTTTACGTTTCCGTACCTGACACATACCCGCGCGTCATTCGTCACGAATATGATCGTCTCCGCCATTCAGATGGGGGCGACGATCGACTATGCCATTGTTATCATGAGCCGGTATCTGGATCTCAAAAAGCTCCATACGCCGCAGGAGGCGATGGCGCAGGCGGTCAACGAGAGCTTTCCGACCGTTATGACCTCCGGCACCATCATGACCGTTGCAGGCATTCTGATCGCATACCGCGTGTCGGACGTATACATCGGCCACATCGGTCTCGCCGTTGGCCGCGGCGCGCTTATATCGGTCATCCTCGTTTTGAGCGTTCTGCCGCAGCTCATCGTGCTGCTCGACAAGGTCATTGAAAAAACAACATTTCGGAAAAAAACGACGACGGGAGGTGCCGTGGAATGAAACGATGGATCGCAGCGCTGCTGAGCACGGTGCTGCTTCTTTCTGTGTCCGGCGCGGCGCTCGCCGCCGACCCGGATACCGTTGAGATATCCTCTGCCGAGGATCTCGCGGAGCTTTCCGCGCTGTGCACGTCGGACGCATGGTCGGAAGGGAAGACGATCGTGCTCGCGCGCGACATCAGTCTCACCGGCTGCGATTTTTCCCCCATCCCGCTGCTGGCCGGAACGTTTGACGGCCGCGGCCACAGCATACTTGGCATATCCCTTGACGGCGATGCTTCGACACAGGGACTTTTCCGTATGGTGCTGAAAACCGGCGTCGTGAAAAATCTCACGGTCTCCGGCACGCTCCACGCAACCGGAAACGGCGAAAACATCGGCGGTATCGCCGGGGTGAACTACGGAGCGATCGAAAATTGCCGCTTTGACGGGGATATTCTCGCGCAGGCCGCGGCGGGCGGCATCGTCGGGCTGAACCAAGAGGGCGCTCTCGTGAGCGAGTGTAAAACTTCCGGCTCCATTTCAGCTTACCACCGTGCCGGCGGCATTGCGGGCGAGAACCGCGGCGTGCTCAGCGAGTGCGAAAACCGCATGAGCGTTAATACGGATTATATCGCGGTCGAGAAGCCCGACCAGAAAAAATCGTTTGATATTTCCACGCTCACTCTGAACGAGGAAACCATCATTGATATCACGGATCTCGGCGGTATCGCCGGGCTGAATACCTCCGTTATCAAGTACTGCGACAACTACGGCGACGTGGGATACCCTCACACGGGTTATAACGTCGGCGGCATTGCCGGACGCCAGAGCGGCCGCATTCTTGGCTGCACCAACGCCGGAGAGGTCACTGCACGCAAGGACGTCGGCGGCATCGTCGGGCAGGTGGAGCCGTATACCTCGTGGAACGTTACCGGCACAGGTCTCGGCGAAGTGCAGTCCCAGCTTTACCGGCTGGAGAGTCTGCTGCGCACGACGCTCGGCGATTTCGGCGATTCACAGGCCGAAGCCCGTGCGCTGATGCAGCAGATCCTTGAGCTGCTCGGAAACTGCAGCGATATCATCGGCGGAATGTATCCCGACATTCCGTGGCCGACACCCGGCGGCGACGGCGGCAGCGATACCGGAGATGCCGGCGGGGGGAGCGACAACGGAGACGCCGGCAGCGGCGATGACTCCACCGGCGGATGGATCGATCCGGGCAGCGGCTCGATGGACGATCTCTCCGATAATCTTCAGCAGATCGTACGTCTTCTCGGCCAGATGACGGACGTCTTTACGAGCGACGCCGTGATCGAGGATATGCAGAACGTCCTCTCCCAGCTCATGAACGTCTCTTCGACGATCATGAGCATGGCGTACAGTCTCGGCAATGCCTCGGTTCAGCTTGAGGACATTTCCGACACCGACGATGACGATGAAGCGCTCTGCCTCATCGCGCAGTGCGCCAATACAGCGTCCATCACTGCCGATACGAATGTCGGCGGCATCGCGGGAAATGTGTCACTCGATATCTCCTTTGACCGAGAGGATCAGCTCAACATTTCCTCCACGCTGATCGGCAGCGGGAAATATGAGATTTTTGCGCGCATTTCGTCCTGCGAAAACAGCGCTTCCGTCGCGGCCTCCAAGTCCTGCGCCGGCGGTATCGCCGGACGAATGGATTACGGTCTCGCGGTCGGCTGCTCCGCGCTCGGTGAGGTGACAACGGCGGAGGAGTATGCCGGAGGCATCGTCGGACACAGCTCTGCCGCCGTGAGGAATTGCCGCGCACGCGTCAATCTCTCGGGCAAACGGTATGTCGGCGGCATTGCCGGGCTCGGCAAGGACATCTCCTCGTGCAGCGTCATGCCGCACTTTGAGAATCGCGCGGAGCTCTGCGGCTCCGTGGCGGGCTATGCCGACGGTACGATCGCCGAAAATCTCTATTCCGACTCCACGGTCGGCGGTGTGGACGGCTTCAGCTTCACCGGTCAGTCGGACTATATGGACTATGAGGATTTTGCGGCCCTTCCGGACACGCCGGACTTTTTCCGCAGCATCGGAGTGACGTTTGTAAAGGACGGCGTGACGGTGGAGACGGTCGAAGTGCCGTTCGGCGGCAAGATTGCCTCGGTCCCCTCGGTCGCGGACGAGGACGGAATGTACTGGCAGTGGAACGACTTTGATCCCAACGAGGCCGTATACTACAGCCGTACCGTCGAGGGGGAGTATATCCGGCCGGTCACAACGATCTCGACCGGCGAGGATGAGCCTCTGTTTCTTGCGGAGGGCACTTTCCGCGACGGGCAGACGCTTCTTGCCGTGCCCTTTGTGCCGGATGCGGAAACGCTCGGCATCGATGCGGCGTCCATTCTCGCGGCATACACGGTGCGCGTTTCCGGCTATTCCGAGCCCCTCACTGTGCGCATGCTTACCTCGGCGTCCGGAAGTCTCTATACACTCTCGGAAGGCACGCTCACGCCGCTTTCGTTCACCCGAGACGGCAGCTATATTGTTTTCCGCCTGGACAACGGCGCATCGATCGTGTACCTTGCGCAGGAAACCTCCCGTACCGGCTGGATCATTGGCGGCATTGCGGGCGGCGCTGCAGCCGCTGCGGCGGTCGTCCTCATTATCGTGCGAAAAAGAAGAAAAAAGACTTAACAAGTTCTTGACGAATTCTTTATTTCCCTGTATTCTTTATATGTATTCTCTCCGGCGGTACGTCCGCACAATCCGCCGGGGAGACGTATTTTGTAAAGCAGAAAGGTGAAATGAGAGTGGAATTACTTCATTGGGCGGAGAGTGTATTAAAGTATCTTGTGCAGTTCGGGATCATTCTTCTGGAGGGAACGGGAGCGGTCATTCTCCTGTTTTCCGGCGCGAAGAGCGTTGTCCGACTTTGTAAAAATCAGCCGCATGCACGGTTCTCCATGGCGCAGGGCATTGCGCTCGCGCTGTGCTTCAAGCTCGGCGGCGAGGTGCTGCGTACGGTGATCGTACGTGAGTGGAGCGAACTTCTTGTACTCGGTGCGATCATTTTCCTCCACGCGGCTATGAGCATCCTCATCCATTGGGAGATCAAGATGGAGGAGAAGCGCCTGTCCGCCATGAGCGACCTTACCGACTGATACATCAAATTAAAGAAGCTTCGTGGTTATAAAAATCACGAAGCTTTTTTGTAGCCTTATTTTTGTGATGCACAAAAGCAGGTCTTTGTCCGAACAAGCTCTTGAAAATCTCCGCATTGTCTGGTAAAATTACTATGTTTAAGCACTAAAAGGAATCGAGGCGATCAATCAGAACAAAGAAGGAGGCTTTTACACATGAAGAAAAGGAAAATCGTATCAACGCTCCTTGCGCTGCTGCTTCTCGCCAGCCTGCCCGTGTCGGCGCTGGCGGCGGAGTGGGACATCAGCAAGGGCGACATCACCGTAAACGCCGGAAGCGGCGGGCAGACGGTCACCCAGGGGTCGCAGGTCGATGTTCCGGACAGCGCCCCCGTCATTACGGGAAGCTCCACGGAAAACACCCTCACCATCAACGCGGAGAAGGATCAGACCGCAAGCGTCACCCTCTCCGGCGCAAACATCGACGTGAGCAATGAGGGCAAGGCCGCCGTTTCCACAAACGGCGAGGGCAATGTCAGCATCGAGCTGAACGGCGACAACACGCTCAAGAGCGGTAAGGGTCATGCCGGCCTTGAAAAGAAAAACGGCGGCAAGCTGACCATTGCGGACGAGGACAAAAACGGCAAGCTGACCGCCGAGGGCGGCAAATACGGCGCGGGCATAGGCGGCGGCGATCAGGGAGCTGGCAGCGGCATCACCATCACCGGCGGCGAGATCAAGGCCACCGGCGGCCAATACGGTGCCGGCATCGGCGGCGGCAAGGGAGATGGCAGCGACATCACCATCTCCGGCGGCGAAGTCAATGCCACCGGCGGAACAAGCGGCGCAGGCATCGGCGGCGGCTACAATGGAAATGGCAGCGACATCACCATCACCGACGGCGAGGTCAATGCCACCGGTGGCAAGTACGGCGCAGGCATCGGCGGCGGCGAATACGGCATCGGCAAGGACATTATCATCACCGGTGGCGAGGTCAATGCCACCGGCGGCAGATTCAGCGCAGGCATCGGCGGCGGATCTCGCGGCACTGGCAGCGACATCACCATCTCCGGCGGCGAGGTCAATGCCAGCGGCGGCGTAAACGGCGCAGGCATCGGCGGCGGTCTGCGGAGTAAAGGAAAAGACATCACCGTTTCCGGTGACACGAAGCTGAAGGTGCAGGGCGGCGATGAAGACCATTATGACGGAGCGGGAGCAGGCATCGGCGACGGCGGCAGCAATGCGTACGGAACCAAGATACTCGGCGCAGAGGTGGAGCCGGATACCTCCGGTCTGACTACGAACGGAAGCATAGCGTATTACGCCCCTGGTGCGGACATGGAGAATGATAAGCCGACAAGTATCACGTTCGGAACGTCTTCCCAGCCGGAGAAGCCCATCGAGCCCGCCGTGCCTGAGCAGCCAGAGGCGGAGCGCGGCATGGATGCACCCCTCTACCGCGTGACCGACAAGGACGGCAGGGACATTGTCTACACGGCAGAGCGTAAAGACGGCGTGCTGACCGTCAACGTTGACGAGGACTTCGCCATCCTCACGGGCAGACTCAGCGGCATCCGCACCCTCAAGGTACAGGGCGTGGAGAAAATCATTTTTGTCACCAAGGGCGCAGCGTCAGTGTTCCTGCTCTCTGATCTGTTGGAAAAGGGCGAAAGCGGAGATACCTACAAGCTCACCCACGACGGCAAGGCCGTCACATTCACCCTCGGCGAAAAAATGACCGACGTGAGCGCCATTCTCACCAAGCCGTAAGCGAAATCTCAAAAATCCATACAGGCGGGCAGGCACAAGCAGTGTCTGCCCGCCTTCTATCTCCAAAAGCGCAGTGGTGCGAAAAAAAACACCGCTGCATGGTGCGGAAAAAAACCTTACGGCATTCACGGGCGCGGACTGCCGCGCCTGGTTTCGGTTGTGCGCTTAAGGGATATAACAAATAATCCGAACCCGTTTCCCACAGTGAAGAATTGGTAAGGAAGAAGGAGCTAACATAGTGCAGTTTTCGCCGCAAGGCGGAAACGGAACGGTGTTTGCTCCTTCTGACGTGGTGCGGGTAACAGGGGTCGAACCTGCACGTCTCACGACACGAGAACCTAAATCTCGCATGTCTGCCAATTCCATCATACCCGCTTATAGCGTTTTGATGATAGCATATGGCGGCGGGTAAGTCAAACCCGGTTTTGAAAAATAACGCCGTTTTGCCCTGCGGCGGCGAAGAAGAACAATTCAAAATAATTCGCACCATGGCCGCATAGTCATGCAGGGAAGGGAGGCGGTAACCATATCTGCCTTGGAAAATTCCTTGTGGCTGCTGCCGGGGGAGCTTCGGAATACGCTGCGTCATCTGCCGGAGAAATCAGCCTCAGAAGTTTGTGAAATTCGGCTCCGCCGCGGAAGGCTTCCGACGGTGACTCTGCCGGACGGAGAACATCCGCTTCTTGATGTGTCCGCTGTAACGGCGGCCGATCTCGCCCGCGTTCTGGAGCTTGCGAGCGGCGCATCCCCCTATGCGGCGTCGGATTGTCTGCGCCGCGGTTTCATTACGGCGGAGGGCGGTGTCCGTGTTGGATTCTGCGGGCGGGTTCCGGGCGGCGAGCGCGGCCTTTGGAATCGGGACGATCTCTTTTCCGTGTGTATCCGTATTCCGCGAGAAGTAAAAGGAATCGGGAAGAGATTCTGCGCACGTCCGTTTCCCTCCACATTGATCCTCTCCCCGCCGGGCGGCGGGAAAACAACGCTGCTGCGTGATATGGTGCGGACGCTCTCCGATGGGGGAATGCGCGTCGGTCTTTGCGACGAGCGCGGAGAGATCGCGGCGCTGTCTGCCGGCAGCTGCGGATTTGATATCGGAGAGCGGACGGACGTGCTGTCTGACTGCCCGAAGTCGCGCGCGGCCATGATCCTTCTGCGCTGCATGTCGCCGGAGCTCATCGCAATGGATGAGATATCCGAGCCGGAGGACGCCGGCGCCTGCCGCAGCGCGGCGTACTGCGGCGTATCGCTCCTCGCCACGGCACATGCCGCGGACGCCGAAGAGCTATCCCGACGAGACGTTTATCAGAGACTGCTGCGCGGCAAGGTGTTTTTCCGCGCCATCGTTATCCGCTGTGCCGATGGCTGCCGGAGCTATGAGGAGGTTATGCTGTGATATCCGCATTTGGGGCGATCCTGCTCATCGCGGCGGGAGGTTACGCCGGTTTCTCCGCGCTGGAACATCTGCGGACGGCCCTCCGAAGTGCCGAAACGATCCTCGACGCATCACGCGATATGCGAACGGAAATACTCTGTCACCGGACACCCCTTCCGCAGCTGCTGGAGCGACTGGGGGCGCGGTATCCGCGTCTTTTCCCGGATGCAGAAAACGCATGCATACTCGTTCGGGAGTTCTCGTTTCTCTCGGTCTGGACGGCGAACATTCGCTGTGCCGCGCTGCCCAAACCGCTGGAAGAGCCGCTTCTTCGGCTGGGGGCGCAGCTCTGCTCCGGCACGGAGCCGGAGCAGGCGCTCGATGCGTTGGACGCTTCGGTCCGGCTCGTGTGCGATGCGCTGCGCGAAAAGGACCGTGCCGCCGTTCGGCTTTATCCCTCGCTGGGCCTTGCCGCGGGCTGCCTTCTTGCCGTTTTACTTCTTTAGCCTTTACATTTCGGCGGCTTTGTGGCAAACTGTCGGCGGGTGATAATAGAAATATGAATAGGAAGATCCTCTTTTTTGATGTGGACGGGACGATCGTGACATCGGACCACGTCGTTCCCGAAAGCGCGCGTGCCGCGCTGAAAAAAGCGCAGAGCGCAGGACACATCCTCATAATCAACACCGGCCGCCCGTTCCGGCACATTGAGCCGCAGATCCGCGCTCTCGGCTTTGACGGATACATCTGCTCCATCGGCGGACACATCCTTCTGGATGGGAAAGACCTGCTGTACCGAACGATCCCGCACACAGAGGCTGCGCAGATCCGTGACGCAGGGTATGCATGCGGCATGGATATGCTGTTTGAATCCGAGCAGGGGGTATGGATGGATGAGCGATGCACATCCGCCATCGCGCGGCGCGAATTTGCGTGGCTCAAGAGCATTGGGGTGCCCGCTTTCACTGACACCGCCGTGCCGGACTTTGCTTTTGACAAGTTTGTCTGCTGGCCGCAGGCGTGCGCCGATCCCGAGCGTTTTGAGCGCGCGTTTTCCGACCGGCTCGATTTCATCCGCCGCGAGCATTCCATGCGCGAGGTCATTTTGAAAGGCCTATCCAAAGCGGGCGGCATGAAAACCGTGATGCAGTACCTCGGCTTTGCGCCCAAGGATTCCTTTGCCTTCGGCGACGGACCGAACGATCTCCCCATGCTGCGCGAGGCGGGGACGAGCGTTCTCATGGGCAACGCTCCGCAATTTCTTTGGAAAGAGGCGGACTATGTGACCGCACCTATCACCAAAGACGGACTCGCTCTGGCGCTGGAGCATTTCGGACTCATTTGATACGGCAGGCTGCTATATAGTTATGTAAACCTCCGGGATATAGTCCCGGAGGTTTTCGCATATACGGTCGCGCGCGCTCATACCTTGACAGTGGACAACCCCGCAAAGGAGAGCGCCCTATGGATGTGGATCTGATATTTAAAATTGCAGCCGTCGGAATCCTTGTTGCTGTGCTGAACATTCTGCTCACCCGGTCGGGCAGGGAAGATCAGGCGCTTATGACGAGCATCACCGGTCTCGTGGTCGTTCTGGTGATCGTGGTTCAGGAGATCAGTGAGCTTTTTGATCTGATCCGCGATCTGTTCGGGTTTTAGGGAATGAATGGAAATTGTGATTCGCGCCGCGGCTGCGGCGGTGATCGGCAGCATTCTGGCGCTGCTGCTTCGCAAATATACGCCGGAGCTGTCGCTCACGGTGACGATCCTCGCAGGGGTGATCATCGTATGGCTCGCGGCAGCGGTGGCTTCGCGTATTTCCGATCTTCTGCGCGAGATCGCCGAGAAGGGCGGCATCGACGCGGTGTATCTCTCCCCGGTGCTCAAATGCATCGGGATCGGGATGATCACGCATCTGGCGGCGCAGGTCTGCCGGGACGCACAGCAGGGGAGCATTGCCTCCGCTGTGGAGCTTTGCGGAACGCTTTGCGCCTTATATATATCCCTGCCGCTCATCCGCTCGCTCCTCGCCATTGTGGAGCAGCTGCTTTGATGCTGTTCGTACTGGCGCTCGCCGTCTGCCCGGGGAGGGCGCTTGCCGCTTCAGATGTTCCGCTCCCCGGGATGGACGAGCTGACCGAAGCTCTCCCGGAGGAAGCGGCGCCTATTCTTTCCGGCGTTTCGCCGGAGGAACTGCCGCAGGAGAGCGTATGGCGAACGCTCCTGCGAACGGCATGGGAAAAAGTACGCTCTTCCGCCGCGGATATCTGCCGCACGGGAGGGATACTCCTTTGCGTGTGCGTGCTTGTATCGCTCACGGATACGCTTGATCTCGGCAGCCGGGCCCCGCCGTATATCACATTTGCCGCCGTCGCGGTGATCGGTACAGCGACGATCTCGGATCTCCGCTCGTACCTCTCGCTGGGAACGGAGACGCTCCATACACTCTCGGACTATTCCCACGTCCTTCTGCCGGTGCTCTCGTCCGCCGCCGCGGCGTCCGGAGCGGCGGGGAGCGCAGCGGCAAAGTACGCCGCAACAGCTGTATGCATGGACGTGCTTTTGTCCGTTGCGCGGAGCGTTCTCGTCCCGTGCGTGTGCGGGTATGCTGCTCTGTCCGTTGCCGACGCCGCTGTAGGAAATGAAATATTGAAAACCGCAAAGAAGATCATGAAAACGGTCTGCACCGCTCTTTTGAGCGCCGTATGCATGGCGTTTACCGCGTGGCTATCGCTCACCGGCGTCGTTGCCGGTACGGCGGATGCGCTCGCCGCGCGGGTGACGAAAACGGCGGTTTCCGCGGCGCTTCCGGTCGTCGGGAGCATTTTGTCGGACGCAGCCTCAACGCTCGCAGCCGCGGCCGGGACGCTCAAAGCAACGATCGGGATCTTCGGGCTGCTTGCGGTGGCGGCGATCTGCCTGCCGCCCGTTTTGACGCTCGGCGTGCGGTTTTTCGTTTATAAGCTGACGGCCGCTGTGTGCGAGTGTGTGGCGGACAAGCGGTTTTCGGAGCTAATATCGAATCTTGGCACGGCGTTTGCGCTGCTGCTTGCGATAAACGGCGCAGGGGCGATGATGCTCTTCCTCTCCCTTTATTCTCTGATACAGACGGTGGTGTAAACGCATGACGGAATGGCTGTTTTCGTGGATCCGTTCGCTGGTCGCGGCGTCGCTTCTCTCCGCGCTGGCTCTCCAGCTCACGCCGGAGGGGAGCGTAAAGCGTGTAACACGCTTTACCTGCGGCATTCTCCTTGCGTGTACGCTCCTGTCGCCCGTGCTGCGGACGGACGAGACATCGTTCTCGCTCGCGCTAAACGACTACCGGCGGACCGTTGCCGAGCTGACGGATGATCTGGAGGAGCAGGAAAATCAGCTGCTGCGAACATACATAGAACAGAAGACCGCGGCATACATATTAGACGAGGCACGATCCATAGGGATGCCGGAACCGTCGGTTTCGGTGAAGGTGAAATGGGGGGATGAGAGCTGGGTGCCCTGTGAAGTTACGATACGCGGAGAGATTACCGCCGAACAGCGATACCGCCTGAGCGCTTATCTTGCCGCGGAGCTGGGCATTCCGGCGGAAAGGCAGCACTGGACCGATGAGTGAGCGGAAATCTTTGTTAAGCGCTATGCTGCAAAAGAAAAGCGTGCTGATCGTTCTGCTTGCCGCGGGGCTGCTGCTTCTGCTCTGGCCCAGATCGTCCGGCAGCGGCACAGCAGGAAAGAACGAGGATGTGTCAACTACAGAGGAAAAGCGGCTCTGTGCGGTGCTCTCAAAAATCGACGGCGTCGGAGAGGTGTACGCGCTGCTCTCCGAAGAGCCAAACCGCCGAGGCGAGTATACCGGGGCGGTGGTCGTCTGTTCCGGCGCAAGGTCACCGGATATACGGCTCCGCGTCATACAGGCCGTGAGCGCCTTCACCGGTCTCGGCAGCAACCGGATCATTGTGGAAGAATTGATATCTTAGGAGGATGATTATATGAAGACGGTAAATCTGCGTCCCCATCTCAAGCGTAACATTCTCATTGCAGCGGTGCTGCTGCTCGTGTGCGCGGCGGCATTCCTCAACTGGTCGTACAACCAGCGCTGGGGCGACGGCAACAGCGCCATGGCCGACGCGGAGGACGAAATGACGACCGCCGTAAACGCCGCGGACGGCGCGCCGGAGGAAAACGTATCCGCAGCGCTCCCCGCGTCCGTGTCCGGGTATTTCTCGGAAGCGCGGCTCACACGCCAGCAGTCAAGAGATCAGGCGCTTTCGCTGCTTGAAACGGCGGCCTGTGCCGAGTCCGCTTCGCAGGATGTCATCGACAGCGCCATGAACGAGATCACCGTTATGGCGAACTGGTCTCTGCTGGAAAGCAAGATCGAAAACGAGCTTCTTGCCAAAGATTTTGCCGACTGTGTGGTGTATCTCTCCTCGCAGGGCTGCACGGTCGCAGTCCCGTCCAGTGCGGACGGCCTGACCGAAACGCAGGTCGCCCAGATCACCGATGCCGTTCTCTCCAACACCGAGATGACGGCCGCTGCGATCAATGTGATCGAGGTGAGGAACTGAAAAAAGCGCGGAGGGAAGATCCCTTCGCGCTTTTTCTATGGGGAATGATTACTTCATGCCGTTTTCGTAGGCCTCGATCATTTTCTTGACCATCTGGCCGCCGATGCTGCCGGCCTGGCGGGAGGTAAGCTCGCCGTTATAGCCATTCGTAAGGTTCACACCGACCTGGCTGGCAGCCTCCATCTTAAAGCGATCCATCGCTTCGCGGGCCTGAGGATTGACAAGATGATTGCTCTTGTTGGTAGACATCTGATTGCAACTCCTTTCTCTCGAATCGAACACGTTTTTGCTGTGTCCGAGCCTATTTTGGCCTTGACAGCCGCTGTTATACGAAAGAAAGAAATGTAATATTTTACAGTCTCAAAGCTCTACGGCGGATAATATGCCGCGGAGAATAGCATCAATGTTGCTCCGATATTCGAGAAGCGTTTTCTCCCATGCGGAAAGACAATGCCGCCCCTCGTCCGTGATGGAGTAAACGCGTCTCGGCTTGCTGGCAGATTCGGTGTCCCAGTAGGATGTGACAAGTCCGGCCGTCTCCATCCGTTTAAGCGTGCGGTACAGTCCGGCCGGGTCAAGTCCGTTGCCGGAGACCATACCGCTTTTTTCCAGATCGCTGATCATTTGAAACCCGTGGCTGCTGCCGCGCTGCAGAACGACCAGTATGGCAGGCTGAAGAAATTTATCGAGATAGGAGCCCCGACAGGCACACTTTTCCAAACACGCATCCATAAAATGACGCCCCTTTTCCGCATGTATTTGTTACGTTAAAATCATAGCGCAAACAACGCAGGAAAGTCAATATGCCTCGCTCGTGTGCTGCACTGCGGGTTGGCCCGGCTAGAAAATCTTTGCGGATTTTTCCTAATATTGTCCAAAATCTTTCTATTTTATCAATTACTGCATATGTTATACTTTGTCCGAAAATGAAACAGAAACATCAATGTATATTAACGCTTCGGCAGCATCTATTTGTCTGCGTTAACTAACTCAGACGATCCGGCGTTAAAAGACGGAGATACACACGGTTTTATTTTTAATTCATGCAAAGGAGAACAGATCATGACTCCCAAAGAATTACTGCTGGCAACGCTTAAGTGTAAGCCGACGCCGCGCCCCGCATGGATCCCGTTTGCCGGCGCTTATGCCTCCCGTCTGAAAGGCTATACCGCGACGGAGATGTTCCAGAGCGCCGATAAGCTGACGGAATGCCTTCTCGAGGTCAACCGCATGTTCAAGCCGGACGGCGAGTGCTGCATTTTCGATCTTCAGATCGAAGCGGAAGTCCTTGGCTGCGACCTGATGTGGGCGGATGACGGCCCTCCCAGCGTTGCATCCCATCCTCTGGCTACCGAAATGGGAGATACTCCCGTTGTCCCCTGCGAATGCACGCTCCCCGGCCCGAACGACGGACGCATCCCGCTCGTGTGCGAAGCCATGCGCCGTGTCAAGAAAGAAATCGGCGATACCACCGCTCTGTACGGCCTGATCACCGGTCCGTTCACGCTGGCATCGCATCTGCGCGGCACCGACATTTTCCTCGACATGCTTCTGGACGACCAGTTTGTCCATGACCTGCTCGACTACTGCTACAAGGCCGCGTGCAAGATGGCGGAATACTTCATCGACGCCGGTATGGACGTTATCGCTGTTGTTGACCCGCTGATTTCTCAGATCTCCACCGAGCACTTTGAAGAGTTCTGCTCCGAGCCGTTCACGAAGCTCTTTGACCACATTCGTGAAAAGGGCGCTTACTCCTCGTTCTTCGTGTGCGGCGATGCCACGAGAAACATCGAAGTCATGTGCAAGACCGGCTGCGACTCCATTTCGGTCGACGAGAACGTCAACTTCAAGCCTGCAAAAGAGATCTGCGACAAGTACAGCGTAGCTTTCGGCGGCAACATCCCGCTTACGACCATCATGCTTCATGGCACGCAGATGGACAACATGAAGTACTGCGTTGACCTGATCGACAGCATTGAGAACAAGAACGGTCTCATCGTTGCCACCGGCTGCGATATGCCGTACGGCGTACCGTTTGAAAACACGATCGGCTGCATGCAGGCAGTGCTGCAGACGGACGAGGTCCGCGAAATGGTCAAGGACTATGTTGCGGAAGACGATAGCGACATCGAAGTTGAGCTGCCCGACTATGAGCATCTCACCAAGCCTCTGGTGGAAGCCTTTACGCTTGACCCCGCCACCTGTGCCGCCTGCACCTACATGGTCGCGGCCACGGATGAGGCGAAGCGGACTTTCGGCGATGCCATCGACTATAACGTTTATAAGTATACCGTCAAGGAAGACATTGCCCGCATGAAAAAGATGGGCGTTCCCAATCTGCCGTCCGTTTACATCAACGGCAAGATGAAGTTCCGTTCCATTATCCCCTCCAAGGACGAACTGGAGGCTGCGATCCGCGAAGTCATGTAACCAAGCGCGGCCGTCCGGAGCGTTTTCGCTCCGGACGGTCACCCCGCGGCCTGTGCTTGTTTTTTTTACATATTTAGTAGACCACGTCCAATATAGGACGAAGCCAATATGAACGAATTTCGAGGTGATAAACATGCCGATGCTTCCTGATCCGGCGCATATGGACATCATCGATAAGGCGTGCATTTCTGCCTTTGAAGCGGAAGAGCCGGTCAGCGTATTTTCGCTTTGCGAAAATATTATGGACGATCCGAAGCTCCCCATGCATTGCCCGTATCACCACTATCTGATCCCTGCCGTATTGCTCACGGCCGCCAGCAAAATAAGCGGCGAAACGAAGGAAATGCTGCAGAAACGGCTCAAAACGGCGCGGGAGCGCGCCGGAACGGTGCCGGGGGGCTGCTGCGGACAGTTCGGCTGCTGCGGCGCCGCTGTGGGCGCGGGAATTTTTGCCTGCGTTTGGCAGGGCTCAACGCCGCTCTCCAAAACCGGCTGGGCGGCAGGGAATGAGATGACCGCCCGCTGCCTCTCTGCAATCGCTTCGATGGAAGGCCCCCGCTGCTGTAAGAGAGTGACGTATCTTACACTCTCGGCGGCGCTTCCCGCAGCAAGGGAGTTTCTCGGTCTCGATCTCGGCGAGATACCGGAGCACACCTGCCATCATTTCAGCCAAAGCCGGGAATGCCGGGGAACCGCCTGCCCGTTCTTCCCCAAAAAGAAAAAAGCGGAATAATTAACGGAGGATAAAACCATGAAAAAAACCATTGCACTGGTGCTCGCTGCCATTTTGCTCCTGTCTCTCGCTGCCTGCGGACAGACTGCGCAGCCCGCTGAACCCGCGGCGACCGAAGTTCCTGCGGAAGCTCCTGCCGAGGAGGAATCGTCTGCGGAACCGGATAATTCCAATGTTGATTATTCTCTGCGCGTTGCGCAGATGGGCACCAGCATTAAGGCGGCCATGGTCGTTCTTGCCAACGAAATGGGCTACTATGCCGAGGAAGGTCTTGATGTCACGTTCGAGCCGATCAACAACCTGAACGACGGCATCACCGCCATTCTGGGCGGCAGTCTCGACATTCTTCCGTTCGGCGTGATCCCCACCTGCACCTTCGTTGCGCAGGGCGCCGATCTCACCGTCATCGGCGGCACGATCGCCGAGGGCAGCGAGTGCGTTATGACGCCGGAAAATGCCGCGACTTACACCGACGGCGATTTGACCTGGTTTGCCGGCAAGACCGTCGCCTGCGTCCGTCCGGAAACCGGCCATATGATCATAATGCAGAAGATCGCGCAGGCCGGTGTTGATATGACGACCGTGAAGTTTGTGGAGCTTGACGGCTTCCAGTCTGTTGTTGAAGCTGTGCTCAAGGGCGAGGCGGACGTTGGCTTCGTGAACAGCGGCTTCGGCCAGAACGCCAAGACGCAGGGCCTTGAAGTGCCGTTCCTCGTCGGTGAATATGCGCCGAACGCTGTCTGCTGCCGCCAGACTGCGCTCAAGAGCAATGTGGAAGCGAATCGTGACGCCTACGTCCGCTTTGAGATCGCCAATCTGCGCGCCATGATGCTCATGCTGACCGACAAGGAGACGACCATTGCCAAACTGGTCGAGTTCTCCGGTCTTGATGAGCAGTATGTTTACAACTGCATTTACGACGGCGTTATGAAGATCTCCATGGACCCATCCGCCAACCGCGTGCAGGAGTTCTATGAGATCATGCAGGCAAACGGCGATATTGCCGCCGATTCCGAGTACGACATGACCGACCATGTAGATTCCGGCATTTATTACGATGCTTTGACTACCGTTATGGAACGTTATCCCGATTTCGACGGGTGGACGGCCATGATGGAGGCCTACGAGGAAAATAACCTCTGATATGGGCGGCATTGAAGTCAAAGATCTGGTTTTCACTTACCCCGGGACGTCTTCCGAGACGCTCCGGGGCGTGGATCTCTCTGTCGGCGAGGGAGAATTCCTTTCGCTTATAGGGCCCTCGGGCTGCGGAAAGTCCACGCTCCTTCGGCTGCTCGCCGGATTGGAACGGCCGGAAAGCGGCAGCCTTTTCTGCGGCGGCGTTCCGATAACCGGCCCCGGCAGCGACCGCGGCGTCGTCTTCCAGAGCCCCGCCCTGTTTCCGTGGATGACGGCGCGGGATAATGTATCCTTTGCCATCCGAAAAAGCGAACATTCGCTCTCCGGGGCCGAAGCGCGCTCCCGCGCCGAGGAGGCGCTGTGCCGTGTTGGGCTTGCCGATTCCATGAGCATGCTGCCCAATCAGCTTTCCGGCGGCATGCAGCAGCGCGTTGCCATTGCAAGAGTGCTCGGTATGGGCTGTCCTACGCTGCTGTTGGACGAGCCGTTTTCTGCGCTGGACCCCAAAAACCGCTTCGCTCTCCAGGAGCTTTTGCTCAAGCTCTGGGAAGAGGACAGAAAAACGGTCCTGTTCGTGACACATGATATGGACGAGGCGATCCTGCTTGGCGACCGCGTAGCATTTATGGAGCCGGGACGGATCGTCTTCCGGCACAAGATCCCGTTTTCACGCCCGCGCCAGCGGGAAACGCTGCTTATTTCCAGCGAGTGCTGCGCGCTGCGACGGGACATGATCTCGCTCTTCTATAAGTGGGGCGAGGCGGCGGAGGTGAACCCATGACGAAGCGCGAAGCAAAAAGGCGCCCGATTCTCGCCGTTCACATTCTGTTCGCCGCGCTGATGCTCTCCATGTATCTGCCGGGAAACGCCAAGGTCAAGGCAAGCCCCGTGTGTATGACCGTGGCGTGCGTTCTCATCGAGCTTGCCGTGATCTATCAGCTGATTCGTCGGAAAAAAGCGCGTACCGCCGGAGATATCGGCGCGATCGTCTTTTTTGTTCTGCTTTTCTGGCAGGTGTATACAACGCGCCTTGGCCGCGGACATATCATCCTCGTGCCGACGCCGGAAGCCGTTTTCTCGGTCTTCTATACCATGCGCGAGCGAATGATCCTTGGCGTATTCTCCTCGCTCTCGCTGCTTCTTATCGGCTTCGGCGTGTCGCTGCCGCTCGGCGTGGCTCTCGGGCTGATCGCCGGTTGGAACTCTCGTCTGTGCGATACCGTTGTGCCGATCGCACGCGTGCTGTCGCCAATACCGGCCATCATCTATGCGCCGTATCTTATCGCGATCATGCCGTCGTTCCGCTCGGCTTCCGCCATGGTTTTGATCATCGGCATTTTCTGGCCGACGTTTCTGCAGATGGCAGCGCGCGTCGGCGCGCTGGATCAGCGCATTCTCGACAGCGCCAGAGTATTGGGTCTGAAACAGCGAGAGCTGTTATGGGAGGTGCTACTGCCGTGGGTCATGCCCGGCATACTCACCGGTCTGCGCGGTTCGCTCTCCTCGGCCTTTATGCTTCTGACGCTCGCTGAAATGATGGGTGCGCACAGCGGTCTCGGCTATTTCATCCGTAACTTTGCCGATTACGCAAACTATACCAACGTTCTTGCGGGCATCCTGCTCGTGGCGCTGATCATCACGCTGCTCAACCGCGCGGTAACGGCGCTTGAAACACGTCTTGTGCGGTGGCACTGAAAAGGGGAGTGTTATTATGACAAAGCTGTATCTTATCACCGGATTTCTCGGGGCAGGGAAGACGACGTTCCTGCACCAGTTTGTACGTCTGTTTCCGGACCGGCGCACAGCCATCGTCGTCAACGAGTTCGGCAAGCAGGGCGTAGACGGAACGCTGCTGGAGGATCTCGATATCAAGATGGAAGAGATCAATAACGGCTCCATTTTCTGCGCCTGTAAGATCGAACAGTTTGAGGACGCGCTTCTCCGTCTGCAGAAGGAGAATTTTGACGTGATCTTTGTGGAAGCCTCCGGTCTGTCCGACCCGACCGCCGTCGGTACCATCCTACGGCAGCGGGATAAATTTCCCGATTTGGAATACGCGGGAGCGATCTGTCTTGTGGACGGCGCACGGTTTATGACCGTTTATAAGACCGCCCGCGTCTGCCGTATGCAGCTTGCCATCAGCAATATGATCATCATCAACAAGTGCGACATTGCCTCCCGCGAGCAGCTGGATGAGATCAATACCATCGTCCGCGCGCAGAAGCCGAACCGCCCGACCTTTGAGACAACGTTTGGCCGGATCCGACCGGAATGGCTGATGGCGATGGAAGAGCAGCCCGCCGAGGATCCTGCAGACGGACAAGTCCACACGAGAGATATCACGCTCCGCAAGCTCCTGCTGCACGTTTCGGGCTTCAGCAAAAAGGATCTGATGGCCTTTCTTCGGATGTTTGCCGAGGAAACGTATCGGATCAAGGGCTTTGCAAGTACGCCGGAGGGACGGTTTGTGGTTGACTGCGTCGGCCCCATGGTCGAGCTCAGGGAATTTGAAAACGCTCCGGCCGGGGAGGAGAATACGCTTGTCGTCCTCTTCGGCAACGGGCTTCCGGCACAGCGCGCAATCAAGGAAGCCGTCAGCTGGTTTCCAAACGCGGAAGTGACCATAGAATAAAAAAGCAGACTCCGATAAACACACACCCCGCCTGCCGAACGGTAGATACCGTCGGACAGGCGGGGTGTTGAATTATTTTATGAAAACAGGAGGCTTCGCAGCGCTGCAACGCTGTCTGCGATGGCGTCGGTTCCTTCGGCCTCCAGCTCTTCGCGGCTGCCGTAGCCGTAAAGCACGCCGATGAAATCGATCCGCGCCATTTTTGCGCCGATAGCGTCGTGTGACCGGTCTCCGACCATGACGCAGCCGGAGCGATCCGAAATGCCCATTTCGTACAGCGCGTGCAGGATCACCTCGCACTTATCCGGCGGCTCGCGGTCGAGCGGAATGCCGGAAACAACGTCGATATACTGGCGCAGGCCAAAGTGTTCGAGGATCTGCTCGGAGAAAACCGTCGGCTTCCCGGTTGCAACGGCAATGCGGACGCCGGACGCCTTTAGATCGCGCAGCAGCTCCGGAATGCCCGGATATACCTCGTTTTCAAAAAGACCGACGGCCGAAAAGCGCTCGCGGTAATAGCCGAGAAGCTCCTGCGCCTCCTCCGGTGTCGCGTTCGCATAAACCTCAAACGAGCGGAGCAGGGGAGGGCCGATGTACTTATGGTAGCTCTCGATCGGGCCGACCGGGCGGCCGGCCTTTTCCAGCGCATAGCGGACGCTGCCGCAGATGCCCTGCACCGGATCAGTAAGCGTTCCGTCCAGATCGAAGAGCACGGCGGAGTACTTCATTCAGCGCTCCTCCCGGAAGTACGAAAGGCCAAGACTTGCCGGGGGATCGTTCTCCCGTTTTTTCTGCATGGAAACGATGACAAGAACAAGGATCGTGATCACGTAGGGGAGCATTTTGTAAAGCTCCTTCACCGCGAGATTCATGCCGGACGGGATGAACATATGGAGAATGTACAGTCCGCCGAAGAGGAACGAGGCGAAAACGCCGATGTTCGGACGCCACACGGTGAAGATAACGAGCGCGATAGCGAGCCAGCCGCGGTCACCGAAGCCGTTATTGGACCATACGCCGCAGGCATAGTCCATCACGTAATAGAGTCCGCCGAGACCGGCGATCATGCTGCCGGCGCAGGTGGCGACATACTTATATTTTGTGACGTTGATGCCCGCCGCGTCCGCCGTGTTCGGGTTTTCGCCCACGGCACGAAGCTGGAGGCCGATGCGCGTGCGGCGCAGGATATACGCGCAGATAAACGCAATAATAACGGCGGCGTAGGCAAGGAAACCGTAGGAGAGGAAAATCTTGCCGAACCAGCCGAGCTTGCCGGAAAATGGGAGCGATGCGCTGAAAAAGGAGCTCGTACGCGAAAGGGCAATGGAGGGGACGTCCGCGCCGGAGAGCTTGATGAGCGAGCCGCCGAAGAAGTTGCCGAAGCCGACGCCGAACGTCGTCATGGCAAGGCCGGTGACGTTCTGGTTTGCCCGGAGCGTTACCGTGAGGAAGCAGTAGAGCAGCCCCATCAGCAGCGACCCAAGAAGCGAGCTCAGCAGGGGAATGAGAATGGCAAGGAACGGGTTGAGCGCGCCCGGCGCGGGAACGGCATGCTCATACAGAAATGCGCCGATGACGCCGCAGATACCGCCGACGTACATGATGCCGGGAATGCCGAGATTGAGGTTGCCGGATTTTTCCGTGAGCGTTTCGCCGGTGCTGCCGAAAAGGAGAGGAATGCCCTGCACAATGGCACGGGGAATGAACGAAACAAAATCAAACATGGCTGGCGTCCTCCTTTCCGGCGCTCTTACGGAAGTTGATCTTATAGGTGATAAAGAACTCCGATCCGATAATGAAGAAGAGAATGATGCCGGTGAGAATATCGGAGAACGACTGATTCAGACCGAACGCTGTGGAGATCTCGCCCGCGCCGCGGCTGAGGAACACGAGCAGGAAGCTCGTAAAGATCATCCAGATGGGGTTGAATTTGGCGAGCCACGAGACCATAACGGCGGTAAAGCCGCGCCCGCCGGCGATGGAGGTGGTGAGAGTGTGGTTGGTGCTGCCGACGAGCAGCAGTCCGCAAAGGCCGCATACCGCGCCGGAGAGGATCATGGTGCGGATGATGACCTTGTCCACCTTGATACCGACGTAGCGCGCGGTGCGTTCACTCTCGCCGACAACGGTGATCTCGTAGCCGTGCTTGGTGTAATTCAGATAGAAATACATCAAAATCGTGACAACAGCGACGATGAGAATATTCAAAAGGTATTTATAGCTGCCGATCTGCGGGAACCAGCCGATCTCCGTGGACTGGTTGATGATGCCGATCTGGCCGGAGCCCTTGGGGTTTTCCCAGACGATGACGAAATAGGCCACGAGCTGCGTGGCAACGTAGTTCATCATCAGCGTGAAAAGCGTTTCATTCGTATTGTATTTTGCCTTGAAATACGCCGGAATGAAGCCCCAGAGCGCACCGGCCAGGATGCTGCTCACGCACATGCACATGATAACAAGGGCGTTCGGCAGCGTGTTGCGCAGGCAGATCATGCACGCCGCCGCTGCGAGCGCGCCGGCAAGCACCTGACCTTCGCCGCCGATGTTCCAGAAGCGCATCTTAAAGGCCGGCGTCACGGCGAGCGCGATACAGAGAAGCATCGCGATATTCTGCAGCAGCACCCAGACCTTGCGGGGCGAGCCGAATGAGCCGTTAAAGATGGTCGCATACACCTGCAGCGGATTTTCGCCGGTCATCGTCGTTGTAATAATGGAGCATACGATGAGCGCGAGCAGGATCGCCGCCGCGCGGATGCCCCAGGACTTGTACCAGGGGAGAGCGTCCCGCTTCGTAATGTGGAAGAGAGGCGATCTTGTTTTCTTATTCATGGCTCTGTCCTCCCAGCTTAGTCATCATCATGCCGACCTCGCGCTTTTCCGCGCCGCGGCCGGAGACGATGCCGCTGACCTTGCCGCCGCACAGAACAAGGATACGGTCGCACAGCTCCAGCAGCACGTCCAGATCCTCGCCGACGAAGATGACGGCGACACCGGCTTTCTTCTGGCGGTTGATAAGGTCATAGATCGTATACGACGAATGGATATCCAGACCCCGCACGGCATACGCCGTGAGCAGTACGGTCGGCGCGCTTGCGATCTCGCGGCCGACAAGCACCTTCTGCACGTTGCCGCCGGAGAGACGGCGCACGGGCGTATCCACGCTCGGCGTGCTTACGCTCAGCTCCTGCACCACGGATTCTGCCAGTGCGCGGGGCGAGCGGCGGTCGGTAAAGATCGATTTGCCGCGGCGGAAGGAACGGAGCATCATATTGTCGGCAAGATTCATGTTGCCGACGAGTCCCATGCCGAGGCGGTCCTCCGGAACAAAGGAAAGGGAGACGCCGAGCTCGGCAATGCTCAGGGGATCTTTTCCGATGAGCTCTTCGCGGGAACCGTCATCTTCAATATAGGAAATGCTGCCGGATTCAACGGTCTGCAAACCGGCGATCGCCTCGAGAAGCTCCTTCTGGCCGCAGCCGGAGATACCGGCGATACCGAGGATCTCGCCGCTGTTGGCGGTGAAGGAAACGTCGTCCAGCTTGACGATGCCGTCCACGCTGCGTACAGTGAGCCCCTTGACCTCAATGCGGGGCTTGGGATCGACCGGATCCGGACGCTCAATGTTCAGCGACACCGCATGGCCGACCATCATGTTCGTCATTTCCTGCGCGTTCGTGTGCGCCGTGAGCATATCGCCGATGAACTGGCCGTGGCGGAGGATCGCCACACGGTCGGAGAGCGCCTCGACCTCATGCATTTTGTGCGTGATGATAACGATCGCCTTTCCGTCGTTGCGCATGTTGCGCAGTACGGCGAAGAGCTTGTCGGTCTCCTGCGGTGTGAGAACGGCGGTCGGCTCGTCAAGGATGAGAATGTCCGCGCCGCGGTAGAGGACCTTTACGATCTCGACCGTCTGTTTCTGGGAGACGGACATATCGTAGATCTTCTGCGCAGGATCGACGCTGAAGCCGTATTTGTCGCAGATCTCGCGGATCTTTGCCGAGGCTGCTTTGAGATCGAGCTTGCCGGGCAGACCGAGAACGATATTTTCCGCCGCCGTCAGCACATCCACGAGCTTGAAATGCTGATGGATCATGCCGATACCGTTGTCAAAGGCATCCTTGGGGGAGCGGATGACGACTTCTTTTCCGTCGATCTTGATCTCGCCCTCATCCGGGAAATAGATGCCGGAGAGCATATTCATAAGCGTCGTCTTGCCGCTGCCGTTTTCGCCGAGCAGCGCGAGGATCTCTCCGCGGTAAATATTCAGCCATACCTTATCGTTGGCTAAAACCGGGCCAAAGCGCTTGGTAATGTTGCGCATTTCAATTGCTGCGGTCTTTGTTTCCATTCTTTCACTCCCTGACAGATTGTATGGATTTCGGCAGACTGTACTGTAAAGGGCGGCGCGGCGGCCGCGAGCTGCTGTGCTGCCCTTTACAGTACATATGGGGAAGGCCCGGAAATCGGGCCTTCCCCTAAGCAGGATCGGATAAAAATCAGGCGTCGAGGTTGGTGATGCCGTCGATGTCGAGATCGAAGTACGGAGCGGAGCGGTAGAAGGACTCGAGGAACACACCGTCGGAAATGGCCTCGGTCTCACCGACGTAGTCGCCGAGATCGTCAACGTCGGCGAGGTAGGTCGTAACGGTCTCGCCGTTGACGGTGAAGGTGGCGGTGTCGAACACCTTGACGGAGCCGTCTTCCAGAGCCTTCATGACTTCGGCGATCTTCTCGGCAGTGCCGGCAGCAGCAGCCTGCTCGTTGACGTCAGTCAGAACGACGGAGCCGGTAGCAAGAGTGCCGGTCCAATCGTAGCCGATGTCCTCACCGGAAGCGACGCAGTTGATGGCGTAGACAAAGAACGGAGTCCAGTCAATGCGGGAGGAAACGATGAAGGTGTTGGGGCAGGCGGCAACGGTGCTGCCGTTGTAGGAAACGTTGGGGACACCGGCGGTCTCGCAGGCCGTGGGAGCGCCCATGGAGTCGGCGTGCTGGCTGATAAGGACGCAGCCGTTGTTGATGAGCTTGTTGGCGGCTTCCTTCTCGAGAGCCTCGTCATACCAGGAGCTGGTGAAGGTCACTTCCATCGTGACGCTGGGGCAGACGCTGCGGGCGCCGAGGAAGAAGGAGGTGTAGCCGGACTTGACTTCGGCATAGGGGAACGCGCCGACATAGCCCATCTTGGCTTCCTCGGCGGTGATGTCGCCGTTTTCGATCATCTCGTTGAGCTTGAGACCGGCAGCGACACCGGCGAGGTAGCGGCCTTCATAGATGGAGGCGAAAGCGTTGTGGAAGTTGCTCAGACCCTCGGTGTGGGCCTTGACACCGGTGCAGGAAACAAAGTGCACTTCGGGGAACTCCTTGGCAGCGGCAAGAGCGAAGGACTCATGGCCAAAGCTGTCGGTGATGATGAGATCGCAGCCGGCGTCAACCAGCTCGGCAGCGGCGTCGTAGCAGGCCTGGGACTCGGAGATGTTGGTCTTCATCATGACCTGATCGTCGGAGAGACCGACCTCGGCGCAAGCGGCTTTCGCAGCGTTGATGAAGTTGAGGTCGTAGGTGGAGTTTTCATCGTGCAGGAAGATGAAACCGACCTTGATGTCTTTGGAACCGGTAGTGGCTTCGGTCTCGCTGGTGGCGGCAGGAGTCTCTTCCGCGGGGGCTTCGGCCGCGGGAGCATCGGTGGCCGCGGGAGCATCGGTGGCCGCGGGAGCTTCGGGCTGAGCACCGCAGGCGCACAGGCCGATGCACAGCGTCAGAGCGAGCAGCAGAGCAACGAACTTTTTCATGTTTTCTTTCCTCCAGTAATTTTTTGTTTTTTTTACTGTTACTGTTTATTTCCGCCGGCAAGCCGGAAGAAAGCAAAAAGAAATTGCGGGAACCGGTCAACGGCCTCCGCAAACGAACGAAAAACAAAGCAGAAGAAAACGCTGCTTTGTCTCTCGTCGATAGTCCGGTCCTTTACGGTGACCGGGTAGAGACTTCAAAACCGTATCATTTGATTTATATCGACAGATATGAAATTGTAAGGAAAGCGCCGTCAGCAGAACTCGATGCCGTTTTCCTCGCTCATGGATTTTACACGGGCCAGAGATTCCACACGGACGCCCTTGCTGCGGAGCATGTCTCCGCCGGGCTGAAACGCTTTTTCAATACAGATGCCGCAGCCGACGAGCGTTGCGCCGGACTGCTCCACCAGCTCGATGAGACCGCTGAGCGCAGCGCCGTTGGCAAGAAAATCGTCAATGACGAGTACGCGGTCGTTCGGGCCGAGAAAATCCTTGGAAACGATGATATCGTATACCCTCTGGTGGGTATAGGAGCGGACTTTCGACGTCCATACATCTCCTGCGATATTCAGCGTCTTGCTTTTCTTGGCAAAAACAAGAGGACACCCGAAGGTCTGCGCCGTTATGCACGCAATACCGATACCGGATGCCTCGATCGTAAGAATCTTATTGACACCGCAGTTATGGTACAGGCGCTCAAACTCTTTGGCAAGTTCGGAGAAGAACACGACGTCCATCTGATGGTTCAGAAAACTGTCAACCTTCAAAACGCCGCCGTCACGCACTACACCATCGCGGCGGATCCTATCTTCGAGGAGCTGCATCCGTATCACCCCCACGGCTTAACTTGATTTCATCTTATCGAATTTGTTCCGGTTTTGCAATGCATATATCTTGTGAATTTCGGAGAAATATATTTCGATATTTTGTGCATAACAGAAAACACCGTCGAATGGGGCTCACCCATCCGACGGTATTTTGTCATTTGCTTATTTCTCTTCGGCGTAGGTGTCGAAGTAACCCTGAATGAACACGACCGGCGTACCCTTGTCGCCGCTGCCGCTCGTAAGATCGCAGAGCGAGCCGATGAGATCGGTGAGCTGGCGGGGCGTGGTGCCCTGACTTGCCATACTGCCTTTGAGATCGGCATCCTTGTGGCGGATGGAATCCTCCACGGCGGAGCGCAGCTCTTCGCCGTTGAGACCGGCAAAATCGTTGTCAGCGAGATACTTGATTTTCAGCTCGTTCGGCTTGCCGACGAGACCGGCGGTGCAGGCAGGGGAGACCACGGGATCGGCGAGCTCCCAGATCTTGCCGACGGGATCCCTGAAGGCACCGTCGCCGTAGATCATGCACTCGATGTTCTTTCCGGTTGCCTTGCGCATGGCCGCGGCGAGTGCGTCAACAAATTCCGCTCCGTTGCGCGGGAAGAGCTTCACCTTGTCCTCGGAGGACTTGTTGGAGCCGAGCAGGCCGTATTTCTCGTTATAGCCGCTGCCGTTGACGCTTGCGGTGAGAAGATCATCCAGCGCGAGGACCTTCTCCGCACCCGCTTTGGCAAGACGGCGCTTTGTGCGGAACCGGGTGTGGATGTCGCAGCAGAGGACATTCTTTACGCGCGTGAGGACGGCTTCCGCCTGATTGGCGAAGAGAATCTCGGCCTCGCAGCCGCATTCCTCGATGAGTTTTTTATAATAGTCTACATAGTCCACGCCGGTGAACGGATGCAGCGCGTAGCCGAACGCCTTGCGGTATTCTTCCTCGGTCAGTACGTCGCTGAACGGATTGATACCGGAATCCTCCAGCAGTTCCTCGTCAAAGAGATGGTTTCCGACTTCGTCCGAAGGGTAGCTGAGCATGAGCGTGATCTTTTTCATGCCGGTGGCGATGCCGCGCAGCACGATGGCAAAGCGGTTCCGGGAGAGGATCGGGAAAATAACGCCGATATGCTCGCAGCCGAATTTCGCTTTCACGTCATCGGCAATGTTCTGCACCGTCGCATAGTTGCCGGCGGCGCGGGCCACAACGGACTCCGTCACGGCGACGATGTCGCGGTCGTGGAAGGTGATATGCTCCGTCTCGGAGGCGGCCATGACGCTGTCGCGCACCAGCGTGACAAGATCGTCGCCCTCCCGGACGATGGGGGTACGGATGCCGCGAACAACAGCACCAACAGTTCTCATAACGAAATAACCTCCGAAGTATTGGATTTTCGCCGATATTATGCTACAATACCGTTTGTCTGTAAAGATTTAATTTTCGATTTTTGCAATTTTTCTATTTGCGTCAGTCAAAAAAAGCACATTTTGCAGGAGTTGCCATGAGAAATCTCAAAAAATTTTTGATCGTCTGCACCTTTTTCGTCGCTTTGGCCCTTCTGGCCGGCTGCGCTTCCGCACCCGCGCCGGAGATCGCCGCCACAGAAGCACCGACCGCGACGCCCTCTCCGACGGCCACGCCCGCGCCGATCTCATTCGAGGCTGCGGCTGAGGCAAATCGCGCGGAGCTGCGCACGTTTTCGGATTACGGCAGTGTCTTTTCCGCCGTGCAGGAGAGCAAAGCCGAGGAAGACGGCGCGGACGTTCCGGCGCATTCCTCCGCGCTGCGCGCCGCAGCATCGCCGGAGGATCTTACGGAAAGCGACATTCTCCGTGTTGACGGTGAGTATATCTATACGCTTACGGACAAAAATCTCACGATCTTTCATCTGAGCGGCGCGGCGGGGGAGCTTATTTCCACTACGCCGGTCGGTACCGCCTGGAGCAGCTCCGGAGACGGTTCCGGCAGCTTTGCCGGAAGCGAACGTACGCCGCTCGCACTGTTCCTTCGCGGCTCACGGCTCGCCGTTCTTCTGGACGTATACGGCTACGAGAGTTTCGGGGGCGAGATGCGCTATTCGGAATATGTCGGCGTCGATTTCTACGATGTTTCCGATCCGCACACGCCCGTGCTCCTCGCGAGCGCCGGTCAGAGCGGCGTATATTCCGATGCGTGGATGAGCGGCGGCTCTCTCTGCGTTGCGACGGACTTCTCCGTGTTGGACGCCTCCGACGCCGCAGATACGGACAAGTTCATTCCGCGCGTACATATGGCTGCGGACAGCCGCCAGCTTGAGGCCGAAAGCCTTTACGCGCTGCCGAACGGCGGCGAGGGCTGCACCGTGCTCGGCGGCTACTCTCTCGACGAGGCGGCGCAGAAAAATGCCGTGGCCGTCTACGGCATTGAGGCGAAAAACGTATACGCTGTACCCGGCAGTCTTTTCCTGACCGACACACGCTCCGTATCCGCCGAATCCCGCCGCATGAGCGACAGTGTGGGTGATTATACGGAATACGTTGAGCTCCTCTGCACCGATCTTTTCCGCTTTGACTACGATGCTTCTGGCATCCGTCCGGCGGCCTCCGGCGTTGTAAGCGGACTTCTTCCGGAAAAGAGCCCCATTGCGCCGTTTGGTTCCGGGTATGTCTGCCTTTCGGAAGTCTCGGGCTCTTATACAAATATGTATGTTGGCAAGAGCGATCCCGCTCCGGCCGCGGAACAGACCGGCAGCGCGCTTTATACGCTCGACGCCGCTCTTACCGTCACGGCAAAGCTCTCCGAGCTTCCAAACGGCGACGGTATCCTCTGGGCGGGCTTCACGCCGGAAACTGTGCTGCTCTCCGGCGAGAACGGATCCTGCATCGCCGATCTCTCCGTTCCCGGCATGATCACCGCCGTGCCCGGCGGTGACGCGATCCTGGCCGATGCGCTGCTTCCGTGGAAAAACGGCGGCTATGCCGCCTTCCGGCATGAGAGCGCCGGACAAATGGCGATTGCGCTCTATGATTCATCTCTGAAGAAAACCGCGGAGCGCACGTTCGGCAGCGACTACAGCAGCACACTCGAAAGTCTGCAAAGCTATATCGTCCTGCCGGAGAAAAACCTTCTCGGCTTTGCCGCCGACGACAGCTACTGCCTGTATGCCGAAAACAACGGAGAGCTCGAATATTGCCTGAGCGTATTCCTGACCGACTGGGCCTGGAACGCGCGCGCTTTTGAACAGAACGGCTATCTCTGTATCGCGGATCGCCGCGAGGCGTTCGTCTATCTGCCGGACACGCTCGAAAGTGCCGCATCTTTTCTGTTCTGACCGCCCATCTTCGGCAATCTTTTCATAATACGCCCGTTAAAATGGCGCTGTGGACAACCACAGCGCCATATCTTTTTCAGGGGGATGAGTGTCATGCAATTGGAGAGCGCCTATACCGACGGCTGCCTTTGTATCCGATATACCGGAGATCTCGATCATCACGCGGCGCGCGCGGCGTTTCGCGAAACGGAAGCGTTTATCGACCGTTTCCTGCCGCGGCGGTGCATTCTTGATTTCTCCGGCGTTTCGTTTATGGACAGCTCCGGCATTGCCGTTGTGCTCCGCGTGAAAAAACGGATGGAGGAAACGGACGGGGATGTCTTTCTGCTTGATCCAGCGCCGCAATGCGCGAGAGTTCTTCGCACGTCCGGGATTGAACGTTTTGTCGCAATCAAATTTACGGAGGGAAAGGCTGCAAGATGAAATACGAAAACTACATAAAGCTGGAATTCCCCAGCAAAAGCTGCAACGAGGCACTGGCGCGGTCGGTAGCGGGCGTATTCGCCTCGCAGATGGACCCGACGATGGAGGAGCTCGGCGATATCAAAACAGCGGTCAGCGAAGCCGTGACGAACTGTATCGTCCACGCTTACCCGGACTGCATCGGTAAGATCCTCATGCGCTGCCGGATCCTTGAGGATAACCGGCTGGAGATCGTCATCCGCGACTGGGGCCGCGGCATCGAAGATGTCGGCAAGGCGAGAAAGCCGTTGTATACGACCGGCGGCGAGGAGCGCAGCGGCATGGGCTTCACGATCATGGAGAGTTTTATGGATAAGCTTACCGTCCGCTCCACGCCGGGCGAGGGGACAAGCGTCATCATGCTCCGCACGCTCCCGCGCCGCGTGCGCGACCGCTGATGGAAAGCCGCGCGCAGCTACTCTCCCGCGCGCATTCCGGCGACCGGGATGCCGTGCAGCAGATGATCGAGGAAAACACCGGCCTCATCTGGAGCGTCGCCCGCCGGTATTTTGGACGCGGGGTCGATGCGGACGATCTCTATCAGCTTGGCTGTCTCGGTTTTCTCAAGGCTATTGAGGGCTTTGACGAGCGGTTCGGCACACAGTTTTCTACCTATGCCGTGCCGAAGATCGCCGGGGAGATCCGTCGCTTTCTGCGCGACGACGGCGCGGTAAAGGTCAGCCGCGGGCTTAAAGAGCGCGCGCAGCAGATCCATGCGGCACGGCGCCGTCTGGAGCAGACGCTCGGCAGGGAGCCGGCGCTTTCCGAGATCGCCGCGGAATGCGGCATGAGCGTGGAAGAGATCGCCGAGGCGGAGACCGCGGCCGCTCCGGCGGAGAGTCTGCAGCGCGAGAGCGGAGACGAGGGCTTCACGCTTGAGCACGTGCTCGGTGACTATGGGCAGGAGGATCGTGTGCTGGAGAGCGTCGCGCTCCGCACGGCCATTGAACGTCTGCCGGAAAAGGAGCAGCAGGTGATCAATCTCCGGTTTTTCCACGGCCTGACGCAAAGCGACTGCGCGCGGATCCTCTCCGTATCGCAGGTACAGGTATCACGCCTCGAACGCCGGGCAATGGAAAATCTGCGCGCCGTTATGCTCTGAGCTGTGCGGCAAGAATGCATGCCGCCGGAAGTGCAAGACCCCAGCGGCGCGTGAGCATTGCCGCAGCAAGACATATTGCCCCGGTACACGCCGAAACGATCCGAACGGCTTTGCGGTCGCCGCAGAGCGCATAGAGGATCCGTCCGCCGTCGAGCGGCTGCGCCGGAAGCAGATTGCATACCGAAAAATACAGCGATATGTCCCGGCACAGCTCCCACCACTCGCCGGGAAAGCGTGAGCAAAGCGCCGCCCACAGCAAACCGCACACCGGCCCTGCCGCCGCGCACACTGCCTCCGGAAGCGGCGACGAAAACGGTGTCATATCGAGGCACAGCCCGCTCAGACTCATGCGGAGAGAAAGGATCCGGCCACCGTACATCCATGCGGAAATACAATGGCCGATCTCGTGAAAGAACACGGCGGGCAGAACCGCGGAGAAAATGCCGGAATCGTCCAAATAAAAGAGCAGGGGGAAGACAACGGCAGCTCCGGCGGTGATCTCTACCCGGCAGCGGCTCAAATCGCCGCCATGTAGAACGCCGGATTCAGATAAACGCCGTCGTGCGTAAGTTCAAAATGGAGATTCGGGCCGGTAACCTTGCCTGTCGCGCCGACAAGCGCGATCTTTTCCCCGGCATTGACCTTCTGCCCCTCTTCAACATAGATCTGGCTGCAATGGGCGTACATCGTCGCGTAGCCGTCCTCGTGCTCCACGCGGAGAAACTTTCCGCTCGTGCCGTTCTCGCCGACTTCCGTCACCGTTCCGGACGCAAAGCAGACGATATCGTCGCCGGAGTTTGCCGCGAGATCCATGCCGTAGTGGAACTTTGTCTCGTTGTCGATCGGGTGCAGCCGGTAGCCGAAATCGGAGGATACTCTGGCGGAAAGCGGCTGAACGAAGGAAAACTTCGGCATGGGCGCGTCGTAGGAGACATTGGCCGGAACGCCGAGATCGACGAACGGCTGCTGCTCTTCCATAAACGCCGCCATCGCCTCTTCAACGGCGGGGGACAGCTCTTCCGTGCCGGCTGGTTCCGTAAGTCCGAGAAACTCCGCGGCGTTGATCGTGACTGTGACCGGCATCGCAGCATCGTCCGCCGCTTCCGTCACACCTGCGACGGTTTCCTCCGTCCTATAGTCTGCTCTGTGGAAAGATTCTTCGACTGTACGGATCGTTTCGGATGTGCGGGCAGGGAAGAGCAGCTTCGCGGCGGCCGCCGCAACAAACAGTCCCGCTGCCACATAGATGGTTGCGCGTTTTGCACGTTTCATTCCAAATCACACTCCTGCCAAAGCGTATTCGGACGAGTCACAAGCTATGAATCCTTTTTTGTCGCTTGACTTTTCAGGCATATTTTGGTAAAGTACATCAGTAAACAAAATACGCGGATATAGTTCATCGGTAGAACGACGGCTTCCCAAGCCGTAGAGGTGGGTTCGATTCCCATTATCCGCTCCATGGAATATCCCCATCGGTCAAACCGATGGGGATATAACTTTTATACGCAATATGCAATCAACCATGAAATCACCATCTCCTACGTCAACGACTCAACACTGGACATATATACGATAAACCGCAACTATGCCGCGTATGAGGTATCAGATGCGGGCGGCGATTTCACCCTCTACGATGAGCAGGACCGTCCGCCGCGGATGACGCGGAGGCGCTGAAATTCTTCGGCGCAGACGCCAGAGATGACTTGAATAAAATAGCATCCGGCGGTATAATACGCTTAGAAAACGGCTTTGCTGCTTTCCCCAAAGACGACCAGCTCGCAGTAAATATCAAAGCTGTAAAGCCGTTAAAAACGTTCTTTGACGTAGCGATGCATGGCTCATCTACTGCCGTAGGATATGGGACACTCGAAACGAATATGTCCCCGCGTTTGCTGGCGTCGGTCATCCGCCACATGGATGGCTGGAACGGGCAAAATATCCGGCTGCTGTCGTGCAGCACAGGAAAGCAAATCGGAGAGGAATATTGCTTCGCCGAGGAATTAGCAAACGCTCTCGGTGTTATAGTCAAAGCTCCGACCGATACGCTATATATATTCCCCAATGGCCGGATTCAGGTCGGCAAACGAAACAAAGGAAGTATGCGAGACTATAAACCAAACGAAAGGGGGAGAAGAAAATAAATGGACTTCGGATATTTTAAAGGACTTCCGTATGAAGACAGCGTTGAAAACTTCGACGATTACCGGAAATTCAAAAACACTATACCAAAATCGAAAATTATTGAGCACATAAAATCTCTGGATGCTGGCTTGACTACTCTCCCGTCGCGTGATTTTTTCACGGGAGAAAAGCTGCATGCCGGAATCTTTGAGGATGGCGATTTTGTTTTCCCTTACGAGTTTCTCCACTACTACGAAAACTACGACATTGGTATTCCGCCGGAATACGAGGAATACCTGAAAAGTATTGGGGTCGGTTGACGATGCCGTTTGTCTACAAGCTCTATGACAACGCCGCCGAAGTCTTGAAAGCCACCGCTGAACAAAAGCTGCGGGCGCTTGAAGCCGTAGGCAAACAGGCCAAGGGCGACATAACGGACGAGATCATCGAAGCAAATAACCGAATAAAGAAATCAGCTTACAGCGATGACCGCCGTAGGCTGATTTTTTACTGCCGCTGTAAAACACCGCAGTCAGTGAAAAACAAGATTGATGAGCAAACACAGCAGCGCGCCGCAGAGCGTCGGCAGCACGGCGGCGAGCGCCGTCCATGTCCGGCTGCCGGTCTCTTTTTTTATGGAGAGAAGCGTTGTAGAGCACGGCCAGTGCATCAGTGTAAACACAATGACGCACGCCGCTGTCTTTCCAGTCCAGCCGTTGGCGAGCAATATTCCGCTCATGGCTGCGGCAGAAAGCGTCCGGTTGAGCGCGCCCTCCGCCATATAGATCATCATGGCGATGGGGATCACCGTTTCATTGGCAGGGAATCCCAGAATGAAGGCCAGCAGGATCACGCCGTCCATACCGAGAAATTTTCCGATTGGATCGATCACGTCCGACAGATACCGCAGCAGGGAGACATTTCCGACGGAAAAATTTCCCAGCAGCCAGAGAACCAGACCGGCGGGCGCGGCAACGGCGGCGGCCCGACCAAGGACGAATACTGTCCGGTCAAGGAGTGAGCGGACAAGGATCTTTCCGAGCTGCGGCTTTCGGTACGGCGGCAGCTCCAGAACATAAGAGGACGTCTCCCCACGCAGAACCGTGGCGGATAAAAGCCGCGTTGCCCCAAACGTAGCGGCAATGCCGAGACATACGACACCCGTCAGCATAAGCGCGGACACAATAGGATTACGCGAGGAAAAGAAAGCGCCGAGCAGGAAAATCAAAATCGGAAAGCGCCCATTGCACGGGACGAAGCTGTTCGTGAGTATGGCAAGCAGCCGCTCGCGCGGCGAATCGATGATGCGGCAGCCGACAACGCCGGCGGCATTGCAGCCAAAGCCCATCGCCATTGTAAGCGCCTGTTTGCCGCACGCGCGGCAGCTCTCGAACGGCTTATCGAGATTGAACGCCATGCGCGGCAGATAGCCGACGTCTTCAAGGAACGTGAACAGCGGAAAGAAGATAGCCATCGGCGGCAGCATGACGGATACGACCCATGCAGTCACCCGGTATACGCCAAGGATCAGCGCATCATGCAGCCAGAGCGGGATTCCTGCGGCGAGAAGCCAGCGTGAGAGAATATCGCCAAAGGCGAAAAGCATGGAGGAAAGAAACGCCGAAGGGTAGTTTGCGCCCTGCACCGTCAGATAAAAGAGGATCAGCAGCAACAGCAGCATGATCGGAATGCCGAATTTTTTTCCGGTCAGGATGCGGTCGGCCTTCCGGTCACGGGAAAAGCCGTTTTGATGCGCCGCTGAAACGACCTCCGCTGCAATATCGGCTGCACGGCGGAGAAGCACCGCTGCCGCCGCTGCCGCGGTTTCTCCGGCGCGGTCGATGCGCTCTCTCCCGAGACGGACAGCTTCCGAAAGAAAAGGATCCTCCTCCAGCGGTCTTCCAAGCTTTTTCTCCAGTGCGCAAATCGCAGTATCGCCGCCGGTCAGAAGCTGCATCGCTATCCACCGGTGATTTGGCATAGACCCGGGAAGCAGCTCATCCAGCCGCGCCTCAATCGAAAAAAGCCCCGCCTCGATCGCTTCGCCATAGCGAACCGGAACCGGCTTGCGGTGTCTCTCCTGCGCGGCGGCCACCGCTGCACGCAGCAGGGGAGGGAGCGTTTTTTTCTGCCGAGCGCTCGTTCCGACAACGCGTACGCCGAGCATCTGCGATAGCCGCGGAAGATCCACGGTGATGCCGCGCTTTTCGGCCTCGTCCATCAGATTCACGCATATAACAACGTGATCCGTGATCTCCATGACCTGCAGGGCAAGATAGAGATTCCGCTCGAGCGCCGTGGCGTCGCAGACAACGATCACCGCGTCGGCGCAGCCGAAGGAGATATATTCCGCCGCGACCTCCTCTTCCGGAGAACGGGCGGAGAGAGAATACGTTCCCGGCAGATCAATGAGCTCAACGGCCGCCGCGTCGATGCTGCATGTTCCCGCCGCCGTCGCGACCGTTTTCCCCGGCCAGTTTCCGGTATGCTGGTGCAAGCCGGTCAGCGCGTTGAAAAGCGAGCTTTTCCCAACGTTCGGGTTCCCCACCAGCGCAAAACGGTATGTCTCCGCCATTACGTTTTCGCCTCATGCGGCAGGCGGACGAACACGGAGGCGCTGTCCCCGGCGCGGAGCGCGATCACCGTGCCGCAAATTTCGTAGGCCGTCGGATCACCGAACATACTGCGGAAGAGGCATCGTATTCCCGCGCCCTCCGCGAACCCGAGATCGAGAAGGCGGCGGCTTAAGGCACACTCCGGCAATACATCCGTGATAATGCCCTGCGTACCGGGCTCCATATCTCTCAGAGAAATGATTGATTCCATGGAAAATTCCGCCCTTTCCGGTAATGTCTTTCCTCTGTATTCTATTCGCCCGTACTCGTCCGGTTCCTTGACTTTTTGCGCGGAAGAGTCTACCATAAAATAAAAAACATTGAGGATATGACCATGGTTGAAGTCGTTGCAGCGCTTGTCCACGATACGGAAAACCCGCGGCGCTTTCTCATCTGTCAGCGCCCGGCGCACAAGGCGAGAGGACTTCTCTGGGAATTTGTCGGCGGCAAGGTCGAGCCCGGGGAAACGAAGAAGGAAGCCCTCGCGCGCGAATGCCGGGAGGAGCTTGGCGTCGCAGTCTCGGTCGGTGATGTCTATATGGAGCTGACGCATGTTTATCCCGATCTCACCATCCATTTAACGCTGTTCCATGCGGAGATCACGGACGGTGTGCCGCAGCTTCTGGAGCACTGCGCCATGGACTGGATCACGCCGGAGGAGATCGGCGGCTATGATTTCTGCCCGGCGGACGAAGAGATTCTTGCCCGGCTCCGGCTTGCGGGAAAAACGGCAGCGGAATGATGCTTCCGCCGCCGTTTTCTCTCTGCTTCAGTGTCCGGGGAACGCCGGATTCATATAGTAGACGTTGTTCTGGTTGAGCTTTTCCGTCACGAGACCCAGCGCCTCACCGAAGCGCTGGAAATGGACGACCTCCCGCTCACGCAGGAAACGAATCACGTTATTTACGTCGGGATCGTCCGAGAGCCGGAGAATGTTATCGTAGGTGGCGCGCGCCTTCTGCTCGGCGGCAAGGTCCTCGGTGAGATCGGCGATCACATCGCCGCTGACGCCGATGCTGATGGCGTTCCACGGCACGCCCGCCGCGGCCTGCGGAAATACGCCGAGCGTATGATCGACGAAGTAAGCGTCAAAGCCCTGCGCCTTGATCTCCTCCGGCGTCAGATTCCGCGTGAGCTGGTGGACGATCGAGCCGACCATTTCCAGATGCCCGAGTTCTTCCGTGCCGATGTCGGTAAGGATCCCCTTGACTTCATCGCTCGGCATGGCAAAGCGCTGACTCAGATAGCGGAGCGACGCCCCCAGTTCGCCGTTCGGTCCGCCGTACTGGGAGATGATGACCTTGGCAAGCGCCGGGTTCGGATTGGCAATTCGGACAGGATACTGAAGATTCTTCTTATAAATAAACATACGTCAACCCTCCGTGCCGCCGCGGTATTCCCACGGCCAGGGACTTTTCAGCCAGGTATACGTTTCCGCGTTGAGAAGATCGCGTTTGGTGATCGGCCCATAGAGTTTTGCATAGCGCTGCGCGCCTTCCTCGGCAAGCCGGAGCAGATCCTGATAGGCAGCAAACGCCTCCGCGTCGCCGGCGTGCGTGTCGAGATACAGGGAAAGATCGTGCGCGGCAAAATCGATCGCCATGAGCTCGGCAAGCGGAACGTTCGGCGCGGCGTCGTTGACCATGTTCCCGAACGGCAGATCGAGTCCCGGGAAAAGCGTGCCGCGTGCAAGCGCTTTGTCCGGCTCATACTGCGCCTGCGCGTTTTCCTGCGCAGGGACGAATGCAGCTGCCAGCGGCGCACAGGACGGTAAAGCGCCGCATTTATATCCGCAGACGGCCTCCGCGGATCCCTTACTATTCAAAACGATTCCTCCAAAAAAACCGGATAGAGAGCTCAGCTCTCAGCCCATCGTATGCCGAAAGGAAACGCCGTGACCGTTTTTTTGAAAAACATAAAATCGCGGTTGCTTTTTGGCATGTAAATGTTATACTATTATGTAAAGTGGAATATTACGGAACCATGGAATGGGGTTAACGATATGAAAGAGATTTTCAAGAAGAAAACGGAAGAGAGCGGCGCCGGTTCTGCGCCTCTCGGCGGGACAACATGGTACGGTGTGGACAAGCTGTTGTTTGTCCGGATCGGCATTGCCGCCGTTTTGCTCTGTCTCGGTCTCTTTCTGCAGCTGGGAGACGGCATAACGCTTCTCCTGCTGCTGCTCAGTACGCTCATCAGCGGTTTTGACGTGCTGTATCAGGCCTGCGTCCGGCTCGTCCGGGAACACCGTCTCGGGGAGGAGCTGCTCGTTTCCATTGCAGCGATCCTCGCCTTTACGATCAACGAAGGCTATGAGGCCGCCGCCGTCATGCTGATCTATCAGGCCGGGTGTATCGTCCGCGCGTACGCCTCCGCTCTTACGAAGTCCAGCTTCCGCGACCGTGTGGACCCCTATGTGGCGAGCGTCACCGTTCTCCGTGGTGAGGAAAAGACCTCCATTCCGCCGGAGAATGTCCAGCTTGGCGATATCCTTATTCTCGAACGCGGCCAGCGCGCTCCGGCCGATCTCGAAATTCTGGAAGGCTCCGTCACGCTCGATCTCGCACCGATCTTCGGGCATACCGCCCGCCGCGAAGTCACGGCCGGACAAAAGATCCCTGCGGGCGCTGTCAACAGCAGCGCTGCCGTACGCTGCACGGTGCTCGCCCCCGCCTCCGATTCCGTTTTCGCCCGCGAGATCGACACCGTTTCCGATCCGGAGGCTGTCTATGGCCCCGAGGCCGATTCGGTGGAACGCTATGCGAGAGTTTACGCCCCGTTCGCTCTCGGTGTGAGCGTCCTGATCGCGCTTCTCCTTCTGATCTTCTCCACGGTCCCGACCGAGGAAGCCATTCACCGCGCGCTCGTTCTCCTCATCATTTCCTGCCCGACGGCTTTCCTTGCGCCGCTGCCGTTTATGTACCTTGCCGGACTCTTCCGTTCGCTGCAAAGCGGCGTTGTCGTGAAGGACGCCTTCGTTCTGGATGGCCTTTCCCGCGCAGGCGCGGTTGTGTTCGATAAGGACGAAATGCTCTCCACCGGCTTTTACCGTGTGGCCTCCGTGAAGTCGGAGCGGCTCGACCCTGCGGTGCTGCTCAAGGTTGCCGCGCACGCCGAATCCGGCTCTTCCACCGCCGTTGCCGCGTCCATCGCCAAGGCGTACGGACAGGCGATCGACGCCTCTCTCATTGAAGAATTCACCGAAGAGCCCGACGGAATCACCGCCGTGATCGACGGGATCGACATCCGCATGGGCGATGCGGCCTATATGGAGAAAAACGGCGTCACTGTTACCGACCCAGTAGGGGACAGCATTACCGTGTATATGGCCGTCAACGACCAGTATGCCGGCTGCATCTATCTCTCCGATACGATCCGCGACGATGCCAGAGCCTCCTTCAGCGCCGTGTCCGGCGCGGGATGCGAATGCATCATGCTCTCGGCGGACAGTCCCGAAAAGACCCGTACCGCTGCCGTTTCCGCCGGTGTGCGCGAGTATTACGCGCAATGCATGCCGATGGACCGTCTGGAAAAAATCCAGGAGATCAAGGAACGCTTCCCGGTCAACAGCGTTTTGTATATGGGCGAGGCAACCGGAGATACCGCGTGCTTCAATGCAGCGGATATCGGCGTGTGCATCGACGGTCTCGCGTCCGAGGCCTCCATGCAGACGGGCAGCGCCGTGATCATGGACAAGACGGCTGCGCCCATCGCCGGCGCGATCGACGCGGCAAAGGCCACGCGCTCCACAGTGCGGCAGCTGATCCTTGCCGTTCTCGCCGTCAAGGCCGTGCTCCTCGTTCTTGCGCTCCTCGGCGTTACCTATCAGCTTTGGTTCGCGGCCATGGTCGATACGGTTGCCGGTATTGCGGGCATTCTCTATTCCTCCCGCATCTGGTCTGAGCAGAAATAAGTTTTCCATAAACTTTTGAAACAGGTTGGAATTGCTCCAACCCGTTTCAGCCTGTCGAAAAAGCCTCGCAGAGTTTGCGCCCGCAGGCGCAAATAAAGTGAAAAACATTTTTGCCGGCGGCGTGTACGTCGGCAAAAATATTTTTCGGCTCGCAAACGTGCGAGCGTAAGCAAGTGCGCTGCGGCGAGCCGAAACCTTTTCAAACGAGAGCCTAACGAAGCGGGTCTCGTTTGAGAACTTGTCAAAATCTTTTTGACAAGCTCAAACGGGTTGGAATTGCTCCAACCCGTTTTTCCTCTCCCGGAAAAGCATTGCCATGGGAGCGGTTTTATGGTAGAATCAATAAGATAAGAAAGGGGAGCGGTATGAAAATTCTCGGCATTGACCCCGGCGTCGCTACCGTCGGCTTTGGGCTGGTGGAATCCTCCGGCATGCATCAGAGGATGATTTCCTGCGGCGTCATCACGACTCCGGCGCATACCCCGCTCTCATCGCGCCTTGACCGGATCTATTCGGATCTCGAGGAACTGATCCGCTCCTGCGATCCGGATGCTATCTCCATTGAAGAGCTTTTCTTCAGTAAAAACATCACGACAGGCATCCCTGTTGCGCATGCCCGCGGCGTCATATTGCTCTGCGCGTTTCGCTGCGGCGTGCCGGTGTATGAGTATACGCCCATGCAGGTGAAGCAGGCCGTCGTGGGATACGGCATGGCGGAAAAACGGCAGGTCATGGACATGGTCCGCCGCATTTTACATCTGACCGCCGTTCCGCGGCCGGATGACGCGGCGGACGCGGTCGCTATCGCGCTCTGCCACGCCCGCAGCGCTACATCGCTTTTAACAAGGGAAGGAGACCGGGATCTGTGTTCTACTATATAGAAGGCGTCGTTTCCCTGATCGACGGCACCGTCGCCGTCGTGGACTGCGGCGGTGTGGGATATGCTGTCAATACCACGGTCAACTCGCTCTCGCGGGTACGCATCGGCGAGAAGGCCCGGTTTTATACATGCACGATCATCCGTGAGGACTGCTTTGACATTTACGGCTTCGCGACAGCGGAAGAAAAGCGCTGCTTTGAGCTGCTGATCGGCGTTTCCGGCGTCGGCGCGAAGGCCGCGCAGGCGATCCTCTCCGCGAACACGCCGGAATCCCTCTCTCTTGCTATTATGTCCGGCAACGAGAAGGCGCTGACGGCAGCCCCCGGTATCGGGAAAAAGATCGCGCAGCGCGTGATCATGGAGCTGAAAGACAAATTCTCCGGCGGCGCCGTCGGGGACAGCTCTTTCGGTTCTTCCGGCGCTTATGCGCCCGTGGCGGCATCCGGCGGAGACAAGCTCTCCGATGCGGCGGCGGCGCTCGGCGTGCTCGGCTACGGCGGAAACGAGATCGCCGCAGCGCTCAAGGGACTGGATATTCAGAATCTGTCCGTCGAGGATATCGTACGGCAGGGGCTGAAGAAACTGATGAAGTAAAGGGAGGCGGAGCAGCTTGGCGATCAGCTTTTCGGATGCGGAGCAGGAAAATGAATTGATAACCCGATCCTCGGCTCTGCCGGAGGATGCCGGTGAGGGCTCGCTCCGCCCGCGGTATCTGAACGAATATATAGGGCAGGAGCGCGCAAAGGAAAACCTCCGCATTTTCATTCAGGCGGCAAAGATGCGCGGGGAAGCGCTTGACCACGTCCTTCTCCACGGCCCTCCCGGACTCGGCAAAACGACGCTCGCCGCCGTTATCGCCAACGAGATGGGCGTAAATATGCGCATCACCTCCGGGCCGACCATTGAAAAACCCGGCGATCTTGCGGCGCTTCTCACAAATCTGCAGGAGAACGACATTCTCTTCGTGGACGAGATCCACCGCATGAACCGCGCGGTCGAGGAGATCCTATATCCCGCGATGGAGGACTTCGCCATCGACATCATCATCGGCAAGGGACCTTCCGCAAACTCCATTCGGCTCGATCTGCCGAAATTTACGCTCATCGGCGCGACAACACGCTCCGGCCAGCTTTCCGCGCCGCTGCGCGACCGCTTCGGTGTCATTCTCCGTTTGGAGCTGTATACGCCGGAGGAGCTCCGCCGCATCGTTGAGCGCAGCGCCGGTATCCTCGGCATAAGCATTGAGCACGACGGGGCGGAGGAGATCGCCCGCCGCAGCCGCGGCACGCCGCGTATCGCCAACCGCATCCTTCGCCGCGTGCGCGATTTTGCGCAGGTGACGGCAAACGGCGTTATCACAAGGCAAGTGGCAGACGAGGCGCTCAACCGGCTGGAGATCGACCATCTCGGGCTCGACTCGCTCGACCGGCGCATGCTCCGCAGCATCATCGAGTATTATTCCGGCGGTCCGGTCGGCGTGGAAACGCTCGCCGCCACGATCAATGAGGAGTCCGTTACGCTCGAGGATGTCTACGAACCCTATCTTCTGCAGCAGGGATTTCTCACCCGTACCCCGCGCGGCCGGTGCGTTACGCAGAAGGCATATGAGCATCTCGGCATCCCGTTTCACGGTCAGCAGCAGCTCGATCTGTGATTTTACCGGGGAATTTGGAAAAAACTTCATAATTCATTCATATTTCTCTTGACTTTGTTGATAAAAACAAATATAATCCGTTTATAAAATGGTTTTTTTATGGAAGATTTTCAGTGCTTCAGCGATGAGCAGCTTCAGCAAATGTCTGTTTCCGGCTCGGTCGGGGCGGAAGATGCGTTAGCAGCTCGGTACAATCAGCTTGTCCGGATCTGCGCAAGACCGTATTTTCTTGCCGGAGGGGACAGCGAAGATCTCACGCAGGAGGGAATGCTTGGCCTTCTCTCCGCGATCCGGGAGTACAGACCCGCGCAGGGCGTCCCTTTCAAGGCGTATGCGGAACTGTGCATCCGGCGGCGGATCTTCAGTGCGATCAAATCGGCGTCTTGTTTGAAGCATATCCCTCTCAACAGCGGCGTATCGTTGGAGGATGCGTTCGGCAGCGAAGGCATCCGTCCCGGTATGTATGCGGCCCTTGATTTACGGAACTCCCCGGAAGAACAGGTTTTGGCGAGAGAGCGCACAGACGAATTTTTCCAGACATTTTCCCGGTGCTTGTCACCCTTTGAACAGAAGATCCTGCCGTTGTATTTAGCGGGATATTCTTATTCTTACATGGCCGCAGCCAGCGGACGAACCGAAAAAGCGGTAGACAACGCCATACAGCGGATCCGGCGCAAGCTCTCCCGGATAATTTCTTCAGGCGACAACAGCGAAAGCTGAACGCAATATCAAGCCCAAGGGCAGAATCAAAGAGAGGATCAGCAAATGTACGAGGACAAGACCCTGGTATGCAAAGAGTGCGGCAACGAGTTCGTTTTCACCGCCGGTGAGCAGGAGTTTTATGCGGAGCGCGGCTTCCAGAACGAGCCCCAGCGCTGCAAGGCCTGCCGTGACGCGCGCAAGAACTCCGCTCGCGGCCCCCGTGAGTACTTCACGGCTACCTGCGCCGCCTGCGGCGGCGAGGCTCGCGTGCCGTTTGAGCCCAAGTCTGACCGTCCGGTCTACTGCAGCGATTGCTTCGCCAAGATCAAGGCGAACCAGTAATTCGCATTTTGGGTCATCTGACACAGGAAATGGGAGCGGATCTTCCGCTCCCGTTTTCTTTTTCCCGATTTCGTCGAAACCGGTTGAAAAATAGGAACAGCATGGGTATAATACGTCTATATACTTCTTAGGAGGTCAAACAATGTACCAGATTGAAAAGACTACTCTGATCGCCGAGATCATGGAGAACGCTCCGTTCGTCGCGCCGATGTTCCAGGCGATCGGCATGCACTGCATGGGCTGCGCCATGGCGAGCGGCGAGAACGTCGAGGAAGCCTGCGCTGCGCACGGCGTCGATGTCGATAAGTTTGTCGAGAAGGTCAACGAGTTTATCGCGGCTCAGGGCTGAAATTCAAAGGAGTAAAAACGGCGAGGGCATATAGCGTCCTCGCCGTTTTTCATAAGGCTTATGGATCATACATTTAAATTACCGCCGCGCCTTGCGGCCATCGCCGCGCTCGTTCCGGACGGTGCGCGCCTTGCCGATGTCGGGACAGACCACGCGCTGCTTCCCATCCGTCTTTTGCTGGACGGAAAGATCCAAAGTGCCGTGGCTACGGATATCCGGCCCGGTCCGCTCTCCCGCGCGAAGGAAAATGCCTGTGCCGCCGGCGTGCAGGACCTTTCCTGCGTCCTCTGTGACGGGCTGACCGGCGTCTCGCCGGACAGTGTCGATACGGTCGTGATCGCCGGTATGGGCGGGGAGAATATCGCGGCAATCCTTCGCGCCGCGCCGTGGGCGTGCCGGAATGCCCTTTGCATCCTGCAGCCGATGTCGAGGCCGGAGGAGCTTCGCGCCGCGCTGCCGTCGCTCGGGCTAATGATCCGCGCAGAGCGGCTTGTGCGTGACGCCGGACGGCTCTATTCCGTTCTCGCCGTGCGCGCCGGTGCTCCGGAGGCTCTTTCCGCAGGAGAGCTGTATTGCGGGAAGTATTCGCTGGTCTCGAACGACACGCTGTTCTCCGATATACTCGCGGAACAGGACAAACGGCTCGATATCGCCGTTCGCGGTCTGGAACGATCCGGACGGGAGAGCGACCGCGAGAGGCTGAACGCGCTGCGCCTTGCCGCGGCGGACATTGCGGAAATGAGGAGGAAATACCATGGCGACGGTTCGTGAAATAGCCGGTTATCTGGAAGAGCGTGTACCATCCTCGCTCAAACTGGATTTTGATAATGTTGGGCTGCTCTGCGGCTTTCCGGAACGCGAGGTGAGCCGTGTGCTCGTCGTGCTGGATATCACGCAGCAGGCCATCGAGGAGGCGCTGTCGCTTCATGCGGAGCTGATCGTCTCCCATCATCCGGTCATCTTTACACCGCTGCGCCGCGTCTGCACGGACACACCGGACGCAAAGCGCGTCGTTGCCCTTTTGCGGGGGAATCTCTCTGCCATCTGTCTGCACACGAATCTCGACGCGCTTGAGGGCGGCGTAAATACGGCTCTTGCCAACGCCGTCGGCGGGGAAGAGATGGAGTATACGCCGGACATCGGCTGCTTCTGCCGTCTGCCGGAGGCGATGCCGCTTTCAGAGTTCCTCGCCCAGACGCGCACAGCGCTCTCCGCGCCCGATATGCGGTATTACGACGCCGGACGCCGTGTAGAATATCTGGCGCTCTGCGGCGGCGCGGGCGGGGACATACTCTATGAGGCGGCGCAGCGCGGCTGCGACACGGTACTGACCGGTGAGATCAAACATCACCAGTGGATCGACGGCGCGGAGCTGGGGCTGAATCTTCTGGAAGGAGGCCACTTCGCCACCGAAAACGTTGTCATGCCGTCCCTCGCAGAAATGCTGCGGCAGGGCTTCCCGGAGATCGACGTATGTCTTTCACGGCTGCAGGGCCCGCTCTCGCGCGGATTCGGATTCTAAAACAAGCATATTTGCGGGCTTATCCCCATAGGATGCATTGAAATCATGTACAGGGGGTCTGACCGTGTCTGAATCAACGATTTACGAGGACATCGCTCTCCGCACGGACGGAGATATATATCTTGGTGTGGTGGGTCCGGTTCGGACGGGCAAGTCCACCTTCATCAAGCGCTTCATGGAAACGCTCGTTATTCCGCGCATAGATAATGTCTACCGGAAAGAGCGTGCCCGCGATGAGCTGCCGCAGAGCGGCTCCGGACGCACCATTATGACAGCGGAGCCGAAATTCATTCCGGAAGAGGCGGTGACGATCCGTCTCGGCGAAGATACCGATCTTTCCGTCCGGCTGATCGACTGCGTCGGCTACATGGTCAAGGGCGCTTCCGGCCAGTTTGAAGACGGCGTTGAACGCATGGTGACAACGCCGTGGTTCGATAAGGAGATATCTCTGACCGAAGCAGCGGAGCAGGGAACCTATAAGGTCATCGCCGAGCACTCGACGATCGGGCTGGTCGTCACCTGCGACGGCACGATCTGCGAGATTCCCCGTGAGGACTATGTCCCGGCGGAGGAGCGCGTGATACGCGAGCTGCAGGAGATCGGAAAGCCGTTCACCGTTGTTCTCAACAGCGCCGAACCAAATGCGGAAAGCGCAAAAGCTCTATGCCGATCGATCCGGGAGAAATACGGCACGGGCTGCGTCTGCGTAAACTGTCTGGAGCTGTCGGAAAACGATATCGGCGAGATCCTCAAATCGGCGCTGTGTGAATTTCCGCTTTCCGAGCTGGACGTTTTTCTGCCGAGTTGGGTGGATGCGCTGCCGATCGAGCACCCGCTGCGTACATCGCTCTATAACGGCGTGCGCGCCTCGGCGCAGAGCATTCACCGTATCCGTGATGTCTATCCGATGGCGGACACGCTGCGGGCGGAGGATAACATTCTCTCCGTATCTGTTGCGGCGCTGCAGATGGGGCGCGGCATCGCGGATATCCGGGTAGACCTGCCGAGAGCGCTCTATTATCAGACGATCAGCGAGCAGTCCGGCTTTGCTATCCGCGATGACGGCGATCTGATGGCGCTTCTGACCGAAATGCGCGGCATCAAGAACGAATACGACCGCATCAGCAGCGCTCTGAAAGATGTCCGGGAAACCGGATACGGGATCGTTGTGCCGTCGCCGGATGAGCTCAAGCTCGAAGAGCCGGAGATCGTCCGGCAGGGAGGACGCTACGGCGTGCGGCTCAAGGCATCTGCGCCGTCCATCCATATGATCATGGCGAACATCGAAACCGAGGTCAGCCCCGCGCTCGGCGGGGAAAAAGCCTCGGAGCAGATCATCAACTTCCTCCTGCAGGGCTTTGAGGGCGACACGAGCCGGATTTGGGAGTCGAACATCTTCGGCAAATCGCTGTATGATATTGCGAGCGAAGGCGTTATCACAAAGCTTCGGCAGATGCCCGTCAATGCACAGGCAAAGCTGCAGCAGACGCTTACTCGCATCGTCAATGAGGGCGGCGGATCCCTGATTTGCATAATCATATAAGCAAACTTGCACGCCGAGGCGAAAAAAACGCCTCGGCTGCGCATTTTTTACTAAATTAGTTCTTGCAATTTTGTTATCTATGCCATATAATGACGCCATACTTGTATGGAGGGCTTTGCCATGAAAGAATTATCCAAGATCCGTTCCGCCGTTGCTCCGTCCGCAACACTGGCGGTCAACTCGAAATTCAAGCAGATGAAGGCGGAGGGTATCCCCGTCGTAGGCTTTGGGGCAGGGGAGCCGGATTTTGATACGCCCGACCATATCAAGGAAGCCGGCATCCGCGCCATCCGGGAAGGTCAGACGAAGTATACGCCGACGCCCGGCACGATCGAAGCGCGTAAGGCGGTCGCGTACCGCATGAAGGAAGACCTCGGCGTGGACTTTGATTATGACGCCATTGTCATCTCCAACGGCGCCAAGGCGTGCCTGTACGCCACTTTTTTCACGCTGCTTGATACCGGCGACGAGGTCATTGTTCCCGCGCCGTACTGGGTCAGCTATACCGAGCAGATCCGCATGGTCGGCGGCGTTCCGGTAATCGTCCCGACGACGGAGGCGCAGCATTTCAAAATGACGCCGGCGCAGCTCGAAGCCGCCATTACGGATAAAACAAAAGCGCTCGTGCTCAACAACCCGTCCAACCCGACCGGCATGATCTACTCCAAGGAAGAGCTGGAAGCGCTTGCGGAGGTCTGCCTGCGTCACGATATTTACATCATCGCTGACGAGATTTACTACCGCCTCTGCTACGACGGACGCAAATTCACCAGCGTCGCAGCGCTCGGCGAAGAAGTAAAGAAGCACACGATCATCATCAACGGCGTGTCCAAGAGCTATTCCATGACCGGCTGGCGCTGCGGCTTTGCCGCCTGCGGCGACAAGCGCATTGCCAAAGTTATGACGAACTGCCTGAGCCACGCGCTCGGCAACATCGGCGCCATGAACCAGGCGGCGATGGCGGAAGCCATGCGCGGCCCGCAGGACAGCGTGGAGGAAATGCGCAAGGTGTTCGAGGAGCGCCGGAATTATCTCGTAGAGCGCATGAACCAGATCGACGGTGTGAGCTGCCTGAAGCCGGACGGCGCTTTTTATGTGATGATGAATCTTGAAAAGCTCATCGGCCGCACGCTCGGCGGGCGTGTGATCCATAACGCCGACGATTTCGCCATGGCATTTCTGGAAAAGGGCCTTGTCGCGGTCGTATCCTGCTGCGCGTTCGACGCGCCGAACTTTGTCCGCTGGACGTATGCCACGTCGCTCGAGACCATCAAAGAGGGCCTTGACCGGCTGGAGAAATTCCTGAAGGAAGGCTGAGTCCTTCCGCTCATAAAATGCATCGCCGCTCTCATAGCATAGCTTGAGGGAGGCGATGCATTTTGTTTGTTAAAAAGCTGTATAGAAGCGTCCGCGCGGAAGATGCCGCGCTTTTCACCTTGTCATTCCTTTGGATTTGTGTCATAATACAATGTGTGTTTTTATCGGGTACGGATACCCGATCCGTGTCGGCACAGGCCGCAGGCTCGCCGCCTGTGCTGATCCTTGATCCCGGTCACGGCGGCGCGGACGGCGGCGCTGTAGCGCCGGACGGAACAGCGGAAAGTGTTTTGAATCTTTCCGTGGCGCTGCGCGTCCGGGATCTATGCGCTTTTCTCGGCGTTGATACCGTTATGACGCGGGATACCGAGGAGATCACCTATCCGTCGCAGGCAAAAACCATTGCCTCCATGAAAAAATGGGACACACGGCGGCGGGTAGAGATCGCCGAAAGCGTGGATTCTCCGGTTTTTTTGAGCATCCACCAAAACATCTATCCCTCATCCGGGCCGCACGGCTCCCAGGTTTTATACGCGCAGAATGAACCCAGCCGCGCTTTGGCCGAGCTCATCCAATCCCGGCTCACCGCGGCGCTGCTGCCGGAAAACCGGCGCGTCCCGGTGCCGGCAGGGAAGGACATTTACATTATGTCCCACGTTCAATGTACCGCCGTGCTGGTCGAGTGCGGATTCCTTTCGCATCCGCAGGAGCTATCTCTTCTGCAAAGCGCGGACTATCAGAAAAAGATTGCGTCCGTCTTGACGGCGTGCTATCTCCAGTTTACAGAGAAAGGCGTTTTATGAAAGCCAAAAGTGTGTTTTTCTGCACGGAATGCGGCAACGAAACCGGGAAATGGTTCGGCCGCTGCCCGGCGTGCGGCGCGTGGAACACGATCGTGGAAGCGCCCTCCGCGCCGTCCGGCAGTGCTGCGGCAAAAAGCGCTGCCGTAAAGATTGCCGGAACGCGCCGGAGCGTCCCGAAGCCCGTTGCACAGCTTGACGACGAGGAAGAAATTCGTTTTTCCACCGGCATGGCGGAAATGGACCGCGTTCTCGGCGGCGGCGCTGTTCGCGGCTCGCTCGTACTGGTCGGCGGCGCGCCCGGCATCGGAAAATCCACGCTGCTGCTGCAAATATGCGGCAATATCCCGGACGCGAAGATCCTGTATGTGACCGGTGAGGAAAGCCAGCGCCAGCTTAAAATGCGCTCACAGCGGCTCGGCGTATCGAGTGACGATCTTTTCGTCCTTGCAGAAACGGATATCAACGCCGTTACACAGAGCGTGGAGGATCTGAAACCGGATATTCTGATCATTGACTCGGTACAAACGATGTACAATAACGACATCGCCTCCGCGCCCGGCAGCATCGGCCAGGTGAAAGACTGTACCATGGCGGTGATGCAGCTTGCAAAAACCATGAATATCACCGCGTTTGTCATCGGCCACGTCAATAAGGAAGGCGCGATCGCCGGGCCGAAGGTTCTGGAACACATGGTGGACTGCGTGCTGTATTTTGAAGGCGACCGTTCGCTCAATTACCGCATTCTGCGCGCCGCGAAAAACCGCTTTGGTTCCACGAACGAGATCGGCGTATTTGAAATGTGCGATACGGGGCTGCGGGAAGTCCCGAACCCCTCGGAGGTCATGCTGTCCGGCCGTCCGGTCAATGCGCCCGGCACGTGCGTTTCCTGCGTGATGCAGGGCTCGCGCCCTATCCTTGCCGAGGTACAGGCGCTGCTTTCGCCGAGCAATGCAAATCAGTCCCGCCGCACGGCAAACGGCGTGGACTTCAACCGGCTGATGCTTTTGCTTGCCGTACTGGAAAAACGCGGCGGCGTACACGTCGCTGGGTGCGACGCCTATGTAAATGTTGTCGGCGGTCTGGAGCTGGACGAGCCCGCGGCGGACCTTGCCATCGCGCTGGCCATTGCGTCCAGTCTGCGGGACAAGCCTATCGGGGAAGATCTTGCCGCGATCGGCGAAATCGGACTCACAGGAGAAATTCGATCCGTTCCGTCAATCAATCAACGCCTGCAGGAGCTTGCACGGCTTGGATTCAAGCGCTGCGTTATACCGGCGCACTGCAAGGACGATATAAAGCTCCCAAAGGATATGAAGCTGTTGCCGGCAAAAAACGTCCGCGATGCCGTTACCGCCATATTCATTTGAAAAAAGGACTCCCCTAAATTAAACAAAATCTTTATTTTGTTTAATTTTATGTATAGCCGGAAATGCCTTCCCTGTCCGGCGTTTTTCTGCTGTGAGGTTCATCTATGGACTACCGCTATGAAGCGCCCCCCATTCTGCGGGACTATTTAATATACCATGAAACGATCAAGGGTCACTCCCGCGCTACGGTCGATGAGTATTTTCTCGATCTGCGGAATTTCTTTCGTCTTTTGAAGATCGAACGCGGGCTCGTCCCTCGCGCAACGGAGCTTTCCGAAATCTCGATCCTCGACGTGGATCTGGACTTTGTCTCCCGCGTTACACTTGCGGAGGTTTATGACTACCTGGCGTTTCTTTCCCGCGACAAAGCCAAATTCACCCGTGCCCGCAGCGAAGAATTCGGTTTAAATGCTGCGTCCCGCGCCCGGAAAGTCTCCAGCATCCGCGGCTTTTATAAGTATCTCACGACAAAAGCCAAGCTCCTTGACGAGAACCCTTTGCAGGATCTTGACTCCCCGCGCTCCAAGCGGTCTCTCCCCCGCTATCTGACGCTGGAGGAAAGCGAGCGTTTACTAAACAGCGTGGACGGGATGCACAAGGAACGCGATTTCTGCATTTTAACGATATTCCTCAACTGTGGCCTTCGTATTTCCGAAATCGCCGGGATGAATCTCTCAGACATTCGGAGCGATCATATCCGCGTGCTCGGCAAGGGCAACAAAGAACGCGTTGTCTATCTCAACGATGCCACGGCGCAGGCGATCAACGATTATCTGATCGTCCGCCGGGATATTGCCGCCATTGATCGGAACGCTTTGTTCCTTTCCAGCCGCCGCACGCGCATTACCCGCGAAGCGCTGCACGCCATGGTGAAGAAATCTCTCCTGCGTGCCGGTCTGGACGCCGACAAGTATTCCGCGCACAAGCTACGCCATACGGCGGCAACGCTGATGCTCTCGAACGGTGTGGACGTGCGTACCTTGCAGGAGCTTCTGGGCCATGAAAATCTGAACACCACGCAAATCTATACGCATGTAGATAATTCCGAGCTGCGCATTGCGGCGCAGGCCAATCCTCTCGGCAAATTTACCCCGGAGAAATCCGATAAATAGATAACGCATTACGGAGAGTTGTACATCTATGGTCTTTTCAAGCATTCTTTTCCTGTTTGTTTATCTGCCGGTCGTGCTGGCGGTATATTATATCGTGCCGGCGCGGTATCGGAATCTCTGGCTTTTTATCGTAAATCTCGTATTTTACGGCTGGGGCGAGCCGGTGTACATCCTGCTGATGGTATTCTCCATCGCGCTGAACTATGCTGCCGGACTCCTCATCGCCCGCTATAGGCTGACCGACGATAAAAAAGCGCGGGCCGTTCTGACGGTCAATACCGTTGTCAACCTCGCGCTGCTCATTTTCTTCAAATACTTCGATCTGCTTGCCGCGACGCTCAGCCGCATTCCCGGCATAAGCATCCCCGCGCTCGGGCTCACGCTGCCGATCGGCATTTCCTTCTACACGTTCCAGACGATGTCCTATCCGATCGACGTTTACCGCGGCGACACGGAAGAACAGAAAAACTTTATCCGCTTCGGCACATTTGTCGCGCTCTTCCCGCAGCTGATCGCCGGGCCGATCGTCCGGTATAAGGACGTAGCCTCCCAGCTTGGCACGCGGCGTCTCAGCTCCGAACAGTTTTCCTCCGGCGTACAGCGGTTTGCCATTGGTCTCGGGAAGAAGGTACTGCTCGCCAACAACATCGGCGCGCTCTGGGATATCTATGCTGCTGCTCCGGAACTGAGCTTTGCCGGGGCGTGGCTCGGTGCGCTCGCCTTTTCTCTCCAGCTCTACTTTGATTTTTCCGGCTACTCGGATATGGCCATCGGTCTCGGGCGGATGCTCGGCTTTGAGTTTCTGGAGAACTTCAATTATCCGTACATATCGAAGAGCGTCACGGAATTCTGGCGGCGCTGGCATATGTCGCTCGGCACATGGTTCCGTGATTATCTCTATATCCCCCTCGGCGGCAATCGCCGCGGCCTGCCCCGGCAGATATTGAATATTCTCATCGTCTGGGCACTCACCGGCCTCTGGCACGGCGCGAACTGGACATTTCTGCTTTGGGGACTGTACTATGCGGTGTTTCTGATTCTGGAAAAGGTTTTCCTTCTCAAAAAGCTCGAAAAAATGCCGGTAGTGGCGCATATCTACGCGCTGCTCGTTGCCGTCGTCGGGTGGATGCTCTTCCAGCTCAACTCCGTCGGCGAGGTCGTGCACTATTGGGGCGCGATGTTCGGCGCAAGCGGCGCTGCGGCCACGGCAGCCGACGCATTTTACGCGCGAAGCTATGCCGTCATTCTTTTTATCGCAGCCATCGCAGCGACACCCGTTCCCAAAAAGCTCTTTCAGCGTATTCCGCAGAGAGTACAAAATATACTCACGCCGGTGCTTGTCGCGCTTTGTCTGGTGATCTCCACGGCATATCTCGTGGACGCGACGTACAATCCGTTCCTGTACTTCCGGTTCTGACGGAAGGAGGCCAAAATTGATGTCAAAAACGACCAATCGAATTATTACCGCCCTCTTTTCCGTGTTCATCGGCGGGTTTTTCCTGCTGAATCTGCTTCTGCCAGACAAGGACTTTTCGGAAAAGGAAAACCGGCAGCTGCAGACGCTGCCGAAGTTCAGCTTCTCTTCCCTTTTCTCCGGCTCTTTTGCCACTCGTTTTGAATCTTATTGCAGCGACCAGTTTGCCGGACGGGATACATGGATCGAAACAAAAGCGGGCGCAGAGCTTGCGCAGGGAAAGCGGCAGAATAACGGCGTGTTTCTCTGCGACGGCGGCCGTCTGATCGAGCCGTTCGACGCGCCGGAGGAAGACGTACTCGCGCGCGCCGTGCAGGCAGCGGATTTACTCACGGACACCGGTGTTCCGGTCTCGCTCGCCTTGATCCCCACGACGGCACAGCTTTATGCGGACATCCTGCCGGACGGTGCTCCGAACGACGATCAGCAAGCGGTGATCAACAGCGCCTATGCGCAGACGGCTCTGGAAACGATCGATCTTTCCTCCACCCTCACGGCACACAGCAACGAATACATTTTCTATCGCACCGACCACCACTGGACGTCCCTCGGCGCCTATTATGCCGCCAATGCTCTGCGTTCCTCCTGGGGGGTGCCGGAGATCGATAAAGATACACTCTCACCAGAAACCGTCTCCGAGGACTTCTGCGGAACACTCTATTCCTCCTCCGGCTTTTTCTGGATCGCTCCGGACGAGATGGAAACGCTGACCGCAGCGCCGGAGAAATCGTCCGTGACCCGGTACGAAACAAACGGGACCGAAGAGACGCTGCCGCTCTACAATTATGACAAGCTCACGATCAAGGACAAATATACGTTCTTCCTCGGCGGGAACATTCCCCGCGCCGTTGTGGATACCGGGACGGAAAATGCCCCTTCCCTGCTCATTCTGCGCGATTCCTACGCCGATTCGCTCGTGCCGTTCCTTACAGATGCCTTTTCCGAGATCCATTTGATCGATCTCCGGTATTATACCGGCTCCGTCAAGGAATATATTGCAGAAAATGCCATCGACCGGGTGCTTTTGCTCTACAGTACCGACAACTTCTGCTCCGATTCCAGCTTCCGAATTTTTTGAAGTCAATGCATATGAAAAATGCGGCAGCGATCCCATTGAGATCGCTGCCGCATTGCATCTTTTTGTCGGTCAGACCGCGCCGAAGAAGAGCTGCCCACACGGGAGTACATATTCAAGGAACTGCGCGTAGAGCCGCGGCATCGGGAGCCCCGAAGCCGCCGGATACATGAGGACAAAATACGCAGCGGCGACGCTGAGCCAGATCCACTTGACCCTTCCGGACACTTCCCCGCTCTCTTCCATGTGCTGCAAAAAAAGAATGGCGGCAAGCACGACAAACGGGAACGTGGTAAAGAAATGATACTGGAACGTGCAGCGCGGTACGAGCGTCCACGGCAGATAGTTTGCCGCGATCGCGATGAGCAGGATATATCCGGCCTGCTTCCAATGTGCAGACTCTTTCTTTGTCCGACGGAACAATGCTTCTACGGCCAGCAGAATGGCTCCGATAGCGGAGACCCACCACACGGCCGGGCTGCCGGTTGAAGAGATGCTGGAAACGCGGTTTTCTCCGAGCGACCGGAAGTAAAACCACACGGAGCGGGATGTGAACGGCCATTCATACCATGCCGACTGACAGGTGTGCGTTGCAGTCAGATCGTGATGGTAATGATACATGGACTCCTGCTGCTGCAGCACAAGCGCTATGCTGCCGACGCCGTTCGGCTTTGTTGCTTCATAGCGGAAAAACGGAATATACGAAAGATAGTAGATAAGCGCCGGGATCGCGAGGAAGAACACGCAGCAGAAACCGACCGTCGCCCATGTCCTGCGCCAGAACTCCCTGCGTGCCGCAGTATCCTTCCGGCAGGCAATACCGGCGCGTATCATGTGCGCGAAGAACATCACGGCGAGCCCGGCTCCGGCGTACAGGCCCGTCCATTTGGATGCCACGCCAAGACCGAAGCTTACGCCGCACGCGCCGAGCGGAAGAAAGAGCTTTTTGAGCGGCTCTTTCATGTAATCCATCTGGATATAGTCTGTCATGAACAGAACCATGAGCAGAATGAAAAACAGGATGAACACATCGACCGTGGCAATACGCGTCTGTGTAAAGTGCATCGTGTCCAGCGCGAGGAGCGCCGCAGCCAGAAACGCCAGATCTCTCCGGCGGAACAGCCGCTTTGCCAGCGTAAAAAACACCGGCAGCATTGCCGCGCCGAAAAGCGCCGGAACGACGCGCCACCCGAACGGCTTCATGCCGAAGATCACAACGCCGAGCATGATGAGGATCTTGCCGAGCGGCGGATGCGTCCATTCGTATACGCTCATCGTATGGAGAAACTCATACGCCGTGCGGGCATGGTAGATCTCGTCAAAGTACATACCGTTCAGATAGCTTGGCTCATCCGGTACCGTGTCCGGCTCATCGAGAAGCGCCGCGCCCTCCGTAGTTCCGGCGGCGATCACAGCCGGAAGGCGGTTGCCGGCGGCATCGAAGAAGGCGATCTCGTTGAGAGAGACCTTTCCCGCCGTGCATTGCAGTGTTATATACCGCGTGTGCATAGCGGCGGTCTGCGTGCGCCAGGTAAACATGGTCGCGTATTTCTGCGTATACTCCGCCGTGGAGCCGTCGTCGCCGCTGAACACCGCCGAGCCCTCGGCAATGTTCCCGTTCGTCCATATTTCGGCAACATCATATTCCGCACCGAGATCGATGCGTACTGCCGCACCGCTCTGCGCTGTCCACACGCTCGTCGGGAACGAGAGCGTGCCGAGATTCAGAAGCGTGAATACCGTATAAATGAGCGTCAGCGCCCACATCAGGCGTTTATCCCCACGGTCCAAGCGGGTACTGCGCTCCTTGGAAGAAAAAATTTCCTGCACGGCTCGTCACCTCCGATCGTTCTGCCCGAAACCGCGTTCCAGACAGACCTTTGCTGTATAGAAAAACGTCAATACTTCAAAAAGCGAGCAGACACCGATCACGATCTGGTGCTGCTGCGTGCCGCGGACGGCTGCCGAGGCAGCGTTGGATACAACGTACATCGCCGTCGTCTCGTTGAGCGCAAGAACAACGCTCAAAAGCATGGACGAAACGAGAAGCCTCTTATCCCGTGTGGCAGCATAAGCGAATGCCAGCAGCGCCATCACGGGGAACACATACCGCTCATGCATGTAGTGGCCAAACGTGAAGATCATGAACATACAGAACGCCGCAGGGATCAGCAGCCGCTCTGGACGAGCACGAAGCGTCTCTCCGCCTTCTCTCCGGTGCGAAACGACCTGCATCGCAACGGAGAGCACGACAGCCAGCACGATCATGACCATGCCGAAGGCTTTGTACGGGATCCCCGGCACAAGGGAAAGCTCGGCCGATTTCCAGTTTCCGCCGCAGAGCGCAAGGAAATTGTATGCCTCTACGCTCGCATAATCGTACCCGCCCGCGGAATTCAAAAACCGTCCGACGACCCAGAAAAAGCCCTGATCGCCCCGGAACGGAAGCGAAACGGCGAAGATCACGAGAAGCGCCGCCGCAACGCCGCCGACCGTGCGCAGAGCATCCTCCTTTTTCCGGATGGAAAGGAGATACTCCGCCGCAAGCACGGGACCATAGATAAGCGCCTGCCACTTTGTCATAATAGCAAGGCCGTAGATCGCTCCGGCGGAAATACGGCGTCCCTCGAAAAGTTCGGAAAAGCTCAAAAGGAGAAGCAGCGTTAAAATCGAGTCGATCTGCCCCCAGGCGCCGGAGAGAATGACCGCGGCGGGGTTAAAGACCGCCAGTCCGCCGAGATACAGACACGCGCTTTCGGAAAAGCCCCGCTTGCGGGCAAAGCGCATGAGAAGGATCGCGATGCCGACATCCGCAGCGTAGGCCGGGAGCATATAGGCAAACACCGCCGCAGCAGATCCGGAAGGAATACGGAAAAGGTCCAGCAGCCAAGTGACAGCGGCGAGAACGAGCATATATCCCGGCGGATAATCATACCACTCGTGGCCGGGTGCGGTATAAAACTGTGCGGTGCCGTTCTGCACGATATCGCGTCCCCATGCCTGCCAGCAGGTTATGTCGTAATCATGGCCGCCGAACAAAAGCGTCAGAACCAGACGAAGCGCCGCGCCGGTCAGGACAAGGAGGATGAAGCAGCGTTTTACCGTTTTCGGATCCGTGGAAAGCGAATAAAAACGCTCGCGATTCCGGTAAAAGCCCCAGAGGAGGACGCATGCGAGGACGATGGCGCAGACGATAAACAGATGCAGATACGACCGGAGACGGATCGCACGGGCCTCGTCCGATTCGTTGACGGATTTTACGGCCGGCTGCGTCGGTTCATCGAGCGAGACCGCCGACGCTATCTCCTCCGGATCGTTGGTTTGGACAAGCTCCGCTGCGCGGAACCGCGCCGTACCGGCGGATATCTCACTGTAAGAACCAAGCCGGAGGGCGAAATTGATATAGCTCTGCTTTGCGCCGGTACGGACGATCAGTGTTTCGCGCGTCCAGTCAAAGCTGCCGGTACGTCCGGCGCTGACGGCATAAGAGCCGTCAAGCGTGTAATTATCGACCGAAAGACATACGCCACGCCCGCCGTGGACGCCCTCGGCGGAGATCTCCGCCGAAAGGCGGTATACCGTATTCGGCTCGACTTGGACCATTTGACAGACGCGCACATCGTTTTCCGCAGCGGAAGCAATGACAAGTGCGCCATTCTGCGTATAAACGGAATAATTCTCCGCTTCGTATGCCACGGTATCCCACCCGTCCGGAAGCTCCGGCAAAGAGAAATCCGCATTGGATAAAAGCGAGCCGTCGGCAAAGGCGGCGCTTTGCAGCACCACGCAGAGGATCAATAGAAATATTAGAGAAAGAATCGGTTTTCGCCGCTTCATGGAATGGCCTCCTGAAAGGACTGTTTCCTAGATTATTGATTAATTGCATTTTAACACAGAGCGTCCGCTATTGCAAACGGGTCATAATCCGCTATAATAGGATTATATCCACAAGAAAAAGGATGACAACGGTATGCTTGGAATTTTATGGTTTTTCCTGTGGCAAAGCGCAGGGATCGCCGTTTCGTATTATCTGTTTCCCGAAAAGAGGATCGCTGTCCGGCTCTGGCTCGGCAGCGTGATCGGTACGCTTCTCTCCATGTGGGCGCCGATCCCGTTTGCGTTCCTCCGGGGCTTCGGCATCACGGCGCACATCGCCGCGGCGATTTTTGCCTTGGCGCTGCACGCGCTGTGGTTCGCGCGGCGGGAAAAAGCCATTCCCTGCGTGGAGGATGCCGCGATAGACCGCCCCCTCCCCTATCTGCTTGTCCCCTTTATGGTGCTTGCGATCTATCTCGTAGGCTCGCATACGCTGCAAAACGTGGACGGAGCGCTCTATACCGGACAGTGCACCTACGGCGATATGGCGATGCATTTGAGCTTCATCACATCCATCACCGGGCAGCAAACGTTCCCGCCGGAGTATAATCTTCTTCCCGGAACGCCGGTGAGCTATCCGTTCCTCTGTGACAGCGTTTCCTCAAGTCTCTATCTGCTTGGGACGCCGCTTCGATGGGCGTATATGATCCCGATGTTCTTTGCCTTTGCTCAGGTGTTCTGCGGCGTATGGTTTCTTGCCCGGGAATTTTGCCGGAGAAAGTACGCGCCGGTGCTCGCTTTTCTTCTCTTCTTCCTCAACGGCGGGCTCGGCATGATCTATTTTCTCAACGGTGAGTACTCCCTGCATGATCTCTTCACCGCGTTTTACAAAACGCCTACGAATCTCACCGAAAAGGGCATGCGCTGGGTCAACGTCATTGCGGACATGCTGCTGCCGCAGCGGGCGACGCTCTTCGGCTGGGCAGCGCTGTTCGCTGTTTTGTATCTGCTTTTCCGGGCGGTATTTCGCGGCGATACGCGGCTGTATCTCCCGGCGGGCATTCTCGGCGGGCTTTTGCCGATGGTGCACACGCATTCCTACTTTGCCCTTGGCCTGATGGCGGCATGCTGGCTCGTGTATTCCGCTGTGCGTGACCGGCTTTCCCGCGAATGGTTTCTCCGTTGGCTCCGGTTTGGGCTTCCGGCGGTACTGCTGGCGCTGCCGCAGCTCTTTCTCTGGACATTTCCTTCCGTCGGCGGAAATGAACACTTCGTCCGTGTCGTGATCGACTGGGTGAATAACGGAAAAGAGCCATGGCTCTGGTTCTGGATCAAAAATGTCGGGCTCGTATTCGTTCTGACGCCGTTTGCTTTCTTTGCTGTCTCTAAGGAGCAGCGCGCGGCGTTCTCCGGCGCGGTATTTATTTTCGTTGTGTGCGAGCTGCTCGTATTTCAGCCGAACGAATACGATAACAACAAGCTCCTGTACGTTGCCTATGCATTCGGATGCTTTGTGTGCGCCGACGCGCTGGCCGGTTGGCTCGGACGGCTCCGGAGCCCGGCAGCGCAGGGCGTGCTTCTCGCTCTCACACTCTTTATCAGCACCAATGCCGCCGTGTTTACCCTTGTACGTGAGGTTGCCTCCGGTATCCCGAAATACGGTTATGAGCTTTTCTCCCGTGATGAGGCCGCCGCGGCGGAGTACATTATTGAGAACACCGAGCCGGACGCTCTTTTCCTGACAAGGGATAACCACGACAACACTGTAGCAACCCTCACCGGGCGGAACATCGTCTGCGGAAGCGGCTCCTATCTCTACTTCCACGGCCTGAATTATCAGGGGCAGCAGCGGCTTGCCGAACAGATGCTCACTAACGCGGAGGTGTTTGAAGCAAACCGCGAAAGCGAAGGACTGGACTATGTGTACATCGGCTACCATGAGCGCGCGCTCACCGGTGTTATCACCGATTATTTGACGGAAAATTATCCCATTGCGTTCTCTGCCGGAGCTATCACGATCTATGATCTCCACGCGGACGCGATGGGCTGAATGGCCGTCCGGCAGCAAAGCACTTATATCTTTTTCGCATATACGAAAACCGCCCGCGGAACCTGCCGCGGGCGGTTTGACATATTTCAGAGAACGAAGCTCTCCAGCTGTGCCTTCGGCACAAAGCCGACGGAGGTTTTGACGGCTTCGCCGTTTTTGAAGAGGATGAGTGTCGGGATGCTTGATACGCCGAAGCGCATGGCAAGATCCATTTCCTCATCCACATTGACCTTGCCGACCTTCACTTCGGCATGCTCGTCCGCAAACTCGTGCAGCACCGGCGCGAGCATTTTGCAGGGTCCGCACCAGCTCGCCCAGAAGTCCACGAGGACAGGTTTATCGGCGTGCAGAACCTCTTCTTCAAAATTGGCTTTTGTAATGGTAATTTCCGACATGGTAGATCGATCCTTTCGATAAAGCATTAATAGTTTTCGGCGTGGATCTCAAAATAGCTCTGCGGATGGGCGCACGTTGGGCAGATTTCCGGCGCGCTCGTGCCGACAACAATGTGTCCGCAGTTGCGGCATTCCCAGACCTTTACCTCGCTCTTGGCAAACACTTCGGCAGCTTCCACGTTGTGCAGCAGTGCGCGGTAGCGCTCCTCATGGTGCTTTTCGATCGCGCCGACAAGACGGAATTTCTGCGCAAGCTCGCGGAAGCCCTCTTCCTCGGCGGTTTTGGCGAAGCCTTCGTACATATCCGTCCACTCGTAGTTTTCGCCCTCGGCGGCGTTCAGAAGATTCTCCGCTGTATCGCCGATGCCGTTGAGCTCCTTGAACCAGAGCTTCGCATGCTCCTTTTCGTTGTCCGCGGTTTTCAGGAAGAGAGCGGCGATCTGCTCATAGCCCTCCTTCTTTGCTTTGCTGGCGAAAAACGTATACTTGTTGCGGGCTTCCGATTCCCCGGAGAATGCGGCGCGGAGGTTCTGCTCGGTCTTTGTCCCGGAATACTTGTTCTTTTCCGACATTTTTTTACTCCTTTACAAAGCGTATTTTCCGTTTCGTAGTATGCCCAGATACGGCCAAAGAACCGCCGAAAGGCAGTTCTTTGGCTGATTTTTTATTCCGCTTTTTTCAGCTCGCAAAGCGCCGCGGCAATGCGCGCAGCGCAGCGCGCGTTATTCAGCGCAAGCTGCACGTTCGTTTCAAAGCTTTCGCCGCCGGTCAGCTCCTTGACCTTGGCAAGCAGGAACGGCGTGATGTTCTTACCGTGGACATTCGCCTCGTCCGCGGCCTGCAGCGCCACGTTGATGATGCGCTCCATATATTCATGATCGAGCGCGTATTCCTCCGGCACGGGGTTGCCGACGAGGATGCCGGCGGTGAAGCCGATGCCGCGCTGCGCATGGATGATCGAGGCGATCTCCGCTTCGCTCTGCGCCGCGTAATCCACGCCGAAGCCGCTCTTGCGGCAGAAGAACGCCGGAAAATCGGCGGTCTGGTTGCCGATGACGGGAACGCCCATCGTCTCAAGATACTCGAGCGTGCGTCCGATGTCGAGGATCTGCTTGGCGCCGGCGCAGACGACCGTAACAGGCGTGTGAGCAAGCTCCTGCAGGTCGGCGGAAATATCCATGGAATCCTGACCGCCGCGGTGCACACCGCCGATGCCGCCGGTAGCAAACACGGGGATGCCCGCCATGGCCGCGATGATCATCGTAGAAGCGACGGTCGTCGCGCCGGTGCGGCCGAGAGCAACATACACCGCCACGTCGCGGCGGCTGACCTTGCCGATGTTCTCGGCGCGGCACATGGTCTCCAGCTCCTCCGCCGTGAGACCGACCTTGAGGCGGCCCTTGACGATCGCGCAGGTCGCCGGAATGCCGCCGAGCGAGCGGATGACCTCTTCCACGCGGTGCGCAAAATCCAGATTTTCCGGATACGGCATGCCGTGGCTGAGGATCGTGCTCTCGAGCGCGACGACGGGCTTATTCTCATCCAGCGCCTGCTGGATCTCGGGAAGAACGTCCAGATACTTTTCAAAGCTGTTCATAGTTCATTTTCCTCCAGAATTTTATTGACGAGCTCCGCGCTCATCCCCGGACTGACGGTACCGGCGCTGGTGACGGCGATGATGCCCGCCGCGAGAGCCCAGCGAGCCGCCCGTTCGGGGGGAAAGCGGTGCAGGTAAGCATATAAAAGCCCGGCCATAAAGGCATCTCCCGCGCCGGTGGCGTCCACCATCTGGCTCACGGGACGGAGCGCGGCATGGAATTTTGCGCCGCTGCGGTCGGCCCAGTAGCAGCCGCGCTGTCCCATGCTGACAACGATGCAGTGCGTACCGCGCTCGAGAAGCACATCCGCAGCGCGCTCCATATCGGCGTCGCCGGTGATCTCGCAGCCGGTCATAGCCGCGAGCTCCAGCACATTGGGCTTCAGGCAGTGGAGCTTTCCGGCAAACGGGGCAAGACGGCGGGCATACGTTGTGGAAACCGGGTCGGAAAAGATCGGCACGCCCGCGAGAGCGTCGGAGGTGATCCATTCCAGAGCCTCCGGCGTCAGGCAGGGGTCGCAGACGATCGCGTCCGCTTTCCGCAGCGCATCCTTTTGCCCTTCCAGCCAGTCGGGGGTGATGTGCTCCAGAATGCGCATATCGGACATGCCGATGAACATGTCGCCCTCGGGGTCGATGAGCGCCATATAGCTGGAGCTGCCGCAGTCCGGGCAGCGCAGCATGTGCGAGATATCCATGCCGACCGCCTCGCCGGAGGCGAGGATCTCGCGGCCGTATAGATCGTTGCCGATGGCGGAGAACAGAGCCGTCCTCTCGCCCATGCGGGAGAGATTTTCGAGAATGTTCCGCGTGACGCCGCCGGGCGACGTGTGGAGAAAGCCGGGATTGGAATCATGCAGGATCAGCGCGGCACGGCTGCGGCCGTGCAGATCCATGTTGGCCGCGCCGATGCCCGCGGTAAAGCGTTTTTCTGCCATTATTTCAAAATCACTCGCTTGAAGTTCTTCTTGCCGCGGCGCAGGACAACGCCCTTGCGCAGTTCCTCACCGTCAAACGCTTTGGCGATGTCGGTGACCTTTTCCTCTCCGCACAGGACGCCGCCCTGCTGGATGTTGCGCCGCGCGTCGCTGCGGGAAGCGCAGAGACCGCTCAGCACGAGGAGGCTCATAATGTCGGCCTTGCCGTCTACGAGGTCACTCTCGGAAATGACGGCTTCCGGCACATGCTCGGTGCTGCCGCCGCCGAAAATGGCGCGCGCTTTTTCCTGCGCGGCGCCGGCCTCGTCCTCACCGTGAACCATTTTGGTAAGCTCGTAGGCCAGAGTTTCCTTGGCGGTGTTGAGCTGCGCGTCCTTCCACGCCGCCATTTCGTCGATCTGCTCGAGCGGGAGGAACGTGAGCATACGGATGCACTTCATAACGTCCGCGTCGTCCACGTTGCGCCAGTACTGGTAGAAATCGAACGGAGAGGTCTTGTTCGCATCAAGCCAGACAGCGTTGCCCGCCGTTTTGCCCATCTTCTTTCCCTGCGAGTCGGTCAGGAGCGTAATGGTCATGGCGTAAGCGTCCTTGCCGAGCTTCTTGCGGATGAGCTCCGTGCCGCCAAGCATGTTGCTCCACTGATCGTCGCCGCCAAACTGCATGTTGCAGCCATATTCCTTGAAAAGATGGTAGAAATCGTAGCTCTGCATGATCATGTAGTTGAACTCAAAGAAACTCAGACCCTTTTCCATGCGCTGCTTGTAGCACTCGGCACGGAGCATGTTGTTCACGCTGAAGCATGTACCAACCTCGCGCAGAAGCTCAATATAATTGAGATCGAGCAGCCAGTCGGCGTTGTTGACCATGATGGCCTTGTCCTCGCCGAATTCGATGAAGCGTTCCATCTGGTGGCGGAAGCACTCGGCGTTGTGGTCGATATCCGCCTTGGTGAGCATCTTACGCATATCGGTGCGGCCCGAGGGATCGCCGATCATCGTGGTACCCCCGCCGATGAGCGCGACCGGCTGGTTGCCGGCCATCTGCAGGCGTTTCATGAGCGTGAGCGCCATGAAGTGACCGGCCGTCAGGCTGTCCGCCGTGCAGTCAAAGCCGATATAAAAGCGAGCCTTTCCGTTGTTGATCAGGTCGTGGATCTCCTGCTCATCGGTGACCTGCGCGATAAGGCCGCGCCGGACAAGCTCTTCGTAAATCTGCATCAATCTGTCTCCTTTTTATTCTTTTTCCGCGTAATACGGATAAATTCCTTATGACAGGGACGCGCGGAACCGCTCATCCCGTGCGAGAAGCTCCTCGGCTCCCGCAAGCTGTATATCGGTGATCATGTCGCCGCCGCTCAAGCGTGCCAGTTCATACCGGCGGCCCTCACGGTCGAGAAGGCGGATGTTCGTATATGTGCGCCCGCCGTGCTCGGCCTTTTCCACCAGATACTGCTGCTGCGCCATCGCCGCGATCTGCGGGAGATGCGTCACGCAGAGCACCTGCTTCGTCCGGCCGAGGGAAGCGAGCTTTTCTGCCACCCGCTGCGCCGCAACGCCGGATACGCCGGTGTCGATCTCGTCAAAGATCAGCGCGTCTACGCCGTCCTTTTCGGCAAAGACGTTCTTGAGCGCGAGCATGATGCGCGAAAGCTCGCCGCCGGAAGCAATGCGGCTGATCGGGCCAAGCGCTTCACCGGCGTTCGCCGACATGACGAAGCTGACCTCATCCGCGCCGGAGGCGGACAGGGCGTTTTTCCCTTCGCGGGAAAGAAGCCGCACCTCAAAGCGGACCGACGGCATGCTGAGATCACGAAGCTCGCCGACGACACGCTCCTCGAGCCGCTTTGCCGCAGCTTGCCGGATATCGGTGAGCGCGCGTGCCTTCTTTTCGGCAAGCGCATACGCCTTCGCCGTTTCCTTTTCCAGCTGCGCGAGCCGGTCGCCCGCGTATTCCAGCTCGTCGAGACGGCGCTCGGAATCCGCAAGAAGCGCAGCGAGCCCTTCCTCGTCTGTGGAATATTTCTTTTCCAGACGCCGCAGCTGGGCGAGCCTTTCCTCCAGCCGGTCATATTCCTCCGGGGAAAAGTCCAGAAGCTGCTGCTTTTCGCGCAGCCGCTCGGAAGCGTCCTCCAGCGCAAGCCGCGCAGAGCGGATGATCTCTTCGGTCTCCGCAAGATCGGCGCTCCACGCGCCGGCACGGGAAACATTATACTCCGCATCGCCGCACTGTGCAACAGCGCTGCTGTCTGAATCGTAGAGCGCGGCAAGGGCAGCGGAAATGTGCTCCGTCAGCTTTTCGCTGTTGCGGAGAAGATCACGCCGCTCCGTGAGTTCCGCTTCCTCGCCGGGGCGGATCTCCGCCTTGGAGAGCTCGGCGATCCGGTAGCGCAGGCTCTCTTCCAGACGCTGTTTTTCCGCTTCGTCCATGGAGAGCCGTTCGCTCTCGCGAACGAGGGCGCGGTAGGCATCATACGTCTCGCGATAGGCCGCGAGCGCCTCACCGCACTCGCCGAAGGCATCCAGATAGTCGAGATGCCGCCGCTCGTCGAGAAGCTGACGGCCGTCGTTCTGCCCGTGGATATCGAGCAGAAGCGCCCCCAGCTCGCGCAGCTGCGACGCCGTGACCGGCACGCCGTTCACACGGCCGGTGCTTTTGCCGTCCGTCGAAATGCGGCGCTGCAGTATGATCTCGCCGTCATCCGCGTCGATCTCGTTATCGGCGCACCAGCGCTCCGCCTGCGCCGATTCAAAGGACGCCGTGACGGACGCGCGCTCCGCGCCGGAGCGGACAAGCTCGCGGCTGACACGGTTGCCGAGTACAGCGTTGAGCGAGTCGATGATGATCGATTTGCCTGCGCCCGTTTCGCCGGTCAGTACGCTCAGTCCGGCAGAAAATTCCACATCTGCGCGCTCGATCACGGCGATATTTTCAATGTGGAGTGTTTTGAGCATTACAGCATAGCCTCGATTTCCCGACAGAAGTCCAGCGCCGTATCAACATCGCGCATGGCAAGGAACGCGGTATCGTCCCCGGCGAGCGTCCCGACGAGATTCGGAACATCCAGATTGTCGAGCATAGACGCCGCGGCATTGGCAAGGCCGGGCAGTGTGTGGATGACGACGATGTTCTGCGCCGTATCAAAGCTCACGACACATTCTCGGAAGATCTTGCGCAGCCGGTCGAGCTGATCGCCGGAATCCTCCCGCGCGGGGACGGTATAGCGGTAGCCGCCATCCGGGGAAAGCTCCTTTACCAGACGAAGCTCGCGGATATCGCGCGAGAGCGTCGCCTGTGTGCTTTTCACGCCGCGCTTGCGCAGCGCTTCGATCAACTGGTTCTGGGTCTCAATGTTCTGCTCCTGAATCAACGCAAGGATCTCTTCCTGTCGCTTTGATTTCACGGGGCGTTCACCTCTTTCATTTATCGACTAATTTTTCAAAAACAATATCAAAGAAGCTGCGGTCTTTAACGCGCGCCATAAGAAGTGTTTTATCGGAGCGCGCCACGACGAGCTCGTCGCCGTCAAGGAACGGAACGGCCACGCCGTCCACGGAAAGAAAGACCTCTTTGTCTCCCTGCTCCACGGTGCGGATGGATACTTCGCGGTCCGCTTTCAGTACATACGAGCGCGCCGCAAGGCGGAACGTGCAGATCGGTGTGAGGATGATGCAGTCGGCGCACGGCTCGACGATCGGCCCGCCCGCCGCCATGGAGTAAGCGGTGGACCCAGTCGGCGTGGAGGCGATCATTCCGTCGCCGGAAAACGCCGTGACCTCTCTTCCGTCGCTGAATGCTTCAAGCTTCACAACGCTCACCGAGGCACGGACGACCGCTTCGTTGAGAGCGCTTCCCTCATAGACCAGCTCGCCCTTACGGAAGAGCTTGAGATCGAGCATCATGCGCGTCTGTACCGTGTAATGGCCGTCGGCCACTTCCAGTATGCAGTCCGTCTCTGTCTGCTCCAGTTCGGCGAGAAAGCCCTTGTTGCCGAGATTGACGCCGAGGATCGGAACGCCGGAACCGGCGAGATACCGGGAAAGCTGCAAAATCGTACCGTCGCCGCCGAGAGAGACGACGAGTCTCGCGCCGGGCAGCGCTATCGGAAGAGCAGCGGTCGGAATATCGCGCGGCCAGGTGTTTTCCAGCCCGTCGCTGAGGAAGGGAGAGATGCGCACTTCATGTCCGCGCTCGCGCAGCGCCTCGGCAATGGCGAGCGTGGAAGCAAGGCCGTGGTCGCGGTGGGCGTTCGGACAGAGCAGAACATATCCGTCTTTCATTATTCGGAGTCCTTTCCATGTGCCGCGTGAGACGCGGCGACGAGCGCGTCGATGTCCGGCTCCGGAATGCTCTCCGCACCCTTTTTGAGCCAGGCAAGATACTCTATATTTCCCTCCGGGCCGCGGATGGGTGAGAAATCCAGCCCCCGCACGCCGAAGCCGCATTCCGGCGCATAGCGCAGAAATTCGCGCAGCACCTCTGCGTGAACGGCAGGGTCACGCACCACGCCCTTTTTTCCTACCTTGTCCTTGCCCGCTTCAAACTGCGGTTTGACAAGGCATACCATCTCGCCCTCCGGCTTCAAAAGCGCGCCGACCGCGCCCAGAATGAGACGGAGCGAAATGAAGCTCAGATCGGCAACGGCAACGTCCATCTCCTCCGGGATCTGTTCATGCGTAACATAGCGGATGTTCGTCCGCTCCATGCAGACGACGCGCGGATCGGTGCGGAGGCTCCAGGCAAGCTGACCGTAGCCGACATCGACGGCATAGATCTTGGCCGCGCCGCTTTGCAGCAGAACGTCCGTGAATCCGCCGGTGGAAGCGCCGCAGTCGATGCACACGGCGTCTTTCACATCGATGGGAAACACACGCAGCGCCTTTTCGAGCTTCCATCCGCCGCGGCTGACATACGGCAGCGTTTCACCCCGCATCTCCACGGCGGCGTCCTCCGCTACGGAGGTGCCGGGCTTTGTCTCCTTCTGGCCGTTCACATAGACGCTGCCCGCCATGATATACGCCTTGGCGCGCTCGCGGCTCTCGGCGAGGCCTTTATCAAAAACAAGCTGATCAAGCCGGATCTTTTTCATGCAGTATCTCCTTTGCTGCGGCGGCAATGCCATCCGCATCCAGATGCAGGCAGTGCTGCAGCTCACGGACCGAAGCGTGCTTAATAACGCCGCTGCCGAGATCCAGCAGCCGGGCGCCGCGCAGCGAAATGCCGTTTGCCGCGGCGTCTGCAAGAAGAAGCGTACCAAGACTTCCGGAGCGGCAGGCTTCCTCCGCCATAATAAACCGTCCGGTTTTCCGCAGCGACTCACGGACGGTCTCCGGGGCGAGCGGCAGCAGCCGGTTGAGCTTGATGACCTCGGCGCGGATGCCGTCGGCGGAAAGCGTCTCCGCTGCGGCGAGCGCTGCATTGACGCTGATGCCGTAGGTGACGATCGTTACATCGCCGCCGCTGCGCAGAACGGTCGAATCTTCGCGGGAGTGGTCGTCAGTATATGCGCCCTCTCCCCCGCGGGGATACCGGAGCGCTACGGGACCGGATTTTTCACGCACGGCAATGGATAGCATGGAGTCCAGTTCGCAGAAGCTCGCCGGAGCATATACGGTCATATTCGGCACGGAGCCGAGATACGCGATATCAAAAGAGCCCTGATGCGTGACGCCGTCGCGCCCGACAAGCCCCGCGCGGTCCACGGCAAGCACAACATGCAGCCCCATGAGCCCGATGTTCTCGATGAGCATATCGTAAGAGCGCTGGAGAAAGGTGGAGTAAACGGCAAAAATGGGCGTCAGCCCCTGCTTTGCCATGCCGGCGCACATCGCGGCGGCATGCTCCTCGGCAATGCCGAGTTCAAAATACCGGTTCGGAAAACGGCGGGCAAATTCGGACAGCCCTGTGCCGTGTTCCATCGCCGCAGTAACGGCGCATACCGTCGGATCCTTTTCCGCAAGCGCAATCGCCGATGCGCCGAATGCCGCAGAAAAATCGTTGGCCGGAACGGTCGTGACGCCGGTCTTCCGATCGAACGGGTTGACGCCGTGGTACGTCTGCGGGTCCGCTTCCGCGGGGGCATAGCCCTTTCCCTTCACCGTCACCACATGCACAACGACCGGGCGATGAAGATCCTTCGCCCAGCGCAGCGTAGTTTCGAGCGCCTTTTCATCGTGGCCGTCCACCGGCCCGATATAGTAAAACCCGAGATCGTCAAATATACCGGACGGCAGAAGGCGCGCTTTGATGCGCTCCTTGAGCCGGTGCAGCTCTTCATAAGCGTGCGGGTGCTTTTTCATAACGCGGCGGTATGTCCGCTTGAAGCGGAGATATCCGGGGCGCGTGCGTGCGCGGCGGAGCAATCTCGCCACGCCGCCGACATTTTCGTTGATGGACATGCCGTTGTCGTTGAGAACGACCACGGCAGCCTCGCGGCTCGCACCGAGATCGCTCAATCCCTCAAAGCACAGGCCGCCGGTCATCGCGCCGTCGCCCACGACGGCGACAACGTCGTAATTTCCGTGCATGAGCGTTCGGGCTCGTGCCATCCCCGCGGCCAGCGACACGGAATCGGAGGCGTGTCCGGCAAGAAACGGATCGGCGTTGCTCTCACACGGCTTGGGAAAGCCGGAAACACCGTCGAGCTGGCGCAGCGTATCGAAGGAATCTCTCCGACCGGTCAAAATCTTGTGGACATAGGACTGATGCCCGACATCGAACAGGATGCGGTCCTTCATCGGGTCATAGACGCGGTGCAGCGCCACCGTCAGCTCCACACTGCCGAGATTCGAGGCGAGATGCCCACCGGTGTGCGACACGTTTTCCACAAGAAACTCGCGGATGTCCCGGCATAGCTCCGGAATATCCCGTTCCGGTACGGCACGGAGATCGGCATTGCTGTTTATTCTATATAATAAAAGTTCTTTTTCGTTCTGGTTCAACACAACTGCATCCCCTCATACTCTTAACTTAAGTATAATAACAAAAACAAACACCCTTTACAAGAGCAAAGGGTGTTTTGACAAAAAATATTCACATTTTATCCGGAAAATATTCACTTCCTGCGGTCCGCCAGAAGGTCGGCGAGCCAGCAGAGAAATTCCGTATCCGCAAAATGTCCGGCAGCGGCGGCTTTTGCCTTCTCCGTATGGAGATGTACGAGCCGGCCGCACTCCTCGACGCCGAGAAGCGAAACGAACGTTGTCTTTTTCTCTGCAGCGTCTGAACCGATGGTCTTGCCCAGCTCGTCTTCCGTGGAGATCGTGTCGAGCACATCGTCGCGGATCTGGAAAGCGAGACCGAGATTCATCGCGTACTCTTCCGCAGCCGCAACCTGCTCCGGTGTACCTCCGGCGCACTGCACGCCCATGACGCACGCGGCGCGGAGCAGCGCTCCGGTTTTCAGGCGGTGGATCTCGTAGAGCTCCGCCTCCGTGACCGGAAGTCCCTCTTTGCTCGTGTCCAGATATTGTCCGCCGCACATGCCCTGCTCGGCTGCGGCAAAGGCCAGCGTTTTGGCCATCGCCGCGGTACGCTCCGGCGCAGCCGGCGCGGACAACACGGCGCAGTATGCCGCCGACTGCAGCGCGTCTCCGGCGAGAACGGCGTTGGTCTCGCCGAACATCTTGTGGCAGGTGGGCTTTCCGCGGCGGAGATCGTCGTTATCCATGCACGGAAGATCGTCGTGGATCAGCGAATAGGTATGCAGCATTTCGATGCCGCAGGCCGCAGGCAGTGCCGCGGCGCGGTCTCCGCCGGAGATCTCGCAGAACTTCACGAGCAGCAACGGTCGGATGCGCTTTCCTCCGGCAAGGAGAGAATAGCGCATGGCGTCCAGAAGCTCCTTCTGCGGGCAGTCCGCCGTGAAATACGTCTCCAGCGCGGCGTTGATCTCATTCTGGATGGCTTTATATTCGCTGAAATGATCCATAGTCATTCATTCTCCGATGCAAAGGATGTTTCGACCGGCGCGCCGTCCGCGCCCTTTTGCAGCTTCACAACGGTCTGCTCGGCCTCGTCGAGCTGCTTTGTACAGGTGCGGATCAGCTCCGCGCCCTCGGTATACAGCGAAAGAGACTCCTCGAGCGGAGCGTCGCCCTTTTCGAGCGAGCGGACGATCTCGTCGAGACGGGCAAGCATCTGCTCAAAGGTCTTCGGTTTTGCGGTTTTCCGTTCAGCCATGGTGATTCTCCTGTCCGTTTCGATCAGCTCTTTTTATCGGTAACGCGGACGATGGTTTCGCATTTCACGTCGCCGACGGTGCAGATGACCTTGGTCGTTCCCGCCTTCACGCCGGTGACGACGCCATTTTCGTTGACAGTGGCGATGGCGGTATCCTCGATCGTCCATGTCTCCTTGTTCGTGCTGGGATCGATGTTGTACATCGTGCAGTTGAGATCGACCGATTGTCCGACAGTAATGGTAAAGTCGGAATTCGGCAGGCCGAAGCAGGTGATGACGACGCGCGGCGTCTTATCGTTCGGGTCAGGCGTCGCCTGCGGCGCGGCAGCGGCTGCCGCGGGCGGATTATCGGCCACGCGGATGATGCAGACCGCTTTGGCCGTGCCGGACTTGCAGACGATGTTCGTATAGCCCATCTTCTTACCGGTGACGAGACCGGTCTCGGATACCGTCGCAATGGCGGGGTCTTCCGAGGACCATGTGACCTCGCTTTCCTCCGGCGTAACGGCGGCGGTGAGCTGGATCTCATATCCCCACTGACCGCTGAGGCTGATATCGGTCTTTTCCACATCGCCGTAGCAGATCTTGATCGTCGGCTCCGTGACGGTCAGTGAGAGCGACGCGGACGCATCGCCGATGGTATAGGTGATCTTGGGATTGCCGACCTTCCAGCAGGTGACAATGCCGTTTTCGTCCACACTGGCAGAGGACGTGTCGCTGGAGGTCCAGATGCCGCCGGTGGAGCCGTCGCTCGCAACAGCCTGCAGACGGATGACCGTGGAGGTCTGGAAGCTCAGCTCCGTCACGGCCTTGTTTTCATAGAATATCTCGACCTTGACCGGCTCCTTCGTTGCCTCCGGTGTTGCGGAGACTTCCGGAACATGCGTCGCCGCTTCGGGCGTCGTTGTCGAAGCCGCCGAGGGAGACGCGTTCGGGTCATCCTGCGTTTTGTTGTCCTTGTTTTTGAAAAAGTCGGAGATGCCGCAGCCCGTCAGAGAAAAGCAAAGAGCCGCTGCTGCCAGAGCAAGCGCAACCATGCGATATAGCTTTTTCATCATTGTACCTCCGATTGATGCTCCACACGGCAGTCAAGCGCGCCGTGTTCAAGCCGTATATGGACGCTGTCGCCGGGTGCGACAGCCTTGGCGTCTCTGAGGATCGCGCCGGACGCGTCGGTCGCCACGGAAAAGCCGCGCGCGAGCACCCTGAGCGGGCTCATCGCCTCGAGCGACGATACAAGCCGGACATATTCCTGCCGTTTGGCGAGCAGGAGATGCTTTTCCGCCGCGTTCAGACGGTCGGAAAGGCGATCCACATCCAGCCGTCGGTTCTGAAGAAAGCCCGTCGGGCTCTGCAGCACCGGACGTGCCGAAAGCTCGTTCAGCCGCGAGGCGAGAGCATCCAGCCGCTTCCGCTCCGCCTGACCGAGCCGGTTTTCCAGCGAGAGGAGAAGCGCGCGGACATCGGCCTGCTCCGGTACGGCGATCTCCGCACCGTTTGACGGCGTTGCCGCGCGTACATCGGCGACAAAGTCGGCGATGGTCACATCGGGTTCATGCCCGACGGCGGAGATGACCGGTATCTCGGACGCAAAAATCGCGCGGGCAACGCGCTCGTCGTTGAACGCCCAGAGATCCTCGATGGAGCCGCCGCCGCGGCCGGTGATGATAAGATCGGCCACATTCCACCGGTTCGCGTACCGGATCGCACCGGCGATCTCCGCGGGGGCTTCCGTTCCCTGCACGCGCACCGGCATCACAAGGATCTTTGTGAGCGGCCAGCGCCTGCCGAGAATACGGATCATATCCTGTACAGCGGCGCCGGCCCCGGAGGTGATGAGCGCGATCTTCTCCGGCATGGCCGGAAGCGGTTTTTTGTGCTCCTGCGCAAACAGCCCCTCCGCGAGCAGCTTTGCCTTGAGCTGCTCATACGCCGCGTAAAGATCGCCCAGACCTTCCGGCTGAACGGCGGTGACATAGAGCTGATAGGCTCCGTCCCGTGGATAGACGGCGACGCGCCCGGAGCAGATCACTGCCATGCCGTTTTCCGGGCGGAAACGCAGCCGCGAAGCGTCGGCGCGGAACATGACGCACCGGATCGACGCGCCCGCATCCTTGAGCGTGAAATAATGATGGCCCGAGGGATAGATCTTATAATTGGAAAGCTCGCCGCGGACATAAACGCGGCGCAGCGCGCCGTCGCTTTCTACGATGGCGCGTATGTGCTCCGTGATCTCCGATACGGAGAGCGGCGAAATCTCCGTCATTCTTCCGTCGTGGGTCCGTTCTCCGCCGCTGCCGCGTCTTCCGCGGGCTCCGTCTCCGCCGGCTGTTCCTCCACGGTCTCGCCGCGCGAGCGCATGAAGCTGCCGAGGATGCCGTTGATAAAGCGGACGGTCTCCGGCTCATCGTACCCCTTGGCCAACTCGACGGCCTCGTTGATGGACGCCGCCGCCGGGATATCCGGCATATAAAGGATCTCATAAAGCGCAACGCGCAGCACGGCGAGAGCCGTACGCGAAATGCGCGAGAGCTTCCAGCCGTGGGAGAACTGTTCGATGAGATCGTCCAACTCCTCGCGGTGGTCGCGCACACCGGTCACAAGGGCGTTGATGTAAGCGCGCTCCTCCTCGCCGGGGATCTCCGTGAAAAGAGCATCCTCCGCCGGAAGGGCACGGAAATAGTCCTCGTCAAAAAAGGCATCCGGTCCGACGTCGCTGCCGGCACTAACGGCAAAGCTGAGCTGAAGCGCCAGCTGCCGTGCATTCGTTCTCGTCATAGAGAGACTTACCCCTTCATATCGGTCTTATCAAAGGCAATGCCCGTGATATGCACGTTGACAACGGTCTTGAGTCCGGTCATGTCCTCCACGCTCACGGCGACCTGGTCCTGCACCTTCTTGGCAACGACCGTGACGCCGTAGCCGTAGCGAACCATGATGAGGATGTCAATGACGGCCTGTCCGTTCTCCGCGGCGATCTTCACACTCGGCGGTGTGGTCGCGCTCTTGATGCCGAGGAACTCGGCGATGTCCGCGCCGGGTACGGACGAAAGCCCTGCAACGCCTTCGATCTCCGAAACAGCGGCGTTTACCATCACCTGGATAACGTCCTCCGAAATGCTGATATTTCCTTTTTCCGTCTGGCTGGTGATATAGTTTTCAGGCATAGCTGCTAACCTCCCAATGTATTCATGTCATTGTAACACAACGATTACAAAAAATAAAGAGGCGTCCCAAAAAACTTTTGGAACGCCTCGCTGCCGATATAGTTGAAGCGGCTCGAAATCAGGCACGCGGATGCGATTTCTGGTACACGTCCTTGAGCTGCTTTTTGACGAGCTGCGAATAGACCTGCGTGGAGCTGATATCCGCGTGGCCGAGCATTTCCTGGATCGCACGGATATCCGCGCCGTTTTCCAGCAGATGCGCAGCAAAGGAATGGCGCAGTGTGTGCGGCGTGATGTCCTTCTCGATGTGCGCCTTGGCCTGATAGGACTTGATGATCTTCCAGAAGCCCTGCCGGGACATGCGCTCGCCGCTGACATTCACAAAGAGAGAGGTCTCATCCTTTCGCGCCAGCATCTGCGGGCGGACGAACTCCATATACTCGCTCAACGCCCGGATCGCCGCCGGATAGAGCGGGATAAACCGTTCCTTGTCGTGACTGATGCAGCGGATCGCGCCGGCTGTCAGATTCACGTCCGTCACATTGAGCGAAATGAGCTCGCTCACACGGATGCCGGTGGCATACAGCAATTCCAGCATTGCCTTGTCGCGGTAGCCCTTGAAGTCGGTACACTCCGGCTGCTCAAGCAGCAGCTCGACCTCGCTGCTCGTGAGGATCTGCGGGAGCTTCTGCTCGCATTTATCCGGAACCAGCTTGCCGGTCGGGTTTTCGCTCACGATGCGCTGGAGAATGAGGAAGGTATAAAAGCATTTCAGCGACGCGATGGAGCGGGAAACGGTCGCTACCGATTTTCCCATCCCGCGCAGCCAGGAAATGTATCCGTTCAGGACTTCCTCGTCCGCCTCGGTGTATCCGACAGTTTCGTGTGAGTCAAGGTATTCTCCGAACTGACGGATATCGCGGAGATACGAACTCAGGGTGTTGCTGGAAGCCTTTTTCACATTCGTAAGGTAGTCTTTGAATTTTTCAAAGCATACGGAATTATCCATAGCAACGCCCTCCTTCCTCTTTTCTTTCTCTACTCTCTATGCTGTGCTTTATAGTAGTAACGGGATCAAAAGCTGCCGGACGAATGCCGCGGCAGACACGAGCAGCGCGGCGATCAGAAGCCGGTCTGCGGAAACGAACGAAAACCGGACGGTCGGATAGCCGCGGCAGGTTCGGTATATATCCAGAGAGGAGCAGAACGCCTCCTCGCCAAGCAAAAACAAAGCCGTAAGAGAAAAGAGAGCCGGGAGCCCTACGATGAGACAGGCTCTTCCCGCGGGGACGCCGCCCGCAAGCAGCACCGACACGCTATAGGAAAGAAGGAACCCCCGAAAAAGAAAAAGGATCGGGAGAAGCAGAAAGCCGAATAAAACGGCGGAAAGAAACACCGCGATGAAACACGGCGCGGAATATGTCCAGAGGAGCCGGAGGTATCCGGCCGAGCCCGAAAGAGAGGCGTCGGCAAGCGACGCGACGAACTCCGGAACCGGCGGGAAAATGCGTGATCCGGCAAGCGTCCCGAGCGACGCGCCGAAAAGCATCGCCAGCGGCAAAACGCGGCGGGCCGGTCGCGCAAGGCGTAAAATGCGCGGCGCTGAGATCGCCGCGTAATCCGGTGAAACGTTCATGTCGTCACCTCGCCTCGCGGCAAAAGAAACAACATAAAACAATAATTTACATAATCTGTTGTACGCACACTATACCGCAGATTCATAAAGTTATCAATCCCTTTTTCCGCGTTTTTAGAATTTTGTGAATTATGTCCAGATTTTATGTCAACTGTATTATGTTATCCTGTGCAACCGGATACCGAAAAACCATTGAAAATCAAGGATTTTTCACCGTATTTTGCGATTACGCTTTGTAATACCCCCAAGATGTCGGTGAAACAGTTCCGCTTATGTCAACTCTGTTATTTGATTCCTATTTGTAATAGCCCGCGCGGCTTTTTCGTGATTTTTTGTTATTTTTGTTCATTTTTATGAAATACACGCCCGTCATCATCGCCGTCATAACGCACAGCGTTTTCAAAACGCAACCGATATCCCAACCGTTCATCGGAAGGCAGGCTCCGACAAGAAGCAAAATGAGCGCCGCGGCCAGCGCGGAAAGCGGGATATACGCATACCCTCCCCTTCGCTTCCCGAAACAGAGGCACTCGGACAATAGCGCCGCAAGACCAGCGCATACAAGCGCAGTAAGCTGCACCGACGTTTCCGGCAGCACTCCCTCGCGGATCAGCAGCGCCGCCGGAAGCGCAAGCAGAAGCGACGCTCCTGCCATAACGCTTCCCGACCGCACGGCGTCCGCAGCCTGCCCTTTCCGGTTCGGCTGTTGTTTGACCATAAAAACACCCCCGCAGATAAGTACATTCATACTTATTCCTGCGGGGGTGTTTTTATACGCCTGTATCCGGTGCGATCAGTTGCCCAGAGACTCCTCGGAATCGGAGGTCTCCTTGTTGGCGCCCTTGCCCTCATTGCTGGAGACCGCCCACTTGGTGATCTCGATGCGGACGCGGTCTTCACCGGTCTCGAAGGTGAGCTTGTCGCCGGTGACGTGGACGACCTTGCCGACCATGCCGCCGATGGTGACGATCTTGTCGCCGACTTCGATGCTGTCACGCATCTCCTGCGCTTTCTTCTTGCGCTTCTTTTCGGGGACGATCATCAGGAAGTAGAACACAGCGATGATGACGACCATCATAACGATGCTCGTAATGCCGCTGGCGCCGGTAGCGGTTCCGTCCGCCGCAGCCATATTGCAGCCGGCAAACGCGAACATGGCAAAAACTACGCCAAGAACAGTTGCAAGGATTTTTTTCATGGGTTAACCCTCCAATGTGAATTACAAGTATTGATTATACCGGTGTTTTCCGATAAAAGCAAGAAAATTATATCCGCTTATCCAACTTTTCGACATACCGGTCGTGAAACGCCTGATACTTCCCCTCGTCGAGCGCTGTACGGATCTTTTCCATGAGGGAATTATAGAAATAAAGATTGTGCATCACACAGAAGCGAAGCGCCAGAATTTCCTCCGCTTTCATCAGATGGCGGAGATAGGCGCGGCTGTATTTGCGGCAGACCGGGCAGCCGCACTCCGGATCGATCGGGCGCTCGTCGCGCGCGTACTTCTCATTTTTGATGTTGATGATGCCTTCCCAGGTATAGAGATGCCCATGCCGGCCGTTGCGGGCAGGCATCACGCAGTCGAAGAAATCCACGCCGCGGTACACCGCCTCGATGATGTTCCCCGGCGTTCCGACGCCCATGAGATAGCGCGGCTTATCCTGCGGCATATATTCCTCAACCGCAGAAATGGTATCGTACATTTCCGCGGCGGTCTCCCCTACCGCGAGTCCGCCGATGGCATAACCGGGGAGATCGAGCTCCGCGATCTGCTGCATATGGCGGACGCGGAGATCGTGGTACACTGCCCCCTGATTGATGCCCCAGAGCACCTGTCCGGGATTGACGGCGTTGTCCTCCGAGGTATAGCGCGTGAGAGCCTCCTTGCAGCGGGCGAGCCAGCGCACCGTGCGGTCACACGACGCTTCGCAGTACTCCCGCGGTGCGGGAATGCCGACGCACTCGTCAAACGCCATGGCGATATCCGAGCCGAGATTGGCCTGAATGCGCATGCTCTCCTCGGGTCCCATGAAGATATGCCGACCGTCCACATGGGAATTGAAGTATACGCCCTCTTCCTTGATCTTGCGCAGCTGCGCAAGGGAAAAGATCTGGAATCCGCCGGAGTCGGTCAGGATCGGTCCGTCCCAGCGCATGAACTTATGCAGCCCGCCCATATCGCGGATCAGCTCGTCGCCCGGGCGGACGTGGAGATGGTAGGTGTTGGAAAGCTCGACCTGGCAGCCGATCTCGCGCAGATCATCCGCGGAGAGGCCGCCCTTGATCGCCGCCTGCGTGCCGACGTTCATGAATACCGGCGTCTGCACCGTGCCGTGCGGCGTGGTGTATTCGCCCCGTCGGGCGTGTCCTTCGAGCTTGATTCTTTTATACATTTGTACTCCCCTTATCGTTAATGGATAAACATCGCGTCGCCGAAGGAGAAGAAGCGGTAGCGTTCCTTTACCGCCTCCTCATAAGCGCACAGGACGTTTTCGCGCCCGGCCAGCGCGGAGACGAGCATGATGAGCGTACTCTCCGGCAGGTGGAAATTGGTCACAAGCGCGTCAATGGCCTTGAAGCGGTAGCCCGGATAGATGAAAATGTCCGTCCAGCCGCTTTTCGGCTGCAATATGCCGTCTTCGCCGGTAAAGCTCTCGAGCGTCCGGCAGGAGGTTGTTCCGACAGAGATCACTCGCCCGCCGTTTGCGTGCGTGCGGTTTACGATGTCCGCCGTTTCCTGACTCACTATACAGAACTCCGCGTGCATCGGGTGATCCTCGATATTGTCCTCCTTGACCGGACGGAATGTGCCGAGTCCGACGTGCAGCGTAACATAGGCGAGCGAAACGCCTTTATCGGCGATGCGCTGCAGAAGCTCCGGCGTAAAGTGCAGCCCCGCCGTCGGCGCCGCCGCGGAACCGGGGTCGCGGGAATATACCGTTTGGTAACGCTCCTTGTCCGTCAGCTCTTCCTTGATATACGGCGGCAGCGGCATTTTGCCGAGCTTGTCCAATAACTCAAGAAAGATACCGTCATAGTTGAAATGCAGCACCTTGTTGCCGTCCGCTTCCGCACGGATGACCTCTGCCGTCAGCTCTCCGTTGCCGAAGGAGATATGCGTTCCGGGCTGCGTTTTGCGCCCCGGACGGGTGAGGCATTCCCAGTCCCCGCCGCCGAGATCGCGCAGCAGCACGACCTCCACGCTGCCGCCCGTCGGCCGCGTACCGAAGAGCCGCGCCGGGATCACGCGGGAATCGTTCATCACAAGGCAGTCGCCCTCGTTGAGAAAGTCCGGGAGCTCGTGGAAGACGTGGTGCTCGGTTGCCCCCGTGCGCTTGTCCAGTGTCAGAAGGCGCGAGGCGTCGCGCCGCTCGAGCGGCGTCTGGGCGATAAGCTCCGTAGGGAGATCATAGTAAAAGTCCGATTTTTTCAAAGCTGCTCCATCTGCCGGTATGTCCGGCTGCTGTGTTTTGCCGCCGTGCTCACCTTGACGGGAGTACGGCGGAGTGTTATTATACTTTAAAATATTATATACATGTTCCGCTCCCTTTGCAACCGCAAAAGCGCCGAACTTCCGCTCACCGCGGCCCGTCCCGCTGCATACAATGGCACGGGAGTATTTTTTGCCGTTCCCTTCCCTGCCGCACGCCGTGCGGCACGGACCGGCAGAAAGGACGGAACATGAAAAAACCTGTTTTCACCGGCAGCGCAACCGCGCTTGTTACCCCATTCACCGACCGGGGCGTAGACTACGACCGTCTTGCCGCAGCGCTCGACCGGCAGGCCGAAGGCGGCACCGCCGCCGTTGTCGTGTGCGGCACGACCGGCGAGGCCGCGACGCTTTCGGAGGCGGAACGCGCTTCCATTATCGAGTTCACCGCGGTTTACACCCGTTCCCGCATGAAAGTCATCGCCGGGATCGGTGGGAACGACACGCTCGCTGCGGCAAACGCCGCGCGGCGCGCCGAACGGCTCGGGGCAGACGCGCTTCTGCTTACAACGCCTTACTACAACAAAACGAGTTCTGAAGGAATCGTCCGGCACTTTGCCTACGTCGCGGAGCATTCCGAGCTGCCGCTCATCGTTTACAACGTCCCCGGCCGGACCGGCGTATCCTGTACACCGGAGCACTACGCGCGTCTGGCGGAGATACCGCGCATCAACGGCGTAAAGGAAGCCTCCGGTGACATTTCCCTTGTCTCCCGAACGAGGCATCTCTGTGGCGATGCGCTGAACATCTGGAGCGGAAATGACGACCAGACGCTGCCCATGCTCGCGCTCGGAGCAAAGGGCGTGATCTCCGTGGCGTCAAACATCGTGCCGCAGGTCATGGCGACGCTCTGCGCCGCAGCGCTCAGCGGTGATTTTTTCACCGCCCGCGCCATCCACGAGGCGTACGCCGGACTTTTCGACGCACTCTTTTACGAGGTCAATCCTATCCCGGTAAAAACCGCGATGCAGATGCTCGGCTGGGATTCCGGGCGGCTTCGTCTGCCGCTCTGCCCGATGGCGGAGGGGAACGCCGCAAAACTGCAAAACTGTTTGGAGAGCCTGCAGCTTCTCTGATTTTTTAGATTACGAAAGCGAGTGTACCCATGAAGCGAGTATTATCCCTGCTGCTGACCGCCGTTCTTCTTTCCGCGCTGTGTCTGCCGGCCCATGCCGACGGCGAGGAAGAACCCAACCGGCGCGTATCCGAATACTGCGAGGCCGCCTCGATGTCCGACTATCGCGAGCTCTTCCGCGACGCGGAAAGCGGCGGGATGGACAGAGACATGACGCGCGCGATGCTCGCCGGTATTCTCTATAACATTTTCGGCAGCGCGGAGGACGCGGAAACGATCCCCTCGGACGTGGACGCTTCCCAGTGGTACGCCGCCGGAACGGCGTGGGCGCTGAAGAAAAACATCATCCCGAACGACGGAAACGGTACATTCAGCCCCGATATGCCGATCACGCGCGAGGCGTTTCTCATCACGCTCTACCGCTGCGCTAACGCCTACGGCGTGTCTCTCCCCGCGATCAACGCCTGGTACTCGTTCCTCGACGGCGGGCTGATGACACCGGAGGCGCAGACCGCCGCCTTCACCATCCAGCGCGCCGGTGTGATGATCGAGGATACGGACGGATACTTCCACTATCGCGACGCCGTGCCGCTCGCCGATGGCGAGGAGATCATCCTCCGCTTTCTCGGCTCCCAGCGGGATATCCTGACCGCGCTCCCCGTCTCCACCGTTGCGGAGAGCGAGCCGGTATCGGACGATTGGTTTAACGATGTGTGCTTCATCGGCCATTCGCAGATCGTCGGCATGCAGAAATACTCCGGCCTATCCGGTCCGGATTACTACGCCGTCGTCGGCCACACGGCACAGGCCGTTGTAGATTACGAATTCTATGAGCTGCCCGATGGACGATACGGCACGCTCAGCGACGCGCTGCACGCCAAGTCCTACGGAAAAGTTTACATAATGCTCGGCATCAACGACAGTTCGCTGCGTGACGACCGTGTGGAACGGTTCATGAACCCCATGCGGACGATCCTCGATCTTGTAAAAGAAACGCAGCTAGGCGCGAAGATCTATCTTCTCTCGCTCGTTCCCGTCGGGCGCTACACGCCAATGAACGAGCTTTACAATCCTGACAGTACGGTGTTTTATTCCCAGCTCGTCAAAACGCTCTCCCGTGAATATGACACGGAATACATTGATCTTTTCCGCATGATGTGCGACAAGGCCGGATATTTTCTCAACAGCTTCAACTCCGGCGACGGAATCCACATCCAGTCGGACCGGTATCCGGAGATCGTAGAATACCTGAAACGGCACACATAAGCCAAAACCCCGGCTGTCCGCAGACAGTCGGGGTTTTGTTATACGGCGGGAATTACTCTTCGTTCTCCCAGTTGTGCCAGACGTTCTGAACATCCTCGTTATCGTCGAACATCTCGAGCATCTTGGACATGTTCTTGATATCGCCCTCGTCGGTGAGGGTGATGTAATTCTGCGGGACCATTTCCACCTGTGCGGAGAGCAGACGGTACTTGGCGGAGAGTGCCTCGGCGACGGAGGCAACATCGTCCGGCTGGGTATAGACCGTGAAGATGCCTTCTTCCGCTTCGAGATCGTCCGCGCCGGCTTCCAGCGCAGCCTCGAAAACGGCTTCCTCGTCAAGATCCTCGTCCTCGTTATCGATCACGATGACGCCCTTCTTATCGAACGACCACGAAACGCAGCCGGCGGCTCCCATGTTTCCGCCGTACTTGTCAAAGTAATGGCGAACATCGGACGCGGTGCGGTTGCGGTTATCGGTCATGGCGTCCACGATGATGGCGACGCCGGAGGGGCCGTAGCCTTCGTAGGTAACTCTTTCGTAGTTGTCGGTCGCGCCGCTGCCGAGCGCCTTTTCAATGGTGCGCTTGATGTTGTCGTTCGGCATATTGGTCGCCTTCGCCTTGGCGATGACCGCCGCGAGACGGGAGTTGTTCGCCGGATCGCCGCTTCCGCCTTCCTTAACGGCAACGATCATTTCACGGGCGATCTTGGTGAACGCCTGTGCGCGCTTGGCGTCCTGGGCGCCTTTGGTTTTCTGTATGTTATGCCACTTGGAATGTCCGGACATACTGTAATTCCCCCAAACAAAAATACGTTTAAAGAAATTATAGCACTTTCGTTGCCGGATGACAAGGGGGTTCCTTATCTCCCGTGCGGAATAAGGATCAGATCCCCCGGGTTCACCGGCCCGGGATTGGCCAATTCGATCAGCTCGCGCGTAGAGCCGAATTTCTTTGCGACCGTCCAGAGCGATTCCTCGCCGAGCCGGATCACGATCAGGGACGGACGCTCGGTCTCGTCCGCGGTCTCCCCTTCCTCCAGTTCCATTTGACTCACATAGGTGAGCTCGGAAACGTCCGCCGCGTCGAGTGAGAGCTCGACCGGGCAGCGCAGCTCCACAGCTCCGTCTCCGGCGGCGGCGTACACCTCGCCGAAGCGTGCTGTTTCCGGCAGCGTCATCCCGGTTGTCCCGCCGCCCTCAAACGTGAGCGTGAGAACACGGCTCATGGACGAGAGACTGCCGCGCTGGGTGCGGTAGAGCACGCGGACGCAGATGTTTTCCGAAACGCCGTTCTCCGTCCGGGCAGGAAACGCCGCCGTCACGCGGGTATACACGATCTCCTTCGGGGAATCCGGTGCTTCCAGCGTCTCACGCACCGACTGCCGAAGGACCGACGCTCGCGCCGTATTCAGTGTGCGGATGACGTCTGTTTTCAGGCGGCAGGCGTTTTTGAGACTGTAGGCGTCCGCGATATACCGGATCTCCGTTTCGCTGCGGCAGAGCGTCTGCGCGCACAGGTGCAGCTCCAAATGCAGCGAGGTTATGCCGTTGCTGCCGGAGAGCGGTTCCAGATAGCACCCGCCGGAGGTCAATATCACGGTGGAAAGCTCCGCTTTTCCGTTCGCTATGTCAAGGATCTGGGAGAATGGGATGCGAAAGCTCTGCTGCTGCGGCGCATCGTCTCCGGCCGTCAGATACAGCGTATCGAGCCGAACCGTTCCCTGCAATATCATCTTTCCGCCGACCTGCTTGAGCTCCTCCACGGTCTCCGTATGCGAATAGCAGAGCAGTTTTTCCATCGGCGGGCATCCGGCGGGAAGATCTGCCTCGTCGGAGACAAGAAAGCTCTTCTCCGCGATGCCGGAGAGAAAGCTGACCGTTTTTGTGTCGGTCAGCGTATAAAGTCCCGACGTCGGCTCCGCCTCTGTCGGGATCTCCGCCGTCACGCTGCGATACGCCGCGACCGCGGCGCAGACCCCGGCGCGAAACTGGATCTTCCGCGGGTTTAAAAGCCTGGCGTCCGCCGACGATACGCAGAGATTCGCGGCAAGTATATCGGTATCCTCCGTGCCCTCTGCCTCCGCGGAAAAGCTGACCGGAAGCTCCGCTTCGATCCTTTGCAGCCGCTCCGAATCCTCGCCGATATAGAGCACCGTTCCGCGGATACTTCCCTCGATCCGGATGCTCCCCTGCAGCAGCGTTTTGGAACGCAGATACACCGCGGCATCCACGTCCAGAATACGGGCGACGTCCGGCAGCGTATCGGAAACGACCGTTTCGAGCGTCTCCTCGCGGCTGAGTGTATCGGAATAAACAGGAGTACAGTATTGAATGGCTTCCCGTTTCAGATTGACTTCCATAGACATTCCTCTCCTTGTCCGTTTTCAATATACCGTATGAGGAACGCCCGAAAAATATGTCACAGCTTCGAAAGCATCCGATACAAAAATCCCGGAAGCCGGATATAAATGACCTTCATATACATATACGATCCTCCTCAACAGCAATTTCGATTGATACATATGCCGACGCCGATCAGACACGCGCCGAGCAAAAACCACCAGAACCCCTCCGGCAGGATCTGTGAGAGCAGGACGATGACCCCCACCGTTACGATGATCCACCCTACCGGTTTTTTTCGCCGATTTCCGCGCCGCATAAACAGTCCCCCGATGCGCACCTTGTTTATTACATAGTACGCACCGGGGGACCATATGTTCTTATTCCGTTTGGCGGACTTCCCAGTCCTTTTTCCGGTTCGCCTGCTCCCACAGACGGCGGTAGGAGTCGAGCCGCGAGGGATGGATCGCCCCCTCGTCCGCCGCGGCGTTCACGGCGCAGTCCGGCTCATTCCGATGCGTGCAGTCCGTGAACCGGCACGCCCCGAGATACGGCTCAAACTCCGGAAAGCAATATTGCAGCTCTGCCGGGCGGATGGATTCCATCTGCTCGATATCAAAGGAGCCAAAGCCCGGCGTATCGGCGACGTACCCGCCGTTCGACAGAGCAAAAAGCTCCACGTGGCGCGTCGTGTGGCGGCCGCGGCCGAGCTTCTGGCTCACCTCGCCGGTAAGCAGGGAAAGCTCCGGCGAAAGCGCGTTCAAAAGGCTGGATTTTCCGACGCCGGAGTTGCCCGTAAATGCACAGACTCTTCCGGCAAGCCGCTCGGAAAGCTCCGGGAGCCCTTCGCCGGTGACGGCGCTCGTCCGCAGCACGGGGATGCCTGAGGCGGAGTAAATGGAGAAAAGCTCGTCGCCGGAATTGAGATCGGCCTTATTGATGCAGAGAAGAAAGTCGCAGGAATGATGTGCCGCGAGCGCGGATACGCGGTCGATGAGAAACGGGTCCGTGACCGGATTGACCGCCGCAGCGAGCATCACCATGAGATCAATGTTGGCGACAGCCGGACGAATGAAATAATTCCGCCGCGGGAGAATCTCCCGCACACTGCCTGTGCCGTCCGATGACACATCCATCCGCACACGGTCGCCGACGAGCGGGCTCGTTCCGTCGAGACGAAACTTTCCCCGCGCGCGGCAGGTGACGAGCTCCGCGCCGGTATCGACATAGTAGTAGCCGCTCAGCGCCTTGATGATCCGTCCTTCCATGCGCGTCACTCGGCGTTCGGATCCTGCGTCGGAACCGGCGAGGGCGAGGGTGTCGGCGTCGTTTCGGGTCCGAGCGAGATCTGCAGATAGATCTTGGAGTACGCGGGGATCTCCGTTCCGGCCTCGACCGTCTGGCTGACAACATAGTCCACGGGGATCGTGTTGTTGTAAACGTAGCTCACGGAAACGAGCGTCAGCCGCGCCGCGGCAAGCTCTGCTTCCGCCGTGGCATAGTCCTTGCCGACGAGATACGGCATGATGACCGTTTCGGTCTTGGCTCCCTGGCTGATCGTGAGATAGACCGTCGCGCCCGCGGGGAGCTTCTCCCCCGGCGAGGGGCTGATCTGCATTACACAGTCCGCCGCGACATCGTCGGAATCGGCAAACGTTTTGTCTACAACAAAGCCGAGCTTTTCCAGCTCGCTCGTCGCTTCGCGATAATCGTAGTTGAGAAGGTTCGGGATTTCGGTTAACATAACGCCAGTGCTCACCGTAAGCGTCACATGGATGCCGTCCGAAGTCAGCATATAGCTCTTTCCCGCGTCGGGCGACTGGCCGATGATGATGCCGCGCTCGACGTTCGGGTCGATCTCGTAAATGAGATCAAAGTTGTATTTCCCCTTGAATTCTTTGCTGTTGATGATGGTCTCGTAGTTGCTGCCGACAAAGTTCGGGATGGCGACACGCTGGTTGACAACGAATATATCGCTCAGAAAATAGTTCCAGAGAAAGACAGCAATGATCAAAATGGCGGCCATCACGCCGAAAAAGCCGGAGAGCATGCTGACGCGGTGGGCGCGGCGGCGGCGGCGGACATAGTCCTCCCTGCCAAGCTCGCCCGCTGTGCTCAGCGGCGCAACGTTGCCCTCGATCCTGTCAAGTGAGCCGGTGAGCGATTTCTGCAGCGCCTCGAGATCGGCGGCAAGCGCGTCCGCCGTCTGATAGCGGTTATCGAGCGAGGCTTCCATTGCCTTCATCACGATCTTTTCGAGCGCTTCCGGCACCGACGGTGCGATCTCGCGCAGAGGCGTCGGGACCGCCGATAGGTGCTTGAGCGCAACCGTCCGGTCATCGTCGCCATCAAACGGCAGCTTTCCGGAGAGCATTTCGTACATGACGATGCCGAGCGAATAGATATCGCTCCGTCCGTCTACCGGAAGGCCCCTGGCCTGCTCCGGCGAGATATAATGCACCGAGCCGATGGCTTCGTTCTCCACGTCCGGCACTTCGGACTGAAGGTTGGCGATGCCGAAGTCCGCGACCTTGATGACGCCGTCATTGACGACAAGGATATTCTGCGGCTTGATATCACGGTGGACAATGCCTTTCCCGTGCGCGTGGGCAAGCGCCCGCGCGATCTGCAGCGAGAAATCCACTGCCTGCACCGCGTCAAGCGGGCCGTGGTCCTGCAGATACTGTTTGAGCGTGATGCCGTCCACGAGCTCCATAACGATGTATTCCACATGATCGGTGCGGCTCACGTCGTACACGCCGACGATGTTCGGGTGGCTGAGCTTTGCTATCGCCTGCGATTCCGTCTGGAAGCGGCGGCGGAACTTTTCGTTCTTCGCAAGCTCCGGACGCATGATCTTCACCGCCACATAGCGGTTCAGCCGGTGGCACATCGCTTTATATACGACCGCCATGCCGCCGCTGCCGATCAGCTCTACGAGCTCATACCGGCCATCGAGCATCATGCCGCGGTATTTATCCTGATTTTTCGTATCCATATCATTCCCCCGTAGGTTCATCGGCGCACGAGCGCCAGCGTGACGTTGTCCGGCGCGCCGCGGTCGAGCGCCATGCGCAGAAGCTCGCGGCAGACCGCATCGTCATCCGAGGACGCCAGAAGAAGGAATTCCATCTCCCCGGCGTCAACAAGATTGCTGAGTCCGTCGGAGCAGAGCAGCAGCGCGTCGCCGGGACGGATGTCCAGCCGGAAAATATCGCTGCGAATGGTTCGTTCCAATCCGACGGCCCGCATGATCACGTTCTTTCGCGGATGGGAACGGGCTTCATCCTCGGTGATCAGCCCGCGGTCCACCATGCTCTGCACGAGCGAATGATCCCGCGTGACCTGCTGGAGCTGGCCGTCCGCCAGCCAGTAGCACCGGCTGTCGCCGATGTTGACAACGGCAGCGTCTTCCGGACGCACAAGCGCGGCCACAAGCGTCGTACCCATACCCCGGCAGCTCTCGTCGCGGAAGGCGCGGTCATATACCTTCAGATTGGCATATGCCGCCGCTTCGCGCAGGACCTGCGCCGCATCGGATTTCGGTTCACGGCGCAGCATATCTTCCGCATACTGCATGAATGAGTCTGCGGCGACCGCCGAGGCGATCTCACCGCCATGCACGCCGCCCATGCCGTCACACAGCGCCGCAAGAACATATTCGCCATCCGGCGAAAGGCTCAGGCGGTAGGCGTCCTGATTGGCGGAACGTACTTTTCCCTTGTCGGTAATGCCGAAAGCGTTCATTTTGCTTCCCTCGTCATTTTGCGGCGCAGCTGTCCGCAGGATGCGTCCACATCGCTGCCGAGACGCCGCCGTATGGTCGTGTTGACTCCGTTCTTCGTAAGTATATTCACAAACCGTTTGAGATTCTCCGGTTTGGATGGCTCAAAGCAGCGCTCATCCACATGGTTGAGCGGAATAAGATTGACATGCGCCGCGAGCGGCTTTACCCGCCGGGCAAGCAGCTCCGCCTGCTCCGGGGAATCGTTCACACCGTCGATCATCGCATATTCAAACGATATGCGCCGTCCGGTTTTGTCATAATAGGCTTTGCATTTGCGGAAAAGCTCGTCCACGCCGCGGCCGCGGTTGGCCGGCATAATGCGGCTGCGCGTTTCGTCGTCCGGCGCGTGCAGCGATACGGAAAGCGTGATCTGGAGATCGCGCTCCGCCAGATCGTCGAAGCGCTCCGTCAGCCCGCAGGTGGAGAGCGATATATGACGCATGCTGATGTTGCGTCCCTCCGGGTGGTTGATGAGCTCCAAAAACCGCATGACGGTATCAAAATTATCCAGCGGTTCGCCAATGCCCATCAGAACGATGTGAGAAACCGGCAGACCGGATTCCTTTTCGGAAAACAGCACCTCGTCAAGCATTTCCGACGGCGTGAGATTCCGCACAAGGCCGCCAATGGTCGAAGCACAGAACGCGCATCCCTGCCGGCAGCCGACCTGCGAGGAGATGCAGACCGTATTCCCGTAGTGATACCGCATGACGACCGTTTCCACGGCGTTTCCGTCCTGCAGCTCCCAGAGGAACTTGATCGTGCCGTCCTCGGCGGACTGCTGCTTTTTAAGCACCCGCGGCGCGGAGAGAGTGCAATGCTCGGAAAGCTCCTGCCGGAGCGCACGGGGGAGATTCGTCATTTCATCCCACGAGCCGCAGCCGGCGGAAAACCAGCGAAAGAGCTGCTTTGCCCGATACGCCGGCTGTCCGAGCGAGCGGAGATACTCCGCCAGCTCTTCCGGAAGCATGGATTTTATATCGATTTTTTCGGTCAGTTCAGCCATTTCGTCTCATACGGCAATAGAAAAAGCCGTCCGTATCATATTCCTGCGGCAATATGAGCCGCTGCTCCTCGCGGACAAAGTCCGGATGATCGTGAAGAAATCGTTCCGCAACATCCTCGTTTTCCTCATGGAAAACGGTGCAGGTGGAATAAAGAAGGATCCCACCCGGCCGGACGCACGCGGCAAGTCCGTCCGCGATCCGCTTCTGTATTGCCGGGAGACCGGCAAGAGCTTTGGGGGCCTTATAGCGGATCTCCGGCTTTTTGCGGATAACGCCCATGCCGGAGCACGGAACGTCCGCAATGACAAGATCGAAGCTCCCGCGGAGCGCTTCATACGGCTTGGAAGCGTCCATCGGCGCGGTGCGAATGATGGAAAAACCGAGTCTCTCGGCGTTTTCCTCTACAAGCCGGAGCTTTTTTTCGTGAAGATCACAGGCGAGAATTTCTCCGTCGTTTTCCATAAGCGACGCGCAGAGAAGGCTCTTTCCGCCGGGCGCGGAGCAGGCATCCAACACGCGCATCCCTTTTTTCGGCGCAGCGCACAAAACACTCATCGCTGCGGCAGCATCCTGCACAAAGAACTCGCCCGCAGCAAAGCCGGGGAGCGCGGCAGCGCTGCCTTTATCCTCCACGCACACGGACACGGAGGAAAGCTCGCTGACGTGCGCGCGAACGCCCGCCGAGGAAAAACGCTCCACAAGTGACGGCGCGTCGCCGTACCGGGTGTTCACCGAGACTGTGAGCTGCGGCGCGCGGTTGTTTGCCGCGAAAAAGGCGTGCGCCCCGTCATAGCCAAGCTCGAAAACCATCCGCTCACAGAGCCACAGCGGGTGGCTGAACCGGACGGAGAGCTCCTGCGCTGTTCCGATGTTTGGGATCTCCGGGAGGTTTTCCCGGTTTTCCGCAACGCGGCGCAGTACGGCATTCACCAGACCTGCGGCACGGGAGCCGGAGCGTTTCGTCTGTTCGACCGCTTCGTTGACCGCCGCCGACACGGGTATTTTATCCATAAACAGGAGCTGGCAGACACCGAGCCGGAGAATATCCAGAAGGTTCGGCTCGAGCTTTGCGGCAGGAACGCTGGAATAGCAGCCGATGTAATAATCACAGAGCGCCGCGTTCTGCAGCACGTCCAGACAGAGTTTTGTGCAGAGTGCCATGTCGCGCGCATCCAGAGAAAACTTTTCCGCCGCCGTCTGGATCGTCTGCTGCGACCAGGCGTCAAACCTCCGGCAGCGGGCGAGGACATACAGCGCCGCCTCGCGGGCTCCCGCCGTGCCGTTAGCCATCGGTCTTCATCGGGTGGCCGAGCAGAAAAGCCGCTGCGCTCATGCGCTTCTTCCCTGCCGCCTGTATCTCGGTGATGCAAAGGGTCTGGCCGCCGCCGCAGGCGACTTCAATGCCCGCTTTTCCGGCGGATACGATCTTTCCGGGCGCAAGCGCCGTTTTCGTATCGGTGTATTCCGCGCCGAACACGCGGAACGATACGCCGCCGAGCTCCGTCGTGGCCACCGGCCACGGATCCAGACCGCAGATGTGCTTCACGATCTCACGCGGCGATTTGTTCCAGTCGATCGGACACATTTCCTTATGGAGCATTTTCGTGTAGGTGGCGTCCGCCTCGTTCTGCGGTACGCGGACAACATCACCGGAAGCGATCTTCCGCACGGTCTCCACAAGAAGCTCTGCGCCGAGAGTTTTGAGCCGGTCAAAGAGCTCCCCGGACGTTTCAAACTCGCCGATCTCCGTTTCGCGCGAAGCGATCACGTCCCCGGCGTCCATCGCCGCAGCCATGTACTGCACGGAAACGCCGGTCGTCTTGTCCCCGTTGAGCACCGCCCATTGAATGGGCGCAGCGCCGCGGTATTTCGGCAGGAGCGAGCCATGGACATTGATGCTGCCGTATTTTGCCACGTCAAGAAACGTCTGCGGCAGAATACGACCGTAAGCCACGACCACAAGAAGCTCCGGCGCGAGCGTGCGCAGAAGCTCCGTTGCCGCGCCGTCCTTGAAGGTTACGGGCTGATATACGGGAATGCCGTGCTCCACGGCCAGCGTTTTCACCGGAGAAAAGCTCTCCTGCATGCCGCGTCCCCGCGGCTTGTCCGGCTGCGTGAAAACCGCGGCAACGTCCTCACCGGCCTCGAGAAGCGCGCGCAGCGATTCTTCCGCAAAGTCCGGCGTACCCATAAAAACAATTCTCATTCTTTATCGTCTCCGCCGTAGAGCTCTTCCATTTCCTCGTCTGTGTACATATGCGTCGCGCGGTCGGTAAAGAGAACGCCGTCGAGATGGTCGATCTCGTGGCAGAAGCAGCGGGCGGTAAGACCGGTGCCTTCGACCTCGAACGTGTTGCCGTTCCGATCCTGTGCGCGGACTTTGACATGGTTCGGACGCTTGACGACGCCGTACCGCTCCGGCAGGCTCAGGCAGCCCTCGCCGCCCTCCTGCTCGCCGTCCCGTTCTATGATCTCGGGGTTCACGAGCTCGATAAAATACTCGTCCTCCCCTTCCGGAACGTTGGTTTCCATCACAATGCAGGCGCGGCGGATAATGCCGACCTGCGGCGCGGCGAGGCCGACACCGTTCGCCTGCGAAAGTGTCTCCTTCATGTCGTCCAGCAGCTGATGCAGCCGCTCGTCGAAGGCCGTATACGGACGGCAGACCTTCCGCAGCGCAGGGTTTTCCTCAGTCAGAATATTTCTAAGCGCCATAGTATTCACTCCATTGGGTTATAGTCGGCAAAGACCGACACACCCTTGTATTCTTTTGCGGTATTGCATTGAATGAGAAGACCGGATACAAGTGTCCGGATCTCCTTGTCAAACCGGCAATGCAGCGTTACACGGTAGCGGTAGCGGTTGCTGACGCGCACGACCGGCAGCGGCGCGGGGCCGAGCACCGCGGCATCCTTTCGTCCGCGAAGCTCCGATCTTATCCGGTCGCGGATGTAGGTGCAGCACCGGAGGACAGAAGATTCATCCTCCGCCGACACCGTGACGGTCACGATATCCGAAAACGGCGGACAGTTCTGCAGCCGCCGCAGCTCGATCTCTTCGGCATAAAAGCCCTCGTAGTCCTGCCGGGACGCCATGCCGATCACGGGATTCTGCGGCGTGAACGTCTGGATGATCGCCCGTCCGGGCTTCGCGCCGCGTCCCGAGCGACCGACGACCTGCGTGATCAGAGAAAAGCAGCGCTCTCCCGCGCGGTAATCGCCGCAATACAGGAGCTGGTCGGCGGAAATAACGCCGACGAGCGTCACGTTCTCAAAATCCAGACCCTTTGTGACCATTTGCGTGCCGATGAGGATCGGCACCTTCTTCTCCCGAAACTGGGAGAGGATCTTCTCGTGCGAACCCGCAGGGGAAACGGAATCCGCGTCCATACGCAGTATCTCCACATCCGGCAGTGCCTCGCGCAGATGCTCCTCGAGCTTCTGCGTGCCGGTGCCGAACTGGTTGAGCAAGCCGCCGCATTCGGGGCAGGCATCATCGAGCGCTCGCGTATAGCCGCAGTGATGGCAAACGAGCCGCCGGGTGACGCTGTGCCACGTGAGATTCACGCTGCAATGCGGACAGCTGTAGGTATAGCCGCACTCACCGCAGGCGACAAGGCTTGCCGCGCCGCGGCGGTTCAAAAACAGGATGCTCTGCTCGCCGCGGGAAATGTTTTCCCGCAGTTCGTGCAGCAACACACCGCTTACTTCGCTGCCGTTTCCGCCGCGAAGCTCCTGCCGCATATCTACGATGCGGACGGAGGGCAGCTGACGGGCGTTGAAGCGGTTTTTCAGGGTAAACAGATGATACACGCCCTTTTCGGCGCGGTAGCGGCTTTCCACATCCGGCGTCGCGCTGCCGAGAACCAGAAGCGCGTTGGAGGATGCGCATCGGAACTTGGCGGCGTCGCGGGCGTGGTAGCGCGGGGAGTTTTCGGATTTGTAGGTATACTCCTGCTCCTCATCCATGATGATGAGGCCGAGATCGCTGCACGGGGCAAAGACGGCGCTTCTCGTACCGATCACAACGCGCGCTCTTCCGGTCTTGATGCGCTTCCACTCATCGTAGCGCTCGCCAACGGCGAGAGAGCTGTGGAGTACCGCGACGTCATCTCCGAAGTATGAGGAGAAAATGCGGATCATCTGCGGCGTGAGCGCGATCTCTGGCACGAGCAGGATGGACGCCTTCCCTTTTCGGCGCATGGCGTCGATCAGATGGACGTACACGGATGTCTTGCCGCTTCCGGTGACGCCATAGAGGAGCGACGCCGATGCATGCTCGCCGTCGTACAGCGATAGGATGCCCTCAAACGCCGCGCGCTGCTCCTCGTTGAGCTCCGGCAGCGGGGATTGCTCCTCACTGCGGAGAACGGAGCGGCGGAACACCTCGTCCTGCGTGATCTCCGCCAGTCCCGCTTTTACCAGCGCATTGACGGACGAGGACGAAGCGCCTGTGAAATAGCAGAGCTCGGAAAAGGAAACCCGATCGAGCGTACACAAAAGACGCAGACACGCGCTTTGCAGCGGCGCGCGCTTCTCGCGGCGGTCTGCCGCGACCTGCGCGTCCTCCGCCGAAACAGTCAGAGAGACCATGCGGATCTTTTTATCGCCGACGCGGCGCTTTTCGCGGCTGTCCGTTTCCAGAACGCCCTTGCGCACGAGCGACTGCAGTGCCCGTGCCGGGCTCACATTCTCAAAAAGCCGCTCCAGATCGACCAGCGGACAGCTTCCGCCATGGGCAAAAACGGTATCGAGAACAAGCTGCTCCTGCGCAGACTTTCCCGCTGCGGCATACGCGCTCTCCCGGTCAAAACCGGCGCAGAGCGTATATACCGACTCCATCTGGTACCAGAGTCCGGCGGGCAGCATCGCGTGTACGGCATCGTATACCGTGCAGAAATACCGCTCGCGCAGCCAGACCGCCAAGCGGATCATCTCCGGAGAAAGCACGGGCGACGCGTCCAGCACCGAGGCAATGTTTTTCAGCCGCATACCGGGCTGCGCCGTACCGAGAGACAGAACGATCCCCTCCGTGCGGCGGTTGCCGCCGCCGAACGGGACAACGACACGCACGCCCGGCACGACCTTATCTGCGAGCGCGGGCGGAATGCGGTAGTCAAACGGTCGGTCTACCCAGTATGTCGCGGCGGCGACAGCGATTTTTGCCGTTGCCGGCGAATCAGTCATCCGTCTTTTCCAGCGTAAGTTTGCCGGAATACACTTCGTCGATCGCCATGGAGACCGGCTTCTTATCGAGGATCTCGCCGTTTTCCTCGGCTTCGTTCGCGATCTGGCGGGCGCGGCGCGCAACAAGGTTCACGAGAAGGTAGCGGCTGCCGACCTTATCAACAAGGCTCGCCATCGGGGGATAAAGCATCATAACAGATTCCATTCCTTTCTGATCCGGCGTTTACCGGTGCAAAACATTGTATGCGATTTATTTGTCGAGGATGGCTCCGAGCTCGCGGGACGCGCGGTCCGGGTCATCGTTGATCACAGTATAATCATAGCTTGGAGCCAGCGCCATCTCGCGCCGTGCTGTGTCGAGCCGCGCACGGATCGTCTCTTCCGATTCCGTCCCGCGGCCGCGGAGGCGGCGTTCCAGCGCATCCAGCCCCGGAGGAGCAAGGAACACGGTAACGGCTTCAGGCAGCTTACGCTTCACCTGCGCCGCTCCCTGGACCTCAATATCCAAAATCACGGACACGCCGCTTTCCAGCCGCGCACAGACCTGCGACTTCGGCGTACCGTAGCAATTGCCGACAAACTCGGCATGCTCTAACAGCTCGTCATTTCGGAGCATTTCCTCAAAGCGCTCTCGGGAAACGAAAAAGTAATCGACGCCCTCCCTCTCTCCGGGGCGCGGGCGGCGTGTTGTGGCGGATACGGAGAACTCCACATTCTCCCGCCCCGCCATCATCTTTCCGATCACGGTGGATTTTCCGCAGCCGGACGGCCCGGAAATCACCAGCAGCTTACCGCGTTTCATTCCTCGTCCCTCTCTTCCGCCGAAGGCTCTTCGCTGCGGCCGATCATGCGGGCGCTGACCGTTTCGGGCTGGAGCGCCGAGAGGATCACATGGCCGCTGTCCATGATGATGACCGCGCGCGTGCGGCGGCCATAGGTCGCGTCGATCAGCTCGCCGCGCTCACGGACATCCTGAACGATGCGCTTGATCGGCGCGGATTCCGGGCTGACAATAGCGATCAGACGCGAGGCGGAAACGAGATTGCCGAAACCGATGTTAATGAGCTTCATATCCGCACCTCATTCCACGTTCTGCAGCTGCTCGCGGATCTTCTCGATCTCGGATTTGAGATCGACCACGACCTTGGCGAGAGATGCGTCGCTGCACTTGGAGCCGATGGTGTTGGATTCGCGGTTGAATTCCTGCACAAGGAAGTCCATCTTCCGGCCGATCGGAGAGCCTTCCTCCAGCATGGTGCGGAACTGCGCAATGTGGCTGCGGAGCCGGACCGTCTCCTCGTCCACGGCGGTGCGGTCGGCGAAGATCGCGGCTTCGGTGATGACACGCTGCTCATCGAGCGAGCGGTCGGCCAGAATGTCGCGCAGACGCGCTTCGAGACGCTCGCGGTATTCCTTCACCGTCTGCGGGGATCGCTCCTCCACAACGGAAACAAGCCCCTCAATGGTTCCGAGCTTTCCGAGCATGTCCCGGCGCAGCCGTTCGCCTTCGCGCTCGCGCATGGCGTTGAATTCCTCCACGGCTTTTGCCGTGATATCCGAGAGCGCCGCGGCGGCTTTGTCTTTATCCAGCTCGCGCCGCTCGACCGTGAGCACATCCGGGAACCGGGCAAGGCTGAATGCATTGAGTCCGCATTCGAGTCCGAGCGTTTCGGCGATGCGCGCGACCGCGTCGCGGTAGCCGCGGGCAAGTTCCTCATTCACCGAAACGACCGTCCCGGAATCCTGCGAAGCCTGCGCCGATACAAAAACATCCACCTTGCCGCGCGAAACGCCGGCGGAGACCGCCTGCTTTACCGTATCCTCGGCAAAAAGGAAATTACGCGGCAGCCGGATCGAACAGTCCAGATAGCGGTTGTTCACGCTTTTCAGCTCAACGGCGATCTCCTGACCCTCTACGGAGCCCTTGGCGCTTCCGTAACCGGTCATACTGAGCAGTTTTCCCATTTCTTCCCATCTCCCCAAATATGTGAATCAAAATGTTATCAACAGCAGCAAATAAACGGCGCGCAGCCGCCGGAGGTGGCCATCAGCGCCATGCATGGACAGAACGCGCCGCAGTCGAGCGTGTTCATTCCAACGGCGCGTCCGCCCGCAAACGGGCCGTTCGCCTGACATTCCATCTGAGCGACCGCCTGACGGTATTCCGCATTGCCGGGATCCATCGACGCCGCCTGGCGGAAGTATTTGGACGCCTCGTCCATCCAGCCGCGGTGATATGCCACCGCACCCATAAGAAAATGCCATTCCGCATTCCGATCCACGATCGAGCCGAGGATCATCTCCGCGCGGGCGAGATCGCCCGCCATGATCGCCGAGCGAACGTCCCGGTAGGGGCCGCTCGCGCTGCCGGAGGATGTGCTGCCGGGCTGCGTATAGGTCTTATACTGCGCCCCACCGCCTGCGCGTTCCTTCGTGATCGCGTCGTATGCCTCGTTGATCTGCTTCATCTTCTCCTGCGCGAGATCGGCGAGGGGGTTGTTGGCGTAGTTGTCCGGGTGGTATTTCCGGGCAAGCTCGCGGTATTTCTTTTTTATCTCCTCATCGGATGCCGTTCGGGAAACGCCCAGAACAACGTAAGGATCTGTCATTCACTTACTCCCTGTCGGACGGATCAGAGATCCTCCGTATTTTTTCTGTTTTTCTTCCATGTTCCGGCAAACACCGCATCGGCAACATGCGGAACACCGCGGGATAGGATGTTTTCGATGATGGGCGTCCACGCGCTCTCCGGCAGGAGCGCCGCAGCGCTCATCGCGCGGGAAAGGGAGAGATTCAGCGTGGCGCGAATCTCCGCTTTTTCCTCCGCCGTCATGACTTCGGAGCCGAAGCGCAGGCAGAGCGGGTTGTACCGGCCGTTTTTCCGATCGTCGGAGTAATCGTCCGCCGCGTCCAGAATATATACGGCGCGTCCGACGTGATAGAGTATCTCGCTTTGCAGCCGCCGCTGCATCTCGTCCGCCAGCTGGTCTGCCGGAAACGCCATAAGACGGGCGAAGCAGTCCGCCGCCTCGTCGAGAGACGCGCTGCCGCGTTCCTCTACTGCCGCGAGCTGAGAAAGGCACCGCCGGACGTTCTCGTCAAATTTCGGCTGTCGTGCCGCCGCTTTGCGGCAGCGGCTTCGCAGGAGACGGAGAGCAAGTCGGGCGCGTATCGACCGAAAGCCCTTTTCGTCGGCGGCATCGTCCTGCATTTTTTGATAAGCGAGGATGACCGTGTAATCTGCGGCGTCGAAAAGCTCCGTCATGCCGCAGATGCAGGGCTGCTTTCGCAGCGGATGGACAACGCATCGCCGCTGCTCGATCGCCGTCTCCGGCGATAGCGAGAGCAGCGCGAGAAACGTCATGTCGTACCCGATGAGAAAGCGGGCCAACACCCCGTACCGCTGCCGGAGCGCCTCACAGAGACCGCAGTACGCCGAGCGGAACCGGCGGTATTCATTTATGCGAAGCTCGCCGATATCCGGTCGAATGTAGCCGTACATACTCTCTTAATGCTTTTCCTTGAGCGTGATATAGATCTTATATTCGCCGACGCAGCCCGCTTCGGGGAAGCCGTCGATCTTGATCTCGACCGTCGGGGTGAAAACGCCGGAGGCGTTCGTGCCGAGATTGGAGAGATCGGCCACAGCGCGGAGATTCACCTCGCTGATCTGGTCAAGGACCTCCTGCGGGGCGCGGACCGTAACGTTGAGCGCCTGCGTGATGTTCTCCGCGGTGTAGCCGTCGGGAACGTTGATACAGACGATATTTTCCGGATTCACGGAGAAGGACTTCGTGGCAACGCCCGTGATGGATACTCTCACCGTTGCCTCGGTAACGCCGGTCATATTCTCGGTGCCGTTCGGCGGGATGATGGTGTAGGTGGCGGAGAAGTCCGTGGCGAAGCTCGAAAGATTGATCGTGCCGAGAATGAGCTTCGTCGTGCTGTCGATGGCAGAGGCATCTCCCGCGAGCATGATCGTCTTCGGTTCAATGTCAATGCGGGTGTTGGCGTCGCGCGTTGCGCCGCCGCCGTCGATAATCGTTACGTCAAGCGGCACTTCCTTCGTGGAAAGCACGTTCAGCGTCACGGTGACTTCTTCCGTTTCACGCTGGATGGAAGAGTCTTCGATCGGGTTATCGTCGGAATCGACGAGAGAATACGTCGTGGAATAGCTCAGCGTGCGGTCCACGTCCTCACGCGTAATGGCCACAAACGCATGGTCGACTTTGGAGATGACCGTCTTCGGCCCGCTGATGGCAACGACCAGAGGATCGAACACCATACTCTCGTCGGCAAGATATCCGTCTGCCGTGTTGCCGGTGAACGCGCCCTTGACCTCAATGGTCTTGCGGGCTAGCTTGTCCACATAGAAATTCACGACGTCCGATGACGTGTGGACGAGCGTTATTTCGTTCGCGTTCACGCCGGCGGGATAGGAGATATCGTAGGAAACCGAATACCGTCCGTCCGCCACAACGTTGCTGAGATTCACCGTTGCCGTCACGTTGGAGTTTGTGAGCTTGGAGAGCACGCGGCGCGTGCCGGAGAGCGTCAGGTTAACGGTGGTGCGGTCCTGCTCGGTGACGATGAGATCGCTCGACGCGCGCATCGCGTCCGCGCCGAGAAACTCGATCTTTACGCCGGTGAGCGTTTTTTCCACCTCAACGCCCTCGGTCGTCGTCACATACATCCAGAGAAGCGACGCCGCAAGCAGCGAGAGGATCATCCAGAAAACACGGCTGTCCGTGATTCGTTTGAGATCCAGCTTTTTCCTTTCTTTCGTTTCGTTTGAATTATTCATCGGCTTTGTCCTTTTCTTTCCGGCGGAGGAAGCGGAATGCGCCCGTCGGTTCCTCTTTCACTTCGGGAATCAGCTCATTGCGGAGGATCTTTTCAAAGGTGTCCTTTGTGAGATGCCGCTTGAGCATTCCGTTGACCGCCACGGAGATCGCGCCGGTCTCTTCCGATACGATCACAACAACGGCGTCTGACGCTTCGCTCATGCCGATGCCGGCGCGGTGGCGCATGCCGAGTTCCTTGCTCAGGTTGGGGTTGTTGGAGAGCGGAAGCATGCATCCGGCCGCCTGGATCCGTCCGCTGCGGATGATCGCAGCGCCGTCATGCAGGGGCGCTTTGGGATAGAAAATGTTTTTCAGAAGCTCCGCCGTCGTTTCCGCGTCAAGGATCGTGCCGGTGCGGATCTGGTCGTCGAGACGGTTATCGCGCTCAAAGATGATGAGCGCACCGGTGCGCGTTGCGGACATATCCACGCAGGCAAGCACCGTCTGCGTAATGGCGGCGTCGGCATTCAGTGTGTGCGGCGCGCCCAAAAGCCGGGAGAAAATCGACCCTGTGCCGAGCTTTTCCAAAAACCGGCGGATCTCCGGCTGGAACAGCACGACCAGCGCGAGAAGGCCCACCTGCACGGCGTTGCGGAGAATGTAGTTCACGGTGTAGAGCTGCATCTCGCCGGACAGCCAGAGCGCAAGGAGTATATATACGATACCCTGAAACAGCTTGTTCGTCTTCGTGCGGCGGACCAGCGTGATCAGGAAATAGAAGAACGCTGCGACAAGAAGGATATCGACGATATCCATCACGCGGATCGTGCCGAGATGACCGAACGCCTGTCTCAGCGATGACCAGAAATTATCCATAGGACTGTCCCTTCCTTGGTTTTTGCTGTGCAAATTACATTATACTGGATTTAACGGATTATAGCAAATAATTGGTTACAATTTGTAGCTATTTTTTAAAATATTTTCGATAACGTCCGCCGCGCGGTCAATCTCCCGCGGCGTATTGAACGGCGAAACGCTCAGCCGGACCGTTCCGGTTTGGAGCGTGCCCGCCGTTTCATGCGCGAGCGGGGCGCAGTGCAGCCCGGACCGGACGGCGATCCCCGCCGCGCCGAGCCGTTCGGAGAGCGCATCACAGCTCATCTTCTTCGGCACGACGGAGAGCACGCCGGACTGGTCATTCTTATCCGAATAGTAGACGCGCAGCCCCGGCAGAATGTTCAGTCGCGCGGCAAGGCGACGCATAAGCCGCTCTTTTTCGGCATAAATGCGCTGCGTTGTCCTCCGTCGTATATAACGGATGCCTTCACGCAGACCGGCAATGCCGCAGACGTTGTGCGTTCCGGCTTCCAGCCGTTCGGGCAGCGTTTCGGGCATAAAATGGCTGCGGCTGTCGCCGCCGGTCCCGCCGGACAAAAGCGGCATCCCCGTGTCCCGGCAGAGCAGGATTCCTGTTCCCTGCGGGCCGAGAAGTCCCTTGTGCCCCGGCATGGCGGCAAACGCCGCGCCGAGCCTCGGAAAATCGAGATCCAGAATACCGGCGCTCTGCGATGCGTCCACGATCAGCGGCACACCGAATCGCCGGCAGAGCGCCGCGATCTCCCACACCGGCAGAATGAAGCCGAACACATTGGACACGCAGGTGCAGACGGCAGCGTCACACTCCGGGAGATGCCGCTCAAACCAGTCGATCAGCGCCGCTGAATCGAAAAGCGGCGTATCCGACGTCAGAATGCTCGCGCCGGAAGCGTAGAGCGGACGCATAACAGCGTTGTGCTCAAAGCCGGACACCGCAACGCGCATTCCTTCCCGCACCAGAGAATGGACGGCAATGTTGAGTGCGTGTGTGGCGTTCATCGTAAAGACCACGTTTTCGGGCTGCGTCATGTGAAAGAGTGCCGCCGCTTCCTCCCGGCAGGCAAAAACCGTTTCCGCGGCGCGCATGGCGGCGGCGTGGTCGCCGCGGCCGGGGCTCGCGCAGCTTTGCATGGCGCGCACCACGGCGCGCGCTACTTCCGGCGGCTTCTGGAGCGATGTCGCCGCGCTGTCCAGATAGATCACAGCGGCACCTCCCGGTATTCCCCGGTAAGGCGGGAGAGCAGAAACGCCCTGCCGCGGTCGATGCCGCGCTCATCGAGCAGCGCGACCGCCCGGCGCAGCTTTGCTTCGTTCAGCCGCACACCGTAGCCGCAGCCTTTTTCGGTGAGTCCCTGCGGCGCTTTCATAACGTACGACGGAATTCCGGCCAGACTTAACGCCCGGCTCCCCCGCTGCGCATACGTCAGCGAGCGGAACAAAATGATCGCATACATAAAAAATCCCCCTGCATACGAGATGGCACCCCATTCTATGCAGAGGGAAAAACTATGGTTTATTTCTCCGAGATCAACGCCACAGCCATGGTGGAAATGCCCTCGCCGCGGCCGGTGAAGCCGAGGTGCTCCTCCGTCGTAGCCTTCACGCTCACACAGCTTTCCGGAACACCCATTGCCTCCGCCAGACGAAAGCGCATCTCCGGAATGTACGGCATGAGCTTGGGTCGCTGCGCAACGATCGTAGCATCTGTATTAACGATCTCCCAGCCGTGAGAGCGCAGATGTGCGCACACAGCGGATAGGAGTTTCAGACTGTCCGCTCCGGCGTACCGCTCGTCCGTATCCGGAAATAGCTGCCCGATATCGCCGAGCGCCGCCGCGCCGAGCAGCGCATCCATGATCGCATGGGAAAGCACATCGGCATCCGAATGACCAAGCAGCCCTTTGTCATATGGAATATCCACGCCGCCGAGAATGAGCTTTCGCCCCTCGGTCAGCCGGTGAACATCGTAACCCTGTCCGATCCGCATCCGCTTACTCCCCGCGCGTTTTTAAGATCGCCGCTGCCGTCGGGATATCGACCGGTCCGGTGATCTTGATGTTTTCGGGCGAGCCCTTGGAGAGATGGACTTTCACACCCATCGCCTCCACTGCGGCGCAGTCGTCCGTATATTCTTTCTTTTCCGCGATAGCGCGCGTGAGAGCGGCCTTGATGATCTCCGGAACAAACGCCTGCGGCGTCTGGATGGCGGCAAGTGCGCTGCGGTTTAGCGTTCGCACAACGGTGTCGTGATCGGCCTCCTTGACCGTATCGGTAACAGGCACGGCCGGAGCGGCGCATTTATAGAGCGCGGCGCTGTGCAGCGCATCGTACACAATCTCCTCCGTTACAAGCGGACGAGCGCCATCGTGAATGAGTACATATTTTGCATTGCGCCGGATCTGTACGAGACCGGCCAGCGCGGATTCGGTGCGCGAAGCGCCGCCGACAACGACCTTCCCAACCTTATCGACACGGTATTCGCGGCAGAGCGCGGCGACCTTTTCGAGCGATTCGAGACGCGTTACCACAACGATCTCGTCCACACAGCTGCAGGCGTTCAGCGCGGTAAGCGTTCTTGCAAGCACCGGCTTTCCGGCGAGATCCATAAAGAGCTTGTCCTCGCCCATCCGTGTAGAAGCTCCGGCTGCGACGACAACAACGCTGCAGGAGGTGTTTTTGGCTCGGCGAAGAAAATCAGAAAAGCGACTCATCGGTTTAATACACTCCGTTTTTTCGGTTTGCGCAGGCACTGATCCAGCTGAGCCTCCGCGAAGTCATACGGACAGTTCACGGAGAGGGATATCTCCGAGAGCAGGATCTGCCGCGCCAGATTGAGCATCCGGCGCTCGCCGGTGGATAGAGGGCGTTTTTCATCACGCTGCGTAAGCGCCTTGATCACGGCGGCAAGCTCGGTAAGGTCGCCGCTTTTAATGCGCTGCATGTTTTCGCGGTAGCGCTTATTCCAGTTGTCCGCCATGGAAACGTCCATGTCCGGAATACGCCGGAGCAGGTCGTATGCCGTGTCCGCATCGACGATCGGGCGCACACCGACCTCATCACAGGCGTTTTTCGGCACCATGACGACCATGCCGCTCCCCTGCAACTTGAGAACGAAATATTCCCTTAGCTCTCCGCCGATACGACGGCTTTCAACGCGATCGATCACCCCTGCTCCGTGAAGCGGATGGGCAATGCGATCTCCGATCTGGAAACTCATCGCGATCCTCCTGCCTTTTCAGGCGGCACTTCCGAAAGGTGAATAATCCTCTAAACATATTATACACAAAAATGCAGCGTTTGCAAGGCGTTCCAGTCTTTCCCGCATACAAAAAATCCCTCTGTCAAAGACAGAGGGATTTTGGATCGGAATTACTCCACTTCGGGGGCTTCGCCGGAGGCGGTGCCGTCGGAAGAAACGGAGTAGACCAGCGCGTCCTCGCGGGGCTCGTCCGCGGTCTCCTCGCGGGAGGCGGCGGGAGCGGGCTCGGAGAGAGCGCGGATCGACAGGGAGATCTTCTGCTTCTCGTTGTCGATGTTGGTGATCTTCGCTTCGACCACATCGCCGACGCTCAGCACCTCGGAGGGCTGGCCGATGCGGCGGTTGGCGATCTGGGAGATGTGGATCAGGCCGTCGGTGCCGGGCAGCACTTCCGCGAAAGCGCCGAAGGGCATCAGCTTGACGATCTTGACCTTCGCGATATCGCCGACGGAGTAGGTCTCCGTGAACACCTTCCAGGGGTTCAGGTTCGGGTCGCGGTGGCCGAGGGAGATCTTGTGGTTCTCCTTATCGAAGTTGATGACGTAAACGTCGATCTTGTCGCCGACGTTCAGGACATCCGAAGGCTTGTTGATGCGGTTCCAGCTGATCTCAGACACGTGGACCATGCCGTCGATGCCGCCGATATCAACGAACGCGCCGTAAGAGGTCATGGACTTGACCACGCCCTCGTAATGCTTGCCGACCTCGATCTCGTTCCAGATCTTCTCGGCACGCTCCTTGCGCTCGCGGTTGGCCACGGCGCGGATGGAGCCGACAACACGCTTGCGGCCGCGGTTGACCTCGGTGATCTTCAGACGGACGGTCTGACCGACCAGCTCGGACATGGCGGCTTCGCGCGGCAGACCGGTCTGGGAAGCGGGAACAAACACACGCACGCCGTGCACGGAGACAACGACGCCGCCCTTGTTCTCTTCGGTGACCTTGCCTTCGACAATGGTGCCGTCGGCGGCAGCGTTCTCAATGTCGGCCCAGGACTTGATGGTGTCCAAGCGCTTCTTGGAGAGCATCACAGTGCCTTCCACATCGTTCACGCGCACAACGCAGGCCTCGATCTTGTCGCCAACGTGGATAACGTCTTCCACCTTGGCAGCGCCATCCTCGGTGAACTCGGTCACGGGGATATAGCCGGAATGCTTGGTGCCCAGATCGACGGTGACTTCCGTGGGCGTGATGCTGACAACATAACCGGAGACGGTGTCTCCGTTATATATCGTTCTGATGGAATCTTCCAGCAGCTCATCAAACGTCTTTTCGGAGTCGGGCTTCCCGGCGGCATTCTCCGCAGCGGGCTCGGCTTCAACGTGTGCGGTCTCTTCGGCCGCGGTCGCAGCGACTTCCTCTGCCGTGGTCTGTTCTACCTTGATCTCGTCGCTCATTTTTTTTACTACCTCCTTAATGATCCAGGACGGCACCGAGGCTCCCGCCGTAATTCCGATACGGCCCTCGCCCGGCAACCGGGATGTGTCCAGCTCCGACGCGTCGGCGACAAAGAAAACGCTCGCACATTTTTCGCGGCAAAGCTCTGCCAGATGCAGGCTGTTCGCGCTGTGCGCACCGCCGATGACGATCATTGCATCGCATATCCCGGCAAGAGAGGTTGCTTCTCTCTGCCTCTTGGACGTTGCTCCGCATATAGTATCAAATATTTTGAAATTTGTACATCTTTTTTTTAATATTTTTTCTGCCAAAATGTGATTTGCTTGAATTTGTGTAGTCTGAAATACAACGGAGAGGGGTTTTTCGGGCATTTCCACGGACGTCGAGAGCCATTCGTCCAGCGCCGCGGCGTCCGGCAGCACGACAGCGCCGGTACACCAGCCGCAAATGCCCCGAATCTCCGGGTGCTCTGCGTCGCCGATGACAACGATCTGCCGCCCTTTTTCGGATTCCTCACGAACGATCTTATGGATGCGCTCGACCAGCGGACAGGTCGCGTCGATCACTCCGGCGCGGCGGTTTTTCAGCTCGGTATATACCGCGCGGGAAACGCCGTGGGCACGGATAATGACCCGTTCCCCTTCCGGCAGCTCCGAAACCTTCTCGATGACCGAAAGCCCTTTTTTCTCCAGCGCTGTCACGGCGTCACGGTTGTGGATCAGCTCACCGAGACACCGGCACGCGCCAGAAGCAAGCGCTTCCTCCGCCATGCGGATCGACCGCTCTACGCCGAAGCAGAATCCCGCGCTGCGGGCCAGAATATACTTTGCTGCCACGCGCTCATTCCTCCGGCTTGAGTGCCCAGATGCTTTCCATCAGCTCGCGCGCCAGCCGGTCATAATCACGGTGGTCGCCCAGCTCCGGATAATACGGCTCGCCGATCACGGTCGGCACCTCGTGAAAGATCTTCTTGTCGCGCGGGATATATACCGGTACGATCGGCACATGCATACGCACAGCCATATGGATCACGCCGGATTTCGGTTCTACGACGGCATCTCCGTGCACGCGCGTCCCTTCCGGGAACACGATGAGCTTCTCCCCCGCCTTGAGCACGCGCATGCACTGCTTGAAGGAATCAATGTCGCGCTCGCCGCGCTTGACGAAGATCGACCCGGCTTTTTTCATAAGCCAGCCGAAAATAAACATCGTTTTCGACTCCGCCTTGGCAAGGTGATGCACATAGGTCTTGCGTCCCAGCGCGAAGGAAATGAGGATTGGGTCGGCGACATTGGAATGCGGTGCGCAAAGGATCGCCGGCCCCTCCGGAATATTTTCCAGCCCATAAAATTTCTGCGGATACAGCAGCGCCCCGATGGGACGAAGAACATCATAAACAAGACGGTACCATTTCTCTTTTGTCATAGTGCAAAACGCTCCCGAATCAAGGATTCCACCGCCGCGCAGCTCTCGTCAAAATCGAGCTGCGTCGTATCCAGACGCACCGCATCCTCCGCCGGGCGGAGAGGCGCCGCAGCGCGGGAGGAATCGTTTTTGTCGCGGTATTCCATATCGCGCAGTACTTCTTCAAAGGGGAGGCTCTTCCCTTTCTTCTCCAGCTCCAGCTGGCGGCGTTTGGCGCGCGCCTCCACGGACGCCGTAAGAAAGATCTTCAGCCCCGCGTCCGGCAGCACGACGGTGCCGATATCGCGTCCGTCCATGATGACATTCTGCGTGCGCGCAAACGAACGCTGCATCTCCATGAGAAACGCGCGGACTTCCGGAACAGCGGACACGTCGGAAGCATAAATGGATATCTCCGGCATGCGGATGGCATCCGAAACATCTTCCCCGTCAAGATACATCCGCTGGAGACCGTCGGCACCGTGGCGCAGTTCAATGTGCAGCTCCGGCAGCATGGCAATGACCGCGGCGCTGTCTTTGGAGGCAATGCCGCGCCGGTACGCCGCGAGACCGACCGTGCGGTAGATAGCGCCGGTATCTACATAGATAAAACCGAATTTTTCCGCCGTTTTGCGGGCGATCGTGCTCTTGCCCGCGCCGGAGGGCCCGTCGATGGCAATGGATATGGGTTTCATTCCGTAATCTCCTTTTCCGGTATCGCCCGTCCGGCCGCATAGCCGGTGCTCCAGGCGATCTGCAGATTGTATCCGCCGGTGCAGGCGTCCAGATCAAGGATCTCCCCGGCAAAATACAGTCCGGAAACGATCTTCGATTCCATAGTACGGGGATTCACCTCCCGCACATCCACGCCTCCGGCGGTCACGATGGCTTCCTCCACCGGGCGGCGGGCGATGAGCCGGATCGCAAAGCGCTTGATCGTATCGCGCAGCGCGAGACGCTGCTCACGGCGGATGCTGTTCACCTTGAGCCGTGCTGGGATGCCAGATCGCTCGATCACGACCGGGATGAGCTTCTGCGGCAGGAGGGCATCGAGCGCGTTCGTAAAATCGCGGTTGATGTTCTCGGAAAAATCCCGCAGCAGCCGCTCATCGAGCTTTTCCGCCGTGAGCCCCGGCTTGAGATCGATCTCCAGACGGCAGGAAGAGACTTTTTCCGGCAGATGAGCGCTCGCCGAAAGCACGAGCGGCCCCGATACGCCGAAATGTGTGAACAGCATTTCCCCCTGCTCCCGGTACAGGACCCTATCGCCGGAGAAAAGCGTCAGCCCGACGTTCCGCAGAGAAAGCCCCTGCATCCGGGCGCAGTCTGTCTCCGCCTCCAACGGCACGAGCGATGCGCGCGTCGGAACGATAGTGTGGCCCAGCTTTGAGGCAATGCGGTAACCGTCACCGGTGGAGCCGGTCGCGGGATACGATAAGCCGCCGGTGCATAAAACGACAGCCCGGCAGGGATATTCATCGCGGTCTGTTACCACTGCGGAAACGTGTCCGCCCTCTGTCCGGATGTCAGCAAGACGTTCCCGGACAAAGCGAACGCCGGCGCTTTGTGCCATGCGCTCCAGCGTATCGGCAATGTCGTTGGCGTTATCGGAAACGGGAAACACGCGCTCGCCGCGCTCGGTTTTGAGCGGCACGCCCGCCTCTTCAAAAAAATCCTTCACGGCCTCCGGCGGAAAGGCGTACAGCGAGCTTTTGAGGAAGCGCGCATTGGTGCACACCTTCTGCAGAAATTCCTGCGGGGCGCTGTCATTCGTAACATTGCACCGGCCCTTTCCGGTGATGCGGAGCTTCTTCCCCGTTTTTCCGTTCGGCTCGAGGACCGTTACCGAAAGTCCGCGCCGTGCCGCCGTGATCGCCGTCATAAGCCCGGCGGCTCCGGCGCCGGCAATTATTACATCAGTCATTGAGATTTTCGTATACCTCATATTCGCTCCAGATCCCTTCGAGCTTCCGGAACGTATCGGAGAGGTTGTCGGGACGCTGGTAGCCGATGGCAACAATGAGCGCATTGATGAGACTCATCGGCGCTACAAGCGAATCCAGGAACGAAACCATATCGCTCTTGGCAAAAAGATTGATATCCGCCACGCCGACAAACGGCGAGGACTGACCGTCCGTAATGCCGATCGCCGTTGCGCCGGTGGATTTGGCAAACTGCATTGCCTTGATCGTGCGCGAGGAATAGCGCGGGAAGCTTATGCCGAGAAAAACGTCGCCTTCATGGATGCGGAACACCTGCTCATAGACCTCGCTCACGGACGTATCATGGATCAGCCGCACATTGTCGAGCAAAAGATTGAGATAAAACCCGAGAAAGCTCGCAAGCGATGTGGACGAGCGCATGCCGACGATGTAAACGGTCTCGGCCTTGAGGATCGCATCAACCGCGCGGTTGAAGTCTTCTTTGCTCACCTCGTCGATCGTGCTGCGGAGCTTGTCCATATCCGCGGAGAGCACGGCGTCGAGAATGTTGCCGCGGTCGATCTGTTCCTTAGCGACCTCAATGCGCTGCACCGCCGTAAGACGGTTGCGGATCATCTCCTGCATGGCGCGCCGCATCCCCGGGTACCCGTCATACCCAAGCTCCGTAGCAAAGCGGACGACCGTCGATTCCGAAACGCCGACCGTCTGCCCGAGCTTTCCCGCCGTCATAAAGGCGGCTTTGTCGTAGTTTTCCGAAATGTACCGGCAGATCATCCGCTGGCCCTTGGAAAATTTATGATTCTCTTTATTGATAAGCGCCAGAATATCGCGTTCCATGGCAGGCCCCTCATAATTCCTTTACAAAAAATCTCCCGGATGATATCCGGGAGTTTCATTTTAGACCTATTTTCCTGCAAATGCAAGCTAATTTTGCAATTCACATGGATAAATCCTGCAAAAAGAAGCCATCAGCGCAGACTTTGCAAGTATTCCAGCTCTTTTGCCGTCAAATACCGCCACTGTCCGGCGGGCAGATCGCCAAGGGAAATCTCCCCCTGCCGGATGCGGAGAAGCCTCTGTACCTTGAGCCCCGCGGCGGCGCACATGTTTCGTACCTCGCGGTTTTTTCCCTCGCGGATCGTGACATCGATAAGCGCCCGATCCTCCATGGAGCGAAGAACGCGCACCTCCGCCGCGCGGTACCGCACCCCCTCATATACGATCGGGCGGCGCAGCGCTCCGGCGGCTTCCGCCGCGTCCGGGCCGCTCACCCATACGCGGTATGTTTTGCTCACGCCGTGCGACGGATGCGCCAGACGATTCGCCATCTCGCCGTCATCGGTAAAGAGCAGCAGTCCTTCCGACATGCAGTCGAGCCGACCGACCGGGAAAAGGCGCACGCCGGCGTCCTGCACAAGCTCGGCGACCGTCGGGCGGCCGTGCGTGTCGCGCAGCGTTGTAACGTATCCGCGGGGCTTGTGGAGAAGAATATATGTATGCTCCTCCGGCAGCGAAAGACGCTTGCCGTTCAATATGACAACGTCGCCTTCTTCTGCACCCGATCCGAGAGAGGCGGTCACGCCGTTGACCGTGACTCTCCCCTGCCGGATATATTCCTCCGCCTCGCGGCGGGAGCAAACGCCCGCCGCGGCAATGTATTTTTGAAGTCTCATTCTCTTTCTTCCTTTGCTGATCGGTTATGCCGGGTATATGCCGGAAAACAACGATTCACGCGCGCTTTTCTCCCCGGCCCATCGGAGTGCCGCCGTACACACGGCCTCTCCATCCGCCCAAATAACAAGTTTGCCCGCTGCGGCTCCCGCCGGAACCGGTGCAAAAATAAAATGCGGCAGACGGACGGTAAGCTCAATTTCCGCGCTCTTCGGAAGGCACAGGCAGACGCCGCGGTCGAGCACGGCAGCGCTTTCCGCTTCCGGACCGCCAATGACCGGCACATGCTCCACCGGCTTCCCTTCCGGGAGTCTGAACTCCGCGTAGGCATCAAATGCCCAGTCGTAGAGCGCGGCATGATCCTTCCAGTCGTTCGGGTCGGAAAGCGTTACGCAGATGAGCTGCATACCGTTGCGCTCACAGCTCGTGACGAGGCATCGGCCCGCGGCTTTCGTGTACCCGGTCTTGCCGCCGTTCACGCCGCGGCAGCTCCAGAGCAGCTTGTTGTGGTTCACATACGTCAAACCGTGGATACAGCTGCTGCGCATGGAGAGGATCTCCGCGAGCACGTCGTTTTGAAGCGCCGCAGCCATAATGAGGCCGAGATCGTGCGCGGAGGCACGGTGTCCGTCGGCATCGAGCCCGTGGGGATTAGCAAAGTGCGAGACGGTAAGGCCAAGTTCCTCCGCTTTGCGGTTCATCTGCTCAATGAACGCATCGCCGCCGAGCGAACCGGCGATAGCGAGCGCGGCGTCGTTACCGGAAGCGAGCAGCAGCCCTTCCAAAAGCTCGCGGAGCGTATAGCTCTCCCCGGCACGAAGGTACATGGACGAGCCCTCTACCGTTGTCCACTCGCTCTGCACCGTAACGCTGCGTTCCGGTGTGGCGAGATCGAGCGCGGTAAGCGCCGTCATAAGTTTTGTTGTGCTCGCAATGAGCATCGGCGTATCGGCGTTTTTCTCTGCAAGTACCGCGCCGGATCCTGCGTGGAGCACGATCATCGCTTCTGCCGAAGTGCCGGGCGGCGAGGCTGCCGCCGGAGCAGAGGCAGAGAACAGGATCGCCGCTGCAAGAACCAGAATTACCGTTTTTTTCATAAATAAGCACCACCCATGGATTGATTCGGGCGGTGCTTAGTATGACCGGTATGCCGGGGAAATTATTCCTTGTTCTTCTTGTTTACGATGTTGTCGATGCGGTCGAGCACATCGGGCATCATCTCCACAACGCGGTCCATCGTCGAAAGCGGATTGGAGGAAACGCTGATCATGCGGCAGGTACCGTCCTTGATGACAAAGAAGCCGACCGGCTCGACCTTGACACCCGCGCCGTTGCCGCCGGTAAAGGAAATGCCCTTGCTGCCGGTCGTGCCGCCGGTGCCGATGCCGAAGCTCATGCGCGAGACAGGAATGACGGTAATGCCGTCGGGCGTGCTGATGGGTTTGCCGATAATGGTGTCTGCGTCAACCAGCTGCCGGATCTTACTGACCGTCATGTCCATGAGAGCGTTGATCTTATTCTCTTCCATTGTCGTCTTTCCTTTCATTCGTCGCCGCGGCAGGTTTATCCTCCGGACGGCTGTTTATTTTCCATTTCAAGAACTCTGCGCCGAGCGCCACGGCCAGATGAACCAGCCGGAACAGCTGCAGCGAGAGAACGATGCGCGCAGAGACCGTCGGCTCTTCCGATGTATAGTCCGCGCCGATCTCGATGTCACGCCGGAGAACACGGATCTTCTTTCCCGCCAGCGCCGGGAGCGTCTCCGCCGCAGCGCACGCCATGCCGTACTGGATCGCCGTATCATAGGGGTCCCGGCAGGCGACGGTATAGTGCAGCTGGAAGAAGTTCACGGTGAAGCTGCGGAAAAAGCGGCGGATCGCATGCGAGCCCATCCGGAGCAGGGCAACGATGGTGTCAAAGTCGAGCTTGGGCTTCGGCTTGACGGTCACGCTGTCGTTGATCTCCTTTTCCTTGGCAGCGGCGGCCTTCTTTGCGGCCTTGGCAGCGCGGCGCGCTTCCTTTTTGGCTTTTTTCGCCTCGGCTTTCAGCCGCTGCTTTTCCGTGAGCGGCTTTTTCGGCAGCAGCCAGATGCGCAGCGGTCCGGCCTTGATCCCAACGCGCAGCACCTCATCCGCATAGCCGACGTCCACGCCGTACGGCAGGAAAAACACAAGCAGGATCAAAATCGCCAGTACCGCCAGTATGATCCATCCAACCAATCACATCACCTCGTCCGGAGTCATTCGATCTCCGTGATTTTGAGCTGTTCGTCTTTATCGCTTGCCGCGTCAATGGCGGCCTGGAGTTCCTGTATTCCCTCGCCCGTGGCGACATTCGGCAGCGGCGGCAACTCCTCGATAGAGGAAATGCCGACAACGCGGAGAAACTGATCGGCCGTCCCGAAGAGAACCGGCCGTCCCGGCGCCTCCAGACGTCCGCAGGGAGCGATCAGCCCACGCTCGGAGAGAAGTGCTACGGTATAGGAGCTGTCCGTACCGCGAAGCTGCTCTATGTAAGAGCGTGTCACGGGCTGATAGTACGCGACGATCGCCAAAACCTCCAGCGCCGTCGGCGAGAGCTTCGGCTGCGCGCGCTTTTCGAGCGTGCGGCTGACCACGTCGCTGTATTCGCCCGCTGTAACGAGCTGCAGCCGGTTTTCCATTCTTGCCAGACGAAAGCCGCGGCCGTTTTCCTCATATTCTCTGGCAAGCTGTTCCGCAGCCTGCCGGACGTCCCACGGCTCGGCGCCGAGGACCTTGGCAATGCGTTCCGTTTCCACGCTGTCCCCGGCGGCGAAGAGGATCGCTTCCAGCGCCGGGCGGATCTCATTGATTCCTACCATTTATTCTTCCGTATCCGTGAGCGCACGGCTCACATCGTAATTTCCTTCTTCTCCTCTGACGCGGATATGCCCGTCAGAGCAGAGCTCCAGCACGGACAAAAACGTTGCAACAAGCTCGCTGCGGCTTTTGCAGATGCCGAACATGGAGCCAAGCGACATATGCCCGTTTTTCCGGAGAAGGCCGAGCAGCTGTTCGCTCTTTTCCCGAACGCTGAATATGATCGGCTTCGGCGCGGCACGGCGCAGCGTTTCATTTTCCTCCGGAGCCGATTCGCCGGTGCCGCGGAGCAGGATCTGCGCGAGCGCGCTGAGCAGTTCCGCCGGCGTATGGCGGTAGTCATACGGACGCTCCGGCAGCGGAAGCGGGCCGCGGGTCTGCATTTTCATGCCCACCTCGGCAAGCTGTCCGATCTCCGGGGCGATCTCCCGCACGGCGGCGATCGCATCGCGGTTTTTGAGCTGCTCGAGCGCTGAGACGAGCACTTCGAGTTCCGTCGGCTCTTTCTCCTCCGTCAGGAGCATTTTGGTTTTGATGTACATGAGGTGCGACGCCATCTGGACAAACTCGCTCGCGATTTCCAGATCCATCTCCTGCATCTTCTGAAGATAGGCCAGATACTGGTCAAGCAGCTGGGAGATCTGGATATCGCGTATTTCGATCTTATCCTTGGCGAGCAGCATCAGTATGAGGTCGAGCGGGCCGGTAAAATCCTCCAGCTCGTCGCGCGCATGCACGACGCCTTCCAGATGATAGCTCGGTTCTTGGATCATGGGTATACCGTATGCCTTTACACGAAATGCGTCACAAGCCGAAAGCCGAATTCGGCAAAGACGAGAAGTTTATCAAAGAGCCAGGATGTTGCCGTGGAGAGCGGCCCGCCGAGGATCTTTGTGGAAACCAGTACGAGGAGCAATATCATGCCATAACGCTCGTAGCGCATGAGCTTGAAATAGCTCTCATCCGGAATGAAGGAGAAAAGCACCTTGCTCCCGTCAAGCGGCGGGATCGGGATGAGGTTGAACACCGCCAGCGCGAGGCTGAGGTACGCCGTTGTATAAACGAGCTGAAGAACCGTTTCGGCGACCGCTCCCCCGTGAACATACAGCGGATAATACAGCAGGCCGTACAGGAAGAGAAAGAGCAGCGCGAGCAGAAAATTGCACGCCGGCCCCGCCAGCGCCGTCACCGCCATGCCCTTTTTCGGGTTTTTGAACCGGTACATGTTGACCGGCACCGGCTTTGCCCAGCCGAAACGAAACACCACCATCATGAGAAGACCCATGACGTCGATGTGCTTTATGGGGTTGAGCGTCAGCCGCCCGCCGTCTTTCGCCGTCGTGTCGCCGAGCCGGTAGGCCACATACCCGTGGCTCAGCTCGTGCAGCGTGATGCACAGAAGCGACGGGAGAATATTCACCACGATCTGCACCGGAACCGACCAGTCCAGATTCTTCCAGATATTTACAAAGTCACTCATAGATAAGTTAATATTACCAAAAACTACGGCGAATTACAACAGCAAATACAACACTAAATATTATTTTCGATGAATCCGAGCAGCTCTCGGCGGCCGACCTTTGCCGTGCAGGAATACAGAAGCAGCGGAAAATCGTCGTCCAGCCCCAGCACGTCCCGTATACGTTCGAGATTTGGCTCGATCTCACTTTTTTTCAGCTTGTCGCACTTGTTTGCCACAACGACGAACGGCCGGCCGGCATCGAAGAAATACTCCGCCATCGTCACATCGTCCGCCGTGGGCGCATGGCGGGAATCGACGATCAGGACACCCATGGTAAAGAGGTTCGGCTCCTGAAAGAAATCTTCCATGAGCGCGCCCCAGCGGCGGCGCTCGTCGCCGGAAACGCGGGCGTAGCCGTAGCCGGGAAGGTCGATGAAATATGCCCCGTCCACGAGGAAATAGTTGACCTGCACCGTCTTTCCCGGCGTCGCGCCGACACGGGCGTAGTTTTTCCGGTTGAGCAGACTGTTGATGACCGAAGATTTGCCGACGTTGGAGCGCCCGGCGAACGCGACGGCATGGCGGCCGTCGCGCAGAAACGCCTTTTTGTTCGCGGCGGATTTTATAAAATCTACTTTCTGTGTATTCATTCCGCCACCTTCTCCCCCGCCGGGCGGAGCGCCTTTTTCAGCACCTGATCCATGTGGGAAACCGCCGTAAAGTTCACGGCGTTGCGCACGTTCGGATCCATCTCGGCAAGATCGCTCACGTTGTCCTCGGGCAGAAGCACCTCGTGGATCCCGGCGCGGAGCGCTGCCATCGTCTTTTCCTGAATGCCGCCGATCGGCAGCACGCGGCCGCGCAGCGTGATCTCACCGGTCATGGCGATATCGGCGCGGACCGGACGGTTCGTAAGTGCGGAAACGACGCACAAGCAGATCGCGGCGCCGGCACTCGGGCCGTCCTTCGGCACGGCGCCTTCCGGGAAATGCAGATGAATATCGGTATTCTTATGGAAAGCCGGATCGATGCCGAGCTCGGAAGTGCGGCTGCGGATGTACGTTACCGCCGCCTGGCACGATTCCTTCATCACATCGCCGAGATTGCCGGTCAGCTCAAGCTTTCCGCTGCCCGGCACGACAGAGCACTCCACATCGAGCACCTCGCCGCCGACGCTCGTCCACGCAAGGCCGTGAACAAGCCCCACGGAATCGGTCGAGAAGTTGACCTCCGGCTTGAATTTGACTGGGCCGAGCCACGGCTCGAGCTCGCCCGCGCGCAGCCGCAGAGACCTTCTCTCCCCGGAGGCAATGCCGCGGGCCGCCTTCCGGCAGAGCGCGGCCAGCTCGCGCTCGAGCATGCGCACGCCCGACTCGCGGGTATAGAGCGCTATGATCTCGCGGATGGCATCGTCCGAAACCCGCAGCTGGTTTCCGGAAAGGCCGTGCTTCGTCCGCTGCTTCGGCAGCAGATGCTGCTTGGCGATCTGGAGCTTTTCCTCGTCGGTATAGCTGCCGAGGGAAATGACCTCCATACGGTCGAGCAGGGCGCGGGGGATGGTGTCGGCGGTGTTGGCCGTCGTGATGAACAAGACCTCGGAGAGGTCGAACGGGATCTCCAGAAAATGATCGCGGAAGGAGCCGTTCTGCTCGCCGTCAAGCGCTTCGAGCAGTGCGGCGGACGGGTCGCCCCGGTAGTCCGAGCCGAGCTTATCGATCTCGTCGAGCACGAGCACGGGATTCCGGGAGCCGGCCTGCTGAATGCCGGCGATGATGCGCCCCGGCATCGCGCCGACATAGGTCTTCCGGTGGCCGCGGATCTCCGCTTCATCGTGCACGCCGCCGAGGGAGATGCGGGCGCATTTCCGGTTCGTTGCGCGGGCGATGCTCATGGCGATGCTCGTTTTGCCGACGCCCGGAGGCCCTACGAGACAGAGCACCCCGCCCTTGACCTGCGCGGAGAGCTGCCGCACGGCAAGATACTCCAATATGCGGTCCTTGACCTTCGTAAGGCCGTAGTGATCCTCATCCAGAACCTTTTTCGCGTGGGCGATATCGGTGACGTCCTTCGTCCTCTCGTTCCACGGAAGCTCAAGGCAGACGTCAAGATAGGTCCGCAGCACCGCGCCTTCCGCCGATCCGAACGGCTGCTTGGCGAGACGGGAGAGCTCCTTGAGAAGCTTTTTCTCGATCTCCGCATCGAGTCCGAGATCAAGGATCTTCCGGCGGTATTCGTCGAGATCGTCCGTTTCGGACGCTTCCCCCAGCTCCTCCTGGATCACGCGCATCTGCTCGCGCAGGAAATAGTCCTTCTGATTTTTTGCCACGCGCTCCGCCGCCGTGGACTGGAGATTCTGCTGGATATCCATGATCTCCAGCTCGCGGTGCAGCATATCGCAGAGCATAGTGAGCCGCTGAAGCGGTGAGCACTCTTCCAGAAGCAGCTGCTTTTCCGCTGGCTGCAGAAAGACGTTCTGGGCAATGTAGTCCGAGACGAAGCCCGGCTCCTTCCGGTCCGCTACACGAAGCAGAGTTTCCGGTCCGATCGTTCCCGACGCGGAGGCGTACTCGGCAAAGAGGTCGTTGCACGAACGGATAAGCGCCGTGCATTCGAGCGTGTCCGCATCGACCGGCTTATCGGCAAGCACCCGGACATTTGCCCAAAGTGCCGGGGTCTCGGCCGTGAGGCGCAGGAGCTTCGCGCGGTATAGCCCGTCAACGATGCATTTGACGTTTCCGCCGCCGGGCGCGCGCAGGATCTGGCTCAGGCGGCAGATCGTGCCGACCGTGTAGAGATCGTCTGCGCGGGGCGTGTCGCAGGCGATGTCACGCTGCGCTACAAGAAAGATCATCCGGTCGGTGCCGATGGCGGCGTTGAGCGCGGCAATGCTCATCGGGCGCTCCACATCAAAGTGCAGCACCGTTCCGGGAAATACTGAAACGCCGCGGAGCGCGAGCGTCGGCAATGTCATGATTCGGCTGGTATTTTCGCTCATATGTTGTCCTCCATAGCAAACGAGCGGGGACGTGCCCCGCTGTCTGCCATGTGTTCCGTTTGGTTACACACTGTCTGAATTATCGTTCCGCAGCGCTACGGGCGGCTTGCCGTCCTTCACGCAGTCAGCGGTGATGATGACGCGCTTGATGCTCTTGTCCGAGGGGACGCGGAACATGATATCGGTCATGATCTTTTCGAGAATGCTGCGCAGGCCGCGCGCGCCGATCTCCATTTCGAGCGCCTTATCGGCGATGGCCTCGATGGCTGCGTGGTCAAACTCAAGCTTGACGCCGTCGAGCGCCATGAGCGCTGTATACTGCTTGGTAATAGCGTTTTTCGGCTCGGTGAGGATGCGCTCAAGCGCTTCCCTGTCGAGCGAGTTGAGCGGTGTAATGACCGGCAGGCGGCCGACCAGCTCGGGGATGATGCCATACTTGATAACATCGTGCTGCTGCGCCTGCGCGAGGATCTCGCCGAGGTTCTTTTCCTTCTTGCTCGTGATCTCCGCGCCGAAGCCCATGCTCTTGCGGTCCATGCGGTTTTCGATGATCTTGTCCAGACCGTCGAATGCGCCGCCGCAAATGAAGAGAATGTTCGTCGTATCGATATGGATGAACTCCTGCTGCGGGTGTTTGCGTCCGCCCTGCGGCGGGACCGCGGCGATCGTCCCTTCCAGGATCTTCAGCAGCGCCTGCTGCACACCCTCGCCGGAGACATCACGCGTAATCGAAACGTTCTCGCTTTTGCGGGATATCTTGTCCAGCTCGTCGATATAGATGATGCCGCGCTGGGCGCGTTCCACATCAAAATCCGCCGCCTGCAGAAGGCGGAGAAGGATGTTCTCCACATCTTCGCCGACATAGCCCGCCTCGGTGAGTGTGGTGGCGTCGGCAATGGCGAACGGCACATCCAGCACGCGCGCGAGCGTCTGCGCAAAGAGCGTTTTGCCGCTGCCGGTGGGGCCGATGAGCAGAATATTGGACTTCTGCAGCTCCACATCGGACTGCTGGTTGTAATAAATGCGCTTATAGTGGTTGTAAACGGCGACGGAAAGCGCGATCTTCGCCGTCTCCTGCCCGACGATGTATTCGTCGAGGAATTTCTTGATCTCTGCCGGCTTCGGAAGGTCGTCCACGGACGGCGCGCTCGGCGCGCTCTTTCCCGGATCGGTGCGCTGCGGCAGGTCCTCATCCACGATGTTCATGCAAAGACGCACGCAGTCGCTGCAGATGTAGGCGCCGTTGCCGGCGATCAGCTTGTCCACCTGATCCTGTGTCCGGCCGCAGAAAGCGCAGCGGATCTTTCTATCGTCTGATCTTGCCATTCGATCTCCCTGAATTATCTTTTATAAATGACCTTGTCGATGAGGCCGTATTCGCGCGCCTCTTCCGCCAGAAGCCAGTGGTCGCGCTCGGAGTCGGCTTTGATCTGCTCCGGCGTTTTGCCGGTGTTCTCCGCCATAATCCGGTTCATGCGCGCCTTGATCTTGAGAAAACGCTCCACATCGATCTCCATATCGGTGACCTTGCCCTGCGTTCCGGCGGCGGGCTGGTGGATCATGATCTCGGCATTGGGCAGCGCGATGCGCTTACCCTTCGCGCCGGAGGACAGCAGAAACGCGCCCATCGACGCCGCCATACCGACGCAGATGGTAGACACGTCGCACTTGATATACTGCATCGTGTCGTAGATCGCCATACCGTCCGTGATGGAGCCGCCGGGGCTGTTGATATACATCTGGATGTCCTTGTCGGGGTCCTGCGCTTCCAGATACAGAAGCTGTGCCACGACGAGACTGGCGGACGTGCTGTTGACTTCCTCACCGAGAAATACGATGCGGTCGTTCAGCAGGCGGGAAAAAATGTCATAGGAGCGTTCTCCGCGGGACGTCTGTTCTACAACATACGGTACGAGACTCATGATATAAATCCTCCTTTGCGGGGTTAAAATGCGATGATACGGGAAAGGGCGGTATGCCCTTTCCCGTGTATGTCAGCGGATAGCGGGGAGACGGATCACTCCTCCGTCTTCTCCTCGGTCTTGGTGCTCTTGCGGGTGGTCTTCTTGGCCTTGGGAGCTTCCTCGCCCTCGGTCTCTTCGGTCTTGGCGGCCTTCTTCGCGGCGGGCTTCTTCTTGGCCTTGGACGCCTCCTCCGTCTTGGCGGGCTCCTCGGCCTTCTTCTCCACGGCAACGCCGCTCTCGGAGATGATGCTCATAGCGCGCTCACGGCGCAGGTCAGCGGTCAGACCGGCGACATCGATGGCCTTCGCCACGTCCTCGGCCTTCATGCCGTAGGCTTCACCGAGCTTCTCATACTCGGCCTGCAGATCCTCTTCGGAGATCTGGACATTCTCGGCTTCGGCAACAGCGGCGAGCAGGACCTCGGTGCGGGCCTGCTTTTCGGCGGTGGCGCGCATGCTCTCGCGGAAGGTCTTCATATCGGTGCCGATCATCTTGAGATAATCGTCGATGCGGATGCCCTGGTTGGCCATGTACTGGGCGTACTCGCGGACAATGCCGTCCATACGCTCTTCGATCATGCCTTCGGGCATATCAACGGTCATGTTCTCCACAGCCTGATCGACGAGGGCGTCGTCAAAGGCGTTCTTCGCGGCCTTTTCCTTCTCCTCAACAGACTTGGCGCGGATGTCGGCCTTGAGATCGGCGAGCGTGTCAAAATCGTTGTCCTTCGCGAACTCGTCGTCCAGCTCGGGCAGCTCTTCAAACTTGACCTCGTTGCACTTGACGTGGAACACGACGGCCTTGCCGCCGAGATCGTGGCCGTAGTTTTCCGGGAAAGTAATGTCAAGATCGCGCTCCTCGCCGGCGGAAATGCCGACGAGCTGGCTCTCAAAGCCGGGAACGAAGGTGTTGGAGCCGAGAACGAGATTCTGGTTCTCTGCCGTGCCGCCGTCGAACGGGATGCCGTCGAGCATGCCGGCGTAGTTGATGTTCACGGTGTCGCCGTCCTGCGCGGGACGCTCCACGGTGATGAGGCGGGCGTTCTGCTTGCGCAGGCGCTCGATGTGGCCGTCAACCTCTTCGTCGGTGACTTCAACGGAGGGCTTCTCCGCCTCAAGGCCCTTATACTGGCCGAGGGTGACCTCGGGGTAAACGTCAGTGCTGAAGCTCAGAAGCGCGCCGTTCTCCTCGGTGACCTTGGAATCGGTCATGGTCGGACGGCCGACGGTCTCGAGCTTGCCCTCAGCGACGCCGAACGCAAAAGCGTCGTTCGCGGCGTTATCAAAGGCGTCATCATAGAACACGTCCTTGCCGTACATGCCCTCAATGACCATGCGGGGCGCCTTGCCCTTGCGGAAGCCGGGGACCATGATGCGGCTGCGAGCCTTCAGATATGCACCGTTGACATACTTTTCAAACTCGGCGGCGTCGAGCTCGACATCAAAGGTAACGGTGTTTTTTTCTTTCTTGCTGTTCTTGACAATCATGTGGGGGTTACTCCTCTCTATATTTCAGCCGGGACTGAATATGCAAATTTCAAGCCGATACATTATAGCAAATCAAAATGCAAATTGCAACGGATTATCTGAGCTTATACGGAACAAAATCAAGAAAATCTGCGGAAACGAGACGGTACCGGACGCCATCGCTCTCGCCGATGAACGCGCTGCGGCAGCCGTAGCCGTGGATATGGCCGTAACAGCACTCATGCACACCGTATTCGGAGAGCACATGCAGTATCTCCGGACAGGTATAATGAAGATACAGCGGCGGATAATGGAGAAAGACGAGCTTTTCCCGCTCGCCTGCACATTTGAGCGATGTTTCCAGCCGCCCGACCTCGCGCCGGAGGACTTTGGCGTCATGCTCCGTGCCGGTCTCTTCGTCTTTAAACCAGCCGCGCGTGCCGCACAGCGCCAGATTTTCCCATTCCGCAGAGTTATTATGCAGCAAAGAGATGGTGTCCAAACCGTTTTGCGCAAAAAAAGCGTTCATTTTTGCCGCGGTCGTCCACCAGTAGTCGTGATTGCCCTTTACCATCAGCTTTTTGCCGGGCAGACTGTTGAGGAATTGAAAATCCGGCAGCGCCTCGGCAAGACTCATTGCCCAGCAGAAATCGCCGCAGATGACGCAGGTGTCGTCCTCATGCAGCAGATCAAAGCCGCGGCGGATCTTGTCAACATAGCCGTTCCAACGTCCGCCGAAGGCTTCCATGGTCTTGTCCGGTTCGCCGATGGCGAGATGCAGATCTCCAATGGCAAAAAGGGACATATTCCCTCCCTTCTCCGAATAAAGCGGGAATTTACGCAGAAACTACTCCCCGTAATCCAACAAGGGAGGATAAAAACATGAACGAAAAAACGAACTGCAAGATCGACTGCTGCGTAAAAGACTGCAAGTATCACACCGCGGCGGACCAGTGCACTGCTTCTCACATCAATGTTTCCAACGAGGACGCCCAGCGCAAGGCAGAGACGTTCTGCGCCACGTTTGAGAACCGCTGCAATTGCTGACCGGACGGGGCTTTGCCCCGTACATACTTTAATCGAGCGTGAAAGCGTTCTCCCAGTGGCGGATGTCGGGTTTTATCGTGTCCACCCCGTCCGGGGCGTATATTTCGATCACATCGAACCGCGGCTGCAGCTTCTGCGGATTCTTTTGCAGCCATTCCTCCGCGGCGGCGGCCAGTTTCTGCCGCTTGGCAAAGGTCACAAACTCACGCGCCTCGGCAAATGCGGCGTTTTTGCGCAGCTTCACCTCCGCAAAGATCACATATCGCCGGTCGGCGGCGATCACATCCAGCTCGCCGAGGCGGGTACGGTAATTCATGGCAAGAATGCGGCAGCCCTTTTTCCGCAGGTATTCCGCCGCGAGCGCCTCGCCGTAGCGGCCGAGCAGCATCGTGCCGCTCAATGCATCTTCCTCAGATACGTCGGGCGGTGGATCGGCGACGGGCCGTATTCACGAAGCGCGGCATAGTGCGCCGCCGTGCCGTAGCCCTTATGCCTGGCAAAGCCGTACTGGGGATAGAGTGCGTCCATATCATCCATATACCGGTCTCGCGTGACCTTGGCGAGCACCGAGGCCGCCGCGATCGAAGCGCACAGGCTGTCGCCCTTGACTACCTTGATCGCCGGGATGTCAAGCTCATTTTTATCATTTCCGTCCACGAGCGCGAGTACGGGCGCAGGCTCCATATCCGCAATGGCGCGGTTCATGGCGAGATACGTTGCGCCTTTAATATTCAGCGCTTCGATCTCTTCGACCGTGGCAAATGCGATGCCGAACGCCACGGCGCTCTCGCAGATGATGTCGTAGAGCGCGTCGCGTTTTTTCGCCGTGAGCTTTTTCGAGTCGTTCAGCCCCGGGATCACGAGCCCCTCCGGCAGAAGGACCGCCGCAGCGCACACCGGCCCGGCCAGCGGGCCGCGCCCCGCCTCGTCCACACCGCAGAACGGCGTTTTGCCGTCCGCGAGAAAACGCTCGTAGGCATACATATCCATTTCGGGGTGTTCCATCGTCACGGCCTTTCCAGCGTCATGCGCCCGAGCTTGCCCTCGCGGAATTCATCGAGCAGGACGTGCGCCATGCGCTCGGTATTGACTTCGCCGCCGGAAATGAGAAAGCCGCGCTTTCTCGCCGCGGCTTCGAGCAGCTCGTAGCCGGGCGCTTCCGGGTCGGGCGTGAATTTATAGCGCGCTTCGATCGCGCCGGGGTAAAGCTCGCGCAGCCGCTCGAGCAGCCGGCAGGCGACAAGCTCCACGTCAAGGATGTTATCGTTGATCGCGCCCGTCCAGGCAAGCGAATACCCGACCTCGGGCGACTCAAATTTCGGCCAGAGGATGCCGGGCGTATCCAGCAGAAGGATGCCGCCGTTGAGCGTGATCCACTGCTTGCCGCGCGTGACGCCGGGGCGGTCGCTCGTTTCGGCGGCCTTCCGCCCGGCAAGCCGGTTGATAAAGCTCGATTTTCCCACGTTTGGGACGCCGAGAACCATGAACCGGAGGGCCTTGCCCACCTGTCCCTTTGCCTCGGCGCGCTCGATCTTCTCCTTCAGAAGAGAGCGTGCCGCAGCGGGAAAGGCGTTTACGCCGCGCCCGCTTTTGCAGTCCATTTCCAGCGCGAGCGCCCCCTCGCCGGTCAACGCTTTTTTCCAGAGCGCCGTCGCAGCGGCGTCCGCCTGATCCGCGCGGTTGAGCACGATCAGCCGCGGCTTGCTGCCGACGATGCGCTCCACATCCGGGTTGCGGCTGGAATTGGGGATGCGCGCGTCGCGCAGCTCCACCACGGCATCCACAAGACGGAGGCTGTCCTCCATCATGCGGGTCGCCTTTTTCATGTGACCGGGATACCAGTTGATCGTTTCGTTGGCCATCAGTCGATCACTCCTATGCGGCTCCAGTCACGGCTCTCTCCGTGCTGGGAATCGCCGCCCGGAACGAGCAGGAAAAACGCCCGTCCGATGACAAGGCGCTCATCCACACAGCCGATGCGGTCATCGCGGCTGTCGGTAGAGCCGTTGCGGTTGTCGCCCATGACAAAGAGACATCCCTCCGGCACGGTGACGGAATCACCGAAATCGATGCGGCGGTGCGTCGGCTCAAGCGTATAAGGCTCATCCAGCGCCACGCCGTCCACATACACGATGCCGCCTTCAAAGTCGATCGTGACCGTTTCACCCTCGGTGGCGATCACGCGCTTTACGATCGGCTCGCTGTTGAAGCTCTCCTTGCGCAGCACGATAATGTCGCCGCGCTTTGGCGTATAGAAAAGATTGGAGACGAGAATGCGGTCGCCGGGGTGCAGCGTGTTGAGCATGGAGGTGCCGACAACGCCGACCACGCGGACAAGAAACGTGAAAATCAGAACACAGGCAAACAGCGCCACCACGAGCGACTGGATCCAGTCAAACGTCTCGCCGCGGCGTTCTTTCAGTTTTCTCTTTTTGATCTCAGGCCAGGTTTCATTCATAAAGAGCACACTTCCGGTATTGTAATTACAGGCATTATACTACATAATGCAATTGTCAGCAATAGGGAAAAAGGACGCCTCGATGAGGCGTCCTTTTTCTATGCGGCCGGACTTCAGTTGATGAGGCCCTTGACCTTCGCAGCCTTGCCCACGCGGTCGCGCAGGTAGTACAGCTTCGCCCGACGGACTTTGCCGCGCCGGATGGTCTCCACGGAGACGATGCTGGGAGAATGCACGGGGAAAACCTTCTCGCAGCCGACGCCGTAGGAAATGCGGCGGACAGTGATGGTTTCGTTGATGCCGCCATGCTTTCTGGCAATGATGGTGCCTTCAAACACCTGGTTGCGCTCGCGGGAGCCTTCCTTGACGCGCAGAGTGACACGCACGGTATCGCCGACGTTCATCTGCGGAAGCTCCGGCTTCATGTAGTTCGCGGTGAGAGTTTTGATGAGATCCATGATGATCCTTCCTTTACATGAGACGTTCTTACCGCGTAAGCACTGCGGCAGCGGACCGCCTTGATATGCCGTGCCCAAGGCACGATCCATAAGAGGATACCATATCCCGTCCGGTTTTGCAAGCATTTTTTCACAGCCTTTTTCAACCGGCTGCGCATATTTCACCCGAAATCCGGCAGAATAGGAAATGACTTCTTTACCGGAGGGAAAACCATGAAAAAAATACGAGAAATTCTGCTATTTTCGCTCTGCGTACTGCTGTTTTCCGGCTCGCTCACCGCGGCGGCAGCGGACGGCGCTCCCATCGCGGAGAATCTGGAGATCATGACCTACCGCGGCATATCCGTCGGCGGGCAGCTCAAAGCGTTTGATCCGGAGGGCGAAGAGGTACACTTCCGCATTACGACCGAGCCGAGAAAGGGCACGCTGACGCTTGAAGAAAACGGCGAATTTGTCTACACTCCCGCCGAAGGCAAGCGCGGGCGAGATTACTTCGGCTACTGCGCCTCGGATCCGAAAGGCAATGTTTCGCAGGAAGCTACCGTCGTCATCACGATCCGCAAGACCGGGAGAGGCGCCGGCTATGCCGATACCGCCGGTCTCTCCTGCGAGTACGCCGCGTGCGTCCTCGCGGAAGAAGGACTCTTCACCGGCCGGTGCGTGTGCGGACAATATCTCTTTGAGCCGGAGGAGATGGTCTCCTGCGGCGAGTTTCTGTCGCTCTGCATGGAAACGGCAGGCATTGAGCCGGTGGAAACGACTGTTTCCGCAGAAAGCAGCGCCACCGCCGCTCCCGTGTGGATACAGCAGTATGTCGATGCCGCCGTGTCCGAGGGCTGCCCCGTGCCGACGTTTGGCGGAGCCTCCTTCGACGCGGACGCGCCGGTAACCCTCGGCGCTGCGGCGCAGACGCTCTCCAAAGCGCTGCGCATCACGCCGCTCTCGTCCGCGAGCGGCGAAGAGAGCGCCGCGGCGCGCGCCATACAGGAGCTGGTGGCGTGCGGTCTTCTGCCGGTCGGAATGGATGCGGAAGCATCGCTCACGCGCGGTCAGGCGGCGGAGCTTTTCCTAAAGGCGCTCGATCTTCTGGAACAGCGCGGCTGACAAAAACCGGCAGCATTCAACTTCGGTTGGGTGCTGCCGTTTTTGGGTGTTTAAGGGTGGAAAATCGCTTGTTTTTTCGCAAAGACCGCCTTTGCCGTGCAAACGGTCTATTCATGACCGCTCAAATGGCTTTATCCCGAAAAAAATGCTTTTTGATGCAGCATATTCCGGAGAACCTCTTGACTTAAAAAGCAGGTAAAGTATATAGTCGATGTGTTATAATTGTTAAAACAATTAACGATAGCAGGTACATATAATGAAAAAAGACAATAGAAAATACTACGCCGCCTATGAGGAACGCTACAAAACCGCCCATGCAAACGGTGTTAGTTGGTCGAGCGATGTAAATACGCCTATCGTGATGGAAGTGATTGACAGGTATAAAATCCGTCGGGAGCATAAACTCCTTGAGATCGGATGCGGGGAAGGCCGAGATTCCAGGACGGTCTTGGATCATGGTTTTCCGTTAATGGCAACGGATATTTCCGAAGAAGCCATTGCGTATTGCAGGCAGCAGATGCCCCGGTACGAAAAGCATTTCAGCGTTTTGGACTGCTTATCCGCCCGACTGGATGAAACGTTTGATTTTATCTTTGCCATAGCCGTTGTTCATATGCTGGTGCTTGACGAGGACAGAGACGGCTTTTATCGGTTTATCCGCAGCCACCTGACCGCAGAGGGAAAGGCTCTGATCTGCACCATGAGCGACGGAGAATTTGAAATGCAGAGTGACATTTCCACTGCATTTACCTTACAGGAGAGAAACCACGACTCCGGCAAAATGATGGTTGCCGGAACATCGTGCAGGATGGTATCATGGAATACATTGGAAAATGAGTTAGCAAGAAACGGCCTGACCATCATTGAGAAAGGGATCACAAGCTCCCTTCCTGATTTTAACTGCCTGATGTATGTCGTCGTTAAAGCATAAGGGAGCGTATATACGAGGATTTGACAGTGAATAAAGAAGAATTATTGAAGCTCTCTCCCGGGGAGTTGACCGATTTGGGCATCTGCCCGACCTGTTTCAACCGAGAAAACGGCGGTGCGCTTTATGGCGATAACTCGGATAAGATGCTCTATGAGGATGAAGATATTGAATGCTTCTTTGTCGGCAATCCGAGAGCGGCCGGTCATATGTGCATTTCCACTATGGAACACTATCACGACATGAGCGAAGCTCCCGATCACATCAATGAGAAGATCATTCGATTTACGAAGCGGTTCATGCAGATCCTTTGCGAGGTTTATGGGTGTGAGCGGGTCTACCTGTGTACCATGTGCGACGGTCTCAACAATCATTATCACATCCAGCTTATCCCCCGCTACCCGGACGAGAAGCGGGGCAGCCAAAACTTTGTAAAGCCCCGCAAAGCGTATGTCCCGGATCACGCCAAATTGGAAAAAGTAAGAACACGAATCCACGAATATGCGCAAGAATGATTTTCAGAAACATACTTGCTGAAACGCTTACCGGCAGGGTCTCCCCTGCCGGTTGAGCTTGTCAAAAAAGTGTTTTTGACAAGCTCTCAAACGAGACCCACTTCGTTGGGCTCTCGTTTGAAAAGGCTGCGGCTCGCCGCAGCGCACTCGCTTACGCTCGCACGTTTGCGAGCCGAAAAGTATTTTCTCCGACGCACATGTCGCCGGAGAAAATAAGTAAAACTCTATTTGCGCCTGCGGGCGCAAACTCTGCGAGGCGTTTTCGACAGGCTGTACCGGCAGGGTCTCCCCTGCCGGTTTTCTGTATTTCAGTCTTTTCGCAGCCGTTCGGCCAGTGCTTCGTCCGCAGAGGTGATGATCGTACGGTAATCCGTGTAGATCACCCTCCCCGGCTTCGCGCCGGAGGGCTTTTTCACAAAGCGCACCTGCGTGCAGTCTACAGCGACCTTGCCGCCGGTTTTCGCCTGCGAATACGTTGCAGCGAGCGCCGCAGCCTGCCGGATCGTTTCCTCGTCCGCCTCGCCCTCCGCCTGCGACACGATCACATGGCTTCCGGGGAGCTTCTGCACATGCAGCCATAGATCGGTGCGGCGGGCAATATGGAGCGTGAGCTCATCGTTCTGCACGTTGCCGCGGCCGACAAGGATCTCCGTGCCGCTGTCGGATACGAACCGCAGCGGCTTTCGCGCTGCGGGCTGCTTCTGCCGCTTGCCCTGCGTCTTCTCTTTGATATATCCGGCGTTCACCAGCTCGCGGCGGATGTCGGTGAGATCCCGGTCACACTCGGCGCGGGAGAACTCGTCGAGCACGCTCTCCAGATACGCCTCGTCCTCGCGCGCTGCGGCGATCAGCTCCGTGAGCATCCGGTTTGCGGTTTTCGCTTTGTTGTAGAGCTTATAATTGTAAGCGGCGTTCTGCTGCGGCGTTTTGCGCTCGTCCAGCGGCACGGTGACCGTCGGGCAGTCCGGCTCATAGTAATCCTGCGCCTCAAAAGAGCGCATGCCGTGCTTCAGACGGTACATATTCGCCGTGATGAGATCACCCCGGCGGCGGTATTCCTCGCGTTTTTCCGTTTCGAGCAGTTCCTGCTCGCGCGCCGCGATCTTGCGCAGGAGACGATCCCGTGCTGTTTTCGCCATGCGCGTGAGATCGGCGCTGCGGCGGCGCAGATTTTCCTGCTGATCCTTTTTGCGGTAAAACGTATCCAGAAGCTCGCTGAACGACGAAAACTCCGTCAGCTCGGCGCGGCTGCCGTACTGATACACCGGCTGGAACGTATAGTCCTTCGGCATGCCGTCAATGGAGATCATCACCGGTGTGAAGTCTCCGGTATCGATACGCATGCGCAGCGCGTCGAGTGCGGCGCCCAGGCCTTCCCAGCCGCCGAGCGATAGCTCGCGGCAGAGAAGCGGCGAGAGTCCGCCGAACGTATCGAGCAGCCACTTATCCGGCGGCTGCGTCCGGTCGGCGTGTGTGAGCAGCCGCTCGCACTCTTCCCTCTCCGTCCGGAAAAACGACGGTTTCTCCTGCTGCGGCGGCAGCGTGTAGAAAAGCCCCGGCAGCAGCGCGCGGCGGTTCGGGTCCTCATAGTCCACACGGCGGATGCAGTCCAATATATGCCCGTCGCCGTCCAGCAGAAGGAGATTCAGTCCCTTGCCCATGAGTTCAAGCACAAGCGTTTTCTCTCCGCGGCAGTTCAGCTCGTCCACGGTATCCAGCCGCAGGATAAGCAGCCGCTCGCCGAGGGGCTGTTCCAGCGCCGTGATGCGCGCTCCGATCAGATATTTGCGCAGCAGCATGCAGAACATCGGCGGCTGCGGCGGGTTTTCCATGGTCTGCTCCGTGAGAGAAATGCGGGCGCTGCCCGGCCGAACGGAGATCAGCACACGCCGGCTTCCCTGCTCGCGGGAATGCACGGACAGGATCAGCACGTCCTTTTCCGGCATGCTGATCCTGTCGATCTTTGCTCCCAGAAGGGAGTTTTCCAGCTCACGGCGCAGCGCCGTCAGCAGTATGGCGTCCAGAGGCATTGTTTTCCTCCAAAATGATAGCAAAGAGTTCTTCGATCCGCTCGTTTTGTCCGCGGAGATAGAGCCACCCGAACAGCGCCTCCAGCCCGGAGGCGGCGTGGTACTCGGCCTCCGTCGCGGCGCGGGGCGCGGCATGGCTGTGCGCGTTGCGCCCGCGGCGGTATACGGCCTCCTCCTCGCCCGTAAGATGCGGGCGGATCTTTTCCGCCGCGCGCGCCTGCGCCGGGGCGGATACATACCGGATGGTCTGCCGGTGCAGCTCACCGGCGGTCAGTTTCCCGGAGCGGCAAACCTCCCGCCGGGCAAGGATCTCATACACGGCGTCGCCCATGTGGGCGAGTGCCAGCGCGCTCATGGCGCGCACTTCACCGTCCGAAAGGATCATAGACGTTCCTCCGCGGAGAAATCATCCTTCTGCTCCTCGATGAGCTGCTCCATCGGCGTGCGGCCGGACATGCTCATCTCCTGCCACTGCTCGCGGGTGATGAGAAGCTGGCGGGGCTTGGAGCCTTCAAACGGCCCGACGATGCCGAGCTCTTCCATCTGGTCCACCAGACGTGCAGCGCGGGAATAGCCGAGCTTCAGCCGGCGCTGGAGCATGGAGACGGACGCCTGCTTCGTATCGAGGATAACGTCCACCGCCTGCGGCAGCAGCTCATCGCAGCCGCTGAACGGATTATCGTCGAGCGCGGCGGAATGCCCGTCCTCGTCTTTCTCCTCCGGTGCGTCCTTTCCGGCGGCGGCCTTTTCGATCTGGCGGAGGATCTCATCGTCGTACTCCGGCGTCGTCCCCTGTTTGATAAAGTCGATGACCTGCTCGCGCTCCTCGTCGGAGACGAAAGCGCCCTGCACACGAAGCGGCTTTCCGACGCCAAGCGGCGCATAGAGCATATCGCCCATGCCGATGAGCTTTTCCGCGCCCGGGTTATCGAGAATGATGCGCGATTCAAGCGCACTCGAAACGGCAAACGCGATGCGGCTCGGGATGTTGGCCTTCATAAGGCCGGTGATGACATCGGCGGACGGGCGCTGCGTGGCAATAATGAGGTGCATACCGGCGGCACGGCCCATCTGGGCGATGCGGCAGATGCTCTCTTCCACCTCTTTGGCGGCGGTCATCATAAGATCGGCCAGCTCGTCGATCACGATGACAACACTCGGTATCGTCGGCTCGCCGAGGCGGGTCTTGTAGGTATTGTAGCCCTTGAGATCGCGCACGCCGATCTCCGAGAAGAGGCGGTAGCGCTTCATCATTTCCACGACTGCCCACTGCAGCGAGCCCGCCGCTTTTTTCGGGTCTGTCACGACCGGGATGTACAGATGCGGGATACCGTTATAGATGCCGAGCTCGACCATTTTCGGGTCGATCATGATAAGGCGCACCTCGTCCGGCGTCGCCTTATAGAGCAGCGAGAGAATGAGGCTGTTCATGCACACGCTCTTGCCGCTGCCGGTCGTACCGGCGATAAGCATATGCGGGAGCTTGGCAATGTTGCCGACGATACAGTTGCCCCCGATGTCCTTGCCGATGGCAAAGCTGAGCTTGGAAGCGGCGTTCTGGAACGCGGGCGAATCGATGATGTCACGCAGGTAAACGGTGCTGACAACTTTGTTCGGCACTTCCACGCCGACCGTGGAGATCTTATCGGGGATCGGGGCAATGCGCACGCTGACAACGCCGAGCGAGAGCGCCAGATCGCCCGCAAGGTTCGTGAGCTTGCTGAGCTTCACGCCGGCTTCGAGCTCAAGATCGTAGCGCGTGACCGTTGGCCCGCGGGTGATCTCGGTCACCGAGGCGCCGATGCCGAAGCTGTGGAGCGTCGTTTCCAGCCGCTCGCGGTTGAGCGATACCTCCTCCCTGCCGTCGGACGTGATCCCGTTTCCGGCTTTGAGGAGAGTTACCGGCGGATACTGGTATTCCGGCATCTGCTCCGTCTCCTCGATCGTCTGCGCGATCTCGTCCGCGGCGGCATCCACATCCTCGCGGCGGAGCTTTTCGGGCTTTACAAACGGCACGGGCTCTCGGACGGACTCAATGCCGATCTCGGCAGAACCGTCCTCCAGCGAAAGATCCTCCGCCGGCGCCGTTTCCTCGATAAAGGGGTCCTCCTCGGCCGACACAGCGTTCTCGATGAACGGCTCTTCTTCGGCCGGAGCCGCGTTTTCGATGAACGGGTCTTCCTCGGTCGAACGGCGGTTCTTTGCGCGTTTTTCCTCGCCGCGGCGGATACAGTCCGCTACCGCTGCCATATCCGGCTGTCCCTGATAGAGGATGCCCTGCGGCATATCCGGGATCGGTTCTTCCGGCAGAGGTTCGTCCTCGATGGGGATGTCGATCGCCGCTTTCTTCCGGCGGCGGGAGAAAATGCCGCCGGAGCTTCCCTCCTGCGGCTGTGCCGAAGCATTCGCCGGTTCCGGCACGGCAAAGATCTCCGGAACGGGAAGCTCCTGTGCGCACTCGCGCGGTGCACTGCGTTCCTTTTTCGCACGGGGCTTTTCCGGAACGGGCTCCGGCATCGGTTCGTACTCCGCACGCGGGCGATTCTTCATATTCTCCACTCTCTCGCGGAGAGAGACCTTTCCCGCAACACAGATAACGCTGAAGAGCGCAATGATGAACACCGGCAGCGCGCCGTATACGCTCACGGCCCGCTCAAGGAAGATGGACAGCAGTCCCGAAACGACGCCGCCGGTCTCCAGATTCATGCCGCCGTAGTACAGGCTGCGGATGGAAAGCCAGTCAAACCCGTAATCGGTCTTGCATACGAGCAGATGGACCGCCGCGCCAAAGAGCAGCGGGATGAAGGAAAGCGCCACAATCCGCCCGGCTACAGGGCGTCCGCGGTGGAAGCCGAGAATGGCCGCCGCCCAGAGGAAGCACAGCGGCACGACAAGAAAGCCCCAGCCGAAGAGACCCTTGAAAACATACAGGCACAGCCAGTCGATCAGCCAGTAATCCCTTACGAAATAGCCGATCAGAGTAAAGAGGCCAAGGGCCAGACACACGACCGAACCGACCTCGCGGCGGATCGGTTTTCTGGCTTTTTTCTTCGCGGACGTATTCTTTTTTGTTCCGGACGCGGATCTTGATTGCGCCATATTGTTCTCCTCAGAAAAGCGAGGCAATAAGCGTGACTACGCCGACGCCCCACATGTAATAAGCGAAATTGCCGAACTTGCCCTTCTTGAGCAGCCGCTGCAGAAGGATGATGCTGAAATAGCCGACGACGATCGAAACGATCATGCCGATCAGATACGCAGGGAAATTGGACCACTCCACGCCCGCCTTGAGTGCCTTGATGAGCGAAAGGAGATTCGCACCGAGCACGGCGGGAATGCTCATGAGCAGAGAGTATTTCATTGCAAACGGACGGGACTGCCCGGTGGCTATGCCGGCGGTGATGGTGCTGCCGGAGCGGGAAATGCCGGGAATGGTGGCGACAGCCTGCGCACAGCCGATCAGCAGCGCATCGCGGATGCGCATCGAGCGCTCGTTGCCGCGGCCCGGAACAATGCGGTCGGAAACATAGAGCAAACAGCCGTTGAGCAGGAACGCCGCGCCGATGAAGCCGGTCTTATAATAGAGCTGCTCCAGAGAATCGTGGAATGGGAGAATGATAAAAAGCGGCAGCGTGCCGAAAAAAAGCATCAGCAGCATCCGCGCGCCGGGGTGCTCCGTGCGCTGCTCCGGGAAGGTATCGTGTGACGAGCGGACAAGGCCGACGGTGTCGGATACGATGTAGACAATATCCTTCCAGTAAACGATCATAATGGAGATCAGTGTGCCGAAATGCAGCAGCACGTCGAAGAACATATGACCCTCTTCCGCAGTCTGCAGGTTGAAAACATTCTGGAGCACCGCGAGATGGCCGGAGCTGGAGATGGGCAGAAATTCCGCCACGCCCTGAACGAAGCCGAGAAATATCGCGTTAAGGATCGACAAAAGATTCTCCTCCTTTTGCGTGGATTGGTTTCACGGTTCTGCCGCCGGACGGCAGCAGCAGAGAGTAGAGTATGATAGAAAAGTATATTCTTTAACAATTAATTTTACCACGATTTTCCCCTGTTTACAAGTGGGAACGATTTTTTTGAAAAAAGTGCTTTACAAATCCGAAATATGTGTTATAATCACATTCGCGCTGTGGGGGCGTAGCTCAGCTGGGAGAGCGTTCGGTTCGCATCCGAGAGGTCGAGAGTTCGAATCTCTTCGTCTCCACCAAAAGTCCACCGTAATTTTGATGAAAATTACGGTGGACTTTTCTTGTTTGATAGTCTGCATTATGGTACTATGATTTCGACAAATCGGAATTTACCTCTATTCAAACATACAAGCTCTTGACAATAAAGCTCCTATATAGTATGATTTTATAAACTACTATATAGGAGCTTTTGCATGAAAACAAATGGCGGATTTCTTGTCACCAAAATAAAACAACTTGGAGA